>Ga0163209_1001450_pt1 | contig 10284 bp, 6 predicted proteins | sample Kivu_160m_FD_113538 | JGI IMG/M metagenome (GOLD analysis project Ga0163209, IMG submission 113538) | Freshwater microbial communities from Lake Kivu, Western Province, Rwanda to study Microbial Dark Matter (Phase II) - Kivu_160m | ecosystem: Environmental > Aquatic > Freshwater > Lake ... | reverse complement strand
TTGAGGCTGAAGCATCTCTTCCTCCGCGGCCGGCAGCTCGTGGCCGACGGCGCATGGAAGGATGTCGATGCGGTCCCCGGGAGGTGCCTATGGACGGCCTGAAGGAAAAAGCCTGGCGGAACGACGCCGAGGCCAAGGTCACGGGCCGCATCCGTTTCACCGACGACATCAAACTGCCGGGCATGCTCCACGCCGTCCCGGTCTACGCCGATTTCGTCCATGCCCGCCTCGCCGCCGTCGGGACCGCGGCCGCGGCGAAGTCCCTCGGCGTCGTCCGCGTCATCACCTCCCGGGACGTCCCCGGCAGCAACCGCGGCGGGCAGATCTTAAAAGACGTCCACGTCCTGGCGGACGATAAGATCCGCTACCACGGCGACGTCGTGGCCGTGATCGTGGCCGATACGCGCGACCAAGCCATCGCCGCCGCGAAGCGGGTGCGGGTGCTCGCCGAGCCTCTACCGGAAGTCCTCGATCCCGAGGCCGCTCTGGCGCCGGATGCCCCCCTCGTCCACGAGGGGCACGGTACGAACCTCATCCACCGCCATGTCGTCCGCCGCGGCGATGTCGACCGCGGATTCGCCGAATCGGCCCATATCATCGAGCAGGAGTTCCGCACGCCCTTTGTCGAGCACGCCTATCTCGAGCCGGAGGCCGCCCTCTGCGCCGTCCGCGCCGACGGCATCGTCGAGGTGCGGGGGAGCATACAGCACCCCTATTCCACCCGGCGGTTCGTCGCCGAGTTCCTCGGCCTGCCGCTTGCCCGCGTCGAGGTCGTCGGCACGCCCATGGGCGGCGGCTTCGGGGGCAAGGACGACACGGCGGCGCTCGTCTGCGCCCGGACGGCGCTGGCCGCCCTGCTCACGGGCCGGCCGGTCAAGATGACCTATGACCGAGAGTGGTCGATGCGCGAGAGCTACAAGCGGCATCCCTACCGCCTGCGCTACCGCATGGGCGTGGGCGCCGACGGCCTGATCCGCGCCGTGCGCTGCCGCGTCGTCGCCAACGGCGGGGCCTATTGCTCGGTCTCGCCCTGGGTGACCTGGCGCTCGACTGTTCAGTGCTGCGGGCCCTATGTCGTGCCCCACGTCGACGCGGAGGTCTCGAGCGTCTATACCAACCATGTCTTCACCGGCGCCATGCGCGGCTTCGGCTCGCCCCAGGTGAACTTCGCCGTCGAACAGCTCGTCGAGATGGCCGCCGAGAAATCCGGCCTCTCCGGCGTCGAGTTCCGGCGGCGCAACATGGTCCGCCGGGGAAGCACGACGGTCACCGGCCAGGTCCTCGACGGCCACGTCGTCAGCCTCTCTCAGGTCCTCGACCGCGTGCTGGCCGCGAGCGGCTACGAAGAGAAGCTCAAGCGGTGTTCGCGCGGCAAGGGCGAGGACGATTACTACGGCATCGGCTTGGCCTTGAGCTATCGCGGCGTCAGCCTCGGCGCCGAGGGCACCGATGTCTGCGCGGCGGTGGTCAGCGTCCAGTTCGACGGCTCGGTCCTGCTCGACGCCGGAATCCACGAGAACGGCCAGGGCGCCGAGAGCGCGATGATCCTCATCCTGGCCGAGGAGCTCGGCGTCGACCGCGGCCGAATCGTCTTCCGCCCCTATTCGACCTCGAGCATTCCCGACAGCGGCACGACGGTCGCCTCCCGGGCGACCATTATGGGCGGCGGAGCGGTCAGCCGGGCTGCCGCCGCGATCCGCCTGCAGATGGCCGGCGCCGTCGCCGCCGAGTTCGGCTGCAAGCCGGAGGATGTCCGTTTTGCCGGCGGCCGCCTCGTAGCGCCGAACGGCCGGGACGTCGGCTTTACCGAAGCCGCCCAACGCCTCTATCGCGATCAGAAATATCCCTATGCCCTCGGCGTCTTTCCCGCTCCCCACGTGGACTGGGACGAGCACACGGGGCAGGGCAAGGCCTATTTCACCTGGGTCTACGGCTGTCAGGCCGTGGAACTCGCCGTCGGCCGCCGTACCGGCCGCATCCGGCTGCTCAACGCCTGGGCTGCCCACGACGTCGGCCGAGCCGTCAACCGGGCGGCGCTTCTCGGCCAATTTTACGGCGGGATGGCCATGGGCGCCGGCTTCGGCCTGTTCGAGAGCGTCGGGATGGACGGAGGCCGGCTCCGCTCGCTCAACTACGACACCTACCGCATCCCGCGCTCGACCGACATGCCGGAGATGACCGCGATCATCCTCGAAAATCGCGACCCTCTCTCGCCGTCGGGGGCGAAAAGCATCGGCGAGCCGGCCAACGAGCTCATGGCTCCGGCCATCGCCAACGCGTACTACCACGCCACCGGAAAGAGGCGCTGCGAACTGCCCGTCGGGGGCGCGAAATGAAGAACGCCGCCTCTCCCCCGCTCATCGTCAACGGCCGCCCCATCCGCGTTTCGGCCCGCGATAAGCGCAAGAACCTGCTGACGTTTCTCCGCGAAGACCTGGACCTGACCGGCGCCAAGCGCGGCTGCGGCATCGGTCAATGCGGAGCCTGCACCATCCTGGCCGACAATAGGCCGCTCCGCGCCTGCCATACTCTCGTGGCCGACGTCCTCGGCCGGAGCGTGACGACGATCGAGGGCCTGGCCGCGCCGGACGGCACTCTGCATCCGCTGCAGCAGGCCTTCATCGACCACGGCGCCATCCAGTGCGGATTCTGCACGCCGGGCATGGTCCTCGCCGCCCACGCCTTCCTGATGAAGCACCCCGAGCCGACCCGCGCCGACGCCCGCCGGGCCATCGGCTCCAACCTCTGCCGCTGCACCGGCTATCAGCAGATCATCGACGCCATCCTGGCCGCCGCGCCGAGCTATCGAAAATAGGAGTCGCCGCATGAAGGATTTGAACCTGGACGCGAAGCTGCGGGAGCTCGACGGGGCGAAGGCCGACCTCGGCAACCGGGATTTTCTCCTGACCTGGGAGCATTCCATGGCCGAAATCCGGTCGATCATGCTCGCAGCCCAATGCCTGCGGGCGCTCCATGAGTCCGGGCGCTCTTTGCGCGTATTCGACACGGGCCTCGCCGTTTCGATCTTCCGCGACCAGTCGACGCGGACGCGCTTCAGCTTCGCCTCGGCCGCGACCGCCCTCGGCCTGACGCCGTCCGACCTCGACGAGGCCAAGTCGCAGATCGCCCACGGCGAGACCGTGCGCGAAACGGCGGTCATGATCTCCTTCCTGGCGGAAGTCATCGGCATCCGCGACGACATCTACCTCGGGGAGGGAAATCGCTATATGCGCGAGGTCGCCGCAGCCGTCCAGGAAGGATACGAGCAGGGCGTCCTGGTCCAGCGGCCGGCGGTCATCAACCTTCAGTGCGACATCGACCATCCGACCCAGACGCTGGCCGACCTGCTCCATTTGGAGAACCGCTGCGGAGGCTTGGACGGATTGCGCGGCCGCAAGTTCGTTATTTCCTGGGCGTATTCCCCGAGCTACGGCAAGCCGCTATCCGTTCCGCAGGGCTTGATCGGCCTTCTGACGCGCTTCGGGATGGACGTGACATTGGCCTATCCCGAGGGATATGACCTTCTGCCCGACGTGGTCGAACGGGCCGGCCGGCAGGCGGCGGCGAACGGGGGAGCGTTCCGCATCAGCCACGACATGGCCGAGGCCTTCGATGGCGCCGAGATCGTCTATCCCAAGTCCTGGGCTCCGATGCAGGTCGTGAGGCGGCGCACTGAGCTCCTCCAGAAGGAAGACCGGGCAGGGCTGCTGGAGCTCGAGAAAGCGTGCCTCGCCGAAAACGCCCGCCACAAAACGTGGCAATGCGATGAAGCCCTCATGAAGCGCACCGCCGCCGGTTCCGCCCTTTATATGCACTGCCTGCCGGCCGATATCAGCGACGTGTCCTGCCCGCAAGGCGAAGTGAGCCGGGATGTGTTCGAGCATTACCGCCTCGAGACCTATCACGAAGCGTCCTGGAAGCCGTTCGTCATCGCCGCCCTGATCTTCCTGGCGCGCGTCCCGAATCCGCGGGAATCGCTGCGGAGATTGGCCGGGGCGGGAACGCCGCGCATCCGCTGAGGTGAGACCATGTCGAAAATCATCAAACAGATGAACGAGAAAGTCCTGCGCAAGACGGCCGCCCGCTGCCGCGAGCGCGGCATCATCATCCCCGCTTTCGCCGAACTTCGCGACCCCGACACGATCCCCGCGTCCATCCGGATGAAACTCCCCGAAATCGGGATGGACGAGATCCATCCGCTCAACCTCTTCCGCATCGGCTGGAAAAACGATGCGGCCTCGGGGCTCTACGGGCCGGTCAACGTCCTTGAGCTCCCGGCCGCGGTCACCGGCGTCAAGGCCCGGATCATCGGCCTGGTCGGAAAGCATTTTCCGACCGGAGCGCATAAGGTCGGAGCCGCCCTCGGTTGTCTCGTGCCGAGGCTCGTTTCGGGCGAATTCGATCCCGGCGTCCACAAAGCGGTCTGGCCGTCGACCGGCAACTATTGCCGCGGAGGGGCGTTCGACTGCGCCCTTCTCGGATGCAGGGCCGTGGCCATCCTTCCCGAGGAGATGTCCCGCGAGCGGTTCGACTGGCTGCGGGCCGTGGGCGCCGAGGTTATCGCCACGCCGGGCTGCGAGTCGAACGTCAAGGAGATCTACGACAAGTGCTGGGAGCTGCGCGCCGATCCCGTTTTTATGATCTTCAATCAGTTCGACGAATTCGGCAATCCCATCTATCATTACCAGATTACAGGGCCTGCCGCCGAAGAAACCTATCAGGCGCGCGGGCCGGAGCGGGGCCGCCTGGCCGTCTTCGTGTCGGCGACGGGATCGGCCGGGACTATCGCCGCCGGCGATTTTCTCAAGACTCTGCACCCGGATCTGCGCATTATCGCCACTGAAGCGCGGCAATGCCCGACGCTCTTCCTGAATGGATTCGGCGGCCATCGCATCGAGGGCATCGGCGACAAGCACGTGCCCTGGGTCCACAACGTCCGCAACACCGACGCCGTGGCCGCCATCGACGACGAAGAATGCCTACGCCTTCTGCGGCTCTTCAACGAGGAGGCCGGCCGGCGCTATTTACAGGGCTTGGGCCTGTCGGAGGCCGAGTGCGGAAGCCTTTCGCTCCTGGGCATTTCGAGCATCTGCAACCTGCTGGCCGCGGTCAAGGCGGCGCGCTATTTCGAGCTGGGCAAGGACGATGTCGTCCTCACCATCTTCACCGATTCGCTCGAACTTTACCGCTCGCGGCTCGAGGAAATGCGGCGCGACAAAGGCGCTTACCGCGAGATCGATGCCGCTCGCGACCACGCCGCGGTCATCGAGCGCCAGGGCACGGATTGGTTCAAGGAGCTGGGCTATTACGACCGCAAGGCCCTCCACAACCTCAAGTATTTCACCTGGGTCGAGCAGCAGGGGAAGACCGTCGAGGAGCTGAACGCCCTGTGGGAGCCCGGGTTCTGGGAGGAAATGTTCACCGCGGAGATCGCCGAGTTCGAGCGGCTGATCGCCGTATTCAACCGGGAAGCGGGATTCTAAGCGTAGGGGCATCGGCGGAAATGCTTCCAAATATATCTGATTATGCAAGTTTCTTGTAAACCGAAAAAAGCTTTCTTCTCACCGGATCGCGCCATAATGGCGCGTTATTTGGCGCGATAACTATATGAAAGGACGGGAAAAACACCATCGCGCCATAAGCCTGTTATTTCTTGAGCAGCCGAGCACCAGGACCAGCTTATTTTGAAACCCTTCTTCCTGCGGGCTGTCTGCGCTCATAAGTCAACCAGTTCATATTTACTCGCTGGCCCGGACCCGATCGGCTTGAGTAATCCGAGGTCAGTGAAATGCTTCAAGTGGTTTAAAGCTGTCCTTTTAGGAATTCCCATAGCTATCGCATATGATTGCGCAGAAACTGTGCCCTTTGTCGCAAGCCATTGCCAGCCTTTTTTCTCCGATTTGCTCAGGGATTCAAGAACATCTTGGCGAAGCGTTCTGGCTGCTGCTTCAGTCGATAGATACAGTTTGAGAACGAGATAAGGATCGTCCCACGTATATCGCGGCAGTGGCAGCCCAAGTTCCTTCGCCCGATCCCTCATTGTGCTAAGGCCCATGCCTTGCTCTTCGGCCAATTGCATCCGCGCAAAGACGAAATGCAGTTCGGGATTACGGCTCAACATAGGCGCGCTGAAGGATTGAAGCTGCTCAAGGGTGATTGGCGGAGGAGGCATGCCGGGACTCCGTACCATGATCGTGTCTTCCGTCACGATGACTTGGCATTTAGCACCGGAAATTTCGTAGTCTCGATGTATGAGTGCGTTGACCACGCCTTCGCGTACCATTTCAAAGGGTAATGCCGGACGTTCTTCCCGCTGCATTTTATTCCGGCTAAAAACATTCGGAAGTTTGTTTCTAAGCCATCTTTCAAGAGAGCCAGGAATCATGACTGCGGGCTCATCGAACTCCATCCGTTCCTGATCCCCATTCGGATAGCGGATTAATCCGAGAAGTCCGGCTTGGCGCAAAGCCCTGCGAGGCTCATTGCCGAACAATAGGATACCGAATCCCGTCGGAACCAGCCGACCGTCTTCCTCCTTCAAATGTCCTTGTTGCAAGAGCCGTCGGTTAAATTCGCCGGAACCAACGGCATCAGTAATCCCGGCACGTTCACGGAATAGCGAAAGAGCTTCAACCGAAAAGTCCGCCAAAACAGCGTCGGGAAGCCTATTTTCAAGCGTAGAAAGAACGATATCGACCAGTTCCTTTTTAGCGACGGCAGCCCGCTCCAGCGCCTGTACCAGAAATTCCTTATTCTCCTTCTCAATGATGTCCTGTAGGTCACGGTCGAACATGTGCACTTTAATGCCATTCTTCTCGAGGTGTTGGATGCCCTTTCTGGCGACCTTGGGATCAGGATCTTGAATACCGATCCATACTTCCTTTATCCGGGCGATTCGAATCCGCTCCGCACAATCCACTTTCGGATCACGGCGCGATCCGGGAGCACAGGGCTCAAGAGTGGTAAATAGAATCGCACCATCCAGTTTGCTGTTTCGGTTTTTTCTTTCAAGAAGCGCATACTCCGCGTGCTCCCCATGACGCAGCTCTCCACGGCAAGCAGTTTCCACCGTCCCATCTGATTTCACCAATACCACTCCCACTTTCGGATTAGCTTTGTCATCGGTACGAGGCTCTGGAATTGACTGTCTCATGATTTCTACAGCACGCTCCATGAACTCACGGAAGCGGCTGTTTTTTGTCAAGTCTTTTAGAGTTTTCATAATCGCAATATTATCAATTAAATATAATGCTATGGATCACATATTGATAACAAGAGATTTTGTGTATCAATACCGTCATTAAGTGAGACGCAAAATATTGAGTTTTAATCTCAAAAAAGTAATAATGCCTCAATTTTGCACATAGCCCCTTGATAATTCAGAGCCTCCTTGATCTGACTGGATAAAGCCAGCTGTCTAATCTGAAAGCTTTTTTTCATAGGTTGCTCCCTTCCTTCTTTCCTTTACCGAACTAAAGAGGGCATTGAGCTTGCACTGCCACTCGTCTTCAAAAACGACTTCAAAACGGATCTTCTTATCAGGAAATTCTAGCCCCAGCTCAGCCCAACTTTTCTCCTCGGCAAGCTTGTTGCAAAGATCGAAGATATTTTTCTTATAGTCTGTGTCTTCGTTCTTTAGATGAATCCCTTTTGTCTCAACTACGTAGACGCTGGTGTAATCAGAGCTATCTGGCCCTGCTTCGGCCACAATAAAATCGGGATAGATACGGTTCCTGCGCCAACCCTGGATAGCATAATCCTGGCGTACCATATTTCGGTACCACCAAAGAAGCTTTTGTTGTTCATCTAAATACCAGGCCACGGCCTTTTCGGGAGGATTCAATTCATCATCCGGCACAAACTCGAAAAGGCTGAGTTGGAGTTGGCTGCCATCTTCCCGCGTCAAAGTTTTTTCGCCTTTCCGAGTCCGAAGCCTAGAGGGAAGATGATAACCGGGCGAATCTCTTAACATTAGGAAACGCATATCCTTGTTGCGGATGAGGCCTCGGAAGATATCCTGTGCTAGCCGGTCTTTTTCGGCCTCTGCTCGCTTGCGCAGTTCCTCGATAATGAAAACAAGGTTGGCCGCCACCGTCTCATTGCCGTGTTTTGCCAGAAGTGGCTTAAGAACGCTTTGCGCGATGTCGTGAGCCACCCAGGGATTAGGAATAATGTCAAGGAGTTGACGGGAAGTAAAAACGACGTCTACGGCAAGACCTCCGCTTCTGGATCGTAATACATCGCGATAGCGAATGACCTCTTTTTCGTCTTCGCTTAAGCCCACGACTAAATCTGTATCCGACTTATTTTTGAGAGAGGGGATAAGTTCGTGTAAAGGAGAGAAGTCGGCGGCAGACCAATCCAGGCGGCTTAGGATGTCGGCCTCGTAACTGACCTTGCGCCATTCCGGGCCGTCCTTAATCACAAAGATAGGCAGAAAAACGCGATCCGCAAACTTCTTAAATTTGTCGCGCAAGCCGACCACGCGCTCAGGAGCTTTCTCGCCGTCGCCGACGTCCGATACGATGCGGCCGTGGAGATCGCCCAGGCCTTCCGCCGAGAATCCCTCTTTGACACTCTCCAGAAGACCTTCGGCTTTCTGCTGGAAGCAAACGACGTAACTTTCGTCCAGATCCTTCACTTTGGTTTTGCGCGCTCTAGGTTGGCGGAGGATTCGTCCGACAAGTTGAGTTAAGCTGTTTTTAGAGCCGGGATTGGTCAAGATGGCCAGGACATAGGCGAAGGCGCAATCCCATCCTTCTTGAAGAGCCTGTTTTGTGATGATGTAGCGGATCGGGCAGTTGTGCGCAAGAAGATCAATGCCCTCGATATCGTCTTTCTCGCTAGATTTGACCGCGACCTGCTCTTTGGTGATGCCGCAGGTCTTCGTTAAATAGTCGCGGACATCCTCGGCATGGATAAAGCGCCCGCCACGCTGCTCCTTGCCGGTACGTTCAACTTGAATGAGGCACATAGGGCGAATATTCTGGCCCGAGTCCGCCTCGTATTCCCGGGCTTTTTTCTCCAACGCATCCCGCTTCTCCTTGGCGGCTAACATGGCGACCTTCCAATCAGATGTGGCTTTATTGATGATATGGAGGTCGAGCTTGATCATTTCCTCCCGCGCCAGTTCCATGCCTTTTATGTCTACGAGGATATTGCTGGACTCGGTCGGCGTCGCGGAGAGCTCGACAATGATGGAAGGATTGAATCCCCATAAAGTTTTCTGGGCGCCTTCGCTATATGCTTTATGGCCTTCGTCTAGGATGATGACTGGGGAGAGAATCCGAAGTACATTGCCGAGAGATGTCTTTACCTGCCGGCCGTAGAAGCCTTCGGCGTGTCCGAAAGCATCGAGGTTGGGATATTGATCGAGAAGCTTGTTGTGATCAACAGCCTTATCCTCGCTCGGGAAAAAGGTGCTGAATCCGCCGTTATCCTTGAAGATTCGGAGGGCCTCCTTGCTTTGCCGGTTGGCGGATGGGAGCATGAGCATGAGAACAGCAAGATTTTCAGCGATGTCGAGCGGCGTGAAGCGGTCCGTTTTTTCGAAAATTACTGTTCTTCCGCCACTGGCTACGTCCAGATGCTGGCGATAAGGATGGTCTCGATCGCGCAGGCTCTGGAACGTCTGCCGGTATATCTGCGTGGTGGGGACGATCCATAAAATCAGGCCCGTCTGCCTTTTGCGGTAAACAGAGTTGATAAGGTCAATGGCCTTAACGGCCAAGAGAGTCTTACCGCCGCCGGTTGGAATTTTCAGACAAAAATTCGGCAGCGATTGACCCAAACCGTTCTTGCGCGAGCGATACGCTGTCTTTGCTGTTTCCTCCCAGGTTTTGAGCGGAAAGTCAAGGGCGGCCTCGGGCCCTGCAACTTTAATGACTTGATCACTCTTCTCCCGCCATTTCCCAAGCGCCTCAAGATAGGTTTTTATCTGGGAGAGCGCCTTCTGTTGGTATTCTTTCAGTTCCATGCTACTTTGCGAGCCGATAAATTTCGAATGGAAGTTGGGCGAAGTCAATATGAAATTCAGCTAGCTGATCCTGATCAAGATACTTAGTCGGAGCAAATACTAAACGCCGCTTGCTTTTATATGGTCCCAATGCTCGTGCTCGCTCGAGCGTAAGAGCAGTGCCTTTGAGGAACTCAATATCTGGCTTCAGTGCTGTCCAGTTAAGGAAAAATAAAACCCTTCGATCATGCACATAATACAGAAAATGAATCCTTTTTTCTCCGTAATCGATTTGAACGCGTTTTTGTATAATTGGCGCTCTTTTGGAC
>Ga0163209_1001449_pt1 | contig 10285 bp, 10 predicted proteins | sample Kivu_160m_FD_113538 | JGI IMG/M metagenome (GOLD analysis project Ga0163209, IMG submission 113538) | Freshwater microbial communities from Lake Kivu, Western Province, Rwanda to study Microbial Dark Matter (Phase II) - Kivu_160m | ecosystem: Environmental > Aquatic > Freshwater > Lake ... | reverse complement strand
TTCGCTCCGTTCCGCTCAGGATGCTTGTTGACAATACCATCGCCACTTCGTCGCACGCGAGCCGCACCGGACAGATACTGCAATCGCGCCAGACTTTTTCCGGGAAATTCTCCTTGTCGGTGATTACAAAACCGCGCTTTTCGAAGAAGAGGACCGCACGCGTGAGCGCGAACACGGTGGGGATGCCACGCCCGCGCGCTTCATCGACGAGCGCGTCCACAATATTCGCGCCGATGCCGTTCTTGCGGTACTCGGGCGCGACAGCGAGCGAGCGCACTTCGCTCAACGTGGACCCCATTTCGGCAAGCGCACCGACGCCGATGACTCGCCCACCATCTTCCGCGACCATCCAGTCGCCGATGCTCGCGCGGATGGATTCGAGCGAGCGCGGCAAGAGCTGTCCTTCGCGCTCGCCAAGGTTCACGCGGTCGGCGATACCTTGCGCGTCGGCGAGTGTGGCTTTGCGTATGATGATTCCGTGCACAGCTACGGACGGGACAGAGAAGACTGCGGTTTCTACCATCCTTTGCTTGATCTCCTTCATATTCTCGCGATTAATCTCTACAACTCTGCCAGAATCTTCCCGAGCTTGTCGATCAACTCATCTACGTGTGACTTCTGGAGTATCAGCGGCGGGACGAGTCGCACGACGCGCTCGCGTGCTTTGATGAGCAGTAATCCCCGTGCGTAACCCTTCTCCGTCACCTTGCCCGCGTCCAGGTCCAGTTCTACGCCGACCATCAACCCGCGTCCGCGTACCTCTTTGATGTGCGGTGAATTGATCTCACTCAAACGCTCCATTAGATAATTCCCAGTCTCGGTCACGTGTGCGAGAAACTTTGGATCGCTGATGCGGTTGAATACGCTGAGCGCGACCGACGTAATCATCGGCCCGCCGCCGAACGTCGTGCCGTGCTCGCCGACGTGTATCGCGGAGGCAACCGCTTGCGTCATCAGCAAGGCGCCAATCGGCAAACCGCCGGCAAGCGGTTTCGCCAGCGTCATCAGGTCGGGGGTGACTCCGGCGTGCTCGTGCGCCCACAGTTTCCCCGTGCGGCCCATGCCGCATTGGATTTCGTCAAAGATCAGCAGCGCGCCGCGTTCGTTGCACAACTCACGCAAGCCGCGCAGGAATGCATCGGTCGCGGGATACACGCCGCCCTCACCCTGCACTGGCTCGAGGATCACCGCGGCGGTCTCGTGCGTGATCGCCGCGCGTGCCGCGTCGAGGTCGTTGAAGTTTGCGAATGTCACGCCCGGCATCAGCGGGCGAAAGGGCGTTTGGTACTTCTCGGAGTCGGTTGCGGCGAGACTGCCCATGGTGCGTCCGTGGAAACTGCCGCGAAACGCAACAAAGCCGGTGCGATTCATGTCGCCGCGCTCGCGGTGGTACTTGCGCGCGAATTTCATGGCGCCTTCCATCGCCTCCGTGCCGGTGTTCGCAAAGAACACCTTGTCCGCGAATGACCTGTCGACGAGCGCGTGCGCGAGCGCGACTTGCGGCTCGGTATAAAACAGGTTCGACGTGTGGAGCAAACCATTCGCCGCGTTCTGAATCGCCCGGGCGAGTTCGGGATCGTTGTAGCCGAGCGCGTTGACCGCGATCCCCGCCGCACAATCGAGATACTTCTTGCCTTCGGCGTCGAACACGTAGACGCCTTCGCCGCGCGTCAGTACAAACGGCGGCCGCGCATAGGTCTGAGCGAGATACTTTTTTTCTGCGTCGATGAGTTGTTGGGAATTCATCTCCTTCTCCATTTCAGATTTATGATTTATTGCACCTGTCGTGAGGTTCTAAATCATAAATCCCAAATCGAAAATCATAAATTCGTGAAAATTGTTCCTCCGTCCTGAGTCAATCCATCCAAATTCGTGATCCGTGCGGCTTTTGCACCGCCCGCAATCGCACCGAGCGCGGCGCGGACTTTGGGAATCATTCCGCCTTTGATCACTTGTGCTCTAACGAGTGCCTCCGCCTCATTCGCGGTCAGCGCCGGAATCACGCGCCCGTCTTGTATCACTCCCGCGACGTTTGTGACGAATACGACCGCGTTCGCGTTCAGCGCGCTCGCAATCGCGCATGCGACCGAATCCGCGTTGACGTTGTACGCGCCCTCCGGCCCGAGCGAAATCGGCGAGACAACCGGCACAATCCGGCGCGCGACAAAATCGCTCAGCACTTCGCCCCGTACGGCGACGATCTGGCCGACGCGGCCGAGGTCACCCGCCGGGTGCTGCATCTTTTCGACGCGGACCACGCCGCGGTCTACGCCGCTCAAGCCAATCGCGTCGGCGCCGGCGTTCAACAGCGCGACAACGATGCGCTTGTTCACGCGCCCGCTCAACACCATCTCCGCGATCGCGAGCGATGTTTCGTCCGTGACGCGCAGCCCCTCGACAAAGCGCGGCGTCAGCCCGAATTTCAACTGCAAATCGGCGATCTCTTTCCCCCCGCCGTGCACGATAACAGGCACGTCTTGCATCGCCGCGACTGCGCGTGCGAACCCGGTCAGAAAGCTCTCGTCGTCAATTTCGTTGCCGCCCACTTTGAGCACAAGCATCTTGGATTTGTCACCCGGCTGGTTTTTGAATTTGGGATTAGGCGGCGAGCCATCTTCGAATCGTCGCAATATGATCGGGGTAATGATTGAAAGAATTGCTCGCGATAACCTCCCAGGGAACCCAATCCAGCGGCATATCTTTGAATCGACTGGCAGCATTCAATTCATCATCGCTTAGCGTCTGCACGGCACCGAGAAACTGTTGATATTCGGCTTGGCTTTCCGCCAGCATATCGGCAAGCGGGCGTGCGCGATTCTGCTCATAGATGGCAGCGTTGCGCTGGTCAACTGGTGAATCCCAAAGGTTGGAACCAGCCAAGGTGCGTGTGCGGATCAGGTTGATCATTTCGCGCTCGTACCACGTCACGTGGGCGATGATATCTTTAATTGACCAATTACCTTCAACGCCGGGCTGTGACATGCGCGCGAGATCCATTTTCGCGAGCAACGCATCCCATTCACTGCGCGCAGATGTGAGTTTTTCGAGGAATTCTGTTTTTGTCATTATGTTTTACCCTTGCGTTCTATTCGCGGACTAGAGCAGACCCATCGTCTCATCCAACCCAAACATCAAGTTCATATTCTGCACGGCTTGCCCTGACGCGCCTTTGACGAGGTTGTCGATGCTCGTGCAAATGATCGCCTGTCCGACTTCGGCGACATGATGAATCGATATGGTGCAGTAGTTCGTGTAGTTGCTGTGTGTCAGTGTGGCGAGTTGTCCGCTCGGCAAGATGCGGACAAACGGTTCAGCATGGTACGTTTCGGCGTACAGATCGCGCAGTCGCTCTTCGTCCCAGCCGTCGTCGAGCCGCACGTACATCGTCGAGAGGATACCGCGACTGACCGGCAACAGGTGCGGCGAGAAAATCAGCGATGCTTTTGCATTGACCTCTTTCAATTCCTGTTCCATCTCCGACAAATGCCGATGCACGCGCCCGATGTTGTACGGCGCAAGGTTCTCGTTCACCTCGACAAAGTGCACGGTCAGCGTCGGCTTGCGGCCCGCGCCCGACACGCCCGATTTCGAGTCCACGATGATCGTGCCTTCGCTTGCGCCCGCGCGCAGAATCGGCGCGAGGCCGAGAATGACGCTCGTCGGATAGCATCCTGGGTTTGCCGTCAGTCTGGTCCGTTTGATTTCCTCGCGGTGCAATTCCGGCAATCCGTAGACCGCCTGCGGCAGCAGTTCGGGCGCGTGGTGGTCCAGGCCGTACCATTTCTTGTACGCCGCGGCGTCGTGCAAGCGAAAATCCGCGGAGAGGTCGATCACGCGCGCGCCGGCATCCAGCACGCGCTTGGCAAAATCGGCGGACGCGCCGTGCGGCAGCGCGAGAAACGCGACGTCAATCTGGTCGAGGGGCGCGGCGTCATGCGCGACCAAGGGAATATCGTAGGGACAGGGGAACGCATCGCTCAGTTTTTTCCCTTCATAGCTATCGGACGTGGCGAACGCGATCTGCGCTTGCGGATGCCGGGCAAGAATCTTGACCAGCTCGATGCCGGTGTATCCCGTCGCTCCGAAAATCCCGACTCGAATCATCAATTCCTCCAGACCTTCCAGGTTTTTGCGAAACACCCCAGAGCGAAACGAAGGGGCAAAACCTGGAAGGTCTCTGGTAAAATAAAAACCCAGACCGATGGGTTCAGCGGTCTGGGTTGCATTCGAGAATTCGCGTGTAGTCTTCCGCGCGTTCAGAGGGCAACGACAAATGCACCAGACCTATCGGCTGGTGTCGGACGCGGGCGAGGGCTAAAGGAGTCGAGTGTGCGTTCCATTTGTCATTTCTCCAAATCTGGGTCGAATATATCACACTCTCCGCGCGATGTCAAGTTGACAATTCGTATCATTTCGCTTATAATCGCCGCAATGTTGGACAAGATTTTGATCTCAAAGCATCATCACGCTAACGGGGTGAGTTGGTAAGCGAACTCGCCGTTTTGGCGTTTCCATACTCACCCCAAAGACAAGTCCGGCGCGACTTGTCTTTTTTGTTTCCTCGCACCTCCCCTTGTTTGTGATCCTTGCGCGGGGGAGGGATGGGATGGGAGCATGATTTCTCAACCGCTCGACAAACAACTGCCTCACGGCGTCGCCGATTTGTTTTTCAACGACGCGGCGCGCAAACGCGCCGTGGAGCGCATGCTTGCCGATACGTTTGCGCGCTGGGGTTATTCCGAGATCATCCCGCCGATGTTCGAGTACTATGAATCGCTGGCGGCGGAGGCGGGACCGCAACTGCGTGAAGAGATGTACCGCTTCTTTGATCGCGATGGACGGACCCTCGCGCTGCGCGCCGATTTCACGATTCCGACCGCGCGGATCGTCGGCACGAAATTGTTCGACCGCGCGATGCCGCTGCGCTTTTTCTACGTCGGGCCAGTTTTCCGCTACGAGGAACCTCAAGCGGGCGTGCGGCGCGAGTTTACGCAAGCCGGGATCGAATTGATCGGCGCGGCGACGGCGGACGCCGACGCGGAAGCGATCGCGCTGGCGATGACGGCGCTGCGCGCCATTGGTTTGGACGAGTTTCGCTTTACGCTTGGCAATGCGGCCTATCTGCAAGCGACGACGCGCGATCTCGCGCTGAGCGACACGGATGATCTCGCGTTGCGCGACGCGATCCGCCGCAAGAACACGCCCGCGCTGGCGCGTTTGCTCGATGCGCTCGCGCTCGACGCCGCGCACCAACACGCGCTCGCGCAACTGCCGGCGCTGTGGGGCGGTGCCGAGGTGCTCGACCGCGCCGATTGCCTCAACGACGACGCGCGTGCGGCAATCGACCATTTGCGCGCGGTGCTCGCGCGGCTGGCGCAATTCGGCTTGCAAGATTTCGTCACGCTCGACCTGGCTGAAAATCGCGGGATGGCGTACTACACGGGCATCTTGTTCGAGGGATTCGTGCAGGGCCTTGGCTTTGCGGTCGCCAGCGGCGGACGGTACGATAACCTCATCGCGCATTTCGGCCACAACATCCCGGCGGTTGGATTTGCGATTGGCGTCGAGCGCGTGATGATCGCGCGCAAAGCGCACGCGACGATCGCCCTTGATGTCGTCGCACAAACGCATAGCGCGCGCGTCGCGGACGCGCGGGCGCGCGGGGAAATCGTCGAGGTGGATATTTTGAATCGCGAGGACGATGCGCTGCGCGAATACGCGCGGGTTCGCGGCGCGCACGAAATCTGGTGGCGCGACGGACGCCGGGAGATTCTGCCATGATCACAGTGGCGTTGGCGAAGGGCCGCTTGCTTGGCCCTTCGATAAAACTTTTCGAGTCGTTAGGTTATGACCTGGGGGAGGCGCGCGATTCGCGCAAGTTGGTGATCGACGACCCGGCGCGCGGTGCACGGTTCTTGATCTCGAAGCCAATGGACGTGCCGATCTACGTCGAATATGGTGCGGCAGATGTGGGCATTGTCGGTCAGGACGCACTGCGCGAAAGCGGTGTGGATGTCTACGAGCCGTCGGTGCTAGATTACGGCGGTTGTCGCCTCGTCGTCGCCGGCCAGCCGGCATATCAAAACGCCGAATGGCGATCACTCGCAGGGTTGCGCGTCGCGACCAAGTACCCGCGCGTGACGAAGCAGTACTTTTCCGCGCGCGGCTTGTCGTCAGAGGTCATCGAGGTGTACGGCTCCGTCGAACTCGCGCCCATGGTCGGACTGGCGGATCTGATTGTGGACGTGGTGGACACCGGGCGTACCTTGCGTGAGAATGGTTTGGTCGAACTCGACGAGATTTTCAAATCGCAAGCCGCGCTCATCGTCAACCGCGCCGCACACACGCTGAGAGTGGAGGAGATTCACGCGCTGATGGAGCAGATCGAAATGCGCGATTCTAAATTCCAAGTTCAAAATTCACGCTTGGCAGGCAGGTGAATTTCGAATTCGGAGCAAAGATGATTCCCATTGTCGTTGGCAAAGACGCAGGACGCGAGAAGATCCTCCGTCAGCGCAGACTGCTTGACAAAGAGATCCCGCCAGCGCTGATCGAGCGGTTACACAAGACATTTGGTGCGGCGCTGACGCCCGAGCAGGCGGTCGCGCGCATCATTGCAGACATCCGCGCGCGCGGCGACTCGGCGCTACTCGACTGGACTCGCACGTTGGATGGCGTTGCGCTGCAATCGGTCACGGTGAGCGCGGACGAAATCGACGCGGCGTATGCAGAGACACCGGCGGCTGTGCGCGACGCGCTCGAACTTGCGGCGGCGCGCGTGCGCGCGTTCCACGAAAAACAAAAACCGAAATCGTGGCTGGATTGGAATGGGGAAGGCGCGTTGGGACAACGTATCATACCGTTGTCGCGCGTTGGCGTCTATGTGCCGGGTGGCACAGCGCCACTTCCGTCGTCACTGCTGATGGCGGCCATTCCGGCGCAAGTCGCCGGCGTGCGCGAAATCGTCGTCGCGACCCCGCCGATGAAGACCGGGCATGTTCAACTCGCGACGCTCGCGGCGGCGAAGATCGCTGGCGTGTCGCGCGTGTATGCGATGGGCGGCGCGCAGAGCATCGCGGCGCTCGCGTTCGGCACGGAAACGGTCGCGCACGTCGACAAGATCGTCGGGCCGGGCGGATTGTTCGTCACGCTGGCCAAGCGGCAGGTCTTTGGCGCGGTCGGCATCGACGGCTTGTACGGCCCCACCGAGACGCTGCTCATTGCCGACGATTCTGCGAATCCGACGTGGTGTGCCGCCGATATGCTCGCGCAAGCAGAGCACGACGAGCTCGCGACGAGTCTGCTCATTACAACCTCACGCGAGCTTGCCGATGCGGTCGCACGCGAAATCGCGAAGCAAATCGAGACGCTCGCGCGGCGCGACATCATCGCGAAATCACTTGCAGGGCAGGGTGCGCTTGTCGTCGTCGAGAATCTGGGCGAGGCGATGGAACTTGCGAACGCGTTTGCGCCCGAGCACATGTGCTTGCTCGTGCGCGAGCCGTGGAATTGGGTCGACAAAGTGGAGAACGCGGGCGGCGTGTTTGTTGGCGAGTGGACGAACGAGGCGCTCGGCGATTACGTGATCGGTCCGAGCCATGTGATGCCGACGGCGGGGACGGCGCGGTTCACGTCCGCGTTGAGCGTGAACGATTTTGTCAAGATCACGAGTGTGTTCTCCGTCAGCGCGCGCGAGGCGCGCGACTTGGGCGAACGCGCGGCGACGCTCGCGGAAGCGGAGGGATTGACGGCGCACGCGAACGCGATAAGAAGAAGAGTGGCGGAAGACGAGTAAGGATGACCCATGCAAACCTTTGATCCCGAAAAACTCTTGCGCGAAGACTTGAGCGATTTCCCGCCGTACTCGATGGGGCACGTGCCGCTGGCGGATTTGGATCATCTCGTCAAATTGGACCTGAACGAGAACTCGTTCGGTCCGTCGCCTAAAGCGATTGCCGCGCTCGCGGAGATGCGACATTACCATCGTTACATCGGTCAGGATGAACTGCGCGCCGAGATCGCGCGCTACGTGGGCGTCGATGTCTCGCATGTCGTCGCGAGCAACGGCGCGGACGAGATGATCGATTGGGTGCAGCGCGTCTTCTTGGATCGCGGCGACGCGATTGTAGACTGTCCGCCGTCATTCGAGATGTACGCGTTCTTTGCGCGCGTGAACGGCGCGCACATTCTCACCGTGCCACGGCGCGAGGATTTTTCGATTGACGTGGAGGCGATAGAGCGAACGATTGCAGATTGCAGATCGCAGATTGCAGATTCACCGACGAACAATCTAAAATCTGAAATCTGCAATCCAAAATTAATGTTCCTCGCCAACCCGAGCAATCCGGATGGGGGAATGGTCTCGCCAGCCGATGTCGAACGACTCCTCGCGCTGCCCGCGATGGTTGTGCTGGATGAAGCGTACGCAGAATTTGCCGGCGAAAGTTACGCCGCGCGTGTGCCGACGCAGCCGAACCTGATTGTCTTGCGAACGTTCAGCAAATGGGCTGGGATGGCGGGCCTGCGAGTCGGTTACTGCGTTGCGCCGCAGCCGATTGCCGCCAAGATTCTGCAATGCAAGTCACCCGAGAATGTGAACGCGGCCGGCATCGTCGCCGCACGCGCATCGCTGGAGGATGCCGCGTATTTGCTCGCGAACGTGCGCCGTATCGTCGAAGAGCGTGAGCGTTTGTCCGCCGCACTTGCGCAACTGGGATTTTTGCAGCCCTTGCCGAGCCGCGCGAATTTCATCCTCTGCCGCGTCGTGGGACGCGAGGCGCAACAAATCTACACGGCGCTTGAGCAGCGCGGCATCCTGATTCGCGCGTTCGGCTCGCCGCGTCTGCGCGATTACATTCGCATCGCGGTGGGAACGCCAGAACAGGATGACACGTTGGTGACCGTGCTGGAAGAAATAGGGTCCGATAAGCGTAGGTAGAACTCGGCAGTCGATTCTACTGAGTGCTTTGGAGGAACCATGTTGAGTGTATTTCAGAATGTCCTTCGGTCATTTGTCGCAGAGAGTCTTGAGAAGGGTTATGAAATGCTTCTCGAAGCTGATGTTATGGGTTGGATTTTCCATATCCTTCTGACACAACCCAGTATAAGCCCAGGAGAAGTGCATCTTAGTACGAGAGTGTTGCATAGTACGGGTTTCTTTGACTTGGTAATCGGTCAAATCCAGACTTTGGAGGCAGGTCGTCCATGTATTCGTCCCGAACTGGTTGTTGAAGCGAAGATATTTCCCCGAATCGGGTTCACAGATCAACAGCATAGAGTACACTTCGAGCACATTCTCAACGACGATCTCCGCAAATTAGGTACGCTAAGTCGCGAGATTAAACTCACAGAATTGATTGTTGATGGGCGGGGATATCTTTCTGGAACGTATAGAGATCAGAACAGGCTAAAGTACCTGATCAATAAGCGTGACGAAGTTGCGCCGAGTGTTCACCTGTTCATAATTCATAGAGTCGAGGGGCGTTGGAAGATTGCTCACGAAGCGCCAACCGAATTCTGACAAGAGACAAAGCTATGACCAAACGGATTGCTACCGTCGAACGCAAAACAAAAGAGGCCGAGGTGTCCGTCGCACTCAACCTCGACGGTACGGGGAGCGCGGATGTTGCGACCGGCGTGCCGATGCTCGACCATTTGCTGTCACACGTCGCAGTGCATGGATTGTTCGACCTTGAGATTCGCGCGAGCGGCGATTTGCAGATCGACGCGCACCATACCGTCGAAGATGTGGCGATCGTGCTGGGCGACGCGCTTGACCGCGCGCTGGGCGACAAGCGCGGCATCGCGCGGATGGGGCACGCGTACGTGCCGATGGACGAGGCGCTCGCGCTCGTCGCGGTGGATTTGAGCGGACGGGCGTACGCGGTGATCGATGCAGATCTCGCCGCGCCGATGCTTGGCGCCATCTCTGCGAGTCTCGTGGCACATTTCCTCGAAACACTTGCGGCGCACGCGCGGATGAATTTGCACGCGCGCGTCTTGTACGGACGCGATGATCACCACAAAGCCGAAGCGCTGTTCAAGGCGCTTGGCCGCGCGCTAGCAATGGCGGCGGCGATCGACCCACGCCGCGTTGGAGTGGCTTCGACCAAAGGAACAATTTGAACCGCAGACGATGGCACATCGACACTTGCACCGCACGCAAGTGCAGCATCCTATAGCAAATTTGTCAAGGGGCTTCCTGCCCGAAAATTGGCAAGACGCTACTGAGCTCGGCGCGCATGCAAATTCTGTCGGCCGAGTGAAACAGAACTTTCCAAATTGA
>Ga0163209_1001448_pt1 | contig 10296 bp, 8 predicted proteins | sample Kivu_160m_FD_113538 | JGI IMG/M metagenome (GOLD analysis project Ga0163209, IMG submission 113538) | Freshwater microbial communities from Lake Kivu, Western Province, Rwanda to study Microbial Dark Matter (Phase II) - Kivu_160m | ecosystem: Environmental > Aquatic > Freshwater > Lake ... | reverse complement strand
TTTTAAAGCGGCAGCCGTGAAATTCATAACCAGGTAAAATGTTGTAGAAATGATCAGATTTGAAGAGGCATTGGCGTTGGTTCTTCCCTTTGCGGCAGAGAGAGAACTGCCGGTTGAGCGGGTCAGTCTGCGATCGGCCCTGGGCAGGATACTGCGTGAAGATGTTTTTTCGGATATGGACATGCCTCCGTTCGATAAATCGGCGGTGGACGGATTCGCCTGCCGGACGGCGGATATTTCCCGCCCGTTGCGGGTTATCGAAACCATCGCCGCGGGCGCCGTTCCCCGAACGGATGTCGGCCGGGGCGAATGTTCCCGGATCATGACCGGCGCCATGGTACCCGCCGGGGCCGACCGGGTGGTCATGGTTGAACATACGGAACCTGCCGGTGAGAACACCGTCATGATCAAAGATGCCGGAGCCGGGACCAACATCTGCCGCCGGGGGGAAGACATCAGGAAAGGGGATCTGGCGCTGGGAAAGGGGGCCAGGATATCCCCCGCCCATATCGCGGTACTGGCAACCACGGGAAACGTGACCCCGATGGTGTCCTGTCTGCCCGGCGTGGGGATCATCTCCACCGGGGATGAACTGGTCGAACCGGAAACGGTTCCGGGAACTGCACAGATCCGCAATTCGAATGCTTCGCAACTCGAAGCCCAGGTGATGACGCTGCCGGCAACTCCTTCTTATTATGGCATCATACCTGACGAAAGTTCAGGATTGCGTCATGCGATCAACCAGTCCCTCGGGGAAAACGACATCATCCTTCTCTCCGGTGGGGTATCGATGGGCGACTTCGACCTGGTCCCGCAGATAATGAAGGAGGCCGGCGTTGAAATCCTGTTCAGAAAGATCGCGGTACAGCCGGGCAAGCCTACGGTTTTCGGCCACAGGGACAAAGTCGTTATTTTCGGGTTGCCCGGGAATCCTGTTTCTTCCTTTGTGATTTTTGAATTATTGGTCAGGCCGTTCATGCTCCGGATGGCCGGATACAAAACGACGCCGGCCCGGTTGATGCTACCGGCCGGAAGCAATTACACCCGCCGCAACGACGACCGCCTGGCCCTGGTACCCATCGCCCTGAGGGATGGCGCCGTATACCCGGTAGAATATCATGGGTCGGCCCACATCAACGCCTTCTCGGCTGCAGACGGGATCATGTTCATGGATATCGGCAAAGCTTCTGTAAAACAAGGAGAATCCGTGCATGTACGACTCATTTGACCGCCGCATTGATTACCTCCGGATCTCGGTCACCGACCGGTGCAACCTCCGCTGCACGTATTGCATGCCGGCCGAAGGGGTTCCGCTGCTTAGCCATGCAGATATCCTGAGTTACGAGGAGATCGTGGAAGTGGTCATGGAAGCTGTCCGGCTCGGCATCACAAAAGTGCGCATAACAGGCGGCGAGCCGCTCGTTCGGAAAGGGGTGGTGTCGCTTGTCGGAAGAATAGCCGCTATTCAAGAGATCAAGGATCTCGGACTCACGACCAACGGGATCCTGCTCGGGGAATATGCCGCCGGGCTGGCGGCAGCCGGATTGCACCGGATCAATGTCAGTCTCGACACCCTGGATCCGGAGAAGTACCGGGAGATCACACGGGGAGGCGATATCGCAAAGGTACTCACAGGGATCTTTGCAGCCAAAAAGGCCGGGCTGGAGCCGGTCAAGATCAACTGCGTGGTGCGAAACTCCTCCGGCGAGCCGGACGCGATCGCTGTGAGGGACTTTTGCCGGCAGAACAACCTGGAGGCGCGCTTCATCCATGAAATGAGCCTGGCCGGAGGGAAATTTACGATCGTTGAGAACGGCCATGGAGGCGACTGTGCACGATGCAACCGCCTCAGACTGACCGCCGACGGGATGATCCGGCCCTGCCTGTTCAGCGAAATCAGGTTCAGCGTCCGCGAACTCGGCATCCGGAATGCCCTTCAAAAGGCCGTCGGGCACAAGCCGGAAAAGGGGACCGTGAACATAACGGGAAGATTTAACAGAATTGGGGGCTGATGCGGGATGCGGGATACTGGATGAAAATTATAGAAAAAAATATGATAAAAGATAGAAAAGTCTTATCGCATATTGACAGCACCGGCAAAGCCAACATGGTGGATGTCAGTCCGAAGCCGCTCCAGCTCAGGACGGCCCGTGCCTGCGGCCACATCAGCCTGAACCTGGAAGCCCTTGCCCTGGTCAGGGAGAACCGGATGAAAAAGGGGGATGTCCTCACCGTGGCCGAAATCGCCGGCATTCAGGGAGGCAAGCGGACGGCAGACCTGATCCCGCTTTGCCATCCGCTGCAGATAACCAAACTGGAAGTCAGGGCCGCAACCGACCGGACCGGGGTCAAGGTTGAAAGCCTGGTCCGCTGCCAGGGACAGACAGGAGTGGAAATGGAGGCCCTGACAGCCGTTTCCGTTGCCCTTCTCACCATTTACGACATGTGCAAGGCAGTGGATAAAAGCATGGTTATCGGGGAGATCAGGCTGGTTGAGAAGATCAAGGAAGATTTGACCTGAAACAAGATCAAAGATCAAAGATCAAAAATCAAATATCAAAAATCAAAACCATAATTCAATCAGTTTTCCTTTGTGTTCTACTATATAACTAAGTTTGTGAGATGCAGGGAAATTGCTTCGCTTCGCTCGCAATGACAACGCTGAATCTTATTATGGTAAGAGAGCGGGATCGCTGCAAACCTTGTTAAGAATAATAGACAAACTATGGTAATTTTGCAGCGATCCCACTCTCTCCTCCAACATCAATGATACGTTGTCATTGCGAGGAGCGCAGCGACGAAGCAATTTGTAAACCAAGCACGACATGATTCAATGTTATCCGGTTTGTAGTTCCTCCTGTTCCCAATAGGTGAGGCACTTTGCGAGAAACTTTGTGACCTTTGCGATTACCTTTTATTTTCAACACAGCAACAATGCAATCAATCATTATTACATCTGTCAACATCTCCGAAAAGAAGGGAACGGTCAAGAAACCCGTTGAACAGATCGAGCTCACCCATAACGGCATCCGGAACGATGCCCATGCCGGACACTGGAACCGGCAGGTAAGCCTGCTGGCCGGAGAGAGCGTCGCGAAATTCGAAGCGGCGTCAAAGCGCCCGGTCGCACCGGGCGAGTTCGCTGAGAACATCACCACCACGGGGACGGAGCTTTGGAAAGCGCACCCGCTTGACCGGTTCACAAGCGGCGACATTGAGTTGGAGGTGACCCAAATAGGTAAGGAATGCCATGGCAGTGGCTGTGCGGTATTCAACGAGGTGGGCGACTGCGTAATGCCCAAAGAGGGAATTTTCTGCAGGGTGCTGAGCCCGGGCATCCTGAAGGCCGGGATGGTGATGGAGTACCATCCGAAAACCTACCGGGTGATGATCATCACGCTCAGCGATCGGGCCAGCGCGGGGGAATATGAAGACAGATCAGGACCGCGGATTAAAGAGCTCCTCGAAACCCATTTTAATATGTGCAATTTGCATTTTGCAATTTGCAATTTCCTTATCCCCGATGACCCCCATAAGCTGGATGAGCTGTTGAACAAAGCCAAAAAGGAATTGGTGGATATCGTAGTGACCACAGGCGGCACCGGCATCGGCCCGCGCGATTTCACGCCCGATGTGGTCAAACCATTGCTCGACAAGGAGATACCGGGCGTCATGGAATCTGTCCGGTTGAAATATGGAATGGATAAACCGGCAGCGCTACTGAGCCGGTCGGTAGCCGGCATCATGGGAAAATCGCTGGTTTTCACCCTCCCCGGCAGCCTAAAAGCCGTGAACGAGTACCTGGCCGAGATCCTCAAATCCCTCACCCACATGATCCACATGCTGCACGGGCTCGACAGCCATTGAGAGAGGAGAAAATGACATGATCATCAAGTCGTTCGTCAGCCTGGTGCCGGTATTCCTGTTCCTGGCGGTATTCCTGTACCTCGACAGCATGAAGCTGGTGAACAAAGCTGTCCTGCTGACCTGTCTCGGCTGGGGTTTTGCCAGCGCGGGACTGAGTTTTTACATGAACACCTGGCTGATGACCCAGTTTGATCTCCCGTTCGGGACCTATTCACGGTTCGTAGCCCCGGTCGCCGAAGAGGTTTTGAAATGCCTGGTTTTCATCCCGCTGCTCCGGCGCAACAGGATCGGGTTCATGATCGACGGCGCCATCTACGGGTTTGCCATCGGTGCCGCCTTCTCCCTGACCGAGAACATCTTTTATTTACTCAATTACGCCCCGGCCGGTAACAATATCATGGTCTGGATCATCCGGGGATTCGGGACGGCGTTCATGCACGGCGGAACAATGGCTGTATTCGGCATTCTCTGCATGAGCGCCATCAACAGGGAAACCGGCACAGGGCTTGCCATTGCTGCCGGCCTCGCCATGGCCATTTTCATCCACGGGATATACAATCTTTTCATCGTTTCACCAGTGGTTTCAACCCTCATCATTCTCCTGCTCGTTCCCCTGTCGATCGTGCTGATTTTCCAACTGAACGAAAAACACATCAGGGACTGGCTTGAACTGGAGTTCGACTCGGAGATCAACATGCTCCGGATGATCAGAAAGGGCCAATTCTCCCTGACAAAAACCGGCCGGTTCCTCCTGTCTCTGCGTGCCCATTTCCCCCCTGAGACCGTTCTCGACATCTATTGCTTTATCAGCCTGTACCTGGAGCTTTCCATGAAAGCCAAAGCCGTTATGATCCTGCAGGAAAACGGTTTCAACGTGCCACAGGACCCTGAACTGGCGCCCCGGCTGGCGGAATTGAAGGCCCTGAAGAAGAACATAGGTCGCGCGGGATTCCTGGCGATCTCCCCGGTCCTGCGCGTCGGCAGGAAAGATCTCTGGAAACTCGGCCGTCTCGAAAAAGCTTGAAGTAAATTTCTTTGCGGGAAGTATGTTGTTTCCGTGAAATATTTCATACCTTTCACCAACTTTTTGCGGATCTGCCGTATTTATGTTACAGACGGACGATAATGAACTGGTTTACAAGGTGATCGGAGGCAACCTTTCTTCCTTCGGATTATTGATAGAACGGTATCAGGATTGCTGTCAATGAAGCCATCGACTGGAACCGGAAATACCAGAGAACGGTGAGCCTGTCAGACACGGAACGTGTTCCGGACAGTGTCTCCGGCAGGGAAATGGAAACGGATTTACAGCGATCCGCCGGAATAGATCTCAAACAGGAAATATTGAAAAACATAAAGATGGAAACATACAATCGGCAGAGCCGGGATCTGGTGATCCTGGCCACGGGCATCTGGTCACGACCGGTCGCTAAATATGGCCTTGCCTTTGTGATCGGCGTTTTCACAGGGTTCCTGCTGTTCAGCTTCCTGAAAATGGATTTTCCAGGGAATGACACCGGGACCGGCGGGATGCAGGGGACTTTCCTCAATTCAGCCAGTTTCGACGACATGAAGAGCGCCGATGTGCTTCATTTCAGCAGCCCTGCGGCCAACGTGTCCTGCCAGGTTCGTTACTCCACCCGGATCGTTGAAATGCACCTCGAACTTTCTTCCCTAGAACAGGTCAGGGCCACTTTTGAATTTAACCTGAATGCGTTGCAGGTACTGAATGTAAACAACATCAGCGTAAATGACCGGACAACCGCTACCTCATCCGGAAATTTTATCCAGATCAACAATTCAGGAGACAACAAGTTCATCATCCAGCTGGCCAACAAGCACAGCCTGCCACAGGATATTGATTTCAAGCTGTACCAGAATGATAGGCCGATCTACCAGAATTCGGTCCAGGTAAATAAGGAATAACCACTTCAAATCCCGATTATCATGAAAAAGCCGGTAAAAATCATCATTGCAGTAGTGTTAGCGCTTGCCGTCCTGATCACAGGTTTGTCCCTGTTCTTCCCGGATGTCATGAACAACCTCGCCTCAGGTACCTTCGGCAAAGCCGATAAGTACCGGAATTCGCAGATGACAGAACAGGACGTTCAGCTCAGAAGCGACCTGACCTCCAACGAAGATTCGCTCAGAAGCATGATAACTGGCCTGATCTATTTTTCCATTTTCACGGAAGATCTTTGCGACAAGATCGATTCATGCACCAACGCCATGATGAAACAGGAGATGCCGGAAGGCCAGGACTGGTCGCGGGACATACAGGCGTTGCAGGATTTCTCGGCATTCATCAGAAACAACAACAAGACCCTCAGCAATACCATCAGCATGCTGACCGGCTTCCTGATGAAAGTCGAGTCGGACCAGTCGGCCGACGTGGAGCGAAACCTTCGTGACTTCCAGAATTATGTTGGCAACCTCCTGGAAAAGGACTCGATCCTCGAAGTGTCACTGCGAAGCATGGACAATTTCATGCTGACGAACAAAACATTGCTGGCACGTAAAACTGAAATGAACAACCTGAAGGCGATCCGCGACCAGCTGCTGATCGGCAGCGTTCAGCTTTCAGGCGTTCTCCAGGACAAGCAACTGGCTGCAGGCTTATGTTCCTATGCAGTGAATTCACAGGAAAAGTTCAATGCCGTCTGTGCCGTGGAAAAAGTAGGCGTCATTGCCAGCCAGGAGGCCGTGAACGCCATCAGGAATGCAGATAAGCTGCAGGATTTTGTGGTGAACAGCAGTCTTACGGTTGGATCGGTCGAACAGGTGAAATCCATAATCCTGTGTTCGGCTCAAAACCTGAACAATACCGTCAATGACCGTGAACCCCTGAGCAATGGGATTGTGGTGGGCAGTACGCTCGTTTACAGCGCCGAAAACCTGCAGTTCGTCGTCTGCAGTCATGACGAGCTTTGCAAGCAGGTTTCGGCTGCGGGTGAATTGAACTTGAGCGATGTGCCTAAACTGGGATCACTCTATGCTGTAGCCTCTTTTTCCGCCGTCGGACTGAATGTGATCTGTTCGAATTACGATATCAAAAACGCTTACCAGTCGACCGAACTGGCCAGTGTGCTCAACTCGGCAAGCCTCGGGGTGATCTTGTCAAATGAAGTGGTCGGCAGTGTCTCATACGGAAGCAATTTTACCGGGTTTGTCGGTCAGTTGAACAGCCAGATCATTGGACCTCAGTAGGTCCCGGCTTCATCAGCAGGCCGGGTCCGACCGGTCGCAATTCATCTCTATGGGTGGCAGGGCAGTACGTGTTTCCTTCCTTGCAGGCCTGGCGGTTGCTGCTGCCCTGTTCCCCGTGCATGGCCAAAAACACGTCCGCCTTCAGCAGTACCAGGCCCCGTATGTTAAGCTGGTTTTCCTGGATAAAAACACCTCCTACCTGGTTCCCCATACGGTCAGGTCGTTCGAGAACGCCCTGGATTTTCACATGAAATTCTGGGATTACCGGCCGACAGGGAAAACCAACATCCTTTTCAATGACTTTTCTGACGTCGGCAACGGGGGTACCATGGTGATTCCCTGGAATTTCCTGAACATCGGGGTATCCCCGTTCGACTACACCTATTCGGTGGTACCCTCCAACGAGCGGATGCAATGGCTGATGAACCATGAGCTGACACACCAGGTGATGTGCGACAAGGCCTCCCCGACCGACCGCATTCTTCAAAAGATCTTCGGCGGGAAAGTGATGCCCGACAACCGTGATCCGCTGTCGCTGGTTTACAGCTATTTCACCACACCGAGGTGGTACTCTCCACGGTGGTACCACGAAGGGATCGCCGTATTCATGGAAACCTGGATGTCGGGAGGGATCGGACGCGTGATGGGCGGTTACGACGAGATGGTCTTCCGCACGATGGTGCGTGACAGCAGCTTTTTCTACAATGTGATCGGACTGGAAACCGAGGGCACGACCATCGATTTCCAGGTGGGGGTGAACGCTTATCTTTACGGGACCAGGTTCGTGAGTTACCTTGCCTACCGGTACGGATTGGAAAAACTGAAGGAATTTTATTCGCGCAACGATACCAGCCGCCGGTTTTACGCCAACCAGTTCCACCATGTTTACGGGGTCCCGATCCAGAAGGAATGGGATAACTGGATCGCATGGGAACATGAATTCCAGCAGGCCAACCTCAAGACCATCGGAAAGTACCCGGCAACCGCCATCCGCCGGATCACCGGTAAACCCCTGGGCTCTGTATCCCGGCCCTGGTTTGACCGGGACAACGGGAAGATCTATGCCGCGGTGAACTACCCCGGGAAACTGGCTTATATCGCCTCCATGGATATAAAGACCGGCAGATTGAACAAGATAGCCCCGGTAACCGGTCCTGCCCTTTATTATGTCACCAGCCTGGCCTATGACGATTCTGCCAAAACCCTGTTTGCCTCCTGCCATAATGCCGACTGGCGCGGGTTGCAATCCATTGATATCCGGACCGGCAAAGTGCGAAACCTCATCAGGTTTGACCGTGCCGGGAACCTGGTATTCAACCGGAAAGACCATGCGCTCTATGGCGTTCAGAGCATGAGCGGACGTTCGACGCTCGTCAGGATCAGCCCGCCCTATACAAAATGGAAGGATCTCTATACCTTTCCCTTTGGCAGGGATATCTCAGACATAGACATCTCACCTGAAGGGACCCTGCTGTCGGGCACAGTGTCCGATGTCAGGGGACGACAGAAACTGGTGATCTTCAGGATAGCGGATCTGCTTGCCGGGATCACCGGATATGACGAGATCTATGAATTTGAAGACAACCCGGCCGCCGATTTTGTTTTTTCACCCGATGGCGCCTGGCTGTACGGAACCTCTTACTACACGGGAGCTTCCAACGTTTTCAGGATATCCCTGAATACGAAGCAGCCGGAGATCCTGACCAATGCGACAAGCGGATTTTTCCGCCCGGTGCCTGTTTCCACCGATTCGATGTTCCTGTTCGAATACACCCATGCGGGCATGATACCGGGAATGGTGAAGATCGCCCCGGTTCCCGATGTGAACGCAATAGAATACCTCGGGCAGAAGGTCTATCAGCGGTATCCCGTGGTTGAAGCCTGGTCGCTGCCCCCGCCTTCCAGGATCAACCTGGATTCCCTGAAGGTGAGCGAGACCGCCTACAAACCGGTGAAGGAGTTGCGGTTTGCCGGAGCCTACCCGATCCTACAGGGATACAAAGGCTATATTGCTTCGGGCTACCGTGCCAATTTCATGGATCCGATGGGGCTGAATTCGCTGACCCTGAAACTGTCGTTCTCCCCTTATCCCCAACTGCCCGCCAAACAAACCTTCCATGTTTTTGCCGAATACCTTTTCTGGAACTGGACATTCACCACCAGCTACAATTACGCCGACTTTTACGATCTTTTCGGACCTACCAGGTTCAGCAGGGCAGGCTATGCGCTTGCAGTGAAATATTACAAGCTGTTCAACCGGATGGCCCCTTCGAAGACGGACTTTTATGTGAAACTTGCAGCATACGGCGACCTGGAGACGCTGCCATTCTATCAGAATGTGGCTTCGGATTACCGGACCCTGATCCTTGGCACGGTGAATTACCACAGGAGTTTTCTGCGAAAATCGCTGGGGGCGATCGAGCCTGAACAGGGCTACGACTGGAATGTTTATGCATTCACCAGCTTTGCAAAGGAAACCTTCTATCCTCAGCTGATCAACAATTTCGACTTCGGATTCCTGTTGCCCATGCGTAACTCCACGCTCTGGTTCAGGACCTCGGCCGGGCAGTCCTTTGGCGAATCAGACAGGACCAATTCGTATTTCTACTTCGGCGGGTTCGGGAACAATTACATCGATTACCGGTCGGCCCAGCAGTACCGCGAGATGTCAAGTTTTCCGGGATTTCAGATCGACGAGATCAGCGCACTGAATTACGGAAAACTGTCAACCGAAATCAACTTCAAGCCCATCCGGTTCCGCAGGGCGGGATTGAAAGGGATGTATTCGACCTATGCCCGGTTCACCGTGTTCGGCATGGGGCTGTTCACCAATTTCTTCAATGACCAGCGCCAAACCGGTTATTATTCAACCGGCGCACAGGTGGATTTCGAGCTGGTGCTGTTTTCCCTCCTGAAGTCCACCCTTTCGGCAGGATATTCGAGGGCATACGGAATTACTGCGCCAAAGGACCAGTTCATGATTTCGCTGAAACTATAGACAACCCCTCATCCTTAAACGCAAAGTGTGAAGACTAAAACGCAAAGTGCGAAGTGCAACTTATTTCGCACTCCGCACTTCACATTTCGCATTTGATACGTACCCCGGGCGGGAATTGAACCCGCACGGCCGCGAGGCCACAGGATTTTAAGTCCTGCGTGTCTACCAGTTCCACCACCAGGGCGAGGAGGGCATGGGTTTGGGTTTGGGTTTGGGTTTGGGTG
>Ga0163209_1001445_pt1 | contig 10305 bp, 8 predicted proteins | sample Kivu_160m_FD_113538 | JGI IMG/M metagenome (GOLD analysis project Ga0163209, IMG submission 113538) | Freshwater microbial communities from Lake Kivu, Western Province, Rwanda to study Microbial Dark Matter (Phase II) - Kivu_160m | ecosystem: Environmental > Aquatic > Freshwater > Lake ... | reverse complement strand
GGGTTTACACTATGTGGCATATTACGAAGTAGCGTCCCGTGTGATCACTTACCTCAGAATCATTCCCCTGCAAATCATCAGTCCGATTATGCCGGCTGCTTCCGAACTGCACGCCGACCGAAATTCGAAGAAAGTGCAGGCTTTGTACTACCGATCACTTAAATACATGACAGTCGTTATAGCTCCCCTGTTTGCCTTTGTTGCTGTGTTCTCCTATCCACTAATAGCGATCTGGTTAGGTCCTGGTTATGAATTGGGGGCCTTCGCTACTCGGTACCTGGCTGTTGCCAACCTCGCAAGTATTATGTTGACGAGCCCAAGCTTTCTTATCACTGTTGGTGTAGGAAGACCCCGCTACGGTGTATATAGTGCAGTCGTAGGAATCCTCCTTAATGTGACCTTGAGTGTGATTCTAACAGCGAATATTGGCTTCAGAGGAGCGGTATTGGGAACATCCCTATCGCTAATTCTTGCTTCAAGCTATTTCATTTTACTGTTTCACCGAGCCCTACATCTGCCAGCACGGGAAACCACTGTTAAGGCGATAGGTTATCCGACTCTAACTTGCCTCCTGGTTAGTCTCATAGTAATGGGGCTGTCCAGATATGTTCATCCCGATATGAAGGGCCTCTTATTTCTGGGGTTCATCTATTGTCTCTTCTACTTGGTGACGATCACCAAATTGCCCTTTCTTGATCGCTATGATCTGGAGCAGATAAAGCGATATGCTCGGTTTGCAATGTAAAATCGTTGGGACGGCGTGTAGATGCTCAATTGGTTAGCAAGGTATTCTCCTGTGGTACGGTTCATTCGAGGCGAGAAGTGTGCTGATATCTTGGAGGTTGGCAGTGGCCCAAAGGGGATTGGCGAGTTTTTTGCTCATAATTTCATTGGGTGTGATATTCACTTCGATCAAGATATTATTGATCGAGATCTTATAAACGAGAATATGATCCCTCTTCAATGTTCAGCATTGGCTTTGCCATTTGATGATGACCTGTTCGATGTCGTTGTCTCCTTGGATATGTTAGAGCACATTCAACCCGAACACAGGGAACGAGTTATAAACGAGCTTATCCGTGTATCTAAGCGGTATGTGATCATCGGGTTCCCTTGTGGTGAGAAAGCGAAAGAGATAGATACGGTTCTGTATAGGTGGTATGTGAAGACGAAGAAGACAGTTCCAGATTGGCTGGTCGAACACCTTATTACAAGTTTTCCGAATATTGAGGAAATCGAAAACATCCTCGCTTCTCAGAATATAAGTTATAAGATCGTCAATAATGAAAACTTGGTGGTTCACTTGGTCATAATGTGGCTTGAGTCTATTCGGATTTCCATGAAAGCGTTAGGATGGTCCTCCTATAGAACCAGAGGCTTATGGGAGCTTATTCTGCCCGTACTAGATTTCGGAGTTACCTATAGAAGGATTCTGTTTATCAGAAAAGATTGCTCACCGATATCATAGCGTCACACCAGTTCAGATTGGTACCTGTTGTCATTCAGTATAATGTTACTTCAATGAGAACAAAGTCAAGAATCTTAGTAAGCGTTGTCATCACGACCTATAATCGCCGGGAATTATTGAGGAAATGTTTGGCTGCGTTACGTGTCCAGACCTTCCCCCATGACCGGTTTGAAATCATCGTCGTCGATGATGGTTCTACCGATGGAACGGAAGAGCTTATGAGGGACGTGGTCAAAAGGTCTGGGGGGTGGTTAAGGTACTTTCACCAAGAAAACAGTGGACTTGCTGCTGCCAGAAATCTGGGAATCAGTAAAACAAGGGGGACAATTGTTGCTTTCCTCGATGACGATTGTATCCCAACTAGGAACTGGGTTTATGAAATCTCACGAATGTATGAAGACCCTCGAGTAGCAGGAACGGGAGGGACTATCAGAGCAGTTCCACCGAAAACCCTTGTTAGCACCTACCTTGCCCATATAAGGTTGAATGAAACACCAGGCATGTCCGGGGAGAAAGTGATCTTTTTGATAGGTGGCAATGCTTCTTATCGAAGAGATGTGTTGGCCCTTATGAAAGGCTTTGATGAACTATTTGTATTTAATGCTGGTGAAGATGTAGACTTGGGTCTTAGATTAACAAAGCAGGGGTTCATGCTCAGATATAATCCTGATGCTATTGTCTATCATAATCATAAGCAGACTTTGAGGGGATTTTTGAAAACCTTCTACAGTTATGGGAAAGGGACATCCCTTTATATGATACGAAATGGTCAAAGAGGAGTTCTGTGGACTAATCCTAAGGTTTTCGTTTTGTTCGGCTTTTTGAAGACGCCGTTCATGATATGGAATTATTATCGGAAGGGATTAGGTATAAGAAAGAGTTTCACTTATCCATTGTTGGACTATCTCAGGTATTTCACACTGTTCATGGGCAAAGTTGTGGCCTACCAACGTTATAAGCTTCTCAAGCCCCACGGGTAGGATTGATACTGCCAATTGGCTTAGCCACAGTTTTCTCGCTTTATCTTCAATTGGCATGGAGGAAAGAGTGAAAGTACTACTGATAGATCCCCCAGGGTCTGACATGGGTCTAAATGTGGGATTAGGATATCTTGCTGCCAGTCTACAAGAGACAGGAAATGAAGTCTGTGTGTTAGATTTGAACAATCAAAGTACAGCAGGCTATTGGGGTGCTGCAATTTACCGGCCATCACCTCAAGAATTGCGTAACATTGTCACTGAGTTTATTCAGCGACGGTTTCAGCCAGACTTGGTTGGGATTTCTGTAAAGTCATTTACATCTCAGGTAAGTGCTAGGATCATCCTCACGGTTAGGGCTCTGAATCCTTCCATTAAGATTTTGGTTGGCGGTCCACATATTACCCTTTTCGGTGTGGACTATGTAAAGGAAACGGGAGCTGATGTTGGCTTCATCGGCGAAAGCGAATACGTTATTGCTCAAGTATGTACTGCTTTAGCGAGACAACAAGAGTTAACTGATATAAAAGGAATCATTCTCAACCACGGTTCTGAAACTAGCATAACCTCACCTCCGGCCGCAATAATCGATCTAGATAAACTTAGCTTTCCTGATTACAGGCATTTTACTTCAACTAAGAATAACGGTGGAAAGATAGACGACTATTTCCTGTTGACTAGCAGAGGGTGCCCATACAGTTGTACCTTCTGCAGTGTCGGACAGATTATGGGGAAAAAATGGAGAAAAAGATCCCCACAAAATGTGATAAATGAACTGTTGATGGCTCATGAGAACTATGACATAAAACATTTCAATATTATAGATGACAATTTTACTCTGGATATGAATCGGGCAAAAGAGATTTGTGAGCTGATAATTTCCTCGAAGATTAACCTGAATTGGGGCTGCCCTAATGGTGTTTTTGCTGCTCGACTCGATGAGGAGCTAGTGAAATTGATGAAAAGAGCTGGCTGTACTCGTGTTTTTATTGGGATTGAGAGCGTGGACGAAAAGGTGCTGAAATCGACGAAAAAGAGAGAGACGTTACAAGATATTGAAAATGCCATAAGAATGTGTCATGATGTAGGGATTGAGGTGCAAGGTTTCTTTATCATCGGCTTGCCGTGTAGCACGTTGCAGTCAGATCTGAAGTCTGTGGAGTTTGCTAAGAAGAACAAGATCGACGGCTGGTGGAACATGCTAACCCCTTACCCTGGCACAGAAGTACTATACTGGGTCAACGCAAATGCAACAACCTTGGGGGATTTCCAAACTGGCCACTATGTCTCACAGTCGCATACCCCTAGGGTCGTATTTGAGACTCAAGATTACACTGCAAGCGAGAGAACTCAGGCTTTCTACATGATTCACTTGAGAATGAATCACTTCGGATGGTTAGTGAGCAAGGAGTCAATACGGCTGGGGAAGATCTTGAGGCTGCTGTACTACTCGCTGCGCTATGCCCCCCTAACGTTTCCCAGCATCGTATGGTTTTTGATTACTTGGATCCCACGAAAGATTCCGAGATCCTTGGCTAGGACGCTATTCAGGAGGATGGATCATTGCTTAGCGTAATAATTCCAACCTATAATCGCAAAGGTGTTCTAGTCAAATGCTTGAATGCTCTTTTCCACCAAACTTGCTTGAGATCAGTGTACGAGGTTCTCGTCGTGGATGACGGCTCGACGGATGGGACTGAAGAAGTAATGAGGAAATTTGCTGCAAGCGCACCGGTGAAGTTCAGATACTGCAGGCAGGAACACAAAGGGCCAGCAGCTGCCAGAAATGTTGGGATAAGAAACGCGAGGGGCAAAATCATTCTTTTCATCGGTGATGATATTATTGCCACGCCAAATTTGTTAGAGGAACACCTAAAGTGGCACGCGCAATACCCAGAAGACAACGTTGCGGTACTTGGCTATGTAACCTGGTCACCCGAGATAGAGGTAACACCATTTATGTATTGGCTAGAAAACGGAGGACCACAATTCAAATTCTACCAGATCGCTGACCAAATTAAGGTAAATTGTGAATATTTCGTCACAAGCAATGTATCCTTAAAAAGACGATTTTTGCTAAAAAATGGGGCATTTTTCGATGAGGATTTTCCATATGCCTCTTACGAAGATGTTGAATTAGCTTATCGACTTGATAAACTAGGCATGAAACTTCTATACAATAAGAACGCAATCGGTTACCATAGCCATTACATGAGTTTAGATGATGCCTGTAGAAGGATGGAAAAGGTGGGCGAATCCATGAAAATCTATGCGAGGAAAGTGCCTACAGCGAGGGAACCTGAATTGTGGAAACGGATTCTAAGGAGGGTCTTTCTAAACGACTTAACGATTGAGCCCTTGAAAAAACTTGCCTCATATTGCGAAAACAAATATGTTTTGCACCGCTTTTATTATGAGCTTATGTTTTACTACCTTTACAAGGGGGTCTTTCAAGATAATCAAAAATGATTGATTTGCTGACTGCCATTCTGCTAGCAGTAGGACTGGCTCTTGCCGCTGTATTGGGATATGGCATTGTCACGGCAATTATAGTAGTGACCGGGCTGAGTTCTTTCTTTCTCTTTATCCGTCGGCCTGAACTGGGGCTCATTCTTCTTGTAGCGGAGATTGTGTTGGGAGGTACTGGGCATTATATCGAGTTTCCGCTAGGAATTTCTCTACGCCAAGCTATCTTCTTTGCAGCAATAGCCGGTTGGATTTTTAGAAAAGTCACCTCACCTCAAGCAAAACTCATCTTGCCACCCAAGGAGTTTATTATTGCGATCGCCATCCTCTTCACTTGCATCCTGTGTGCTGCTTTAAACGGTTCACTTAGAGGAAATAAGGGTATCTATGAAGAGGCCATCACATGGGCGTATCTCGTGCTGGCATTTGTCTTCAGTGATGTCATTAACACTCCTCAGAAGATGAACCGTCTGGTGAAGTGGTTCTTGATGGTGGCAGTTGTTTTGGCGGTTTTGCAAATCCTGTTGTTGATCGGATTTATGATGGGTGTTTTACCCGTAGCTCCGATCGCTTCTACCTGGCCACGAACGAATATCAGAATTTCCCTTGAAGCCGGCGGGTTTTATCGTATCTTTTTTAACGGCTCGATATTTTATCAGATAGCCATAAGCGTGTTTTTAAGCCTGCTGGTAGCGACCAAATCAATTCCTAGGAAGACTATCCTGATTTGCTCTGGGCTTTGTCTCACAGCCTTGATTCTCGGCCTAACCAGGGGGATGTGGGTGGGGCTTGCTATTTCCCTGTTTTTTCTGCTTGTTATGGTTTCCTTCAAAAAGAAGATAAAGGTAACTAAGCTTTTTGTCATAGCAAGCGCCTTGTCTATTTTGGCGCTAATATTATGGCAAGGCAGCAGTGGGGTATTAGCCTTGCTTGATAAGGCCAAGGGTTTCACAGATGTTCAAAATGATATGTCGATCTCGTTTAAGATAGAGGAAACGAAACAGCTATTGAATGCCATCTTGGAAAACTTTGTTCTGGGCACGGGTTTCGGTATAGGGGATTACGGCGGTGTTCTTGCTGAGAGAATATATTTTCACAACTCTTTCCTTCAATTTTGGTTAAAAACAGGATTCTTTGGAATAATGATACTATTTGCTTTCCTTTGGGTGATTATCAACCAGGGTTACAGAGTTATACAGACTACACGAGATAACCTTTACAGGAGCTTAGTCCTAGGTTTTTGGGTTGGATTAATTGGCACCCTGTTTACTACGATGCTTAACCCGTTTATCGGTACTCCGATGGGGTTGACGTACCTTAGCCTGTTCATAGCGATGCTCAGGGTCTACGGAAAGGGGTCCACATAGAGAAGAATTGCTATGGATTTGTCGATATGCATAGTAAACTACAATACCAAAAGATTGCTAAGGGACTGCCTAGTGTCTCTATTTAATGATAACCCGGGGCGGATTTGCTTTGAAGTCATCGTGGTTGACAATAGCTCTTCCGACGGCAGCGTCTCGATGATACAGGATGCGTTCCCCCAAGTGCGCTTACTGATCAATAAGGAGAATCTCGGATTCGCTAAAGCCAATAACCAAGCGATGAAAAAGAGTCGAGGAAGATATATCCTTTTGTTGAATAGCGACACCGTGGTATTGCCAGGCGCTTTCGAAAAGATGGTTGGCTTTTTGGAAAGCACCCCAAAGGCAGGGGCAGTTGCGCCGAAGCTACTGAACCTCGATGGCACTACTCAAGTGGGATTCAACGTGAGAAGGTTGCTGTCTCCTAAAGTGACAATTTCCCATCTCCTCTTGCTAGACAAGATGTTTCCGCAAAGCAAAACTATCAGAGATTATCGAATGCTTGATTGGAACCATAACGACATCCGGGAGATTGAGCAACCTGCTGCCTCCTGTTTTCTCGTCAGACGAGAAGTGATAGACAATATAGGGATGATGGATGAAGGGTTCTTTGCCTGGTATACCGATGTCGATTTGTGCTTGCGGATGAAACAGGCGGGCTGGAAGATATTCTATCTTCCCGAAGCTCAGGTCTATCACCATGGAGGACAGAGCACCATCGGCTGGAAACAAGCCGACCTGCTTGTGAAGACTTATAGGGATTTGCTCCACTACTATCAAAAGCATTTCGAATTTCCAACTTACAATACTATTAAACTCCTAACCATTGTTGGCATGCTGTTACGCATGGCGGTTGTTCTTTTCCTTCCCCACTCCATCCATGTCAAAAGCAACTATCTTGATCTGGATAGACGAAAAGAGGCTTTATCCGCATATTGGGCGGTTATTAAAGCCTGCTAGGATGAGAAAGAGGGAGGGATGGATCTATCAATCATCATTGTTAATTATAATGCCAAGGATTTCCTGACCAGGTGCCTTGACTCTATATGCACGAATGCGCCTGAGATATCCTTCGAGGTCTTCGTGGTGGATAACGCTTCCAATGACGGCAGTAGCGAAATGGTGAGAACGAGATTTCCTCAAGTTAAGTTGATAGCCAACAAGGAAAACTTGGGGTTTGCCCGGGGTAACAACCTGGCCATAAAGAGGTCATCAGGAAGGTATGTTCTGCTATTGAACCCTGACACCGAAGTATATCCCGGCACACTGGAGGCGATGGTTCACTTTATGGAAGAACATCCTAAGGCCGGGGGTATGGGTTGCGAGGTCGTGAATAGCGACGGCACATTGGCTCCTTCGCCTCAAGTTATGAGTCATCTGGGAACCGCCTTTGCTCATATCTTCAGGTTGAAAACCTTCCTTCCAAAGGGCAAATGGTCAGTAAAACTTCTGGGGAGATTTCTGGGCAAATATGCAGGGGAGTTCAGGATACATGATGGCATAATAAGGGAAGTTGACTATATCAACGGTTGTTGTTTCCTAATCAGGCGCGACACCATAGATAACATCGGGATGCTGGATGATAACATATTCCTCGACTATGAGGATCTCGATTGGTGTTACAGGATCAAGAAAGGCGGATGGAAAATATATTTCTATCCTCTGGTTCGAATTACACACCATTGGGGACAGAGTAGGAAGACAATCTTCCGAGAGAGCTTTGTACGTAAATATGAAAGCATGTATTATTTCTACCTTAAAACCTATGGAAAGTTGTCGTTTTACGCGCTCAAGCTCATAGCGATCAGCGGTTTTGCTCTGAGGTGGTTCGTAGTGGCCACTCCATACCTGCTAGCCGGCTTTCGACGGAAGGAACTTGAAGATGAGTTGGGCGCATACCGTGATGTTATCGCCCTCAGTTTTGCTACCGTTGAGATAGAAAACAAGGTAAAAGACATAGAGTCATCGCAAAGATGGCTAGAGGCACAGAGATCAGAAAAGGAGTGGTGGGAACAAGGGCCTAGTGTTCATAGTCACTTTTCAAAACAGTATTGGGCGGATTTCCTTTCTGAGGATGGCTTATCCTTTGATGACTTTAAGGATAAGCGTGTGCTAGAGATAGGGTGTGGGCCATTCGGGATAATTCACTACGTTGAGGATGCCTCTCAGAAGATAGGAATAGAGCCCTTGGTTTTTGATTACATCGAAATGAGAATAGGAGTCTTTTCTAATACCTCAACCGTTTCCGGAGTTGGAGAAAATCTTCCCCTGCCCAATGATTGCATCGATTTCGTTATTCTCTGTAATGTCTTAGACCATGCCAGGGATCCATCTCGTATCCTCTCTGAAGCTTACAGGGTGTTAAGGAATGGAGGCAAAGTTTATCTTGTAGTGAATATCTTCCCAAGACCTCTTGTCCCTTTCAGAGACTTGCTCTCAGCGATTGATAAGCCGCATCCTTATCACTTCACTAGTGATGAAATCCAATCATTATTTTCAGAAAGCAGGTTTCGTATTAGGAGAAGGAGCACCTCGAAGATGGGACAGAGACTAGGCTTTGCCGAGGCTGCTAGACCCAAGAACTGGAAGCGCCTTTTGGGCTACTTGTTAAAGCGGAAACTTTCAATTGTGGGAGCCAAATGAGAATTCTGCTATTTAGCCTGTACTTTGTCCCTGACATCGCTTCTACTGGTGTCTTGATGACCCAACTCTGTGAAGACCTGCAAAAGATGGGGCATGAAATTACTGTTGTCACCACCTTTCCCCACTACATCGCCGGCCAAATCTGGCCTGAATACCGAAGAAAAATCATAGAGAAGGCAAGTCATAATGGCATAAGGATTCTTCGCACCTACATTTATGCCTCTGATAACAAAGAGGCTTTGCCGGGGAGAGTCCTAAATTATGGTTCCTTCAATGTCCTATCAACAATTGTAGGATTGTTCTCAGGCCGACAAGATGTGATCATCGCCCCCTCTCCACCTCTAACCATCGGCCTCGCAGCTTATCTCGTCAGTAGGGCTAAGGGCATTCCTTTCATCTACAACCTGCAAGATATCTACCCAGAGGTCGCCGTCAAGCTCGGCGCCCTCAAGAGCCGCCCCTTTATCTCCTTCTTTGAGAGAATGGAGAGATTTGTCTATGATAAGGCCGAGCATGTCACTGTGCTATCGAAAGGCTTCTGCGACAATCTGTTAAGAAAGGGGGTACCAGGGAACAAGATCACCATTATCCCAAACTTTGCAGATACCGACTTTATCAAGCCTCTCCCCAAGGTCAACGATTTCAGCAAACGGCATGGCCTGAGTGATAAATTTGTCGTCATGCATGCAGGCAATGTGGGTTTTTCTCAGGATTTGGCAGGGATGCTAGAATGTGCCAAGCTCCTGTACAATGAAGCAAGAATCGAATTCGTCATCGTCGGCGATGGCGCTGCCAAAGCGAGCTTGCAAGAAGAGGCACGTCGGATGCGTTTGGACAATGTCAGGTTTCTTTCTTTCCAGCCCCGAGAGGATCTCCCCCATCTCCGGGCCGCGGCAGACGTCCAGGTTGCTCTCCTTAAGCAAGGCATAGCCGCCAGTTCCGTGCCCTGTAAAGTTTACGAAATCATGGCTAGCGGACGCCCAGTCATTGCTGGCTTGGATCCTGGAAGTGATACGTGGGAACTGATTAGAGAAGCCCGTTGTGGGATATGCATTGAGCCAGAGAACCCACAGGAACTGGCCAATGCCGTTCTAACTCTGTATCACGATGAGGCATTGCGAAGGAAACTGGCTCAGAATGGCAGAAGATTTGTGGTGGAAAACAACTCTAGACAGATCGTGGCGCAGAAGTACCACGACTTACTGCAGAGCATAGTCACAACATGACACAGGGAGGAGGGGGAAGATGCTTTGGGAGGGCAAAAGCGTCTTAGTAACCGGCGGGGCTTCATTCATCGGTTCACACTTGGTGGATGCGCTGGTGGAACGAGGGGCTCAGGTCCGGGTAGTAGACAATCTGAGTAGCGGCAAACTGGAGAACATCCAGG
>Ga0163209_1001444_pt1 | contig 10307 bp, 5 predicted proteins | sample Kivu_160m_FD_113538 | JGI IMG/M metagenome (GOLD analysis project Ga0163209, IMG submission 113538) | Freshwater microbial communities from Lake Kivu, Western Province, Rwanda to study Microbial Dark Matter (Phase II) - Kivu_160m | ecosystem: Environmental > Aquatic > Freshwater > Lake ... | reverse complement strand
TTGACAGCAAGGACATGCTTCGCTCCCAAATAATCTTTCAATTTATTCTCAAATTCGAATACAGTGGAACCTAATCCCAACCAGCCCGTTGAAAACACTTTTTCGACTTCCTTTAATTCCTCTTGTCCAATTGAAGGCCGCGAAACAGGTAGCATAATATTATTTCTCCAAATATAATCTTTGACATTGATAGGCGAAACAACAAAAGCCGCTTAAATATCTCATCAGATAAAATCCTTTTTTAGGAAAGTTGGCTGACCATAAAGGACCTTATCCATTCTTCGTAGCTTCTATCCAATATGTGTCCCATCGCGTATTCGTATTCAGCGTCCCATCGCGAAGATTTCTAAATCCGGCAGCGCCCATGGCCAGGTGAAATTCTTCCGGTCGTCTGATGTATCCCCAAAATTGTCCGCGCCCCCTTACGCCAGCCTTATCCATCACATGCCGAACTAAATCGTTGCATCGCATTACTAACCGCTTGGGTAAGCGCAGGGTATCGAAAGACCAACTTATGAACATGCACATGCCCCCAGGCAATAGCCTCTCATGAACGGAGCGGAGCAGGCTCGAAAATTCAACATCATCCAAAAAATATTCGACACTTGCCAATAGAATAAGACCGTATTTGTCATTATGAGAAATGCAGTCCGGGAAGAACCCGATATGCACATTTTCGGCCGGGACCAAAGGCATTATCCAGCGTAAAGGTGCTTCTGACACCTCCGTTATCTCTAATTTCAAGAAACCCTCTTGCAGTAGAGCCATTTCGATCAAGCCCAAACCGCAGCCGATGGATAGTATTCGATCGCCTTTCTTAATCTTTGGATTGTCTATTATCAACCCGGCTGTCTGGCGTTTGAGACTCACCCATGATTGATCGAGTCCATCAAAGCCTCGATATTTCCGATGAAAATTCTCATAGAAAGCAGCATAGAAGGACGAATCCGGCAAATGTGACGTGGATAGCTTGGCAAAGGATTCAAAAGGAATCCCGTGCCACGATGTTTGGTACAGTTTCCTCACAGTGTCGGCACCTGTTAGTTTGGGGCTAAGCCATCCCAGAGCTGATCAGTTCATCAATCTTGGTAATCTGATCAGAGGTAAACGCAATAATTGGAAGTTTCATCTGAAACGAGGCGAGTTGCTCACCCCAAAGATGATGGTTTGCAAAAATAAATTCCTTTATAAATCTAAGCGGTGCTTTCAGCATGTCAGACTGTAATTGCTGATGGTCGTTTATTCTCTTTATATATTTGCATATAATCCGTATTTCCTTATCTGTTGGCTTATGGCGATGACGCATACCGAAATACAATGATTCGAAAAGCAAATATAATATATCAAACCCCCAGGGTGCAGAGTCAAAAACAAAGTGCTCCCAGTCAATAACATGGACCCCATCAGAGTTGATAATCATGTTATCGAGAGACAGGTCACCGTGCATGGGCGAGAAACCAGAAGAGCAAGGCCAAATATCACAATAATGTTTCACTATCCTTTTTAGTACATCAGCATTTCGAACAAGCCCGTTTTGATAGTTTCTTCTGGAGAGGGTCACGACGCCGATGACATCGTTGATGGTCTTCAAAGGCATGCAGATGAAGGATTTGGTCGCGTACTGAGGCCGGGACCGGCGTCCGAAACGCATATCCGACTCGATATCCTCAACCAGAAGCGGCGCCTTGTTGATGACGGCATGCTTTGCGATACTGTCGGCAAAGGCGATACGCAGCCCCTTGGGGGCCGCATCGCCGAGGCCGATGCTCGTCTCGATAACGAAGGCGTCCCGTTTCGGTCGTTCCAGGATCATGACGGACCCGATGTCCGCATGGGTCAGTTTCAGGGCCCGTTCGAGCGTGATGTATAGCAGATCCTCCGGATTGAAGGTCATAAAGCATAGATCGGACAGCTCTTTTAATGTGGCGATTTCCGATGTCTTTTTTTCCAGATGCCGGAAGCTCTTTCTCAATTCACGCTCGACGGCCTGAAACGAATTCACGATGCCCTTGAGCTCATCCTGCGGCGGAAGCGTCCCGGACTGTGGAAAGTCATCGGCAAGGGCCTTTGAAAGGGTTTTCGCGATACGGCCGACCTCGTCGAAGAGCTTGCGAAGCATGAAAAAACCGATGAACGAAAAAAGCAGTAAAACGAAGAAAAAGAAAGGGATATGCTGGTCGCTCAGGATGTCGTATTTGACGGCAAAGTACAGAAAACCGCCGATGGGCGCCAGGAAGAAAAGGGCGAAGATGAGGGAAAGCTTATAGTTGAGCCCCTGGCTTGCGACAGAGAAGCGGCTGAGCCGCGTCCGGAGATTCATGGGGGCGCCTCCCGAAACAGGATGGACTCCCTGGGAGTCCGAATATTTTCAGTGCCTTACTTAAAAAATGCAAACTGCCGTTCGATGTCCCACCGGCGGATGAAAGGCCCGGAGAGGACATCTGTGATTCCTTATGTTATTGAAATATAGATGAATCGCCTGCACCTGTCAACGTGATTCCAGGAGCCATTGTCTCTGCAAATTCGAAATTGTACGGAGATTTGGTAAGATCAACAAGAGACGATAAATAATCCGGATTGAATATGCAGGGGAAGTGAGTTATCTCGGCTGTCAGAAGAGGCGCTTACTAAAACCACCGCGCAGCGGTTTAGTTCTTCATTTCGTATTCAGTATATCCCTCAGATGATCACAATAGAGCAATTGTATTTGCTATACGGACCATAATCTGATTTTATTATTGATGTTAATGTGTTAGTTGCTGTTTGAGATTTCATGGGTTTGCTCTTTCGTCAAGGATTATACGGATTGCCGACCGTTCGTGGAATCATCCCCTTCACAAAATCCTGCCATTGAAACACAGCATCGCGGAGTCGAAACAAAAGTCGAGCAGGCCGTCAAGCAGGTGTTCGATGTGTTTGTGGTCATGGCATTGGGTTCGCAGGACGACCTCAGTTTCGCGAAGAGGTCATGCGACCCACTCCGCAGTCACCGATAGCCGATCCAGTTCTGTTGACAATGCTTTTATAAGCTCTGTGTCCTGCATTGCTTCCCCTCTTCGGCGCCCTTGCCCGTCAACCCCTTCCCTCCACCAACATGAACCGGCTTCACGGATACAATGAATTGATCCGATGACCTGCGCGTCGAAGTTTAATGGGGGGTGTTTTCTCGGTCAAAAAATTGTTCATGCGAGACAGAAGGAAGTTGAATCGATTTGTTTTATTGTGTAAAAAGAGGTCTGAAAACCGGTTTGGATTTTTATTTTAGCGAATGGGGTGGAATACGGGCGATTTTATGATGCAGGGGAGTGTGTGCCGTGACCAGATTGCTTGAGATGCGTGCAATTACGAAGGAATTCCCTGGGGTCAAGGCTCTGGATGCTGTTTCCATGGTTGTTGAGGAGGGAGAGATTCATGCCGTCTGCGGGGAGAACGGGGCGGGTAAATCAACCCTGATGAACGTGCTTTCGGGCGTCTATCCCCACGGGCACTATGAGGGCGAGATTTTTCTGAGGGGTCAACCGGTAGCTTTCCACGGTATCCGCGCCAGTGAGGCGGCGGGGATTGTCATTATCCACCAGGAACTTGCCCTGATCCCCGAGTTGTCCATTACCGAGAATCTCTTTCTCTGTCATGAGGTCGCCCGGGCGGGGATCATCGACTGGGCACGCGCCGACGTTCGGGCACGGGAACTCATGGATCGTGTCGGGCTGCGCGAGCGCCCCGGGGCCGCCGTCAAGCATCTCGGCGTGGGCAAGCAGCAACTGGTGGAGATCGCCAAGGCACTGGGCAAGGACGTTCGTCTGCTGATCCTCGACGAACCGACAGCGGCTCTCAACGAGTCAGACTCGGATCATTTACTGGGACTGTTGCGCGGACTGCGCGATGAGGGGATTACCTGCATTATGATCAGTCACAAGCTGGGCGAGGTCCTGGCGATTGCCGACGCGATCACCATTATCCGTGACGGTCAGTCGGTGGAGACGCTGCGCCTGACCGGGAAGGGGGCTGATGCAGTGGACGAGGATCGCCTCATTCGCGGCATGGTGGGACGCTCTCTGGGGGCGCGTTTTCCCGAGCGCACCCCGGTCATCGGGGCGCCCTTCTTCGAGGTCAAGGACTGGACAGTCCGCCATCCTCATGATCCCGGACGGCTTGTTTGTAAAGGATCAAGTTTCTTTGTGCGCCATGGCGAGATTGTCGGTTTTGCCGGGTTGATGGGCGCCGGTCGCACCGAGCTTGCCCGCTCACTGTTCGGCCGCTCCTATGGAATCTACGAAAGCGGGCGGATTTATATGAACGGCTGCGAGCTTCATCTCCGCACGGTCGCTGATGCCATCCGGCGCCGAATCGCCTATGTCACCGAAGACCGCAAGATGCTGGGGCTGAATCTGCTCGACTCCATCAGGGCGACCGTTGTCGCGGCCGATCTCACGCGGGTGAGCGAGCACGGCGTGATCGACCGGCGCCGGGAGTTCGCGGCGGCCGAGGGTTTCCGGCAATCCTTGCGCATCAAGGCGCCCAGCGTCAACATCGGCGTCGCTCAACTCTCCGGCGGGAACCAGCAGAAGGTCGTCCTCGGCAAATGGCTCTTCACCGAGCCGGAGATATTGATCCTTGACGAGCCGACCCGCGGGATCGACGTCGGTGCAAAATACGAAATCTACGCCCTCATCCAGCAACTGGCGGCGGCGGGCAAGGGGGTGATCCTCATCTCCTCGGAACTCCCCGAACTGCTCGGGCTTGCCGACCGGATCTACACCCTGTGCGAAGGCGTCATAACCGGTGTTCTCGACCGCGCCGAAGCGAACCAGGAGCGTCTGATGCGTCTGATGACTTCTGCCGGCGCCGGGTACAAGGCCGACGTGACGCCGCCCCCCGTGATTCGAAGCGCAACACAAAACGGAGTCCGACCATGAACTACCTCAAAACCCTTTTCGGCGGTGACCCCCGACAGTTCGGCATGCTCTTCGCCCTGTTCGCCCTCGTCGCCTTTTTTCAGATCAAAACCGACGGTCTGGTGCTCACATCGGCCAACCTGATGAATCTGCTCAACGGCAATGCCTACATCTTGGTGCTTGCCATCGGCATGGTGCTGGTGATCATTGCCGGGCATATCGACCTTTCGGTAGGATCGGTTGCCGCTTTCGCCGGCATCGTCGTTGCCATTGCGCTGCGCGACTGGGGCATTTCCCCGTGGGGCGGTGTGGCGCTGTGTCTGGCGATCGGCGCCCTCATCGGCGCGTGGCAGGGGTTTTGGATCGCCTATGTCGGGATCCCCGGTTTCGTCGTCACCCTCGCCGGCATGATGCTCTTTCGGGGCGCAAACCAGTTCATCGGCAAGTCGAACACGATTCCGGTTCCGCCTCAGATTCAGTACCTTGGCGGGGGGTATCTCCCCACGCACGCTCATGATATCGGCCTGAACGACCCGACACTGGCCCTGGGGGTCGCCGCAATCCTCTGGCTCGTCGTCGGGACCCTGCGCGCCCGTCGTCAGACTATCCGTCTGGGCGGCGAGGTCCTCCCCGCCAGAGTCGTTGCCGTCCGCATGGTGCTGCTCGGAGGGATCATCGCATGGCTGACCTACCAGTTCGCCAGCGGGCGCCCGGGCACATCGTTCCCCGTGCCGGGATTGATTCTGGTCAGTCTGGTCTTGCTGTACAGTTTCATCGCCGGACGCACCATCCTCGGTCGCCATATCTACGCCGTGGGCGGCAACATCCAGGCGGCGCGACTTTCGGGCGTCAATACCCGGCGCGTCAACTTTCTGGTGATGATGAACATGTCGATCCTCGCAGCGCTGGCTGGGTTGATGTTCATCGGGAGGGCCACCGCTTCCGGTCCCTTCGACGGCGTCAACTGGGAGCTTGACGCAATTTCAGCCGTGTTTATCGGCGGGGCGGCGGTTTCAGGCGGCGTGGGGACGGTGATCGGTTCGGTGATCGGCGGCCTGGTTATGGCGGTGCTCAATAACGGCCTGCAGCTCATGGGGGTGGGCGCCGATATGACGCAGATCATCAAGGGGCTGGTGCTGTTGGCGGCGGTCGCCTTCGATATCTACAACAAGAAACAGGGGCGACCATCCATCATCGGTCTCATATTCCGAACCCGAACGCGCGAGGTTTCTGCCCCGTCAGTTCCGGCGTCAGCGGGGACGGCGCCGGCCGGCGGCGATCATCCTTCCGGTCGGGCGGCTCGGTCCCCCGCTCTGAAAGGGGCGCTGGAACTCCTGACCGTGGGCGTCGTGGCGGCAGCTCTCGTCGGTGCGCTGTATCTGCCGGGCAGCGGGTTGCGCAAGAGCGCGTTGTCGGTGGAGAGCCGAGCCGGAACGGCGGCGACAGGCGGCGTAAACGGGTTTGCCCCCGGTTCCCTGATCGGCGTCTCTCTGCCGCAGAAAACCTCGGAAAACTGGGTTCTGGCGGAGCGCCTGTTTCAGGATGGGCTGAAGGAGGCGGGCTTTCGGTCGGATGTACAGTTCGCCAACGGCGGCGTGCCCGAACAGCAGAACCAGATATCGGCGATGGTTGCACGGGGCGCGAAGGTCATCATCGTCGGCGCCATCGACGGCTCCCAGCTGGGGGGGCAGCTTCAGGAGGCGGAGGACGCCGGTACGCTCGTCATCGCCTATGACCGGCTTCTGACCAACACAGCCGCCGTTGACTATTACGTTGCGTACGACAACTTCAAGGTGGGCGTCCTGCAGGGGCAGGCTCTGCTGGAAGGGCTGCAGCGGCGCAAGGGTCGCGCTCCATGGCATATCGAGTTGTTCGCCGGTTCTCCCGACGATGCCAACAGCAAGGTCTTCTTCAACGGTGCGATGAGCGTGCTCCAGCCCCGTATCGCCGATGGGACGCTGGTGGTTCGGTCGGGACAGGTCGGCTTCGCCAAAGCCGCAACTCAAGGCTGGAAAGCGGAGAATGCGCAGAGGCGTATGGATACGCTTCTCGCCGGCGTCTATGCCCGAGAACCCCTCCACGGCGCCCTCACGCCCAATGACACCCTTGCCCGCGCCGCGTTGACGGCAGCCCGCGCCGCCGGCAAGGACATTCCGGTGGTCACCGGACAGGATTCGGAGGTGGAGTCGGTCAAGTCCATCCTTCGGGGCGAGCAATACGCCACGATCAACAAAGATACGACCGCGCTCGTCCGGCACGCCATTGCCATGGTTGCCAATATTCAGCAGGGACGGGCGCCGGAAATCAATGATGACAAGAGCTACAACAACGGGGTCAAGGTCGTGCCGGCGTACCTTCTGGAACCTCGTGTCGTGACTCAAAGCAATGTTCGGACAGCCTATGAAAGCGACCCGGTTCTCAAACGCATCGTGAATCCATAATCGACCACGGCGCGTCGTGTTCAGTTACGCATTGAAGACTTGCATCTATCCAATAGACTGATCCTGCGGACTTCAGGAGGGACACCAGCCACCGCTGTAACTGAAAATCGTCGGCCCTAACCTTGCATCTTTCATTCCGTGTTCAATGACTTGGCCAGATCAGCCAAACTACGGACCTGTATTTGTTATCAAGGGGAATGATTTTGAGAATATGTGAATAAAGACGGACTGTTGAACAACTATAAAGTAGCATTTTGTTATATCCGGTTGATTGTGTTTTTCAATTGAAACGATCAACACCCGCCATCAGCGGCACGCAAACACGCCGCCAAGGAACTACAGGGATTGCCGAGTATTCGATCGGCGAAGTTGTGTGTCCGACTGCGTGTTGTTAGCCGATTAATGTTCTGTCGCTATTCCGCGCCTTAATTCAAAAGCTCGTCGCAACCCCGTGGAAATGCCTATTTACATGGGATCACAATTCGATACATAATCGATCAGGGTCTTTCCGAAGGATGTGGCCGCCTTGAGGGTTTTGTAATCATATCGCTGGTTGTTAAGGTACTGCATAACCAGCCGGTCCGCGCCGTCAAGTCCGGGCATAAACCCGGCAAAGAAAAAACCCCGCTCTTCCAGATCCTTGCAGTAAACGGCTGTGGCGGGTTGGCTCAGTGGGAGATAAAGGTAGATCGTCTCCAAACGGTCCAGACACCAGCGCCTCAGAACATCGTGTACCTGGCGCAAGGTATCACTGCCCCAGTTGCGGATGACCATATAACCGCACAGTTGGGTATCTGTGTGACTATCCATCTTCCCGTGATCCGGAAGCAGGACCTCTGCCGGTGCGTCAACAAAGGATGATGTTATCGAAAGATTCCGGAGAATCTTTTCAATCATCTCAATATGGCGGGACGGCGCATAATAGGGTTGTCGGGTGTTTGGGGTGAAAATATTCACAAGATAGAGAAAAGATTCGCGGGAAACCGCCTGATCCATAATATTAGGGATGGCCAGAGGGCGCACATGGGATACAAAGAGGGCGGCTTCCATCATCCCGGCTCGTAAGGCCGCCAGTTGACTGTAGATATGTGAGGTTACCGCCATCCCGCATCCCCCCTGCCACGCTTCCGCCTGCGCGTCGCGAATCATAAGATCCGTCAACTCATTGAAGCCGCCGCTCTTGCGATAATGCGGATGAACAAAACCCGCCCCCACCTCGGGCGCCGCATTAAACAGGTTGTCGGGAAACTGCGCCATGTGGCCTATGACCTCATCGTTCAATTCATTGACGATGACATAGCTTTTCATTCTGCCGTCCGCATTGCGGAGCCGCACCTGTTCGGGTTCATACACTTCCTCCCGGACATAGGTGTAACGGTAGGCAAAATAGGCCAGTTTGGAAATTGTGGCTGCATCGTCCGGACGCATGCGCCGAATGATGATCCTGGACGATTCCGAAGGGACTTCCTTTTTTTCTGCCGGATCAGGCTTGATTTCCCTAACCGGTATGGAGCGTCGGACACAGATCTCTTGTCCCTGCCATCCCATATTGCGGTACTTTACTTCATCGCATAATTGCCCGAGAAGGCGCATTCCCAGGCCGCGACCGCCGCCTTCAACGATCTCGCTTATGTCGGTTTTCTTTTCCCATTGCTTCAGCAAGGCTGTATCGAAGGGGATGCCCCGGAAGCGGATCAACCATTCCAGGACGCCATCCCGCAGGGAAAGCGTCAAGGTAATCGTCTCGCGCTGGCCGGGAAGATATTCATACTGGAGAATATTGGCCAATATCTCTTCGATGACGAGTTCCGTCTGGCCGGCAATCTCATCGCCAGCACCTGCGGCCCGGCAATAAGCTGCTGCCGCTACCTGTATAACTGGGATCATTGATACTTCGTTGGATATTTTAAACGTGACGGGTTCCATCAAAACGGTCTCCTTTTTAGCCCATTGAGTGATTTCTCAAAAGGCTGAAAGTGGACGTTTATATGAAAATCTCCACAAGAGTCAGGATATTTTCATCTTTCGTTGTGTCCTTAATGGATTGGCGGATATCTGCCGGTATGTCCTGAAGACGGACCCCTTTTCTGGTTATGTCTTTGTGTTTCTGCACCATAAGGTGACGCCGATTGGAAGCGTGCGTACGATTCGGATCGAGCCCTTTAAAAAGACTCCTTCGCTCATCGCGTGGAGACCATGACGGCCGATCGATCCTGGAATTTCCCATCCGTCCGGAGAAACCGCTTCCGGCCCATCCGCCGTCCTGAGCCTGGAAACCCATCATGGGCGCCGGAACCCGGAATCCTTGCTGGGAATCTCCCTCTTGACATACAATGCTGTATCCCCTTCAGTACTCCATGAAGATCCGCTGGATATCCTTCGTATCCCGTGTCTTTGTGAGGGCGAGCATCAGCAGTATCCGTGCCTTCTGAGGGTTGAGGTTGCCCGCTATGACAAAATCGTATTCATCGTCTTTTGCCTCTCCGGTGCGCGCTACGAAGCCGCTTCCCGTCCTTGAAGACCTGACAACAACAACGCCTTTTTGCCTTGCCTCGTGGTATGCCGTTTTCATTGCATCGGACATGCTTCCGTCGCCCGTGCCGGCATTTACGACGCCGGCGATGTCCTTTGTGATAATGGCGTCAAGCATGGCACGTTTCTCTCCCGCATATCCATAGAGGATATGGACCTCCGGAAGCGTGTCGCAATTCATGATGTCGAACTCGCTGTTTACCGTGTGGCGCTTCGTGGTGGCCCTGAAAAAATGGATCTGGCCGCCCGTCACGTATCCCAGGAACCCCATGTCGGGGGTCTTGAATGTGCCGGGGGACGTGGTGTTGGTCTTTGTCACCTCGCGCGCTGCACTCACCTGGTCGTTGAGCGCCACGAGAACTCCCTTGCCCCGCGCGTCGTGGGAACCGGCCAGGAGGACTGCGTTGTAAAGGTTCATCGGTCCGTCGGCGCTGATCGA
>Ga0163209_1001442_pt1 | contig 10311 bp, 7 predicted proteins | sample Kivu_160m_FD_113538 | JGI IMG/M metagenome (GOLD analysis project Ga0163209, IMG submission 113538) | Freshwater microbial communities from Lake Kivu, Western Province, Rwanda to study Microbial Dark Matter (Phase II) - Kivu_160m | ecosystem: Environmental > Aquatic > Freshwater > Lake ... | reverse complement strand
GTGTTTGTCGGGATCGTGTTGCATTTTTCCCCTGTCTGATACAGGGCAGACACGCAGGTCTGCCCCTGCAATTCCGCGCCGTAGGGGCGCACCGGCGTGTGCGCCCGGTTACCACGCGGCGTGTCCAAAAACCAAGGCAGACACGCAGTCTGCCCCTGCAATTCCGCGCCGTAGGGGTGCACCGATGTGTGCACCCTGCCATGCCCCTACAATTTCCATCTATCCAGAGAACCCCCTGGCGCAACGAAATCCCACGTAGCCGTACCTGTCGTCTGGGTAGGTCCAGTTGCGGAACGCGCAGCGCGCGCCGAACTGGTAGTTGAACCACGACCCGCCTCGCAGCGATCGAGCTTGCCTGGAATCTGGTTCTGTTGGGTTCTTGTCCGGCGACGCTTCGTCTGCGCTCAGCGCAAGGTTTTTGTAATAATTCTCGTCGTACCAATCGGCGCACCACTCCAACACATTACCCGCCATATCCGCCGCACCGTAGAAACTGTCACCGGCGGGCGAGTACTTGCCAACCGGCGTGGTTGTGCCTATGCCACTTTCCGCGGTGTTGCATTTCGCGGCATCCCAGATGTTGCCCCAGGGCCAAAAGCCTTTCGCCTTCTTTTCATCATCCCACGACGCGGCTTTCTCCCACTCCGCCTCGGTCGGCAACCGAATGCTCTCATTCTCGCGCAACTGGTTTGCAATGCGGAGTTGCTGCGTGAGCCATTCGCAATACGCCGCCGCGTCCTTCCAACTGACGTACACAACCGGGTACGCCGCAATTTCTTCAGCAAACGTTCCGTCCGACCAATAGCTCGGCGGCTGGCGATCGGTGGCTTGGATAAATGCTTGATATTGTGCGTTTGTCACGGGATATTTGCCGATTTGAAATTCATCGAGCGTAACGCGGTGCTGTGGTTGTTCGCTTTTGAACCAACCCTTCTCTTTCCAATCCTTCGCCCACTCTTGCATCTCCTTCATCTTTAGCAACTGCTCAATGTCCGCGTGGGATGTGCCCATCAGGAATTCGCCGGCAGGCACTGGCACAAAAGTCGGAATCGGGAATGCAAGCATCGTAGCCGGAAGGGCAGATGCTACCGCAGTAGTAGCCGGCGCTGCAACGGTCGCGCTCTGTACGATCGCACCGCGCGTCAGTGTAAAGTAGGAATTGAGTTCGTCATATTCTGCCTTGGCAAAACACGCGTCGTCATCCATCGGGAAAAGCAACAGCACGCGCCTGAGCGAATCCGTGATAAGGCGTGCGGGGATGGGCGCAGGCAGTGTTTCCGGCGCGGTTCGCTCTCCAGTCCCCGTGCTTTCCACCCTCGGCAAACCGCGCTCCATTTCGCGCGGCGTCGCGGCTTGGACCCGGAGGTACGCCTCAAGGTCGCGCAAGAGGGCGGGGTTGAGGCGGAGCAACTCGTACAGTTCCGGGTGGCTGTGATAAATAGCGACAATTTTCGCGAGGCGGACAGACTGTAATTTGATGGCGCGTTTCTCTGCCAGTTTCGAGATGAAGAGGAAAACATTGATCGCGCGCTTGACCTTACGTGGGTTCGCCTCCAGCCCTTCGGCAAAAACGTTTTCGCAGCGCACGTCTGGAAATCTGGCAAGCCCATGCACAAACGGCATCATCGTGCGCGCCTCGATCTTGGGCAAGCGAAATGGAACCTGAATGATCTTTTCGAGGTACGCCGCGCCATCAATCGGGATGCGCTTGTCGCTTTCTTCACCCTCGTCCACCGCGAACCCGCGGTACTTGACCTTGATACTGCGCGTCACCACGTCCTGATCGAGTCCGAGCAAAAAGATGCAGCCCTTGACATCGAGAAACAACTTCATCGCTTCGAGCACCTCAATCGCTTTTTCGGGCAGGCAGCGGTCGAGATCGTCCACGAAGACGACGAGCCGCTCGCCGTGCGCGACGACCCGGTCGCCAACCAGTTTCGCAAATTCGTGCTGGAATTGCTCGATCGAACGCAGTTGGGCTTGATGATGCTCGATCGCCTTGCGGTCGAACGCGGCAAGTATACTGCTCACATCTTCGCCCTTGCCAATCGCTTTTTGCGCGGCTTGTACCGCTTCGGCGGCAAATCCCGGCAGCATGGCAATCGAAAGCCGCACCGCCGTGCCGGCAAACCCTTTCGCCAATTCCGGCAAGTCAATCGTCAAGCCGCCCTTTTCTTCCCATTCGACATCGCGGTAGAGCCGCTCTTCCAATCGCGCGATTTCAGTCTTGAACGGGTCAGGCGTTACATCCTCGCCTTTGTCGTTGCGGTCGCGCAGGTTGTCGATCACACGCAGCAGCAGCGCGCGCCAGAGCGCGTCTTCCTTCTCGTACTTCCACGCGTCGAACCACGCGAGCCGGAACGTGCAGCTCTCGTCCTTCGCGAGATCGTCCTGCACGAACTTCATCAGCGACGTCTTGCCGCTGCCCCACGTCCCAAACAGGCCGATGACCAGCGGCCCTTCAGTCTTCGGATCGCGGATGATGTCGAGCAGCGTGTTCGTGTACGGCGAAAAATCGAGCAGGTCTTTATCCGCCGTGCTGTCGCTCAACAGCGGCGCAGAGGGCGTCGATTGATCGTCCATACCCGCCTCCATAAGATTCTATTCATCCGCGTTCGTCCGCGCGATGGCACGTCCATTCTGCGCCGCTCGTCGCGGCGCGTTATCGACGTGCCATCGTCCTCATCCCACTTGCAAGCAGGGCGAGCAACGCGCCTGCGCCACTCGCCCCAACGGTTGTACGGGCGAGGCATTGCCAATCGCACGATCTCATCAAGCGCGGGTCGGCATAAATCCAGCCGATTCCGAATCAAATCGCGCGCGGGCAATGCCTCGCCCCTAACGATCCAACGATTTAACGAACCAACGACCTAACGAACCAACTATCCAACTATCCACCGACTCTGCTCGCGCATGAACTGCTGCACATAGTACGGACCCAGCCCGTTCTTGCCGGTGCTGCCGCTCCCCTTCCATCCGCCAAACGAGTTGACGCCAGGCCACGCGCCGGTCGTCGAACCCGCGCGGCGGTTGGAGTACGTCACGCCGGCTTGGATGTTGTCGAAGAACGCGCCGATCTCCTTCCGGTCGCGGCTGTAGATGCCGGCGCACAAGCCGTACTCGGAATCGTTCGCGAGTTTGAGCGCCTCGTCGAACGAATCGACCGCGTCGACGACGAGGAAGGGCAGGAACAATTCCTCCTGGAACAGGTGGTGCTTCTTGTCCAGCTCCACAATCGCCGGCTCGACGAAATAGCCGTACTGCATGTCGCCGGTCTTGATCTGATTGCCGCCGTGCAGGAACTTGCCGCCGCCGCGCCGCGCCTCGTCCGCCGCGCGCAGGTAGGTATCGACCGCGGCCTTGTTGATGACCGGCCCCATGAACGTCGGCTTGAGCGTCGGATCGCCTACCTTCACGCGCTCCTTGGTGTAATTGACGAGCAGTTCCAGGAACTTGTCCTTCACTTTGCGGTCGACGTAGACGCGCGAGTTCGCGCTGCACTTTTGCCCGTCGTAGCCGAACGCCGCGCGCATCACGCCTTCCGCCGCCTCGTCGAGGTCCGCGCTCGCGGTCACGATTGCCGGATTCTTGCCGCCCATCTCCGCGATGACCGGCTTGGGGTAATTCTTGGCAAAGTTGTGGTACACCTGCATCCCGACCTCTTTCGAGCCGGTGAAGATCAGCCCATTGACGCCAGGATTCTCCTGCAATTCCGCGCCCACGGTCGCGCCGGGTCCCACCATCAGGTTGAACACGCCCTTCGGCACACCCGCGTCCGCGAACGCGCGATAGATCTCGTACCCCGCGACCGGCGACTCGCTCGACGGCTTGAAGACGACGGCGTTGCCGGCGACGAGCGCGCCCGCACTCATCCCGGTCGCCAGCGCCATCGGGAAATTCCACGGCGCGATGACCGCCCACACGCCGTACGGTCGCAGCACGCTGACCGTCGTCTGTCCCTTGCCCGGCGATTCCAGCGGCAGGACAAAGCCCTTGTGGAATTCCATCCGCTCGCAGTAATAGCGGATCAGCTCCGCCGCCTCGTTCACTTCCGCGAGCGACTCGGCGCGGTTCTTGCCGACTTCGAACGCCATCCACGCCGATATGACGTACCGCCGCTCGATAATGAGGTCTGCCGCGCGGCGCAGGAGTTTGATGCGGTCGTGGTAATCCATCGCGCCCCACTTGCCGTACGCCTCGTGCGCGACTTGGATTGCGTTCTTCACGTCTTCGCGCGTCCCTTTGGGAAAATAGGAAACGACCTGGCGCGTATCGACCGGGCTGGCGTGCGCGCCTTCACCGCCGGTGGACGTGCGCGGCTCCCCGTTCACAAAGTTGGTAAAGTGTTTGCCGAGTTCTTTGCGGACGCTAGCAACGGCTTCGTCGTATTTCTTGTCGTCGTCCGGGGTAATCGCGAGCGTGGCGTAGGTGATGCGGGGCACTTTGGGCGCGGCGGCTTTTTTCGCAGTGCGCGCCACTTGCTTCTTTGGCGCAACTTTCCCGCGGCGGACCGCGGGCTTCTTGCTCTTCTTCGCTGGCATACTGATTCCTCCTCGAATCGTGATAATCGTTTGTCATTCCCTTGGCACCGCCCGCCAGGGCCGGTGTGAGCCGCGAAGCGGCGAAGAATCTCGCGAACAATCAACGCGACCCTTCGCTGCGCTCAGGGTGACATTTTGGATGCATCGAAATTGTATCCCCTTTCCCCACGCGTGTCAAAACCTAGAACGCGCGTTTTCCTTCTCGCACCATTTTTGGTATAATGACGGCAGTAGTCAGCATTCAGTAGCCAGTCGCCAGATCATTGGCTTCTGGCTACTGACGACTGATAACTGACTACTGACTACTGAGGTTCTCATGCCCGATCGCATCGTTTCCCCCAAACCATCCGAAGACGAAGGCAAGTTCGAGCTTTCTCTGCGCCCCAAGCGGCTGGACGAGTACATCGGTCAGGACAAGGTCAAGCAGAACCTGAAAATCCTGATCGAGGCGGCCAAGGCGCGCGGCGAAGCCATCGATCACGTCTTGCTGTACGGTCCGCCCGGCTTGGGCAAGTGCATCACGGCGGACAGTCTCATTCTCACCGATTCTGGAATCGTTGAATTTCGGCAACTTGTTCCAGAGCGATTACTTCCAGACGAATACGCTCCCTGTCAAGTTTCTATTTACGGATTGGATGGTCTTGAACCTGCCTCACATGTATATGCCAGCGGACGAGTCCCAACAATCCATCTGCGAACGCGCTCGGGGTTTGAATTGGAAGGCACGCTCAATCATCCGGTTTTGGTCGACACCGGCGACGGCCCCCAATGGAAACCCTTGGGGAAATTGACTACCACGGATTATGTTGCCATTGCGCGCGGAACGCAAGTGTGGGGCAAGCCGCACGCGATCACTTTCCAACCAGCGTGCTTGAACAGCGCCGGGCGCAAGAGGCGAACAGATCAACGGGTGCTGGCTGTGCACCATGCTCTGACGACGATGTTGCAGCGCCCTCCTACCGGACCGGAATTGGAGCAAGCCTATGGTGGAACCCTCCGATCGAATTTTTTGCCTTATCTCTCCGCTCAGAGACTTGGATTGCCATTGAGCGATGGACGCAAATTCCATAGCCAAGCGGTTGCCGCTTTGCCCAGCGACCTCTCCGAACCGGTATGTTGGGAAACACCGAAGACGCTGGATGCGGATTTGGCGTATTTAATGGGGTTGCTCGTTGGCGACGGCCATTTCGAACGCCGTTCGAATTTTCCGGCGTTTACCATTACTGTGAGCGAGCCGGAATTGCAGAATGAAATCTTGCGAATCAGCCGTGCTAAGTTCGGTTGGGCACCCAAAGTAAAACAGTATAGTGACCAAGCCCCGCAGATCCGTTTCCCTCAGAACATAGGACACTTGATGATTCACCTGGGAGTCCGTCCCGTTTTGGCAGGAGAAAAAGTCATCCCTTCATCTGTGCTGACAGGTCCAGCCGATGTAGCGCGTGGCTTTCTACAGGGTTTATTCGATGCCGATGGTCACGCTTGGGCTGGGGAAGGATACGTGGATTGGTCATCCAAGTCGCAGACCCTTGCAAAACAAGTCCAAATTCTACTTGCCAATTTTGGAATCATTTCGCATCGCACGGCGAAGACCGTCCGGGGACAAAACTACTGGCAATTGCTTATGGGTGGATGTGACGCGGTTGCCTTCTACCAAAAGATTGGGTTCCGGCTGTCACGCAAGCAAGCACGCCAGGAAAAACTGAATCGCTTGACACGCGGTGCCGCACGCGGCGATGCCGTGCCATTCGCGAATGTGGGATTAGTCCAGGTTCTCCAAGCCACGCGTCCACATTCTCGTGCACTCTACAAAAGATTCAGCCACGCCCAAAGCGGAGATCGCGTTTTGTCACGCTCGCAGATTGACGAACTGTTGAACTTGCTCCCTGACTCAGCGCGACAACTTCCTGCCGCAGCGACCTTGAGCGCGCTAAGCAACCCGCGGATTTATTGGGATCGCGTCGCCTCGCTCGAAGCAAGCGAAGCAGAAACGTTTGATGTGTGCGTGCCGGGTACACACTCTTTCGTCGCAAATGGCATTATCAATCACAACACAACTCTCGCAAACATCATCGCGAACGAGATGCAGGTGTCGATCAAGACGACCTCGGGGCCTGCGATCGAGCGCCCGGGCGATCTCGCCGCCATCCTGACGAACCTGCGCGCCGGCGACGTGCTCTTCGTCGACGAGGTGCACCGGCTCGCCCGCCCGGTCGAAGAAGTGCTCTACCCGGCGATGGAAGATTTTCAACTCGACATCGTGATTGGCAAGGGGCCGAGCGCGCGCAGCATCCGCCTGAAGATGCCGCACTTTACGATGATCGGCGCGACGACGCGGTTCGCGATGATGTCCGCGCCGCTGCGAGACCGCTTCGGCGCGGTCTATCGGCTCGACTTTTACGATCAGCGCGCGATGGAGACCATCGTGCATCGTTCCGCCGGCATCCTCGGCGTGCAGATCGACGCGGCCGGCGTGACCGAGATCGCGCGGCGCGCGCGCGGCACCCCGCGCGTCGCGAACCGGCTGTTAAAGCGCGTGCGCGATTACGCCCAGGTGCGCGCCGACGGAGCGATCACCGCGATGGTCGCGAATCAAGCCCTCTCGATGCTGGAAGTCGACGCGCTGGGGCTGGACGACATCGACCGCAAGGTGCTAAGGACGATCATCGAAAAATTCGGCGGTGGACCGGTTGGCTTGGAGACGATCGCCGCGTCCATCAGCGAAGAAGCCGACACGATTATGGACGTGTACGAGCCGTACCTGCTGCAGCTCGGATTCCTGGACCGAACGTCGCGCGGACGCGTCGCCACGCGCGGCGCGTACGAACATCTGGGACTGAAATACCCAGAGTCGCCGCAAGAGCGGCTGCTGTGACGATCCATCTCTTGCGCGACCGCGCGACGCCAGAACAAGTGAGCCAGATGCTTGAGGTCTATGGCACGCTCATCAAATTGGCGGTGGATGTGGAACGCCACGTTGTCGCTGGCGGCGGGGAATGGCACGCTGATTGTGAAACCGAACTGCTGCAGGATGGTAGCCGTCAAGAGAATATATGGGGAGCAGATTGGCTCTCCAACACCAAGCAGGTTCGATTTGAAGCGCTCATCAACATTCGACCGCGCCAGGGCAACCGCAAATCAGAAATCCAAGATTCGGCTTTGCGCGAACAGATCGAAAAAATCGTCCGTTCGATATTCGAGTGAATCCCAGAGATGATTTCAACTAGCATAAAGGCAAGATACCTACAACAACCCCTCGGAGTTCGATTAGGCGGATTATCTGCTGATCTCGCGCGAGTTTCGTCGTTTGCAGAGATCCCTGACATCAAGGCAGTCGAGACGATGCTCGAAGAAAGCCGCGCCTTTATCGAATGGAGCGCGCCTGACCTCTTGCCTGACCGCGTGGACGACGCCGCGCGGCTCGTTGATATCCAGCGCGGGCTGACTCACTGGTACTGGAACTGGCACGAAGCGCAAAACGATCCCGTTGAGCGCGAGAAACTCGCCGCGCAAGCGCGCGCGTGGTCGGACGAAGTCCTCGCCATGTCCGGTCTCCTCGAACAAGAATGAAACGCACCCGACTGTTCACTCTTTTCTGTTCACTGATTACTCTCGCCTTTTTCGTTCACACCCTCTTCTACTTTTTCGCCCTCGGCACCGACGCGGTGGACGACGCGTACATCTCGTTCCGCTACGCTCAGAACGCGATCCGCGGCTACGGTCTCTTCTTCAACCCCGGCGAGCGCGTGGAAGGATTCACCAACTTCCTCTGGACCACGCTGATGATCCCGCTCGAAGGCATCCACGTCGACGTGGGACGCGCGAGCATGGCGCTCGGAGTGTTACTCGGACTCGCGACCCTCTGGCTGGTCGTCCACTTTGCCAAGAGCGTCGGCGCACCGCCTGGCGTGGGTTGGCTCGCCGCGCTTTTCCTAGCGGTCGACGGCTCGTTCGCGCTGTGGGCGGTGGCGGGTCTGGAAACGCCGCTGTTCGCATTCCTGGTCTTCGCCGGCGCGCTGCTGTACGTGAAGGAGCAGAGTGTGGAGTGGCGAGTCCCACAGGGATGCTTTGGAATGCCGAGTGGCGAGAAAAACCGCGACACCCGTCACTCGTCACCCGTCACTTGTAGTGGCATTTTCTTCGCGCTTGCGGCGATGACACGACCGGAAGGGCTAATGGTCTTTGCGATCACCGTCGCGCATCAAGCCGCCTGGCGTGTTCTCGCGGAGCGGCGGCTGTTCACCCTGCGCGACATCTGGCGCGTCGTTGGGTTTGGCGCGCTGTTCGCGCCGTACTGGCTGGGACGTTGGTGGTACTACAAGTCGTTTTTGCCGAATTCGTTTTACGCCAAGGTGTCCGCGTCCGGACCGGCGGCACAGCTCGAACGCGGGTGGAATCATCTATCGCAATTCGTCAATGTGCATATGGGGTGGATCATTCTTCTGCCGCCAATGGTCGGCATAGCAAATGCCATGTGGCAAGTAACGCACGAAAAGACCAATCCCGCCACCCGTCATCGCGAAGCATCCCTGTGGAACCCGTCATCGCGAAGCATCCCTGTGGGACTCGTCACACTCTTTTGGACCACCTACCTCGCCGCGGTCATTGTCCCGTACGCCGCATACATCGTCTACGTCGGCGGTGACTGGTCGGTCGGGCGCTTTTTCGTGCCTCTGCTCGCGCCCTTCTACCTCTTGTTTTCCACAGGGATTGTGAATATGTGGAAAGCGTTCGTAGACAAGTGGCTGCGCGGCTGGGGAGACCGTGTGCAGTCCGCGGCGGTTGCTGTGAGCGCGTTGTTAGCAATTCTGCTGTTCGGCTTTTCTTCCTGGAATGGCGAATACGGGATCTACATTCGCGGATTTGATGCGGGGCGAGCGACCGAGGCGCGGGAGACCATGGGACGCTGGCTCAAAGCGCATGTGCCGCCGGGCACCTTGATCGCGGTGGATGCTGCCGGCCAAGTCCCCTACTTTTCAGAGCTGCCGGCGATCGACATGTTCGGCATTAACGATTTGCACATCGGACGATTGCAGGTCCCTACCCTCGGCCAAGGCACGCCGGGACACGAAAAGTTCGATCTGGGCTATGTCATCGCGCGCGAGCCGACTTACGTGGTGATTTTTGGCACCCTGTTCGACGCGGTGCAGGAATACGAACGTGCGCCGGTCGAATGGACGGCGGATCCGGCTTTGCACAAGTTCCTGACGTTATACCGGCGACGCGGTGCGCCCTAGGCGTAAAATGATGGAAGAACTCGGCAGGTGGTTGCTTCTGTTTGGAGTGCTCCTGGTGATAGTCGGAGGGGCGGTCCTGCTGCTCGGCAAGGTACCGTCGATAGGTCGCTTACCCGGCGACATCGTCATTCAGCGAGACAACTTTTCGTGCTCCTTTCCATTGGCATCGTCAATTCTGCTGAGCATTGTGCTCACCGTATTGCTGAATATCGTTCTTCATATAATTCGTCGCTAAAGAACGCCTGCCTTTTCGCAATCCGATCACCTCTGGCTGGTCCTCTGCCATATGCAACTTCGACAGTCCGGCCCAATCACGGACTGCATCCGACGCGCTTCGCTTGCTCCGCCTGCGGCTGACGCCAAGTTGTTACGCAGTCGCGCTCCCGACATGCAACCCTCGAGTGACGCCATGATGACCCACATCCACACTAGTTTGAACTTGGGCAATCTACACAAAATCACCTCGTTTCTTTTCGCGTACCTTGCCTGTAGACATTTGCCGACATTGCTGTTATATTTACAATGTCCCGATGGGT
>Ga0163209_1001441_pt1 | contig 10314 bp, 12 predicted proteins | sample Kivu_160m_FD_113538 | JGI IMG/M metagenome (GOLD analysis project Ga0163209, IMG submission 113538) | Freshwater microbial communities from Lake Kivu, Western Province, Rwanda to study Microbial Dark Matter (Phase II) - Kivu_160m | ecosystem: Environmental > Aquatic > Freshwater > Lake ... | reverse complement strand
TGCCCAAAGTGCTGAATGCCGACGAGAAAACCAACACCATAGAGATGGAGTACATAGACGGCAGACGCATCAAGGAAGTGTTCGAAGAAGCCGGCGGCGAAGAGATGGCGTCCATAAGCGCGGCGATAGGCGAAACCATAGCCAGAATGCACGAAAACAGCATAATACACAACGACCTCACCACCAGCAACATACTCCTCAAGGACGGCAGGATATACTTCATAGACTTTGGCTTGGGGTTCATCTCAACCAGGCTGGAGGACAAGGCCATGGACCTGGTGGTCTTCAAGAAGTCGCTGCAGGCGAGCCACACCCGCAACTTCAAGCTCATCTGGAAAAGCATAACCAAAGCCTACAAGCCAAGCGGCGAAATCACATCCCAGATTGAGAAGATAGAGAAGAGGGTGAGGTACGCCTAGTCCAAGCCGCCTTCGAGCTCGTTGACTATCGCCGGAACGTTGCCGTAGATTATCTTCGAACAGTGCTTCACCAGAGGCGACGGAACAAGATGGTATTGGTCCCTGTATATCCTTATGCCAAGCACCTTGTGGCCCATTTCATAGCTTGTCTCCAGCTCCCACAGGATTTTTTCGGTCTGATGGGTTTTCTCGCCGATGAGGCATAGGGTGACTTCGGTGCCCTCGATAAGCCTCCTGCATTCCCTCCGCTGAGTCTCCCTGAATTCGGCGAGGGGGTGGTAGTCGACGAACACGAAATCCATGCTGTCGCTTTTGGTTTCCGAGCCAAGGATTTCCCTGGCATACTGGTCCTCGACGTGATATGACACGAAAATCCTTTTCTGCGGCTTCATGACACAGTTTATTTTATGGGAGGACAGAAATATAAGATTCTGCGTCAAAAAACAACCAAAAAGCCGCGAAAAAACGCCAAATGACAAAAACAAAAAAGGTATTAACCACCTGATACAAATAATCTCCCATGGAAGGCAAGACCACAGCACTCGCGGCACTCGCATTAGCAGCCAGCCTGCTAGGGTGCCTCTGCTGCACCACAGGAAACCCGCCGGCAACCACAACATCAACCACCCTAACCCAAAAGCCGGAAAAATGCCTCCAGATGGAGGAAAACATAACCCGGCTGATAGACCAAGCAAACCACTGCGAAACCGACGCCGACTGCCTGGTGCCCAACTTCAGCCCAGGCTGCCCCTTCGGATGCTACCTGCTGGCCAACGAATACGCCGACCTAAGCAGCATAGTTGAAGCTACAACCGCCTACCAGCTGGACTGCCCCCAATGCGAATACAAGTGCGGTCCGCCGCCTTCGTTCAAGGAAATCGAATGCAGGCAAAACAAGTGCGTGGACACCCGATTCGAGCCGGGAGACACCACAACAACCACAAGACCGGAGCCGACGCCCAACTTCGACGGAAACTGCACAGCCCTCGAAAAGCAGGTGGAGACGCTTATCGAAGAAGCCAACTACTGCACCATAGACGAGGAATGCACGGTATCCGGATACTATCCAGGATGCCCCTTCGGATGCTACATATTCGCCAACAAAAACGCCAGCCTAGCCGGCATAAAAGCGGGGTCGCAGGAGTACCACAAAAACTGCCCCACATGCGTCTACAGCTGCCTCATGCCGCCAAACAAGGAGAACCTGACATGCAGGATGGGTAGATGCTTCGACAGCCGCTTCCAGCCGGACCCAACGGGCGACCTCACAGTAGAACTAAGGATATACGACAGCGTCTACAAAACCCTGCTGATAGAAGACGACGGCACAGTAACCTTCAACGAAAGCGGCGTCGCCAAAAAAACCAGGATGACGCCACAGGAAATACAGGACCTCAAACAATACCTAACAGAAAGCGAATTCTTCTACCTCCAGCCCAAATACGAGACAACAGCCTGCTGCGACTACATAGCCGAAAACATGAACATCACCCTAGGATACAGGACATACACCGTATTCTGCAGCAACGGCTGCCCCACACAATACTACGACATAAGAAACCAGATAATCAAAAACTGGCCGGAACAGATAAGATACTACGGATGGACATAAAAAAAAGCACAATATGATGTAGTCCTATGCAAAATACTATGCCACAACATATGCGTACTAATACAAGAGATACACGAATTAGGACTAAAACCAAACTTCTAAAAGTTAGAGTTATTACCTCTTGAAAAAGCGTATCCTCCCACCTCTTTTCTAGTAAAACCAGACAGCCCATCGGTGTATCGTGATTCTTCCAAAACTTCCCATAATCTATAGGTATCACCCTCATTTTTTTGTATGTCCTTATCACTCAAGAATTTTTGCTCTGCCTCTTTTGTTGAGTCAGCAGTATACTGTTTAATATCCACTCCGTCCTTCGTTAACCAATACTTTTTCATAATTAATACTGTGCAATCATTCTATAAATAATTTTTCGCATTTATCTTACGGTGTCTAAAACATTTAATAAATCTGTATTGCGGATATTATATCATGGCTAGGGCATCTTTGGATTTGGGTGTCATAAAACTTACTGGAACTGGCACGGGTATAGCTCTGATTATTGTTGGGTTAGCATCAATTATCACACCATTTGTTTTATCATATTCTATCCCAAATTTCCCCCTAATAATCACCCTAATCCTTGTCCTATTTGGTATTTTATGTTTAATTGCAGGTTTTATCATCACTCTAATTTTCGTAGCAGTATGGTTAATAAAAAGGTTTTGAATTTTGCATCTAAAACCCTCATTCTGCACTTTTATTCGCCCTAAGCGCTTATTTAAAGTGCAAAGCTTGGGTTATCGAAAGCTTTTTAAGGGTTGTCTACTTATTACTATACCGTCGAAATGGCCGACAGATTTAGTTTGCTGACTGTGGCGTTGGGTGTTGCCTTGGTAGCGTGGGCCATAATCATTGGGGCCTGAGGCTCCAGCACACCACATATTCTTCAGGGACCTGCGGGGGAACCCGCTTCTGCGTTTGTTTTTTACTGCATAAGGCATAATATATGAGGTAAGGCACATGGCCAAAAGGATACTGGTTTTGGACACCACGTTAAGGGATGGCGAACAGACGCCGGGCGTCAGCCTGACGCCGGAACAAAAGCTTGACATAGCCAAGGCTTTGGACGACCTCGGCGTAGACTACATAGAGGCCGGCAGCGCCATAACAAGCGAGGGGGAACGGGAAAGCATAAAAAAGATAGCCGGCGAAGGCCTCAAGGCCGAGGTGTTGAGTTTCGCGAGGCTTCTTGAGAAAGACGTCAACCTGGCGATGGAATGCGGCGTGGACGGCATATTCCTGGTGGCGCCGACCTCCGACCTGCACATAAAATACAAGCTTGGGAGCACAAGAGAGAAGGTGCTTGAGATGGTTGAGAAGCTGACTGGATACTGCAAGGACGCGGGCCTGAAGGTCGACGTATGCTGCGAAGACGGCTCCAGAACAAGCCCGGAGTTCCTGATGAAGGTGCTGAAGACGGCCGAAAAAGCCAAAGCCGACCGGTTCACGGTCGCAGACACGGTCGGGGCGCTCACGCCCGGCAGAATGAGCGACCTCATAAAGCCGCTGGCCAAGAAGGCGAGGATACCGGTTGGCGTGCACTGCCACGACGACCTCGGCATGGCTACCGCAAACACGGTGGCGGCAGTCCGCTCGGGCGCCGCCATAGTGAACGTGACCGTAAACGGCCTCGGCGAGAGGGCGGGAAACGCCTCCCTAGAGGAAGTCGTCATGGCCCTCAAGACGGTCTACGGGTACAGGCTCAATGTAAAGACAGAGAAGCTGTACGGGATATCGGACAAAGTGGAGAAGATAACCGGAGTTCCGGTGCCGCCGAACAAGGCCATAGTGGGGGAGAACGCCTTCACCCACGAGGCCGGAATCCACGTCGACGGCATACTCAAGAGGCCCGACACCTACGAGCTCCTGAAGCCCGAGTCGGTTGGCGCCAAAAGGACGTTCGTGCTGGGCAAGCACGTGGGCATGAAGTCGGTCAAAAGGATGCTCGATGAGCTGGACATAAAAGCCGGCGAACAGCATCTCGAGGAAATATTCAAGCAGGTGAAGTACATCGGGGACAAAGGCAAGAGAGTAACGAACGTGGACCTGGAGACCATAGCGCAGCATGTGATGGGCATAGAAAAAAAGCAGCACATAAGGCTTGAGGAGCTTGTCACCGTGGCTGGCAACAAGTTCACTCCAACGGCTTCGGTCAAACTCAAGATAAACGGCGGAGACGTTGTCGAGTCCAGCACCGGCACTGGGCCGGTGGACGCCGCCATAAACGCCATAAGGAAGGCCACGAAAAACGTGCCCTTCGAGCTGCTCGAGTATCATGTTGACGCCATCTCAGGCGGAAGCGACGCCATAGTCAAGATAATGGTGAAGCTGAAGAGCAAGGACCGCATAGTGACCGCGCAGGGCGCGGGAGCCGACATAGTGCTTGCGTCGGTGGACGCCATGGTGAACGGCATAAACTCCATCATGGCCCGCATGAAGTGAAGATGAAGGCAACGATTTCGGAAAAGATTCTGGCCGCGAAGTCAGGCAAGAAGCGGGTTTCGCCTGGAGAGATTGTGGAGGCCCAGGTGGACTACGTGATGGTCAACGACGTCACCGGGCTGCCGGCCTTCGAAGTATTCCAGCAGCTTAAGGCCAAACCCATGAAAGAGAAGACCGTGCTGATTCCAGACCACTATGTGCCGAACAAGGATGTGGCAAGCGCCGAACAGGCGAAGGCGATGCGCGAGTTCGCCGTGCAATACCAGATAGAAAACTACTTCGAGGTCGGCTGCGGCGGAGTATGCCACCAGCTGATGGTGGAGGAAGGCTTCGTGGCGCCCGGAAGGCTTATCATAGGCGCCGACAGCCACACCTGCACCTACGGCGCACTCGGGTGTTTCTCAACCGGCGTGGGCTCCACAGAGGCCGCCTGCGCGATGGCCACCGGAAAGCTCTGGTTTAAGGTGCCGGAGACGCAGAAGTTCGTGGTTGAAGGCAGGCTCGGCAAGTACGTGACCGGAAAAGACGTGATACTGCACATAATAGGCGACATAGGCGTCGACGGAGCCCTCTACAAGACGATGGAATACTATGGGTCGGCGGTTGAGTCGCTGACTCTGGCCGACAGGCTGTCAATAAGCAACATGGCCATAGAGGCTGGAGCCAAAGCAGGCATAGTGCCGGCGGACAAGAAGGTGGGCGACTACCTGAAAGGCAGGGTTAGGGGCGCATACAAGACTGTGAAAGCCGACAAGGACGCAGTCTACTGCGACACCTTCAAGTACAATGCAGAGGAGATTCCGGTTACGGTCGCGGAACCCTATCTGCCCGAAAACACCAAGCCGGCAGGGGAGGTGGACGTCGAAATAGACCAAGCCTATCTGGGCAGCTGCACGAACGGCAGGATAGAGGACCTGAGGATGGCGGCAGACATACTGAGGAACAGGAGAGTCAAAAAGGGCGTGAGGATGATTGTGGTGCCCGCAACAACCAGGATATACGCGCAGGCCATGAAAGAAGGCCTGGTGGAGACGTTCATGAAGGCCGGCGCCTACGTTTCGGGGCCCACATGCGGCGCCTGCCTGGGCGGCTACATGGGCGTGCTCGCCGCAAACGAGACGTGCGTGAGCTCAACCAACAGAAACTTCATAGGCCGCATGGGCCACAAAAAAAGCAGGGTCTATTTGGCCAACCCCGCGGTCGTCGCGGCCTCGGCAGTAACGGGAAAAATAACCGACCCAAACAAGCTGAAATGAATGCCAGAAAGGAAGGGAAGCCGAAGACTGTGGACCCGCGCCTGCTGCAGGCGGACGAAGACTTGAGGGAGCTGCTGAGGGAGCTCGGCGGCAGGGAATCAACGCCCATGGACAGCAAAAGGACGCCGTATGAGGAGGAGATGGACTCCATGCGCTCAAGCGGCAGAGGCCGCATAAGAGGCAGGTCAATATAAAAGGAGAGATGGACAAAGGCGGAGCGGAAAACAGACTCAACATGAGGGATAAGCTCGCGTTGAAGCGCACTTATCTGGCGAGCGAGAGGACTGTGCTGGCCTACATAAGGACGGGATTGGCGCTGCTCGGCCTCGGCGCCTTCGCATACCGGTTCATTGAGGTGAGCCCGCTGACGAAGGCTTTTGTGGTGGCCGCCACGGTGGTTCCCGGCGCCTACGTCACAGCCTACGGAGTCTACAAGATAGCGCTGAGGCGGAGCGAAAGAAAGAAGTTTGAGGGGGAGTTCAAGATAAAATGAAAGAAAAAATAAGAGGTAGGGTTTGGAGGTTCGGAAGCAACGTCGACACCGACCAAATCATTCCCGCCGAATACCTGATTACCGGAGACAGGAAGGAGCTGGCCAGACACGCCTTCGAGAAAGTGAGGGAGGAGTTCGCCAAACAGGTGAAGCCCGGCGACGTTATAGTGGCAGACGAAAACTTCGGATGCGGGAGCAGCAGGGAGCACGCCCCCAGGGCGCTGATTGGCTGCGGCATAGCCTGCGTCATAGCCAAAAGCTTCGCGCGCATATTCTACAGAAACGGCATAAACATCGGCTTGATGCTGGTTGAGGCGGCGGTCGAAGCCGGAGACGGGGAACAGATTGAGGTCGACTACAAGAAAGGCGTCATAAGAAACCAGGCCGGGAAAGTGTTAAAGTTCAATAAGCCGCCGGAGTTCCTGACCAGGCTAATCGAGTCCGGCGGACTCGTGGAGTACACGAAAAAACAGCTCAAAAGATGAGGAAACAGCAACCACGTAAAGTCGCCGGAGGAGGGCGGACGGAAGACAATGTAAGGTATGAAGGCTTGGGCGAACCCATAGCGGCCGCCCAGCCGCAGGCACTGCACACACCGGAAGTCAACGTATTAGATAGCCGCAGGAGGATGGGCGAGGCCGCGGCTTCGTTCATAGCGTCCCACATGAGAAAGTTCATAGCCGAACAGGGTAGGGTGGTGATGAACCTCGCCGCGGCGCCGTCGCAGGACGAATTCTACGCCAGCCTGCTCAAGCAGAAGGGCATAGACTGGAGCAAGGTCGTGATAGTCCACCTCGACGAATACAACATGAGGCCCGACGACCCCCACAGCTTCAGGATGTACCTCAAGAGACACGTTGTCGACGAAGCCTTTAAGAAGGGGCTGAAGAGAGAGAACGTCCACTTCATCGCCGAAGCCGAAGGCAGGACAGGAACCGAAAAATGCATCAACTACACCAGAAGGCTGAGGGAGCTCGGCCAGGTGGACATAGCATGCATCGGCGTGGGAGAAAATGGGCACATTGGATTCAACGACCCGCCGGTCGCGGACTTCAGGGACCCGCATTTCATGAAGATTGTGAGGATGGACGAGAGATGCCGCCAGCAGCAGCTGAAGGACTACCGGGGCACGCCCTACGACTACGGGACAATAGACAACGTCCCTAAGACGGCGTTGACGATGACCGTGCCGGCCATAATCTCAGCCAAAGTGGTTTCCGTCGTGGCTCCTGGGCCGCAGAAGGCCGACGCGATAAAGGGGGCGTTGGAGGGGCCGGTTTCAACAGAGTGTCCGGCCTCAATCTTGAGGACGAGAGGGAACGTGACTTTCTTCCTTGACAGGGACTCGGCGAGTAAGCTGAGGCCGGCGGCATAGCTGGAAAATGAAGGCGTTTTCTGTTTCACAAGAAAACCTGAGAAAGGCGGTCGAGGTGCTGAAAAAAGGCGGCGTCGTCATCGCCCCAACAGACAGCGTCTACGGCCTCTTCTGCGACGCCCTCAACAAGCAGGCGGTCGACAGGGTCAGGGCGATAAAAGGCCGCGGCGGCCTCAAGCCCTTCCAGATAGCGGTGCCCAAGGAGGACGCCGGAGCATACGCGGAACTGGACGGGAACGCAGTCAAGCTTATCAGGGAGTGCTGGCCGGGAGACGTCAACATCATAGTGAAAAAGAAGCCTATTGTGCCCGACCACGTAAGCGCCCGAACGGTATGCCTGACGTGCCACAGGAACGAGGCTGCGGACGCCCTGATGAGGGGGGCAAAAAGGCCGCTTGTCTCGACTTCGGTGAACCTAAGCGGAAACCCGCCGGCAACCCGGGTGGGGGAGATAGACCCCCAGATAGCCGGGAAAGTCGACTTCATTTTGGACGGCGGAGAAACCAAGCACGGGATTCCGAACACGATAGTTGACTTGACCAAAACTCCTGCAGAGGTGGTGAGGGAGGGCGCGGTCAAGAGAACGGTACTGGAAACTTTAATTAAGCTAAAACAATAACTAAAAAGAGATGGCCAAAAAGATTGCTGTTTTAGCTGGCGACGGCATAGGCGCCGAGATAATCCCGGAAGCGGTGAAGGTGCTGGACAACCTTGGCAGCTTCGACTATGTCTACGCGGACGTGGGCGGCGCCGCCATAGACAAATACGGCAGCGCCCTCCCCAAGGAAACCATAAAAGTGTGCGAACAGTCCGACGCCATACTGTTCGGCGCCGTCGGAGGCCCAAAGTGGGAGAAACTGCCTCCGGAACAGCAGCCCGAGAGGGCGGCGCTGCTTCCCCTCAGGAAACACTTCGACTTGTACGCCAACCTCAGGCCGGCCAAAATATTCAAGCCCCTGGCTGCGGCGTCGCCGCTCAAGGATGAGGTCATAGGAGACGGCATAGACATACTGATAGTGAGGGAGCTGACCTCAGGCATATACTTCGGCCAGCCCAAAGGCATAGAGGGAAGCGGAGACAAGAGAGTTGGATACGACACCATGCGCTACACCGCAGGAGAAGTCAGGAGGATAGCGGAGACCGCCTTTGAGGCCGCCCTGAAGAGGAACAGGAAGGTGACGTCCATAGACAAAGCCAACGTGCTGCATGCGATGGTGCTGTGGAGGCAGACTGTCGAGGAGGTCGCCAAAAAATACCCGAGTGTGGAGTTCAGCAGCATGTATGTGGACAACGCCTCCCAGCAGCTTGTGAGAAACCCCCGCCAGTTCGACGTCATACTCGCAGGCAACATGTTCGGCGACATACTAAGCGACGAGGCCGCGATAATCACCGGCAGCCTGGGGATGCTGCCGAGCGCTTCGCTGAACCGGAAAAACTACGGCCTCTATGAGCCGGTGCACGGCAGCGCGCCTGACATCGCAGGCCAGAAGAAGGCGAACCCCATAGCGCAGATACTGAGCGCAGCCATGATGCTCCAGTACTCCTTTGGCATGACTAAGGAGGCCAGGCGGATAGAGGACGCCGTACTTAAGACGCTTGAGGACGGCTACCGCACGGGCGACATAATGAGCAAAGGCAAGCGGCTGGTCAACACAAGCGGGATGGGGGACCTGATTGCGGAGAGGCTCTGAGCCACGGTTGATGGGGTGCTGTTAACCGCCGCCCTTCAGCACCGCCACGATTTTCATAAGCATGTCCTTGGCGTCCCCGAAGACCATCATCGTCTTCTGGTCGTAGAACAGCTCGTTGTCTTCGCCGGCGAAGCCGGGACTCAGGCTGCGTTTTATTATTATGACCGTCTTCGCCTGGTCGACGTTGAGTATTGGCATGCCGTACAAGACGCTGTCCTTTTTGGACCTTGCCGCAGGGTTTATGACGTCGTTGGCTCCGACGACCACAGCCACGTCGGTTTCCCCGAAGTCGTCGTTTATCGACTCCATGTCACATATCTGGTCGTAGGGCACGTTGGCTTCGGCAAGCAGCACGTTCATGTGCCCGGGCATGCGGCCTGCCACCGGATGTATCGCATACCTGACCTTAACGCCCTTTTTCTCCAGAATCGACGCCATCTCAGCCAGTATGTGCTGCGCCTGCGCCACCGCAAGACCGTATCCGGGGACGATGATGACCGAATCCGCCTTGTTGAGCATCATGACGGCGTCGTCTGGCGTGTATCTCGTCACCTGCCGCTGCTCTTTCCTGCCGCCGGCCGAAACAGCGCCGACTCTGCCGAACAAGACGTTCGCGAGGCTGCGGTTCATGGCCTTGCACATTATGTCGGTTAGTATCAAGCCTGAAGCTCCAACAAGCGCCCCGCTGATTATGAGCACGTTGTTTGAGAGCACGAACCCGGTCATGGCCGCCGCCACGCCCGAATAGGAATTGAGCAGGGATATGACGACCGGCATGTCTGCGCCGCCGATAGGTATCACAAACAGGACGCCGAGTATCGCGGAGACTACTGTGATTGAGACCAGGCTGCCCACTGATGTCGGCTGCAGGACAAACAGGAAGCCTACGGCCAGCACGACAAAAAGCAGCAGCGCGTTGACTGCCTGGTGGAATGGGAAGGATATTGGCGCGCTCCTCATCATGCCGTTTAGTTTTGCGAACGCTATCAGGCTGCCGGTGAATGTCACCGTGCCCACGAGAAGGCT
>Ga0163209_1001440_pt1 | contig 10322 bp, 10 predicted proteins | sample Kivu_160m_FD_113538 | JGI IMG/M metagenome (GOLD analysis project Ga0163209, IMG submission 113538) | Freshwater microbial communities from Lake Kivu, Western Province, Rwanda to study Microbial Dark Matter (Phase II) - Kivu_160m | ecosystem: Environmental > Aquatic > Freshwater > Lake ... | reverse complement strand
CGGAGAAGCTGATGCAGGTCTACCTGGAGTTTGGCTTCCAGGAGAGGAATGAAGAAACTGAAACTAAGCAGGAAGAGGTGCTCGCCATTGCTTGACATTTACACACCTATTGACAAGACCTCGACTTAAAGTAAAGAATAAATATTAAGTATTTAGATGATTATGCAAGCAACCATGTATCAGCAAAACGGGCACCTAGTTGTCGCCGTCGCTAAGCTAGCCCTGATGTAAATCTTCCCATGCACCTAGCACTTGGTCGCATAGCCAACGCAACTGACAGTGATACAATTACTGTTAAACTTAGTTGGTACTTTGTTAAGCGTGATATGCTAATAGCAATTGCTGGAGTGCAGGAATAAGCCCTTTACTTTCAAATAAGAGTTCGGGAACTGTCCACACTGGCCCACCATTACGTACAAAAGGTAAAACTTTCTCCAAGACCTTCGCACTGCTTTATTAATAGACTGCTGCACCCTGACCACAACGATGTTTTGTACAGCCAGAAAAACTTCTGACCCTTAGTAGTACCCATATCCACCTATCACTTTATCCCTGCTATCACGCCTGCAGATTAACCGGTTACCCCTCTGAATACTAAAAATCACGCTATCAGCCCCTCTAAGTCAAGAAGAAGTGCACAGCACCTTTCATGCATTGTAAATTGAAAAATTTTGCCGCGAAAATAGGCCCAAGGGTCTTGACATGATTGATGACATGTGTTAATATGGTATACGGCAAGCGGTTGCCGCTTACCATCTGCTATAAATAGAGGGATGTAAAATGAAGAGAGTCTATGTAAGAGAAGAGGTTTGTATGGGCTGCGGACTTTGCCGGGTTCATTGTCTAATCGAGCACTCCAGAACGAAAGATACAATCAAAGCATTCAAGAAAGAGACTCCTCATCCGATGCCTCGCATCCGTGTGGAAATGAAAGGCGAGATTTGCTTCTCTCTTCAGTGCCGGCATTGCGATGAGCCCTGGTGTGTATATTCCTGCCTTACCGGTGCCATGCGGAAGGACCCCGTAACTGGCATAGTTGCTGTTGATGCTGAAAAGTGTATGGGCTGTTGGACATGCATAATGGCCTGTCCTAATGGAGCGTTAGCCAGGGACGTGAATAAAAAAATTGTTGCCAAGTGTGACCTATGTCCCGAGCGTGACGTGCCTGTGTGTGTGGTCAATTGTCCTAATGAAGCGCTTGTGGTGGAAGACCGTGGAGAGGTAACTTCTTCGAAGTTGACCACTGGTATTTTGCGGAGGTAAACAAGCAAAATGATTGCCATAGTGGATTACGGTGCGGGAAACTTGGGTAGCGTCGCTAATGCGATTGTCAAACTTGGTTATCAGCCAAAGATTACTGATAAACCATACGATGTGCTCAGTTCTGCAGCGGTTATCCTGCCCGGTGTTGGGGCTGCTGGAGATGCAATGGAGACTTTAGAGTTAACAGGTATGGCTGAGGTGATTCGCCAGTTAATTCATGAAAAACGATCGCTCTTTGCTGTTTGTGTTGGATTACAGATCCTCTTTTCACGTACGGAAGAAGGAGGTTGGCACAAATGCTTGGATGTAATTCCTGGAAGCGTTAGGAGACTACCAAATGGACTCAAAGTTCCTCACATGGGCTGGAATCAAGTTAAACAACAAGTTAGACATGCTATCTTTGATGGTATACCAGACGGAGCAAATTTCTATTTCGTCCACAGCTACTATGTTGACCCGGAGGATACGTCGGTTATAGCTGGCACGACGGACTATGGTATATCCATGTGTAGCATGGTCATTAAGGACAACCTGGTGGCAACGCAGTTCCACCCTGAGAAAAGTGGCAACTGGGGTTTGAAAATGTATTTCAACTTCTTAAAGATGGCGCTTTGCAAGGAAGGACAGTATGGGAAATAAGAAAGCAGTCAGAACTGAATACTTAATCGTAGGAAACTCAGCTGGTGGTATCGGGGCTGCTGAAGCAATACGCGAGGTTGATAGGAAGAATCCCATAACAATGGTTTCCGATGAGCCATACCCAGCCTATTCCCGGCCCCTTATCTCGGAGTATCTAGCTGGCGAGCGTACTGTTAACGAAATGCTGTTTCGCCATGCTGATTTCTATAGCCAAAATGACATTACTCTCTTGTTGGGCCGGAAGGTGAAGCACCTAAGGTTAGGTAGCCAGATTGCAGTGCCGGCAAGCGGTGAACAAATCGCATGGAAGAAGCTCTTGCTTGCCACTGGTGGGATACCAATAGTTCCTAAGATGGAAGGAATCGACAAGAAAGGTGTATTCACGTTTCTAACTCTCGAAGATGCTAAGGCAATTGACGAGTTTATTAGGGATTATAACCGAGCTGTAGTTATCGGTGGTGGGCTCATTGGCGTCAGTGTGACCGAGGCTTTAGCAAAACGAAGGGTCGGTGTCACCATCGTCGAAATGAAGGATAGGGTATTGAATACTATCCTTGATGAGGTGGCATCTTCAATTGCTGAAGAAACCTTGAGCCGAGCTGGCGTTGGGGTCATCACCAATCACACTGTGGCTGAGATTGCAGGAGACGAATATGTGAAAGGAGTTGTCCTGGATAGTGGTGAGAGGATTCCCTGCGACCTTGTGGTCATAGCTATTGGGGTGTTTCCGCGGACTGAGCTTGTGCTAGATACCGAGATAAAGATAAATAGGGGCATAGTGGTAGACCGCCATATGTCTACAAACTGTCCGAATGTTTACTCCTGCGGTGATGTAGCTGAAACCTATGATTACATCTACGACACAAACCGTCTTACGCCTATTTGGCCCAATGCTTATATTGGAGGTAGGATCGCTGGCTATAACATGGCTGGTGTCAAGACCGAATATCTCGGTGGTACAGCCATGAATTCACTCAATTACTTTGGGCTTGACATTACCGCAGCCGGAGTGGTGACTCCTCCGGATGGCAGCAACTATGAGGTCATCAGCAGACATAAGGATGGTATCTATCAAAAGGTAATGTTAAAAAATGGTCTTATAGTGGGAATGGTATTCGTTAAGGATATTGAGAAGTCAGGGATGATTTTCGGTTTGATGAGAGAGCAGGTCAATGTGAGTGGTTTTAAGCAGGCGCTTTTGACTGATGACTTCGGGCTGGCATATCTCCCCGAAGAGCTATGGCGGGAGCGTTTGGGAAGTGCGCCCGTGACGGCGAGTAACTGATGAACCTTGGAGTGTTGAGATGAAAGATATTGCAAAGATTAGTAACCCTTATTATGACGACAAGGTTATTGATGCCTGCTCTATCTTTGGGATGATGGACACCACAGGTAAGTGTTTCTCTGGAAAGGACGTAATAAAGGCTATCGCTAATATGCATGTCCGGGGTAACGGCCTTGGTGGTGGCTTCGCAGTTTATGGATTATATCCGGAATACGCTGATTTTTACACCTTACACATCATGTACCTGAGCCGGGAGGGGAAAGAAGATACAGAGTGTTTTCTTAAGCAGAAGTTTCGGGTGGTTCGTGACGGGGTGATGCCGACACAGCCGACCAGCGCCATAGTGAATCCGCCTTTGGTGTGGCGTTATTTCCTGGAGGTCAATCGGAAGGAGTGCGGTAGACAGCTAGAAGACGACTATGTGGTAGCTAGGGTCATGGATATAAATACTGGAATCAAAGATACCTTCATTTTTTCCAGCGGCAAGAATATGGGGGTATTCAAGGGAGTGGGATACCCAGAGGAAATAGCTGAATATTTCTGCTTGGAGGGGTATGAAGGATACTTATGGACAGCTCATGGTAGATTCCCAACCAATACCCCCGGTTGGTGGGGTGGGGCACATCCGTTTAACATCCTTGATTGGACTGTGGTGCATAACGGCGAGATCTCGTCCTATGGAATAAACCGTCGCTATCTGGAGCAATTCGGTTATCATTGCACACTGCAGACAGATACCGAGGTGATTGCTTACGCTGTTGACTTGCTGGTGCGCAAGCACGGTCTTCCTATAGATGTGGTGGCCAAGATACTGGCGCCGCCTTTCTGGAATGATATAGAGCGCCGCCCTCGAGAAGAACAAGAGCTTCTCCGGGCTTTGCGTCAGGTGTATGGCAGCCTTTTGCTGAATGGACCTTTCACCATAATCATAGCCCATCAAGGTGAGATGATTGGGCTTACGGACAGGATACGGCTACGTCCTTTGACGGCTAGTATAAAGGGCCAGATGCTTTATCTATCGTCTGAGGAGTCAGCCATTCGGTTGATTTGTCCTGACTTGGACAAGGCGTGGATTCCGATGGGTGGTGAGCCTATAGTAGGTAGTCTGGAGAAACCACTTCAGCCCCAGAGGGCTTTAGTGGCAGAAAAGGGTTTAAGCTAATGTTAACCAAGAGGATTATCCCTTGTCTTGATGTAACTCAAGGCCGAGTGGTCAAGGGCACAAGTTTTACCGACCTTCGCGATGCTGGTGATCCTGTGGAGCTTGCTGCGTTTTATTATGAAGAGGGCGCTGACGAATTAGTCTTCCTTGATATCGGGGCTACACCTGAGGGACGCGACACCATGGTGGATGTGGTAGAGCGTGTTTCAAAACAAGTTTTTATCCCGCTGACTGTTGGTGGAGGGCTACGCGGCATCGACGATATAAGACGTATGCTAGAGGCGGGGGCTGATAAAGTCAGCATAAATACGGCTGCCGTGCTCAGTCACGACCTTATTCAAGAGGGGGCTCGCAGGTTTGGGTCTCAGTGCATAGTGTTAGCCATTGATGCCAGACGGCGCAGTGTCACCAACGGAGCTGAGTGGGTGGTTTGTACTCATGGCGGCAGGAGACCAACAGATATCAGTGTTCTGGCTTGGGCAAAAGAAGTGGTGGAACTGGGAGCAGGTGAGATACTACTTACCAACTGGGATGCTGATGGTCACAGGTCGGGCTACGATTTGGAGTTAACTCGGGCTATTAGTGAGACAGTATCGGTGCCGGTTATCGCTAGCGGTGGAGCCGGAGACCTTGAGCATTTATACCAGGCGCTGGTAATAGGCAAGGCTGATGCTGTCCTTGCTGCCAGCATCTTTCACTATCGGATTTACTCTATACGTCAGGCGAAAGCTTATCTCGAGGAGAGAGGAATCCCGGTAAGAACAGAACAATAGATGGGAGAATACAAGTGAAGACTTATTTACCACCTAAGTTTTTAGTAGAAAGGGACCCGGCTCGGTGTATCCAATGCCAGGTTTGCGTCAATCAATGTAGCTTCGATGTGCATTATTACGATGCTGAAGACGATGAGGTAAGAAGCCACGAGGCGAACTGTGTTGGCTGTCACCGCTGTGTGCTCTTCTGCCCCACTAATGCCGTGAACATCAGAGGAAACCTGCTCGATTACAGAGAAAACTATAACTGGCGTCCTGAAGTAATTGAAGACATTATCAAGCAGGCTGAGACCGGTGGTGTGCTACTTACCGGCATGGGCAATGACAAAGGCCAGCGAATTTACTGGGATTATCTGGTTCTGAATGCTAGCCAGGTGACAAATCCTTCCATCGACCCGTTACGTGAGCCTATGGAGCTCGTTACTTACCTTGGTCGTAAGCCAGACATGGTTGAACTCGGTAAGGGTTCGCTGAGCCTGAAAACGAAGCTAGCTCCTCAGGTCAGGCTAGATGTACCGGTGATGTTCTCCGCCATGTCCTATGGAGCGGTAAGCATCAATGTCCAAGAATCTCTGGCTCGGGCGGCTACTGAGTCTGGCACCTTATGGAATACCGGTGAAGGTGGCCTTCATCCTAAGCTGTATAAGTATGGTAAGAACACTATAGTTCAGGTAGCCTCGGGAAGGTTTGGAGTGCATCCTGAATACCTTGATGCCGCTAGAGTAGTTGAGATCAAAATCGGTCAAGGGGCTAAGCCTGGCATCGGTGGACACCTCCCCGGAGAGAAAGTGAGCGCTGATGTATCAAGGACTCGAATGATTCCTCAGGGAACCGATGCCCTATCACCAGCACCACAGCATGACATCTACTCAATCGAGGACCTGGCTCAGTTAGTTTACGCTCTGAAAGAGGCTACAAACTATACCAAGCCAATATCGGTGAAAATAGCTGCTGTCCATAATTCAGCGGCTATCGCCAGCGGCATGGTTAGGGCAGGGGCCGACATTATAGTTCTAGACGGGTTGCGAGGTTCTACAGGTGCAGCCCCCAAAATCATCCGTGACAATGTTGGTATTCCCATCGAGATGGCTCTCGCCTCAGTGGATACACGCTTAAGGCAAGAGAGTATCCGTAATGAGGCATCAATCGTGGTTGCTGGTGGAATCAGGAACAGTGGTGATGTAGCTAAAGCAATTGCCCTTGGTGCTGACGCCGTGTATATCGGCACTGCTGCCCTGATGGCTCTGGGTTGTACCTGTTGCCAGCAGTGCCATACTGGTAAGTGTGCCTGGGGTATTTGCACCAGTGACCTTGCCCTGACCAAGAGAGTCAACCCTGACATCGGTGCCATACGTCTAGCAAACCTTCTTCGTGGCTGGAGCATCGAGCTGAAGGACATACTGGGCGGTATGGGCATCAATGCTGTGGAAAGCTTACGGGGCAACAGGCTGGCCTTAAGAGGAATCGGACTCACCGATACAGAACTGGAAATCTTAGGAGTAAAGATGGCAGGAGGCTAAGATGGCACAAGTTATCAGTAGAGGGAAGAGTAATTCAGTCGTAGAAATCGATGCCCAGGGTATTCTAACTCGTGAACTGAATATGCGATTGAGGGAAATTGTAGCCAATGGGACTCGAAAGATCGAGCTTCGAAATGTCTATGGACAAAGGTATATCGGTACGGATCTTGATAAACCGGTGGAAATCGAGATATTCGGCACCCCGGGCAATGACTTAGGGGCATTCATGGATGGGCCTAGTATTATCGTTCATGGCAATGCCCAAGATGGCTGCGGAAATACCATGAATAGTGGGGAGATAATAGTCCATGGTCATGCCGGGGATATTACTGGCTTGGCGGCGCGTGGTGGCAAGATCTTCGTCAGAGAGGGCGTGGGCTACCGAGCTGGCATACACATGAAGGAGTACGGGGACAAGAAGCCAGTCCTGGTTGTAGGTGGCACAGCCCAGGACTTCCTTGGTGAATACATGGCCGGTGGGATTCTAATACTGCTTGGCTTAAGTTTGAAGCGAGGTGAGAACCACCGAGCCAATTACATAGGGACTGGGATGCATGGCGGCGTCATATATCTCAGGGGAAATGTCAGCGATTTCCAGTTGGGTAAAGAAATAGGTGTGGCTGAGCTCGATGAAAAAGACAACCTAAATCTTAAGCAGTTCGTCGGCGAGTTTGCTTCCCATTTCGACTGCGATGCTAAAGAGATATTGAAGGATAAGTTTATCAAGTTATTTCCTCTCTATCTCAGACCGTATGGCAGACTCTATGCTTATTAGGGGGATTATATGATGATAGGGCAAGAAAGCCGCGAGGTGGAAAGGAAGACAACAGCTATTCTGAAAGTCCTTAGCGATTCGGCGGAACCGCTAGGTGGTAGGGTTATATCTCGTCGCCTTAAAGAGCAAGGTGTAGACCTTAACGAGAGAACAGTGAGGTACCATCTCAAAATAATGGATGAACGAGGTTTTACTCGCTCAATCGGGCATAGGGACGGCAGGACAATTACCCAGCCGGGACTTGAAGAGTTGAAGAGCGCTTTGGTCTGTGACAAGGTAGGTTTTGTAACCAGCAGGATTGAGCTTCTGGCTTATCTAACCACATTTGATTTAGACGGACGCACGGGGGACGTTCCGATTGATGTATCTCTGTTCTCCAAAGAACAGTTTGCTCAAGCCTGGGAGACGATGAGGTATATTTTTGAAGCTGGCCTTTGCACTAGCGACTTGGTCGCTGTAGCTTCTGGAGGTGAGAGACTAGGGGACATTATTGTGCCCCAAGGCAAAGTAGGTTTCGCGACGGTATGTAGTGTTGCGGTTGGCGGTGCCTTGCTTAAGGCTGGCATCCCTATAGATTCTAGATTTGGCGGCATACTTCAAATACGAAATCACGAACCCCTACGCTTCGTTGACCTCATAGAATACCAGGGTTGCACTCTCGACCCCTTCGAAATTTTTATTGCTGGCAAAATGACTAGTGTTATTGAAGCGGCGAGAAGAAGCGATGGTAAGATACTTGCCAGCTTCCACGAAATTCCGCTGCCTTCGAGGTCGGCGACTGAAGTAGTTCTCAGGAAGCTGAAAGCAATCAGCCTTTGTCGGACAATTGTAATGGGCAAAGCAAGCGAGTCAATATGCGAAGTCCCAGTTAGGTTAAACAAGATTGGATTGGTGCTTCCCAGTGGTCTTAACGCAGTGGCAGCAGCTGCAGAAACCGGGATGGATGTGACAAGTAAGGCCATGAGCAGTGTCATTGACGTTGGAGAATTAAGGAGCTTTTGGAGTTTATGAGTGATCACCTATTGACTTCAATTGACATCGTAAGAGGGATTAGTCATGCATAGAGCATTAATAATAGCTAAACAAGTTGAGGAGATTAAGGAACTGGATTCAGGGCTTACCCATATGGGTTTTGTCTGTTCAGTTGCCAACAATAGCTCGAATTTCTCTGAGGAGCTTACAAAGCAAGCCTATGATGTGATATTCGTGGACATGGATAGTTCACCATCTTCCGCACAGATTGAATCGATGTTGGAGGAACTACAGGACCTAAGGACAATAAGACATATCCCCGTTGTTGCTCTTATCTCTAGTGGAGGACTAGGTTGTATCGATTCGAACTTAGAGATAGATGATTTCGTAGTTAAACCTTGGGATCTAGCTGAGATGGTGACTAGGGCAAAGAGAGTTATCAAGCGGTCAAACAATGTAGAAGGCGAAGATTTAATAAAATGCGGCGATTTGGTAATAGACACAGCCAAATACGAAGTATCAATCTGCGGTAGGCTACTTGCCTTGACGTTTAAGGAATACGAGCTGCTCAAGTTCCTCGCCAAGAACAGGGGAAGGGTTTTTACAAGAGAGGCGCTACTCAACGAGGTTTGGGGATACGACTATTACGGTGGTGATAGGACGGTAGATGTACACATCAGGAGACTGAGGAGCAAGCTGGGTGACTCAACCAATACCTATATTCAAACCGTGAGGAATATTGGGTACAGGTTCAGCGAGGTGAATGAGTCTAAACTTTTACCACCGTCTGTAACACAGATTTAACATGAGTGTAATAATCCTGAAATATTTGGCTGTTATCCTCACAAGTAGAAAGGAGAAGGATAATGGCCAAGGACATTTACCTAATTATGAAACTGTATGCTCTGCTCTCACCGAGATTGAGCCAGGGGGAAGCCAAAAAGTCTTCATCGAAACAAGGTAGGAGTGAATCCGAGAAGCAGCATGAAGGAGCCTTTTGTGAGACCAAGGTCGACTCTCTAGCCCAACCGGCTGAACAGCCGGTTCAGACAGTTTAGGAGAGGGTAGGAGGTATTTGGATGTCAATCAATTCTGGTGATACCGCTTGGCTGTTGATATCAACGGCGCTGGTCATGCTCATGACGCCGGCATTGGCTTTGTTTTACGGTGGAATGGTAAGAAGGAAGAACGTCCTCTCCACCATTATGATGAGCTTTGCCATCATAGCTCTGGTGTCCATACTCTGGGTTGTCTACGGCTACACTTTGAGCTTCGGACCGGATAAAGGTGGAGTAATTGGGGGTCTTGATTGGCTTGGACTAATGGGGGTGGGGCAGGAACCGTCATCAGTTTATGCCAAAACGGTCCCTCACTTGGCGTTCATGATGTTCCAGGCGACGTTTGCCATCATCACCGTGGCGCTCATCACCGGCGCTGTTGTTGAGCGCATTAAATTCGGCGCCCTGCTTATCTTCTCGGCTTTGTGGCTGACTTTGGTTTACTGTCCGGTTGCCCACTGGGTATGGGGCAGTGGTGGGTGGCTTACTAGACTGGGTGTTCTAGATTTCGCTGGGGGTGCTGTAGTGCATATAAATGCTGGCGTATCAGCGCTGGCGTTGACTTTGGTGCTCGGCCCGCGCAAGGGATTCAAGGAGCGAATCCCCATGGAGCCCAACAACATACCGATGGTTGTATTGGGTGCGGCTCTGCTCTGGTTCGGCTGGTTTGGCTTCAACGCTGGAAGTGCCGTTACTGCGGGCGGATTAGCCTCCAGTGCATTCGTTGTTACAAACACCGCAGGCGCTTCTGCCGCTTTTACGTGGATGATTCTCGGCTGGATACACCGCAGGCCATCAGTCTTAGGTGCAGCTACTGGCGCCATTGTTGGCCTGGCAGCGATTACTCCTGCTGCTGGCTTTGTTCAGCCTTGGGT
>Ga0163209_1001437_pt1 | contig 10342 bp, 5 predicted proteins | sample Kivu_160m_FD_113538 | JGI IMG/M metagenome (GOLD analysis project Ga0163209, IMG submission 113538) | Freshwater microbial communities from Lake Kivu, Western Province, Rwanda to study Microbial Dark Matter (Phase II) - Kivu_160m | ecosystem: Environmental > Aquatic > Freshwater > Lake ... | reverse complement strand
GTATTGTTGGCTTCTGAACCACTACCTACAAAGACAATCTCGTCGGGCAGGGCGTTGATGAATTGCGCAACTGAGGCGCGGCTCGCTTCCAGCGCCTGACGCGCAGCCCGGCCGAACGCGTGCAGGCTGGAGGGATTGCCGAATAAGGGCATGGCTTCGGTCAGCGCGCGGATGACCTCCGGATGCAGAGGGGTCGTGGCGTTATGATCAAGATAAACCTGACGGGTTTGCATGGTTATCCTCGGAAGATTGAACAACGCCTGAATTTACGGTTTTCAGGATCGAAAATCCCGCATAAAACCGGTGTCCAGTTATGGCGTGAATACGTAATTGGATCCCTCGATCAGACGATTGAGTGTTTTGACGGCCTCCAAGCGGAGCTGCGGCGGTTCGTCCGGCCGTGACGCCAAATCCCGGCAGGCGTCGATAATCAATCTGCGTTGCCAGCTGAATGTGAACCAGCCGAGCGCTTCGAGTGCGGCGCAACGTACGGCCGGGTCGTCACCCGAATTGAGCGCTGTTTCAATCAGAGGCTGATGGGCGGGTTGAAACGGGTAATTGCGGAAGGTGCGAATTTCAGCAATCCGCTTGGCTGGCTTCAAGGTTGTGTCGCGCAGCGCCGGCAGTAACTCGGTAGTCAGCCATTGTTCCGAACGCTCCATTCGGAGTCGCAGTCGCTGCAGCTGTCCGGTCTGATGGCGGCTCAGCAAGGTCGTGTCGATCGTTGAGCAGGCTGCCGCTGCCGCCGCTGGTCCGATTTTTTCGAGAGCGCTCTGAATATTTCCGGCAACCCGGCGGGAATGCTCCTGCAGATAGCGTTCGATCAGAACCGGCAGCCAGGTTTCATGTCCGACAACGCCAGCCCACATTGCCGCAAACCGGCGGATGAGTTCATATGGATCGTTAAGCGCCCGCGGTAAAATGGCTTCGAAGACGGTGTCGCGCCGCAGCGCCAGGTTTTTGAGCGCTTTTAATCGCACCAGATGCGACGGATCACGGTCATAAATCGCTGTCAAAGCGGCCGGGGACAGGTGACCACTCTGAGCCAATTGATCAATGATCAGGCCGCGCCGGTTGGGGTTGGGATGACGATGTGCCTTTTGACAGCTGGCCAGATTGCGCAAACCGGAAACCATTCGACGCTCGAAATGGGTGGAGGGGTGAAAGCGAAAGGTGGGGTCGCCCAACAGGTGCGATTCCAGCAGCGGATTGTGCCGATGCCATTCTCCAATCCGTGCTCCGGCGGCCAGGACGCCGAGGTTTTCGGTCGCCCAGATATCCTGTTTAATATTGACGCTATTAGCAATCGCGGTCAGCGTTGCGCCATCGTTGAAGAGGTAGGCCGCCGCCATGTAGGACGTTTGCTGAAACGCGCCGTTGAAGCATTCATCGAACATGATCACGCGTGGCTGGGGCGCGATGGATTGGATATCGCCGGGATAGAAATCCATCGCGGCGTTTTGCAGGGAATCCTGACGCATGGTCAACTCGTCAAAAGCGCGGTCGAACCAGCTTTCAGGGACATCGTATTCGGCGCTATAATAGGCTTTAACCGCTTCGAGCGGTTTGCGACGCCTTTGCACCTCGCGCAGCTTGTTGCGCAGAAAAGACTGAACGGCTTCAATCTGACTGATGGCGGTTTCGGTTGGCGGCAAACCGATCAGATACTGCGCCTGTGTACCGCCATGGGCGTGAAAGATCATCAAATCCAGATCCGGTCGCTGCAATTCGGATAACAGGACAGCCTTCATCTGACGGTCCATCGTGTGATAGTAGTTGCGGATTGTGCGGGGCGGATTGAAAAGATGAGGGAGCTGTTCACGCAGGGTGAGCAATTCCCCTTCCCAGGCCGATAAATCTTCGGAGTAATAGCCGTGACCGGTGAATGTCACCGCCTGATCGAGCCGGTGGGGTATACGGCGGACGACCGTCACTTTGCTGAGATAGGCGGCCAGCAGAGCATATTTGGATTCATCGCGCACGGGAGCGATGATGCGGGCGCTGTATATTTCTTTTTCGATCGTCTGTGGCGACGCGGCTGCCAGCGAATAGAAAAAGCACAAGGGATTCAAACTATCCGGGCCCAAATAATCAAATTCCAGATCGAAATCATCGTAGAACCGGTCGGACGGGACGCTCGAGCGCGTCCGGTCAAACCGTTGCTGATCCATTTTAAAGGCCGAGGTCAGATGCTGTGCGTCGCGGATCATTGGAATCGGAATATCACCAATCAGGATGACCCCTTCCAGATTGGGATTGGAGCGTGCCGTCTGACGGATATGATCACGGAGTGTCTCGGGGGTCGGCCAATTACCGACGCAAAGCCGGGCACACAGACCATCTGCTTCAATGGTTTGACGGTAAGCTTCGAGTTCGATTGTCAGACGCTGGGCGGTTTGCTGGTCAGTATACAACACCACCAACGGACGCCGCGCCAACCCATTGCAACCCATCAATAGGGCGGCTCCCATCATTAAAACAGGGAAAAAGGCTTTGCGCATCGCATTCACCTCGGTTTTGAAGCAGTTAATTCGATTTTGTTACGAACAGATCGCACGTCAGCAGGTCAGACCGTTGGAACGACTGGCGTTGATTAAACCAGCGATCGGCCTGGATTTCGATTCCATAGCAGTAGCCATATCGCGGTGCCGTCAGGAGCCGGGCGGTCAGTTGCCAGTGCATTTTATCGCTTTGATACCATTTTTCTTCCTGCAGCGTGACGGTGTGGTAGTACATTTCGGCGCGTTCGGTAAAGACCGCGCCCGGGCGGTTGATGAGTGAACGCGTACGGGCTGAGAGGGTCAACTGATGACCGCCAGGCCAGCTGAATTCATACTGTAGCCCGCAACCCGAGTAATCAGCCGGAAAATAATCGAGGATACCTTTCTCAAGATCCGTTCGTAACAGAGTCTGTGAGCCATACTCGATCAGCACCGTCAGGTAGAGCCGGTCTTCAGAATGCAGGCGCCAGGCCAGGCGCCCCCCCAGAAAACGAATGCGATGGCGATAGGCCGTAATCGTCAGATGCGGCAATTTGCCAATCTGTTCATATAGCTGACCATCCGAGTCCAGCGTCAATCGGTTGCGGTGATCGATATTCCACCCGATTCCAGCCTGGTAACACAGCCGCCGGGAGCGCAATTTCCCTTGTGAAAGCATCGTAAGGGTTCCATCCTGCAGTTGGGTTCCGCCCTGCTCCCAAATCAGCTGCAAGTTTGATTCGAATAAACGCTGTGAAGGGGAACTCCAACCCAATCCCGTAAAGACCGCTTGTTGCGCCTGGAGCCGTTCTTTAGAGGTCTCGCCGGATGATGGGATGGGTAAATCGAGACCGCGGATCAGGATGAAACGAACCGACTGATCCTGATCCAGGCTGTAGGGGGTTGTGATGAGGATTTCCTGAAAATCGAAGTAACCGATTGACCACACGGCTTTCCCGATGCGGTGATCTTCGGCGATCAACCGGCCATGTCCGGCGATATCGCGATGTTTGATCTGCGGCTTGGGGAAGACGGTTTTCATCTGTTCATCGACATTATAAAAGAGGGTTGTGCTGAGCGCGAAACGCGGGTTAAAACGCCAGCTGTGATTGATTTCCCATAGAAAACCGGTCAGGTCGAAACCGCCGGTGGTACTGTCGGCCAGCAGATAGGGCACGCCGCTGTAAGGCGACCGGTTATGAACCCATTGTTTATCCCCGCAATGTTGATTGCGCACGATAAACAAACCGGCGATTGTCTGGCGTTGGGATAACCGCTGATGGCCACCCGTATAAAATAGATGCTGACGGATGCTTGCGGGTTCGAAAGGCAGGCGCCAGGCTCCGGCGGCGTTCTCGGAGTACCAGCCAAACCGTGTTGCGGGCACCGAGGATGAATCACCGGCGAATAGTTTTTCTATCTCTAAGCGATGATCCGGCAAATCGGCGAAGAGGCGCAGGGCGGAATAGGGGTTGTGCAACGGGTTGGTCAGCGCCTGAAGCCCGGAGTCCGTCACACTTAGAGCGATGCCGATCAGCAAGTAAAACCACACGCCTGAGGTTATGCTCCTCATCGGATCTCTCCGTCGAAAAAATAGCGCGGCGTGGGCCGATCGATAACCTGAAAATCGATACTGCTGTTGTTGTTGTCCATCAGCACGGCGCGTCCGTTTTTGTAGTAGTCGATGCGGCGCTGGACAGATTTGCCGCGGTAGGCTTCCATGCCGCCGGTCAATCCGGCGTCGAGTGTGGGATCGAGGCGTTTATATTCCATTTCGGCCAGATTGTCGCGGTATTCGACCGCGTCGATGATCGCCGATTTGGGTAGCAGCAGCCGGTCGAAATTATCGTATCCAAGGGCAAAAGGGTCGCTTACGCGCAACAGGCAGAGGGCGTTATTGAAGACCGAGTACAGGAAGTCGATTCCGTATTTGTGGTGCAGTTTGATCATGTTGGTCACATCCGGAGAATCCACGTCGCCGCCCGGTGCGAGATATTCGAAATCGGCGTCGGCCAAATTGATCGAATTCGGATTGCGCTGAGTATGATCGATGGCATCCTGAGCGATGATGACGAATTCACCCGGCGCCAGCGGATAATCATCGCCGTCGCCCGGAAAGCGGTAAGCGTGGACACAATGAATGACATTTTCGGCGACATATCCATATTCGACATCCGCGATAATCAATGAATCCAGATAGACCGTCGAATCGGAGTTGTTGTATATTTCGGTAAACTGGTCATGGAAGTAGAGCGGCGGGGGCGGCGGCGCGCCGTTGTAGTAGATTTCACTGAAAACCAGATCACTGATTACCGAAGGCTGCAGGTAGATCATCAATTCAGCGGATTCGCCGCTGATGGTCACGTTTTGCAACTGGCCGTTCAGAATCCGTTCGGCGCGCGCTCCGATAGCCTGCTGAACCCGATCGGCCGAAAAACGTCTGGTTACCGAGATGTTGTAGCGGTCCGGCATGATGCTGGCAAAGCGGGCGGCGCCGGCTGAGTCGCTGATGGCCGCCAGGGAATTGTAATAGGTGATGGAATTGATAAATACCGCGGCGCTGTCCACAACGCAGTTGCCGGTCAGACTCTGGGTCAGAATCGATGTGTCCAGCACGGTAATGGTCAGGTCGAGGCGCACGGAATCAGGTGGACGCACCTGCTCCTCACAGTCCGGCCAAATGAGCAATCCGGTGGATATTAGGATAGTCAGCCAGTAACGAATGTGAATCCGTTTCATCGTCTGTAATCCAGGGCGCTGCTGGCTTCGATCCCGAAAAAGAGGTCAGGGTTGAGCCGCGTGTACGAATAGGTTTCCGGCGCGGTTCGTTTGCGCCGGTAGAGGGGATGGGAATTGAACATGTTATTGACGAAGAAAGAGACTTCGGAGCCTCGCCAGAGCGCCTTGCTGACGCGCAGGTTGAACAGCCAGATGTTGCTGCGGTTTTCAGTGATCGCGTAGTAGTCAGGATAGACGCGTTTGAGGTTGGCGTAGAGGCTCGCGGAGCGCTCGGTGGCAGGGATGAAATTAATAGTGCCGTCGCTGGCCAGAAAGCCTACCGCCAGCGAGTCAGTGAGGCCGCGGTAACGATCCTTGTCGAAAACGACCTGCTGGGCTTCGAAGGTCACCCAGGCTTTCAAATGCTGCATTTTAAATTCGAGCCGGTAATTGATCAGTAAATTCTGGCTAACGGTGGTCACGATGTTCCAGAAAGGTTTGATTTCGCGGCGCAGGTTGGGATCGAAACGAAAGCCGGTGCCGAAATCGTAATCGGATTTCCAGCTGTAGGTATAGTTATAGGCGCCCTCCACACGCAGCCGCATCTGATAAGCGGTCAGCGAGCGCGTCTGCAGCGACAATTCGACGCCGTGCGAACGGGCGTTCTGGGAGTTCTCATAGATGTCATAGGTTGTGAAAACGGAGTCGGTGATGATTTTAGTGGTTAGGTCGGGGTAGTCCGGGTAATTGGCGCAATATTGAAAAACCGGACCGATGCCGGTGCGGGCAATGCCGCCGAAAGTGTTGGCCGTATAACCCGTGAGGGTCAGTCCGAGCGGACCAATCTGCTGATCGAGGCTTAATTCACGTTTATACTGCTGGAAGCCTTTAAGGTCGGGATTGCGCGGATTGTAGATATAGGTGGAAACCACCACCAGGCGGGTCGAATCGACGGTTGTATAGCGATTGATGTCATCGATGTCGAAGTAGAGCAGGTTCGGGTACAGCATGCTCAGCGAAGGCGCTTTGGAGGTTACTCCGTAGCCGCAGCGCAACTGGGTGTTGCGACCGATAAAAAGAGTACCGTTCAGTCGAGGATTGATGTAAGACCCTTGTTGTCCATTGCCGTAGGTTTCGGTGCGCAGGCCGGAATTGAGCTGGAAGGGCAGACCGATTTGGCCGTTGACCTGACTTTCGACGTAGAAACTGCTCATTACCAGTGCCGGAAGGTCGTTGTAGGAACGCGGCCGGTCGCGCAGGAGAGAATTGATGACCGGCGGGAAGGCGGGATCGAAAATCCGGCCCGGGCCGTTGTTTTTTTCAGAGCGCCAGGTGAAACCGGCGGCCAGTTTCTGGCGACGCCCGAAAAGAGTGAAAGCGGCTGTGTAATCAAGGGTCGCGAAATGGGTTTGGGCCTGGCCTTTGACCCAGTGCCGCGAAATGTAGTTCTGGACATAAAAACCGGTCTGCGTGCCTTCGGTCATGCGGTCCGTGACATAGGTATTGTCGGTGCTGATCAGGGTTTTGCGGTAGCTGTTCTGGCGGTTGAGGGTGTAGGCGTATGAGAACTCAAGGCGCTGGTCAGGTGAGAGAATGACGAACAGGTGATGATTCCAGCGTAGCAGGGCGTCACGGTTATAGCGTTCGGTGTAGAACAGATCATGCCGGCGTAGACCCTGTTCATCGAAGGTGCGGGTCAGGTAGAGACGGTTTTCCATTTTGAGCAGATTTTGCCACAGATTGGTGGCCAGCGACAGCTGACCGGCCGCCCGGGAGTAATCGAAATGGGGTATCCGGATATCCCGCACACTGCGGGCATAATTGAGGTTCAGATTGATTTCCTGACCTGCCAGTTTGAAACCGCTGTTGAAATTGGCTTCCTGATTGGCTGGATTGTATTTGATTTTAATGCGCGGCGCAACAGCGGCGGTTCGCGTGGTGACTTTGACAACGCCGGAGGTCAGGTCGCCGTAGCGGGCGGGCGGGATACCGCGGATGACTTCGACCGCTTCAATATTGTCGGCGGGTATTTGGCGCAGATCGATCCCGGAGTTTTCGGTTGTGCGCTGAATCGTGCCGGTGTTGGCCTTGGTGTCGAGCTGCATGTTGGCGTTGTTGGACAGCGGCACATTATCGATGATGATCTGGGTGCCGAAAAAGGCGTTGCGGTCGGCGTCGCTATCGGTGGCGCTCGTTCGCAGCTGCACCTGTTTGTTCTCCTGCAGGCCGGGGTTATCGAAACGCTGACCGGGAACGAGTTTGAGTACATCACTGAGACTGGAGGCCTGCAGGTGTTCAATTTCGCCGGCTGAAATTCTGGTTTTGGTCTCGGATTCGGCGGGGATCAGTTCCTGGTCGGCGATCACGACGATACCGCCGATTTCAAATGTCGCCTGAACGAGGCGGAAAATCATCTCCGGTGAACGACCGGCGGGTAGGTCAACGGGTTGTGAAATTTTATGATAACCGATATAAGTGATTTCGAGGGTGTAATGCCCGGGGCGGCAGGTCAGCCGAAAGGCGCCCTCCTGATCGGTGGCGACGCCGGTCTGGATTTCCTTCAGTATCACATTGGCTCCGACCAGCGGCTGGCCGGCTGAGTCAAATACCCGCCCCTGTACGATGGCCTGCGCCGGCTGCGAAGCGGCGGTGAGCAATGTTGTGTTGTACCCGTTGCCGGCCAGCAGAGCGACCAGCAGAATTCCGGGCAGGCATCTGAAACGCGTAGCGAAGGACACGACCGTTACGGGTTTTTAATGCTGCGCAGGGGTTGATCGAAACGGAACGGATTATCCAATTCAGTGGTCGTGCCATCTGACCGGTAAACCGTCAAGCGGGGTGATTGCAGTTTTTCGGTAATCCGGACCGGATCGGTCATTTCAGGCAGATAGCTGATGCGGGCGACCGGACGATCTTCGAAACGGGTTTCAAACGCAATGACGCCGTCATCAGCCGAAAGATGACTGACAAGATAACCGATCGAACGGATCAGAGACTGTTCTTCGGCCTGAGGAAAATCCATCTCGAGATGTCGCACCTCATCGGCCGGGTAACGCTCGAAATGGTTGAATTGACGCCGGTAGGGAGTGAAAAAGGCTCTCCGGAACTGGTCATAGGTCATTTGGCCGGTGAGCTCTCCGGGGGCTGCACAGCGGAAACGGACCCGGACGCGCTCGGTCCGGTTGCCAGTTGTTTTGAGGTAGGAAGGCTGCTCGATCAGACCGGTAATTGCATCGGGCGTCAGGCTGTCGGCCATGAACACAATGCGGGCCTCAACCGGTTCGCCGAAGCGCGTTTCAAATCCAAGGATATGACCCGATTGGCGCAACAGATTGATCAGATCATTGTTGTCGTAGGCGTCGAAGAGCCCGTCAATGCGGACGGTCATGACAGCCAGCATAGCCGTGGGAGGGGTGCTGAATTTGCGGATTTTGTATTTGGCCGGTTTGAAAATAGCTGCCATGACGCCTGCTGAGTCCAGCCGCTGCCGGTCGTAATAGACAACGACGCGATGCGTCCTGGCATAGGCATCGATGCCGACGATTCCCTTACGCCGGGCCAGCTGGGTGTGCAATGAACGGGCACTCCCATAGCACTTAACGGAACGCAGGTCGCGGATTTCCATTTTGGCGATTGATGCGGGTGACGCCTCCCCCCAACGTTCCGAAATCGTCGCAATCTGCCAGGTTTTTCCGAGCAGCAGACCTAAGAAGATGAATCCCAGAACCAGGCCGGGGATAACCGCCAGCGAACGCACAGGATGCAATTTCAGGGCGCTCTCGGTACGGCAGCGCTGGAGACAATCGAGGCAGAGATTACAGTCGGGATGCGTCATTTCATGATAGTCCTTCAGCGGGATGCCCTGCGGGCAGGCCTGTTCACAGAGCGAACAAGTTGCACAGCGTTGCCGGTCTAAGCGAATACGGAAAAGCCGAAGGCCGTAGAAACGGAAACCGAACACCTCGGTTAATCCGGTTGCGAGACATAGACCCAGGATCAGCCACAGTACACTCAGGTCGGTCAGCCATAGGCGCAACCCAAAATAAAGAACAATGACCGGGACACTGATTAGTGAATTGGCGATCAGGTTACTCAGGGCGTTCAGCGGACAGGCGTACTTGCACCAGAAAAAGCGAATGATTACCGATACAACCAGGACAGTCAACAGTGTGACAATTCCGGCCCAAACGACCGTGTCGGAGTTGAATCCGGCCGCCGCTGCGTAATAGGGATCAAATTTTTTACACCACAGTTCACTTGCGGTGACCGTAAAATAGGCGCTGAAAAACAGCAGTCCGTACTTACCCAGGCGCAGGATGCGATCGGTGATACCGCGCAGGGTAATCGCAAACGGTAAACGCCAGTTGATGGCCTGATGAAGCCATTCGGTTATGGTTCCGATCGGGCAAAGAAAACTGCAGAACAATTTACCGACCAGCAGGACCGCGATTAACAGCACAATCCCCATCATAATCTGCACTTCGCTCATACTGCATGACAGACTTCCCAGCCACAGTTTACTGCCCAGGGCCAGCAAACCACCGAAGGGACAAAAGGCTTCCACATCAGGGGCGAGGCGGGTGAATGCCCCCATTAATGCTGCGACCACAGCAAGCAGCAAAATGGCCAGCTGAAAAATGCGCCGGCTCTGATTAAACTTCCGCTTCAATCGCATCTGAATTTCCTTCCACGCCAAATTTTTACTGTAAATCAACGTGGTGTAATATACATTTAAGGGGTAAAAAAACAAAAGCGTGATGACTTCATATCTTCGAATAGCGCGAATTTGGTGGCAGGCTCTGCGCTATCATTTCGTTCCCCCGACGATTTTTCCAACCGTTACCGGCGCCCTGATCTGGTGGTCCGGCGGACAATCTGTCGATATTACAGCGTATGTTCTGATTCTGCTGACGATGACTCTCCATCACGTTGTCCTGAATATGACCGATGACTATTTCGACTACCGGCAGGCTGTTGACCAGCACAGACCGGACGGGCATAATCCTTATGCCGGTGGCAGCGGTGTACTGACCTCCGGGTTGATGAAGCCGGGTGCGATGGTAAAAGCAATCATCACCGGTTATCTGATGACGATCGGCGTCGGGTTATATCTGGTTGGCAGGGAAGGATGGCCCGTGCTGTGG
>Ga0163209_1001435_pt1 | contig 10352 bp, 6 predicted proteins | sample Kivu_160m_FD_113538 | JGI IMG/M metagenome (GOLD analysis project Ga0163209, IMG submission 113538) | Freshwater microbial communities from Lake Kivu, Western Province, Rwanda to study Microbial Dark Matter (Phase II) - Kivu_160m | ecosystem: Environmental > Aquatic > Freshwater > Lake ... | reverse complement strand
TTTTCAAGCTGCCCATCGGGCTGGGCATCTCCAAAAACTCAACCAGTGTTTTTCCCGGAGGAACGAAGGGATAAACATTCTCCTCCGGTTCCACCACAAACTCGATGAGGAACGGCCCTTTGTGGTCCATGGCCTTTTCAAGGGCGGGGCGGACGTCTATTTTCTTGCTCACCCTGACACCCTTGATGCCGTATGCTTCGGCTATCTTAACAAAATCCGGGTTATAAAGCTGCGTGCCGAAATAGCGCTTATTATAGATAAGCTCCTGCCATTGCCGCACCATGCCCAGCCAGCCATTGTTCATTACCGCTATTTTTATATCCAGGTTTTCCTGAACCATGGTGGCAAGCTCCTGCACCGTCATCTGGAAGCCGCCGTCGCCGCAGATGCACCACACCGTCTCGTGGGGAGCGCCGACCTTGGCCCCGATGGATGCCGGCAGTCCGAATCCCATGGTGCCGAGACCTCCCGAAGACACGAAGCTGTTGGGCTTATCATAGTAGAAATACTGCGCAGCCCACATCTGTTGCTGTCCGACGTCGGTTACTATGATGGTGTCTCCCTTGGTGACTTCATGTATCTGCCTGATGATATATTGGGGCAGCAGGCCTTCGTGATCCCTGACTTCAGTGGCCGGGTGCATGGTCCTCCACTCATCGAGCTGGGAAAGCCATGATACATGTTCGCGTTTGGTAATCTGCTTGTTCATCACCTGGAGCACGTTCTTGATATCGCCCACTATGGGTACGTCTGCATTCATGTTTTTCCCGATCTCAGCGGCATCGATATCGATGTGTACAATCTGTGCGTGGGGAGCGAACGCGCTGACCACGCCTGTAGCGCGGTCATCGAACCTCATGCCGATGGCGATGACAAGGTCGGAATGGTGTATGGCCTTATTGGCATATCCCATGCCGTGCATACCGAGCCATCCGTAGCTGAGCACGTGGGACTCCGGGAAGCAGCCGATGCCTAAAAAGGTGGTTACCACCGGTATCTGCGATTTTTCTGCCAGCTCTTTCAATTCGGCAAATGCCCTGGAGATATTTACGCCGCGTCCGGCAATGATGACCGGACGCTCAACGGTATTGATCAGGTCGGTCGCTTTTTTAATCTGGGAGGGATGGCCGAAAAGCTTGGGCTTGTAGCCCGGCAGGTCGACCTTTTCCGGGAAGATAAAGTCCGTCTTGGTCTGTAAAACATCCCTGGGTATATCCAGCAGCACCGGTCCGGGGCGGCCTGTTTGCGCGACGTGAATGGCCTCCCGTATATACTCCGCCAGCTCTGTCGTATCGAGAACAAGGTGGTTGTACTTGGTTATGGGGATAGTTATACCCGTTATATCCACTTCCTGAAAGGCATCCTTGCCGATAAAGAATGTCGGCACCTGCCCGGTAATGGCAAGCACGGGCACCGAATCGAGATAGGCATTGGCGATGCCGGTAACCAGGTTGGTGGCTCCGGGTCCCGATGTGGCCAGACAGACTCCCACTTTCCCCGTCACCCTGGCATAGGCGTCGGCAGCGTGGGAAGCGCCCTGCTCGTGGCGCACAAGTATGTGCCTCAGCTGCGGGTATTTGGGAAATGTATCATATAAGGGCAGCAAAACGCCGCCGGGGAATCCGAAAACAACTTCCACGCCTTCTTTTAGCAGGCATTCGCACAGAATCTCTGCACCCGTCTTCATATTGTCCTGACTGTTTCCCATTATTCGAATACCGCGCCTTCGCTGGCCGGGCCAACGTTTTCAATATACCTTTTCAGATAGCCGCCCTTGATTTTGGACTTGAATGCGGGCACGGCCTTCAACCTGCTCTTTATCTCAGCTTCGCTCACCTTCAATTCGAGCTTGCGAGCCGGTATATCGATGCTGATGATATCGCCGTTTTTCACCGCTGCTATGGGACCGCGGTCGGCTGCCTCCGGCACGACATGGCCTATGGCAGCGCCAAGGGTACCGCCCGAGAAGCGCCCGTCCGTTATTAAAGCTACGGATCCGCTGAGTCCCATACCATCCAGCAATGAAGTTGGCGTCAGCATCTCGCGCATACCGGGCCCGCCGCGCGGCCCTTCATACCTTATGACCACCACATCTCCCTTCTTTATTTTACCACCCATGATGCCTTTTGTGGCCTCTTCTTCATTATTGAAAACTTTTGCCGGTCCCTTGTGCTTCATCATATTGGGCGCGACTGCGCCGCTCTTGACCACGGCGCCGCCGGGCGCCAGGTTGCCGAAGAGTATGGCTATGCCGCCGGTTTTGGAATAAGGTCTGGAGAAAGGCCGGATAACTTCATGATTCCTGACCCGCGCATTTTTATACGTGTTTGACAGCGGCTTGAGCGTAACGGTCGGGGCAGTGCCGTTGAGCAGTTTGCTGATTTGGTGCATCACCGCCGGTATGCCTCCCGCCATATCGAGATCCTCGATGTGAACCTGGCTAGCCGGGCTGAGCTTGCACAGGTGCGGTACTCTGTCGCTGATCTCATTGATCATGTTCAAGGGAAATTTGATGCCCGCCTCGTGCGCAATGGCCTCGAAATGCAATACCGAGTTGGTGCTGCCGCCCAGCGCCATATCCACGGCGAAAGCGTTGGCTATGGACTTCCTGGTGATTATATCCCGGGGTAGCAGGCCTTCCTTGAGGATCCGCATGATCTGCCTGCCGGCTTCGCCTGCCAGGTACAGCCTTCTCGAATCCACGGCCGGTATGGTGCCGTTGCCGGGAAGCGCCATGCCAACGGCTTCGGTGAGGCAGTTCATCGTATTGGCCGTGTACATTCCCGAACAGCTTCCGCAGCCGGGACAGGCCGCAATCTCTATCTCCTCCAGCTCCGCTTCGGTCATTTCCCCCTGAGCGACGCTTCCCACCGCTGTGAAGACGGAGATCAAATCCACCACCCGGCATTCTCCGTTTTTATACAGACGTCCGGACAGCATGGGGCCGCCGCTGATGAAGATGGAAGGTATATTTAAACGCACCGCGGCCGTCAACATGCCGGGTACCACTTTATCGCAGTTGGGTATGAACACCATGGCATCGAACTGGTGCGCCTCCGCCATGACCTCGACTGAATCTGCGATGATCTCACGGCTGGGGAGGCTGAACTTCATTCCTTCGTGGTTCATGGCGATGCCGTCGCAGATGCCGATGGTATTGAATTCGAATGGCACGCCACCGGCCATTGACACACCCGCCTTCACCGCGTCGGCGATGGTGTTCAGGTGTGTGTGTCCGGGAACGATCTCATTGAAGCTGTTGGCTATGCCGATAAACGGCTTATCGAAGTCCTGGCTGTGAACACCCACAGCCCTCAATAGCGCCCTGTGCGGCGCCCTCTCTATTCCTTGTTTGATGCTGTTGCTTTTCATATGCCTGCACTTCCACTATAGTCTTGGTCGGGGGTAGAACCAGCCCTCTTAAAAAACAAAAACAGGTCTGTGTAAAGTAACACAGGTGCGTATTTGTTGTCAAGCTAAAACGACTCTGTTTATTCTATTTTATCCAATCTTCCCTGATGCCTGCCGCCTTCAAATTGCGTGGAGATAAAATTACCCGTTATTTCGGTTGCGGTTTTATCATCGAGAAAATCCGCGCCCAGGCACAGTACGTTGGCATTGTTGTGCCTGCGTGCTCGTGAAGCCATCTCAGCATTGCAGCACAAAGCCGCGCGGATGCCCTTGAACTTATTGGCGGTGATGGACATGCCGATACCGGAGCCGCACACCAGAATTCCCACGTCACTCTGTTTTTTAGCAATCGACCGGCACACATGGGCGGCGAAATCCGGGTAATCCGCGGATTCCTCACTGTAGCAGCCGAAATCAGTGATTTCGTGCCCGGCCTGCTTCAGATAATCGATAAGCTGATTCTTCAGTTTAAAGCCGCGGTGATCGCTGCCCAGCGCAATACGCATCTAACAATATCCTCCGCTATTTTATATATAAATCCATAATGGCTTTTTCCTGTATGATACCATGCCGCAGAATCCTCGGTGGATCAACAGAGATATCGATAACGGTTGACCCTGTCCCGCCGCGGCATTTGCCCGCGTCGATGATCAAATCCACGTTACTTCCCAGCTGGCTGCGCACCTCACCGGCCGTCAGAGTGGTTTCCCTGTCATGCAGGTTGGCGCTGGTGCCCACAATCGGCCTGCCCAGCTCGCTGACCAGTATCCTGGGTACGGCATGGTCCGGCAGGCGTACGCCTAATTTGTGGCTTCCCCCCAGTACCAGGCTTTCCAGGGCAGCCGATTTACGGAAGATGATGGTCAGACCGCCGGGCCAGAACTTATCCATTAATACCCGGGCGAAGGGGCTGATTTCATCAACCAGCAGCTCGACCTGCCCCTTTTCTGCAATTAATACAGGCAGTGGCAGGCTGAGCGGACGCCCCTTGATGTTAAAAACCCTGCGTACGGCGTCATGCTCGTAGATATCCGAGCCCAGTCCGTAGACAGTATCCGTGGGATAGGCCACCACACCGCCGTTGCGCAGGATATCTATAGCCCGGGTTGCCTGTTTGAGCAATCGCGGGGGCAGATGTTCGAATGCGGGTTTTTTAGCTCGGGGCATACACAAATTTTACCTTAAATACAGGGAATATTTAAGGGGGACGTGCTGTAGAACGCCGATTTTTCCTGTGATATACTTTATCAATGGCGCACCGTAAAGAAAAAATCGACAGCCACCGCGTATCCACCAGCGACGACATCGAAGTCTCTACTTACCTTGAGATAGCCCGCGAATTACACGGAGAGCAGGCTGCGCCCAAGCCGGAGGAAGCGCCCCACGGTATCAAAGAAGCGGTGGCCATCATCGATTTCGGGTCGCAGTACAGCCACCTCATAGCGCGCCGCGTACGCGAATGCAATGTTTACTGCGAGCTCTTCCCTTATGATACTCCTCTCAAAAAGATCATGGCCCTTCAACCCAAGGGATTCATTCTCTCCGGAGGGCCTGCCAGTGTTTATGATCAGGGCGCCCCGCTGACCCCGGTGGGTATCTATGAAAGCCACCTGCCCGTGCTGGGTATCTGCTACGGCATGCAGGCTATAACACATCAGCTCGGCGGAGCGGTTGCTCCGGGAGTGCGGCGGGAATACGGCCAGGCGATCCTGCACGTCAGCGATGAGAGCTCCCAGCTTTTCAGCGGACTGGCTGATTCGTTAACCGTATGGATGAGCCATGGCGACCAGGTAATGGATATGCCGCCGGGATTTAAGTCGGTGGCCTACACCGAGAACTCGCCGAATGCCGTTATCAGCAGCGGGGATAAGATCTTCGGCCTTCAGTTCCACCCGGAGGTGGCGCACACACCGGAAGGCAAGAATATACTGAAAAATTTCCTCTACAGGATATGCGGTTGCCACGGGACGTGGACGCCCGGCAATTTTATCAGTGAAAGCATCGCGGCGATCAAGGAACAGGTGAAGGACGGGCGCGTGATCTGCGCTCTATCCGGAGGAGTTGATTCGGCGCTAGCCGCCAAGCTGGTACACGCTGCCATCGGCGACCAGCTCACCTGCATTTTTGTAAACAACGGCCTGCTGCGCCGTGAGGAGCCGGAGCGCGCCCTGGAAACCTTCCGTAAGAACCTGCATATGAACGTGGTTTTCGTGGATGCCACCGACCTGTTCCTAGAGCAGCTTAAGGAAGTTATTGATCCGGAATTGAAAAGGAAGCGCATCGGCCAGGAGTTTATCAAGGTTTTTGAAAAGGAAGCTACCAAGCTGGGCAGGATAGATTTCCTGGCGCAGGGCACCCTGTATCCGGATGTTATCGAAAGCGCCACGCCGGAAACCAAGGCGGCGGCCAAGATCAAGACGCATCACAACGTAGGCGGGTTGCCTGCCAAGATGGCGCTTACGCTGATAGAGCCGTTGCGCTACCTGTTCAAGGACGAGGTGCGCGAGGTGGGGCTACAGCTCGGATTGCCGGAGGATATGGTATGGCGGCAGCCCTTCCCCGGGCCGGGACTTGCCATCCGCATCATCGGTGAAGTCACCCGGGAGAGGCTTGAGATATTAAGGGGCGCCGACTGGATAGTGATGGACGAGATTAAAAAGGCCAAGCTTTACCGGCAGATGTGGCAGACTTTCGCCATTCTAACGGATGTACGCAGTGTGGGTGTGATGGGCGATTTCCGCACTTACGGCTACCTGGTGGCCGTCAGGGCGGTCACCAGCCAGGATGCCATGACCGCCGACTGGGCGCGGCTGCCCTATAACCTGCTGGCCACCGTCTCCAACAGGATTGTCAACGAGGTGCCGGGCGTAAACAGGGTGGTCTATGATATCACCAGCAAGCCGCCTTCCACCATCGAGTGGGAGTAATTGATCAGGAGAATCTTCTAGGCTGCCGGGATTCGCCCGTTTATTACCCGGATTAAAAAGCTGTTAGAGGCTTGCAGCATTCGCGATGCCCGGTAAAGGGACATGCTGTTTGCAAAATGTGATAAACAGGAGGTTGGAAGTAACATGAAGAGGTATGGAACTTTTGTCGGCGAAGAGAGCAGGATGCTCTTGCAGAACGTCAGGGATTTTGTGGACAGGGAGATCATGCCGGTCAGGATCAAGCTCGATGAGAGCCGCGAGGCCTGTGAGGAGATCATGCGCAAGCTGGCTGCCATGGGCATGCAAAAATACGGCCTCTCGCCTAAATACGGCGGCCTGCCCATCGGCTCGATCGTGGAATATTGCGCAGTCTGCGAAGAGATTGCGAGGGGTGACAGCGGTGTGGCCACGGAGATAACCTGCCCGGAATGGCTGTTTGGGCCTGCCATGCGCGCCCGCAACAAGGTGGTAATGGAGAAGCTGATGACGCCTTTCTGCTCGGATGAACGCCACGTGGCTTGCTTTGCGCTGACCGAGCCGGAGGGTGGTTGTAACGGTGAGGACAGCACGCAGCACGGCAGGACTTTGCGTACCATAGCTAAACGTGACGGCGATGAATGGGTCATCAGCGGAGGCAAGCGCTGGCCAGGCGGCGCCAGCATAGCGGAGGTTTATGGTGTGCTCTGCACGACCGACCCTTCCCTGGGAGATGAGGGTGTGGCTATGATATATGTCCCCAACGGTGTGCCGGGCCTTACCTTCGGCAAGCCGGAGAACAAGATGGGCATGAGGTACAGCGATGTCAACGCCGATATTTACTTTGATAACGTACGCGTGCCGGTACAGTACCGCTGTGCGGGCCCGGGCGATGACTGGAAGCTTTTCCGCGCGGCCTTATCCTTCGGACGTCTGAGCTCCGCGGCTTTTGCCACGGGCCAGGCCCAGGCTGTACTTGAGATAGTCATCAATTACACGGGCACCCGTTACTACAAGGGAAAGACGGTGAGAGAACACACCTTGCAGGCCGCCATGATTGCCGATATGGCCATCGCCGTGGAGAGCGCCAGATACTATTACCTGAGTGTAGCTTCCATGTTCGATGACCGGAAGCAGTTCGGTGATCCCGGGGATTCATATCTTATGGGTAAGGCAAGCGGCGCCAAGGTCTATGCCTGTGACGTGGCGGAAATGGTTTGCAACCGCGGCATGGAGCTCATGGGCGCCTACGGCTATATCAAAGAGTTCAACGTGGAAAAATACCTCCGTGACTGCAAGATCCTGCAGCTATGGGAGGGCGGCGGACAGCTTGGCCGGATCGAGGCAGCCGCAGGCTATTACGAGATAAATTAACAATAAGGAGGCGGCCCCTCAGGGAGCCCGCATTATTTACGGCTTCACGGGGAGGCCGCCTTCGTTATTGACAGGGATTAAAAAAGGCTTTCAGTCGCGGTCAGGCGCGCTCTTTCTGTATCTTATCCAGCACGGCTTCCGCTTCGGCGATAGTGCGGTCCATGACTTCCTGAACGCCGGGTATATCCTTGATGCCGCCGACGTTCTGCCCCGCGAACAGGATGCCCTCGTTGACATCGCCCTTTTCTATGGCCATCAGGTGCCGCCTGTTGCCCACTGCCTGGCGCGCCAGCACCCATAGCGGATGCCCTTCTTCCTGTCCCATCATCTGGAAGCTCATGGCAACGAATTTCCCGTAGGAAAGGCCCATGAAGTCCTTGACTTCCTTGGCGCCTTTGAAAGCTTCGACCAGGGGGAAGCCGCCTTTCATCATCCTGGTTGCGGCTTTGGTCTTGAGCACCCGGCCCGGCATGCCGTCGAACACGTTGCTGTAAAGGGTGTCCTGCTCGGTAGCGTTAACGACGAGCTGTTTATAAGCGTCATGCACCATGCTTTCCCTGGTTACGGTGAACCTGGTGCCCATGGATATGCCGTCGGCGCCCAGCGCCAGCGCGGCCGCCAGTCCCCTGCCGTCGTAGAAGCCGCCGGCGGCGATGAGCGGTATTTTAACAAGGCTTGCGACAACCGGGATGAGGACGAGCGAAGTAGCCACATCGCCGTGCGCCGCCGCTTCATGCCCGGTGACAATGACTGCGTCGCAGCCCAGTTGCGCGGCCTTGGCCGCGTGCTTGGCGATGGCTATGGTGCCCACCACCTTGCCGCCGTAGGCGTGTACCTGGTCGATGAACCATGGTTTACCCAGCGAGTAGTTGATCACGGGCACATTCTCATCCATGGCCGCTTCGATGTTCTCCTTGGCATTGGGGCCGATGAGGATCTGGTTGATGCCGAACGGTTTATCGGTCAGTTCCCTGGTTTCCTTGATCAGCTTGCGGGTTTCCTCAGGGTTGCAATGGGCGATAGCCAGTATGCCCAGGCCGCCCGCGTTACAGACGGCGGCTACCAGTTTGGGAGTGGTGATCCAGTTCATGCCGGCTAGCATGATGGGGTGCTTTATACCGAATAGCTCGGTCATACGGGTTTTAAACATGAAGTTTCCTCCTGTATTTGGTTTCACAAAACCTATATATTTTACCAGCGGGTGGCCGATTATTCTATTTGCCCTTGAAATCCGCTTTATGTATTATAGGGACGGCAGTATCCTGTGATCGATATTGACAGGATTCATCCGGCAACATATACTTATGGGGCATGTTAAAAAACGATATGTACGGTTGATTAAAGTTTTTTATTGGTGTATACTCTGACGGCTTGGTGGAGTACACCAAGCCGTTTTGCTCTTTAAAAACAGAATAGTGATTGATGAATAATGGTGTCTTGTGTTCAGTTGACGATACAGCTGGACGGAAGGCCGCAAGGTCTTGTGTTCATGCTGTTGTAGGTCAAAGATACTAAGAGCACATGGTGGATGCCTTGGCGTTAGCTGCCGAAGACGGGCGCGGCTCGACTGCGAAAAGCCCCGGTGAGATGTCCAGCAATCTTAAGCCGGGGATTCCCTAATGGGGCAACCCACCTGGTGTAATGCCAGGTACTCTATATGAGTGGATACCGGGTGAACTGAAACATCTTAGTAACCCGAGGAAAAGAAATCGAATGAGATTCCCGGAGTAGTGGCGAACGAAAGGGGAAGAGCCTAAACTCCGCCGGTTCAGTGGCCTTGGGGCCTATACCGACGGAGGGTTGCAAGGCGCAACTGACAGCGCTCAAGAGCTGTCGCAGAGTAAAAAACTTTTTACCTAGTCGAAGGTTCCTGGAAAGGGCAACCATAGAAGGTGAAAGTCCCGTAGATTAAAGGTAAAAAGCTCTGGTTGCGTTCTTAAGTACCACGGGACACGGGAAATCCTGTGGGAATCTGGGGTGACCACGCTCCAAGGCTAAATACAGCTAACGACCGATAGTGAACCAGTACCGTGAGGGAAAGGTGAAAAGCACCCCGCGAGGGGAGTGAAATAGAACCTGAAACCATGTGCTTACAAGCAGTCAGAGTCTGGATTTATCCGGATGATGGCGTGCCTATTGAAGAATGAGCCTGCGAGTTGATCTATGTGGCCTGGTTAAGTGATTTTAATTACGGAGCCGCAGCGAAAGCGAGTCTGAATAGGGCGAATTTGGTCGCATGGATCAGACACGAAACCGTGTGAGCTACCCATGGCCAGGGTGAAACCCAACTAAACTTGGGTGGAGGCCCGAACCCGTTAGCGTGGCAAAGCTTTGGGATGAGCTGTGGGTAGGGGTGAAATGCCAAACGAACTCGGAGATAGCTTGTTCTCCCCGAAATGTATTTAGGTACAGCCTCAGGTAAATAACTGACGGAGGTAGAGCACTGAATGAGCTAGGGGCCGTGAGGTTACCAAACTCAATCAAACTTCGAATGCCGTTAGTCTTATCCTGGGAGTGAGACTGCGCGGGCTAAGCTGCGTAGTCGAGAGGGAAACAGCCCAGATCATCAGCTAAGGTCCCTAAGAGCGAGCTAAGTGGTAAAGGAAGTGATGTCGCTAAAACAGCCAGGAGGTTGGCTCAGAAGCAGCCACCCTTTAAAGAGTG
>Ga0163209_1001428_pt1 | contig 10380 bp, 12 predicted proteins | sample Kivu_160m_FD_113538 | JGI IMG/M metagenome (GOLD analysis project Ga0163209, IMG submission 113538) | Freshwater microbial communities from Lake Kivu, Western Province, Rwanda to study Microbial Dark Matter (Phase II) - Kivu_160m | ecosystem: Environmental > Aquatic > Freshwater > Lake ... | reverse complement strand
GTAGCTTTTCAAAAGGTGCGCCTGGTTTTATTCCCCCATCGGGATCGCCCAGCTCAGGGTCATAAATATAACCACAAACCGTGCACTTGTATTTCGCCATTTTCGGTGCTGTCTCCTTTTTCTCTTCAATGTAGACTGGAGCTGTTTTCGGAGTACTACCTCTCTTGACCTGATGATAATAAGCATAGGTCATCGGCTCCCCTTCTTTGAGTACGTCTGCGGCTACAATCTCCCCTATAAAGATGGTATGAGTGCCGACTTCTATTTGATTAATCACCTTAGCCTCAAGATAAGCCAGAGTATTGTCGAGCACTATAGGCGCCCCGGTTTCGCCCAGCTTATAATTAATGCCTTTGAGTTTATCTACCTCCCTGCCTGACTTGAAGCCAAAGCCACCAATGAAACTCAAAGGCGTATCCTGCGACAGAATTGAGACCGTAAACACCTTACTTGTAGAGACAAACTCGTTAGTTAGATTCTGCTTATTGAGAGCCACAGCGATAATAGGTGGCTCAGCACAAACCTGAAAGACCGTATTGGCGATCTGACCGTTAAGCTTGCCCTCTTTCTTGGAACACACCACATACAGACCATAACCCAACCCATAGAGCGCTTTTAGGTTCATAATTACCCCCCTGTCAATCTAAATTACAAGGCTTTGCCCTTTGTGGTCGTGTTTTCAAACGGTCCCATTACATAAACACCTTAACCACCATCCAGGGAATGATGTTCAGCCTTTCGAAACCACCCCGCTGGGTCAATAAGGTACTCGCGATAGTCAACTAAAGCCAGATAGTGACCTCTCTCTTCAGCAGCCAGGGAAGTATATAGCTTTTTCTCGGCATCGTAGACAGCTTTTTCGCCCTGGCTGTTGTAGAATTTCTCAGTCTTGGTCTCCATTTCCATAGCTTTGGCTATGGCATCAAGCTCGGCATCAGCCACCTTCACATTAGGGCCGACTGCCCTCATCGCCTCGGAGAACAGAGTTTTCAATATCTCTCCTTTTCCAGGCTGTGTGTCAACCTCAGGCCAGGCCTTTTCCCTTTTGATAGAGCTATATATGGCTTCAAACCTCTGCCGGTGCTTATCCTCCTCAACAGCTAACCATTCAAAAAGCTCTTTTCCTACCCTGTTACCACTTTTTTGACCAGCTCTCTGGTAGTATTCCTTGCCATCGATCTCCATCTGTATGGCAAACTGAATTGCTTCTAAAGTCTTGCCGTGCTCGTCTTCCATATGACCATCACTTTCCCGACTTTCTTACAAAGACCCTGTATACACCTTTATCTTCCTCGATTCCCAGGAATTTGTTGCCTGTCGTCTTACACCAGCTGGGCATATCCTGTTTTATACCCGGATCATCAGATAGAACTTCCAAGACCTGCCCAGGTTTTAACTCCTTCATTCTCTTGGCGGTATGGACAATAGGCATTGGACAATAAAGTCCGACACAATCTAAAGTCTCGTCTGCTTTCATCTGTTTCTCCTAAACGAGAGGATTTATCTTTCTTTTCCTCCCCGTCTCAGCGGCTCACCACACTTAGGACAATTAGTGGCTTTTTTATCCAGTACCGTTATATTGCACCTAAGGCAGCGTTGAAAAACTATCCCACAAGACTGACAGTAAGGGACGCTGGTAATAATTAGTTCGCCTTCACAGTAAGGGCAGAGACATCTTTCTTCTTTTTTAGCTTTCTTCTCCTTCTTCATGCTCCTCTCCTTTCTCTTCCAGACCTTCGATTTTGATTCCTTTCTTTTGGGCGTAGTCACGAATTGCTTTCCGCAGTGCTTGAGCCCCCAGGTTAGAGCAGTGATACTTGTTCTTGGGTAAGCCTTCCAATTCCTGAGCTACCAGGCTTGGAGTGATTTCCAGAGCTTCCTCCAGGGTCTTGCCCTTTGCCATCTCACTGACCATGCTGGAAACGGCAACTGCAGCACCACAGCCAAAAGTCTGAAATTTGACGTCTTCAAGACGGTTGTCCTTCACCTTGATATAAAAAGTCATCATATCGCCGCAGATCGGGTTGCCCTCTTCACCGATGCCATCGGCATCCTTAATCTCGCCGACATTGCGGGGATTCATAAAATGGTCCATCACCTTTTCACTGTACATCGGCATATTACTTCACCCCCTCTTTTCTTTAATGAATTTGGCATATAACGGAGACATTTGTCGCAGCCTGTCAACAATGGGTGGCAGTTTCTCCACCACATAATCTATGTCCGCCTCATTATTATCCACCCCCAGGCTAAAAAGCAAAGAGCCCTGAGCAATTTCATGCGGAATGCCCATGGCAATAAGGACATGAGAAGCTTTCAGGGCTCGTGAAGTACAGGCTGAGCCGCTGGAGACGGCGATACCCTGAATATTGAGCAGCAGCAGCATGGCTTCACCTTCAATAAACTCAACGCAAAAGCTGGCGTGGTGGGGAAGACGTTGAGTCAGGTGCCCGGTAAGAATGGTATGGTCAATTGCAGTCAGCAGGCCGTTGATTAACTTGTCCCTGAGTTGAGATAGCTTTTCCATCCGCGATGGCATATCTCTAATGGCTAACTCAGCAGCTTTACCCAAACCGACAATAGCTGGTACATTTTCCGTACCCGGTCTCCGCCCACCTTCCTGCACACCACCATCCATCAATGGAATAAGGCGAATTCTTTTGCGTACCCATAGAGCAGCTGCTCCTTTGGGCCCATAGAACTGATTCGCCGCCAGGCTCAAGGCATCTACTCCCAGCTCATTCACGTTCACTGGTATATTACCCGTACTAGCCACAGCATCGGTATGTAAGAGTGCTCCAGCCTCTTTAACCCTCTTACTTATCTCAGCGATAGGCTGGATTGTGCCTACCTCTCCGTTGGCATGCATAACAGACACCAATATTGTGTCCTTCCTGATATTTCTGGCTACCTCATCAGGGTCAACCAGCCCGTATTTATCCACCGGCACCACAGTAAGCTCAAAGCCAGCCTTTTCCAAAGTTCTGACAGCATTAAGCACGGAAAAATGCTCAACTGCGGAAACAATTATATGCTTCCCTTTCGCAATCTGCCCTTGAGCCAGCCCTTTGACTGCCAAATTGTTAGCTTCACTGCCGCTTGAAGTAAAAACTATCTCCTCCGGACTGCCGCCGACGAGGCCGGCAACCTGCGCTCGAGCTTTCTCTATCACCTCTCTGGCTTCATCACCCCAGGAGTGGAGCGATTGAGGATTTCCATAGACCTCCCGGAAATAAGGTAGCATCGCCTCGAGCACCTCAGGTAATACAGGAGTGGTAGCGACATAATCTAGATAAACTCTTCTTTCAGGCTTTGCAGTTCCCATCCACACATCTCCTTTCACTTGCCAGATTTTGCCTTTCGCACTTGATATCTGGTCAAGCCTTCATCAAACAACTTTTCCTCTTCCTCGGTGATGACAATAAGAGGCGGCATCTCTACAGGTTTCCCCTGAAGGTCAACAGCCACCATAACGTAATAGGCAGTCAGCGCCGGGAGCTGCTTCCCGGTGAGAAGGTTCTCAGCCTCAACGTCTATTCGAACCTCCATAGATGAACGGCTGGTGAAAGTCATTTTAGCGTGGATCAGCACCAGGTCTCCAACGCGCACCGGGTTATGGAAATTGATGTCCTCGACCATTGCAGTGACCGGGTTAGCACGACTATGGCGGGCAGCCACTACACCAGCAGCATTATCCATCAGCTTCATCAACTCACCACCATGAACAAAACCGGCAGGATTGGTCTGGTGCGGTAACATCAGTTGCGCCATCTCAACCGCTGAATGCCCTACTGTCCTGCCCTTAAATTCCTTGCTCTTGTCCAACGTCTCCAGCAACTCAAGGAAATTCTTCTCATGCTTCGCCTCAACTTTGCCCATCCGATAGAAAAAATCGGCAATTTCATCAAAGCCTTCATCCTTAGCCGTTTTTGCTGCCTCGGGATATAATTTAGCCGCCTCTTCATGCTCACGTTCAATAGCCAGTTTCAGATTTGCCGCGGTATCACCCAGGCCGCCAAGGAATTTGAACTCATGCTCGGCATGTTCCGCTTCATTCTGAGCTGTCGTCAAAAACATGTCAGCTATCTGCTCGAGGCCAGCTTCTTTGGCAGCCTCGGCAAAGTATATATAGCTAGCGTGGGCATGTAGCTCTCTCACGAAAGCCTTGCGTGAGTTTTCCTCTGTTTTACTTCCTTTTAGTTGCATGATTCTCCCCCTACTTAACTTAGTACCCTCTAATGTTTAACGTCAATCTATTTTTATGTAGTTGCGACCTTTTAGGGTCGCCTAGGCGAGGCTGAAGCCTCGCGACTACATCCCCCAAATAGCTTCTCTCCTGTCAGACCAACCTCTGGAGGTAGCGATGTGCTTGAAGGGATGCTTTAGCCCCCTCACCGGCAGCAACCACTATCTGCTTTTCCAGGACATTGGTGACATCGCCGGCGGCGAAAAGCCCGGGAACATTGGTTTCATTGTTACAATTAACCTCGATTTCCCCAATGCGATTAAGAGCAGCTACACTCTTTACCAGGTCAGAGTTTGGTATAAGCCCGATTTCAATAAAGACGCCACCAATCTGAAGCTCCCTTTCCTGTCTCGTTTTCAAATCCCTTATTTTTATCCCGTCCACAAGGTTTTCTCCGGTTATCGCCACGACTTCATGCTCCAAGAACATCATCAGGTTACTGACGCCATTTACTCTGTCAATTAATATCTGGTCACCAGTAAGTTGAGTCAACGATACCAGATAGACATGCTCGGCGATTTTGACCATGTCATCAACGGCTTCCAGAGCTGAATTGCCACCTCCGATGACAGCCACCTTCATACCAGCAAACAGTGGGCCATCGCAGGTAGCACAATAAGTGACCCCTCTGCCCCTGAGCTTTTTCTCGCCCGGGACGTTTAAGGGGCGGGGGCATTTGCCGGTGGCAATTATGACCGCCTTAGCCTGGTAACTTTCACCGCCATCGGTCTTAGCCTCGAAGCCGCCGCCCATTCGAGATAAACTGCTGACACCTTCCCCGATTTTTATATCTATGGGAAACTGCTTTACCTGCTCCTCAAACTTCTTTATGAGCTCCGGGCCTTCAATGAGCTGATAGCCCATGTAATTCTCTATCCCCAATGTCCAGTTAACCTGTCCCCCCACGTCTTTGCTCAGCAACATGGCACTCAGCTTTTTTCGCGCCGTATAAACGGCCGCCGTCATGCCGGCGGGGCCACCTCCGATAATCATCAAGTCGTACATTGCCCATAACCTTTATCTAAAGGTTCAGCTTCTGCTTCAGCCATTTCTCATCGTAGCCGACGGAAATCTCACCATCGATGTCAATGACTGGCACAGCAAATTGCCCCGTCTTGCTGAGCATTTCATCGCGGGCAACCTTATCTCTGGCAACATCAAAGTTCCGATATGTAACTTTATATTCGTCCAGCAACTGCTTGACTCTAATACACCAGGGTCAGGTAGTGGTAGAATAAACTTTAACCTCTCTTGCCATTTCAATCCTCCTTCGTCTGTTTAGTGTATCATGCCCCTGTCTTCGTTAAACTAAAAAGCTGCCAGGCACAACTACCCGACAGCCCTGCTTAAACGTCTACTTCCGAAAGCAACCTAGCCTATTCTTACCCGAGCACATCTCCCATCCCCCACAAGAGAAAGTTAACAGGATGGCTGGTTCTACAACAAATATAGGCAGATGCAACTTCATTGTCAAGATGGGGAAGCTTATCCGCATAATCCTCAATGCACTCCTTTCCGCAGCTTCTCTATACCACAGCGGGTATCCTGAGTTGCCTTGACTTTCGCCCTTATTTTGGCCAACAGCTCCCACGCCCCCTTCTCATCACGGTCAATAATTACCTGCTCTAGTTTAGCTACCTGCTGCTCATCCAATGTTATTACCGCTTTCGGCATGAACCACCTCCCACACAATCAGCTTTCCTGACAATCTCTACATATTCCACGAAACTCGAGCCGATGGTACGAAATTATAAAGCCTGTTCTCTGCGCCACTATCTTATCCATCTCCATGTCCACCAGTACATCTACATCAAATACCAGACCGCATTTCCCACACCTAAAATGGTAGTGATTATCACGTTTAGCATCAAACCGGCTTAAAGTACCACAAAGGTCGAGCTCTAAAATCTCCCCGCTTTCGCATAACAGCCTGAGATTACGATAAACCGTCCCCAAGCTGATGTTGGGTATCTCCTTCTTCACCTCGTTATATATCCAATCAGCCGTCGGATGAGAGATTGTACCTCTCAACACTTCAAGAATAGCTTCCTTCTGTTTCGTTCTCCTCAACATGTTTTTGATAATAGTTATTGTTATTTATATTATACATCCATTTTTGCTTTTGTCAAGAGTCCACAAACGGCCAAAACATGAATGCTTTCAAATCTGAAAATTCGTATTTTGGTATTGTTTAGGGTTTAATGTTTGTGGTCTCTTGACTCTAAGGTTTTGACCGCCTTTTCTTTCGGTCTGACAATCAGTCTAAGCCCGTCAATGCCTACAACCACAACCTCATCGCCGACCTCTAGTTCAGATTCACTACATGTCGCCTTCCACAGCACACCCTGGACTTTAACATAGCCCCCAGGAGCCAGCTGTTTAGTCACTTTGCCTTCACTGCCGATTATAGCCTCAGCAGCCACCTTCGGCCTTATGAGGAAGGTCGATCTACCTACCCGATACATAACATGGGAATATACGGCTAAGGCAACCATCAAAATAATCAGGCCCCATAACGGAATATGTATGTTGAAATACGGCAATAGCCAGAGCACAATAATCACCAACACAGCCTCTTCCAGCATCCAGCCTAAAATCGCTTGCACCGTATACCAGATTGGCGGCTTAGTTTTCATTTTCCAGCGGGCTTCAAATAAAATCCTAAACAGAGGCGACCTAGGGGTCAAATTGAAGTCAAAGGCAGTTATCGCTACACTTCATGCCGCCCGTCACCACAAAGATAGGCACAATTCGGACAATATCTCGAGTCGGCAGAAACATTAACCCCACAATTAGGACAGCAAGTATCTAACTTCACACCACAACTGCCGCAGAACTTATAATCTGGGGGGTTCTGAGAGCCGCACTTTGAGCATGTCTTTTCCGACTGCTGCATCCCGGCTGCCAGCCTTGTCCCGCAAGCTCCACAAAACCGGTAGCTCATCAGATTCTCCTCTCCACAATTAGAACACAGGAACGTTTCCGTCATATTGTCAACCATCTCATGCTGGTGTTCAGCCAAAAGTACGTCTTCACATAACTAACGGTCTGATCCGCAAACCTAATTCTATCCGTTTAAAGCCCACATCTCAAGCTAATCATAACTGCATAGACAAATAATTCCGGCAATTTTACCACGAAGCTTATTGGCGACGTCTGAGAGGGCTTTGAGCTCTGCTAAATAAGGGGTTATAGCTTCTGAAAGACCTGTATTAAAGTCCCCGGGCGCTACAGCTCGCTTTTGATAAAAAAGTCGATTTGCAAGAACTTAACTCTTGGAGTGTTACGACATAATTGGCAACTCGGAGGCAAAATCCCGTTGCTGTAGTCAGCCCTCCAAAATGGCGACGACGCGAGCCCAGCCGGCGCTGCCGCCGGTAAGCTTCACCGGGAAGCAGGCGACTTTGAATCCGAAAGGTTTAGGCAGCTTATCCAGATTGGCTAACTTCTCTATGTGACTGTATTCCTTGTCTTTGCCGACGAAATGTGCGCCCCACAGCACGCTCTTGTCGCCTGTCTTGGTGAACTCCTCCTTTATCGCCCAGAACGGCCGGTCCCATCCCCAGGCATCAATACCCATAACCCTGACGCCCTGCTCTATTAACCAAAGGGTGGACTCCCTGGTCATGCCACAGCCGGCTTCAAAATACTCAGGTTTCCCCCACAATTTGTCAGCCCCGGTTTGTATCATCACGATGTCCCAGGGCTTAATCTTGTATTTGATTTTGGCTAAAGCCTTCTGAAGGTCATCTACGGTAACACCGGAGCCACGTGGCTTATGCCTCATATCCAGTACTACCCCATCGTGATAGAACCATTCTAATGGCATCTCATCAATTGTCTTAGCCCTCTTCCCCCCAGAAGTAGGAAAATAATGCCACGGAGCATCAACGTGAGTCCCGGCGTGGGCTCCCAGCGTTACGCTGTCATTAGCCCAGCCCAACCCCTGGGGCAAATCCTGCTCGCTGCAGCCGAAGAACATTTTCATCAACTCGACGGCCTGCTGATGGGGCTCATGTGTTACCTTCACCGGCAGTGGCTCACTGGGGCTATCTTCCATCGGGACGCTCAAATCTATTATCCTGACCATCTTTCACCTCCAAAAATAATGATATTCGATCAAAATTATGGCATAGGGAGGGTAAATTGACAACAATATAAGCTCGTGCCTGTTACCGCACACATGTAGTTATTCAATTTTGGTGGGCGATTGCGGGCAGTTCCCGAACTTTTGTTTGAAAAGAAACAGTTTATGCCAGATTTACAACAACTTTGGTAACCCGTTCGCTGCTGGCACAATAAGCTCACCAGTCGCTATGGCGGAACCAGGGGTGCAACTGGATAATCGGAATCAACATATACACCGTGAGCCCCCACCGAGGAATGAAAAAAGATAGCACCATCGATATAGCCGCAACAACCGGAGTAATGCAACTCCTTCGTATGCCTCTGGCAATGGTTTCCTTACTCAGGTCGGGGTCGACAAGCCGGTGGTTCCTGCAAGCATACCACCAATTTAATAAGAAAAGAAGTCCCAATATCATTAGATTGGCGCTGAACACAAGTTCCGCCAGTATCTCGTCGCCATAGCTCCCTGCCACATCTGTGGAAAAAGGCATTAGAGCCACGAACATGAGAATACCGATATTAATCCAGATATGTCCCCTATCGGTGCGGTGTATCATGTGAAATTGCTGATGATGAACAATCCAGAAGATTGCCAGAAGCACAAAACTGAGTGCGTAATTAAAGAATTTGGGCCACTGGCCCACCAGCAATTGGCTTAGGCTGAGCTTAGTCTGTGTCGCATCAGGAAGAGTCAAGGTGAGAACAAGAAGTGTCATGGCAAAGGCAAAAATGCAGTCGGCCAGCGCCTCGATGCGCCTTGTAGTCAGCACAAAACGGGATTTGACGGAACGTTCTTCAGGCATCAGTGCCTCCTGCCAGCATCGGCAACTCTTTTATCGGGTGGTTTTCCATTTCGACCGGTTGTGTGGTTAGGCCACCCTTTGTTGCTCATAATGGCAATATTATACCTCGCGGCATTTGACTGTCAACCAGTGGAATAAAGCAGGCAAATGTACAGTTTTCATTGACCAACCAATGTAGTTGCGACCCTTTAGGGTCGCTCGTCATGTCATTGCGAGGAGCACCCATTTCTGTCATCGCGAGGAGCGTAAGCGACGTGGCGATCTCAGCCGAGGCAGACGTGGTTGCCATGCAGGGATTGCCACGCCTTCGGCCCGCAATGACACAAAAAAACAGGGGCCGCGCTCTTGGTGGCATTGGGCGAGGCTAAAGCCCCACCACTACATGTTTAATGCTGCTTTTACAACGTGCTATACTATGAATGAGGCGGTTACGGGAAACATGGCTGAGGCAAAACAAAGGATAAACAAGCTAAGGGAGCTGCTCAACCATCACAACTACCGCTACTACGTGCTGGATAGCCCGGAAATCAGCGACGCCGAATACGATGAGTTTATGCGAGAGCTTAAGCAACTCGAGGAAGAACACCCCGAACTCATCACTCCTGACTCGCCCACTCAGCGGGTCGGTGCTGCGCCGGTTGAAGCCTTCGGCGTGGTGGAACACCCTCAGCCCCTGTTAAGCCTGGCAAACGCTTTCTCAGATGAAGAGCTTGAAGCCTGGTACCGACGAGCTTCTAACCTCCTCGGCGGTCGCAAGACCGACTTCGTCTGCGAGCTTAAAATAGATGGCCTGGCGGTAGCCCTGACCTATGTTAACGGCTTGCTAGAGGTTGGGGCAACCCGGGGTGATGGCTACCGCGGTGAGAATATCACTCAAAATCTCAGGACTGTAAAGAGCATACCGCTTTCCGTGCCCAAAGAGGCACCACCTAGGTTTGAGGTCAGGGGTGAAGTCTATTTGCCTAAAGTTGGCTTCAAGAAGCTCAATGAGGAGCGAGCCAAGGAAGGCTTGCCGCTTTTTGCCAACCCGAGGAATGCCGCCGCCGGCTCGGTAAGGCAGCTCGACTCGAGGATTACTGCCCAGCGTCCGCTGGATATTTTCGTCTATGGCTTAGGCTGGGCTGAGGGCAAGGCAGTTCCGGAAACCCACTGGGAAATCATGCAATACCTGAAGTCTCTGGGCTTCAAAATAAACCCCAACAT
>Ga0163209_1001426_pt1 | contig 10388 bp, 7 predicted proteins | sample Kivu_160m_FD_113538 | JGI IMG/M metagenome (GOLD analysis project Ga0163209, IMG submission 113538) | Freshwater microbial communities from Lake Kivu, Western Province, Rwanda to study Microbial Dark Matter (Phase II) - Kivu_160m | ecosystem: Environmental > Aquatic > Freshwater > Lake ... | reverse complement strand
TCCAAGATCTTCAGCGGGAAGGCTACCCGATTGAAATCCTCTTCTTGGATTCTTCGGATCCCATCCTGATGAGGCGTTTCAGTGAAACGCGTCGACAACATCCCTTAGCGGTTGGTGGGACCATCGGTGATGGAATCCGTTTAGAAAGGGAGCGACTTCAAGGAATCAGAGATATGGCCAATCAGGTCATCGATACTTCCCGTTTCAATGTTCATCAACTGAAGGAAAAAATCCAGCAATACGCCCAGGAGGAATGGAGTTCAAGTCAGATGACCGTGACCCTCCTTTCCTTCGGATATAGTTTTGGGATTCCTTATGAGGCTGACCTTGTGATCGATGTTCGGTTTTTACCCAATCCTTACTTTGTCGAAGAACTGAAACGGTTGAAGGGGGACAACCCCCAGGTGGCAGCCTATGTCCTCCACGGGGAGGAGACGAAAGAGTTCCTGCGGCGGGTTCAGGAGTTCATTCGGTTTCTTCTACCCTTTTATGAAAGGGAGAGAAAAACCCATTTGACCATAGCCGTGGGATGCACGGGTGGGAGGCATCGGTCCATCGTGATCGTCAACCAATTGGCAGAAATGCTACGAGAAGAAACGGTCGAGAGGAGTGTCTTTCTTTCTGTTCGACACCGCGACGCGGAAAAGGGGTGATGGTGAGATGGTGGGAATTGTAGTGGTGACACATTGTCACCTGGCAGAGGAGTTGATCGCAGCCGCCGAACTTGTGGTGGGGGAAGACTTAAAACAGTTCCAGCCCGTTTCGATCGATCCCAAGGAGGGATCGGAGGAAATCCGGGGGAAGATCATCAGTGCGATCCGAAAGGTGGACGAAGGGAAAGGGGTTCTCATCTTAACGGATATGTATGGGGGAACCCCTTCCAATATCAGTCTGTCTTTCCTTGAAGAGAAGAAGATTGAAGTGATCACCGGGGTTAACCTCCCGATGTTACTGAAATTGGCAACCTACCAGAACGACATGGGTCTCGAAGCATTGGCTATTTTCATCACCGATTACGGGCAGAGAAATATCCACCTGGCCAGTGAGGTGCTCAAAAAGAGGATCGACAAAAAGAAGAGTGGAGAGTGAGATTTTGTAAACACGAAGACCGACTGAAAGAGTTGAGATGGAGATTCAGACTTTCACGATTCGAAATCGATTGGGGCTTCATGCTCGAGCCGCCGCCCTGTTGGTTAAGACGGCGAATGGCTATGCATCGAACGTGACCATCGAGAAGGATGGCCTGGAGGTCAATGGAAAATCGATCATGGGTATCCTGATGTTGGCTGCTTCCAAAGGGACGAGGATTACGCTGAAGGTGGAGGGAAAGGATTCAGCCCAAGCCATGCAAACCTTGGGTAAATTGATTGAGAATCGATTTGGTGAGGAGTAATCATGGCGGTTCAGCAACAGATCAATAGGTTCATCCAGGGCATTGGGGCTTCCCCGGGGATCATCATTGGAAAAGCCTATCTGGTCGAACGATCCAAAGTTCGTCTCCCAGAGAAACAGATTAACCCGGAACAGGTGGAAGAAGAGGTGAAGCGGTTCCTCAAGGCGATTGAGGACTCAAGGGACCAGTTGATGGAGATTAAGGAGAAGATTCTGGACCCGGAAGTAAGACGCCATTCTTTCATCCTCGATGTTCACTTGATGATCTTAGATGACGAGATGCTGTTGCAAGATACGGTGGACGCGATCCGGAAGAAAAAGGTGAATGCGGAATGGGCACTCGATCTGACCCTGGAGAAGCTCGACACCGCCTTCAAGGCCATCGAAGATGAATATCTGAGGGAGCGGCGCAGCGATCTCCACTATGTTTCGGCGCGAATCTTTCGGAACCTCCTCGGAAAGAAGCACGATGATATCACCAAGATCAAAGGGAAAGTGATTGTCGTCGCTCACGACCTCTCTCCTGCGGATACCCTGCAGATGAATCTGAATCATGTGGCGGGGTTCATCACGGAGATCGGAGGGAAGGTCTCCCACACCGCCATTCTTTCCCGGTCCTTAGAGATCCCGGCTGTGGTGGGACTCGAGGTGGCGACCTCTCTCATCAACGGAGGAGACCTCTTGATTATCAATGGGGAGACAGGAGAGGTGGTCATCAATCCTACGGAAGACATCTCCCAATCCTTCCTCGAACGGAAGCGGAGGATCAAGTCCATGGAGCGGGAGGTTTTTAAATACGCCTCTCTGCCAGCAGAAACCCGTGATGGCGTCCGTGTCCGTCTGCAGGCCAATATTGAGATGGTGGAGGAGATCTCCTCTGCGAAGGCGCACGGAGCAGAGGGAATCGGACTTTATCGCACCGAGATCCTCTATCTCAATCGGAAGGATCTCCCGACCGAAGAGGAGCATTTCCAAGCCTATCGAAGGCTGGCGGAGAGTATTTATCCTGCAACGGCAACGATCCGCACCTTAGACGTTGGTGGAGACAAGTTTCTTTCTAACTATTCAATGGGGAATGAGATGAACCCAGCCATGGGCTTAAGGGCCATTCGCTTTAGCCTCAAGGAGACCGATATTTTCAAGGTCCAGCTGAGGGGAATTTTGCGAGCCAGTGGGCACGGCAACCTGAGGATCCTGCTCCCCATGATTTCAGGAATCGAGGAGGTCCGCCAGGCGAAGGCGATCTTGGAGGAGGTGAAGAAGGATCTGGCCAAAGCCGGCATTCCCTTTAATAATGAGATTAAGATCGGGGCCATGATCGAGATTCCCTCTGCCTCGGACATTGCTGACATTTTGGCCAGAGAAGTGGATTTCTTCAGCATCGGAACGAACGACCTGATCCAGTATGCCTTGGCCATTGACCGGATCAATGAGCATGTGTCCTATCTCTATGAACCCCTTCATCCGGCCGTTCTGAGAATCATCCGATGGGTGGTTCAGTCCGGCCATCAAATGGGAATCCCCGTGGCCATTTGCGGAGAAATGGCAGCTGAGCCAGCCTATGCCCTGATCCTATTAGGCCTGGGTTTGGATGAATTCAGTATGAACCCGGTTTCTATTCCGAAAGTGAAAAAGGTGCTCCGTATGTCAAGATTCGAAGAGACTCGAAGCTTGGTGGAGAAGTTGTTCCAATTCTCAACAGCCTCAGAGATCGAGTGTTACGTCCGAAACTGGATGAGCGAACGATTTCCTGGGGATTTTATCCGGTGCTATACCGAAGACTTAAAAGCATAATCCCGTGAAGTTGAGGGAAGAAAAGGAGGAAATGCTGCATGGCAATGACAGATTTTTTGTTCACTTCTGAATCGGTCACCGAGGGACATCCGGATAAGGTGGCTGATCAGATTTCCGATGGTATCCTGGATGCGATCGTGGCTCAGGACCCGTATGGTCGGGTGGCCTGCGAGACCATGGTGACAACGGGGATGGCCATCATCGCGGGTGAAATCACGACTTCCTGTTATGTCCACATGCCAACAGTTGTCCGGGAGACCATCAAGGAGATTGGTTATAATGACTCTGCCATGGGGTTCGATTGGGAGACCTGTGCGGTGATCACCTCCATCGATGAACAATCCCCCGACATTAAGCAAGGAGTCGATGAGAGGGGAGACCATCAACAGGGGGCCGGGGATCAAGGGCTGATGTTTGGCTACGCCTGTGACGAGACACCGGAGCTGATGCCCATGCCGATTATCTTTGCCCATCGACTGACCCGGAGATTGGCGGAAGTTCGGAAACAGAAAATCCTTGATTTTTTGAGACCGGATGGGAAATCTCAGGTGACGATCCAATATATCAATGGAAAGCCCGTTCGTGTGGACTCGGTGGTGATCGCGGCCCAGCATTCGGAGAAGATTGCCTATGAAAGGTTGAGGGAAGGGATCGTCGAGGAAGTCATCCACAGAGTCATTCCCCCGGAGCTCAGAGACAAACAGACAAAGTATTACATCAATACGACGGGCCGTTTCGTAGTCGGAGGGCCGAAGGCTGACTGCGGTCTAACAGGGAGAAAAATCATCGTCGATACCTATGGAGGTGTTGGCAGTCACGGAGGCGGTTGCTTTTCTGGGAAAGACCCCTCCAAAATGGACCGCAGCGCTTCTTACATGGCGAGACATATAGCGAAAAACGTCGTCGCAGCAGGGCTTTCGGAAAAATGTGAGGTTCAGATTGCTTATAGCATCGGGGTAGCACAACCCGTCTCATTGATGATCGATACCTCGAGAACTTCTAAAATTCCTCCGGATCAGATAGCGAAGATCATCCGGGAACATTTTGACCTGAGGCCAAGGGCGATTATTCATTATCTCGATCTCCTTAAGCCTATTTATAAAAAGACATCCTGCTACGGACATTTTGGGAGGCATGAACCTGAGTTCACCTGGGAGAAGACGCACCGGGCTGAGGAGCTGAGGAGGGCAGCAGGATTATGAGATGGGGAGATGAGGAGATAGGGAGAAGAAATTCCAAACCCAAAATAGGTCGTTTGGGTCATTTGGGGTTTGGAAATTGGGATTTAAACGTGTGTTAAAGGTCAAAGATTGTTTAAAAGTTTGATCGGAGTTGAGTAGCTATGGATTATCACATCAAAGATATCTCATTGGCGGAGAAGGGTCACCTTCGGATGGAGTGGGCGGAAATGGCCATGCCCGTATCCAAATCGATCCGGAGCCGTTTTGAAAAGGAGAAACCTCTGAAAGGGATTCGTCTTTCAGCTTGCCTCCATGTGACCACCGAGACCGCAGTGTTGATGAGAACCCTTTTGGCAGGAGGGGCTCAACTGACCCTATGTGCCTCCAATCCCTTGAGCACCCAGGATGATGTCGCCGCCTATCTGGTAAAGGAGTTAAATCTTCCTGTCTTCGCCATCAAAGGAGAGGATAGTGATACCTACTACGGTCACATCCAGAAGGCCTTGGCTTTTTTCCCCAACCTCACCATGGATGATGGGGCGGATCTTGTTTCTTCATTCCATTTTATCGCCTTAGAGAAATGGGGAGAGCTTTCTCCTTCGGTCCGAAAATGGGCGGAAGGCCTTTCTAAACCCAAGCGGGAGGAGATGATCAAAGGTTTAATCGGTGGGACAGAAGAGACGACCACCGGCGTGATACGACTCCGTTCGATGGAGAGGATAGGGGTGTTGAAATTTCCTATCGTGGCTGTCAATGATGCTGAGACAAAACACTTTTTTGATAATCGTTATGGAACAGGTCAATCTACGATCGACGGGATTATCCGGGCGACGAACCGATTGATGGCAGGGGCGACCTTTGTCGTCTCAGGATATGGGTGGTGTGGAAAAGGGCTTTCCATGAGGGCAAAAGGAATGGGAGCCAATGTGATCGTCACGGAGGTGAGTTCCCTAAGGGCGTTGGAGGCTGTGATGGATGGATATCGAGTGATGCCCATTGATCAGGCCGCCGAGGTAGGAGATATCTTCTGTACCGTCTCCGGGAATGTCAATGTGATCCGGAAGGAGCATTTCTTAAAGATGAAAGAGGGAGCCATTGTTGCAAATTCCGGACACTTTAATGTGGAACTCGATTTGGAGGGCCTCAGCGAGGTGACCGTCTCCCGCAGGGAAATCCGCGACTATGTGGAGGAGTTTCATCTCAATAATGACCGAAGGATCTATCTCCTGGGTGATGGAAGGTTGATCAATTTGGCTTCTGCAGAAGGTCACCCATCGAGCGTCATGGATATGAGTTTTGCGAATCAGGCCCTTGCGATTGAGTATTTGGTGAAACACCATCGCATCTTGGAGAAAAGGGTCTACCCGGTTCCTCTCGAAATCGATCAGGAGATTGCCCGGATGAAGCTTCGGTCGATGGGGATCCAGATCGATCCCCTTACCGAAGAGCAGAGAGACTACCTGTCTTCTTGGGAGAAAGGAACGTGAGGGACCAAGAGCCTCTCCAAACCCCATTGAAGAAAAGAAAAGGAAATTGGAAATGGTTTGTTCTGGCCGCGGTCATTCTGTTGGCTGGGTTGGTCCTTTACCGGGGATGGGGTTTCACACAAAAGCAAGCGGGAACTCAGCGGGTCGCTCGAATGGAAGTCCCTGTTCAGGTTACCCCTGTCGTGAGTAAGCCTCTTACCTATTCCATCAAGGCAACCGGCGACATTCTCGCCCTCATGCAGGTTGATCTCTTTCCGAAAGTCTCGGGATATCTGGAACGGATCGATGTGCATATCGGTGATATCGTAAAGCAAGGACACGTGATTGCCCAGATCGACCGGACCGATTTTTTGCATAAGGTAAGAGAAATCGAAGCAAAGGTTGCTCAAGCAAAGGCTCAACTGGCTGAGATCGAAACCGGGACGAGAACAGAAGAGCTGCGCCAGGCAGAGGAAGCGGTCAAGCAGGCTCAATCCCGATTTGAAAATGCCAAAATGCAGCGTGAAAGAATAGAAGCGCTTTACAAAAGAGAGGTGATTTCGAAGAAGGAGTGGGATATTGCGGACATGGACTTTACGGTTGCCGAAGCCCAGTTGGCATCGAGTCAGCAAAATTTAAAGCTTCTCCGGGAGGGAGCCCGCCAGGAAGTGAGACAGGGAAGCCAGGCAAAGTTGAGGGAAATGGAGGCGATCCTCGAACAGGAGAGAACTCGCCTTCAGAACGCAAAGATCGTTGCGCCCTTCCGGGGAGAAGTCAACCGGAAGTATACGGATGCCGGAGCCCTGGTCTCTCCCTCCACTCCCCTGGTGAGTCTTGTCCACACAGAGACCTTAAAGATAGTGGCCAATGTTCTGGAAAAGGATATTCCCCTTTTGAAAACCGGGATGAAAGCAAAGATTCGAACCGAATCTTATCCAGGGAGGGTCTTTGAGGGAAGGGTGGAAAAGATCAATTCAACCCTCGATCTTTCTACACGCACGCTTCAGGCGGAGGTCTACATCCCTAACTCGGATCGATCTCTCAAGCCGGGGATGTTTGCCAATGTGGAAGTTGTCCTCTTGGAAAAGCCTCAGACTTTGCTCATCCCGCGAGAGGCAGTCATCGCGGCAGGGAGTGAGATGTTTGTTCTTGTGGTTGAAGGAAAACAGGCCGTTCGGCGGTCCATCACGATCGGCTACGAACAGGCCCAGTCAGTGGAAGTCCTTAAGGGACTGAACGAAGGAGACCAGGTCGTCATCAAAGGGCAACAATTGATCAAAGAGGGTTCGACCATCCGGGTCGTTGAAGGGAGCTAATCGTCTATGGATCTTATCAGAGGATCCCTGAAGAATCCCGTGGCCAGATTTATGATGGCCATCGGGATCATCCTTCTTGGAGTGATTGCCTTCCAGCATCTTGCTATCGATCTCTTTCCCGACATTTCCTACCCTATTGTTTCCGTTGCAACCGAATATGAGGGGGCAAGCCCTGAAGACATTGAGATTACCCTCTCGAGGCCCATCGAGAAACGGTTAAGCCGAATCCAAAATGTCCGTCACATCTCATCCCGGTCCAGAGAAGGGATTTCTAACGTTATTGTTGAATTCTATTGGGGAACAAACCTCGATGTTGCTGCTACCGATATCCAGCAGGCTTTGAGCCAGATCAGAAATCGCTTTCCCGAAGAGGCCAAGGAGTCGGTGATTTACAAATTTGATCCTTCCTCCATCTCGGTCATCTCTCTTTCTGTCAAGGGTCCCATGGATGAATACCGGTTAAGGGAGATGGCCGAAGACTTCATTGCCCCAAGGCTGGAGAGCCTTAAAGGGGTGGCTTCTGCCAATGTCGGAGGCGGAAAGATCCGCGAAATACAGGTCGATCTCGACCGCAGAAAACTGGAAGGATTAAACCTTTCCATTGACAAAGTTTCAGAAGCTGTAAAGACCGCCCATAGGGATCTTCCAGGGGGAAGCCTTAAGGGAGAGAAGATAGATTACATAGTCCGAACCCTCGGCCGAACGGGGGAATTTAAAGATATCGAGGAGATCGTCGTTCAGCAGCATAATGGGGTTCCTGTCCACATCAGGGATATCGGAAAGGTGGTCGATGGATTTGAGGATGTCCAAACCGAAGTCCATATCAACGGAACAAGAGGGGTCATTATCAACATCCTCAAACAGATCGGCGGCAACACAGTTTCCACGGTCGATAATGTCTTAAAGGCACTGCCCCAGATTCAGCAGGAACTCCCTAAAGGGATCACCATTGAGGTCGTCTCAGACCAGTCCACCTTTATCCGGAGATCGATCAAAAATCTCCAGCACGAAGCGATCATGGGGGCCCTTCTGGCTGTCGCGATCATCCTCATCTTTCTCGGGAGCGGGACGAGCACCCTGATCATTGCCCACTCCATCCCTATCTCGATTATTTCCACCTTTGTGCTGCTCTATTTTGGCAATTTCACATTGAACATCATGACCCTTGGGGGCCTGGCACTCGGTGTCGGGCGTTTGGTGGATGATGCCATCGTCGTGTTGGAGAACATCAACCGCCATATTGAGATGGGGGAACCTCCTGAAGAAGCTTCTTATAAAGGGGCAAAGGAGGTGAGCCTGCCGGTCATTGCGGCAACCATTACCAGCATCATCGTGTTTATCCCTCTTGCCTTTGTCAAAGGGGTGGCTGCGTTATTGTTTCTTCAGATGGCTTATACGGTTGCCTTTTCGCTGCTCGCTTCTCTTTTCGATTCACTAACTCTTGTGCCTGTTCTAACGGCCAAGTTCCTCAGGCCCAGAAAAGAATCGAAGTTGGGATCGACTCGTACCGCGAAGGTCCCATGGACCCAGAAGGTTTTTCAGAAGACCCGGCCCTTCTTCCTCTGGGTGGATCAGCATTACCAATCCCTTCTCAATCTGTCCCTATCTCATCGAAAGATGGTGATCACTGGGGTCGTTGGGATTTTTATCGGGAGCCTTTTTCTCATCCCGTTACTTGGAACCGAATTTTTCCCTACGACGGACGAGGGACAGCTCAGGATGGCCATTCGTCTTCCTGTAGGCTCCTCTCTTGATGAAACGGTAAAAGTGGTAAGTAAGGTAGAAAACATCATCTTTGAGGAGGTCCCGGAACTGAAGGCCCTCTGGTCCAGGTCAGGTTCAGGCATGGGGGGGAATGTCATCTTCAGCGGTCGGTTTGCAGGTTCTCATACCGGCATGGCATCGCTGATGCTGTTCGACCAATCAGAGAGGAAACGATCATCAGATATGATTGCCCGCTCATTAAGGGAAAAGATAAGAAAGATTCCAGGGGCGACGTTCTCTATCTATCCGGGTGGTCTTGTTACCCGAATCATCACATTCGGAAATGATGACCCGATTGATGTGGAGATTCTTGGATACGATCTTGCAACAGGAAGCCGTTTAGCCAAGGAGGTCGAAGGATACCTTAAGGAGGTCCGGGGGGTTACCGATATCCAGGTCGGCCGGGAGGATGGTCTTCCGGAGTACCAGGTCCGCGTCCATCATGACCGAGCGGCAGCTCTGGGGTTGACCACCTCACGGGTGGCAGCGGTGGTCAGGCATGCCATTGAAGGGGATGAGTCGGCTATCTTTGTCGATCCAAAGACGGGTCGGGAGCACTATGTCAGGGTCCGTCTCAGAGAGGAAGACAGGAAACGTCCAGAGGATTTGGCAAGGCTTCCCCTGCCTGTTTCAGGTAGTAAAATTGCTGCTCTGGAAAATGTCGTTGAACTGAAACACATTCTTTCTCCTATTCAGTTGGAGAGAAAATATCAGCAACGGGTCATTCATGTCACGGGGAATACGAGTGGAAGGGATCTTGGCTCCATTGCATCTGAGATTGAGAAGAAGATTTCCCAGATGAAGATCCCAGAAGAATTCTCTGTAACGCTGAAGGGGGCCCGTCTTGAGCAGCAAGAGGCCTTCCGAAATCTCATCTTTGCCCTCGCCCTTGCCATTCTTCTGGTCTACATGGTACTTGCCTCACAGTTTGCATCTTTGCTCCACCCATTCCTGATTATGTTCTCGGTCCCCTTAGGTTTTATCGGCGTCACCTGGGCCCTTTTTCTAACCGGGAATACCCTGAGCGTGGTCTCCTTCATCGGTATCATCATGATGGTTGGGATCGTTGTGAGCAATGCCATCATCCTGATCGATTACATTAACCGCCTCCGCAGGGAGGAGGAGGTCGAACTGAAAGATGCCATCATTCGGGCCGGTAGAATTCGTCTCAGACCGATCTTGATGACCAGCCTCTGTACCATTTGTGGGCTGATTCCGATGGCCCTCGGATTGGGAGAAGGTGCCGAGGCGAATGCCTCTTTGGCGATCGCAGTGATCGGAGGACTTTCGGTTTCTACGGTTCTCACACTGGTCTTTGTACCCACGCTGTATATGATTGCTGAGAGCTGGAGAGCCAAACGGAGAGGACAGATCGTTCGGAGTGATTAAAGCGAACGCAATAAATAATGTGTAGTGAAGGGCCTTGTGCCCAGTCTTTTTACGCCCATGAAGGGCTACACTACGTTAAATCATTT
>Ga0163209_1001423_pt1 | contig 10390 bp, 5 predicted proteins | sample Kivu_160m_FD_113538 | JGI IMG/M metagenome (GOLD analysis project Ga0163209, IMG submission 113538) | Freshwater microbial communities from Lake Kivu, Western Province, Rwanda to study Microbial Dark Matter (Phase II) - Kivu_160m | ecosystem: Environmental > Aquatic > Freshwater > Lake ... | reverse complement strand
TGATGACCCGCTTCGGGTAAGGCATCACGGCGGTCATTGGCCAGGAGCGGCGGATGGTCTTTGCCTCTTCCGTGCCCTTCCATTCCTGGAAAAGCGTGCTGAAGCCGCGCCTGAAGAGCAGTGTATTCGATGCCGAATCGTTCACGCTGTACCGGTAAGTGCCGAAACCAAATGGATCGATGAGGTTTTTCCGGGGACCACCCCAATGCGGTTCCTCCTTCATCTGCACGAAATAGGCCACTTCCGACTTCGAATCGCCCGCCAGCAAATAATCTATCCTGAGCGTTTTTGGTAAAAAGAACTCATTAAAACTAAAGATGACGGGCGGTTCCTCATCCCTGATGTTCGTTTCCTCCACCGCTGTTGCGGCGGCTGCTGCCTTGTTATCACGCCCCGCGGCGGTTGATACCTTTTCATCCTGCGCCACTGCATTTGCCGGGATCAGGAACCTCATTGTTGTAAATGCCAGGGCCACTAATTGTATCCTATTCATATTCATGTATTTATATATTAAAATTTCTTTTTTCGCTACCTCGCTACCTCGCTACCTCGCTACCTCGCTATTTGATTTTACCTGCACCACGATCATTCCTGTCAGCATCAGCGCGCATCCGAGCATCATGCGGAGTGAAAGCGACTCGTCAAGCAGCATCCATCCGCCCAGAACCGCAAACACCGCTTCCAGGCTGAGGATAATGGATGCATAGGCCGGATGGGCTGTTTTCTGGGCAATGACCTGCAGGGTGTAGGCGATCCCTACGGACAGGATCCCCCCGTAGGCGATCGGTAACCAGGCCTGCTGTATTGTATGCAGGGAGACGGGTTCCGATGTAAAAGCGATGATCACGTTCAGTACGGTGCATACTGAAAACTGGATGACCGCCAGCAGGTAGCTGTTCATCAGGGGAGACAGCCAGGCGATGAACATCACGTGAAAGGTGAAAACGATCGCGCAGAGGAATACAAGCTGATCTCCCGGGGAAAGGCCAAAAGGTCCTTTCATGCTCAGAAAATAGAGACCGGCAAAGGAAAGCAACGCACCGATCCACATGGCGCTATGGGCGCGATGTCCCGTGAAAAGTCCGGCAATGGGGACGAAGACGACGTACAACCCCGTGATGAACCCGGCCTTCCCCGCCGTGGTCTGTTGCAATCCAAGCTGTTGCAAGGCCACCCCGCCGAACAGGAAAAGTCCGGTGGCAAGGCATCCCAATATGATTTTTCCTCTTCCCGCCCGCGGGAATAATCCCCCCCGGAACTTTTCCCGGCGGTATTCTGCGATCAGCCAAGGCAGCAGAACGAGGGTGCCGAGGGCAAACCTGACCGCATTGTAGGTGAACGGACCAACGTATTCCATCCCTGCCCGCTGCGCCACAAAAGCAAATCCCCAGATGATCGCCGCCAGCAGCAAAATAATATCCGACCGGAGTTCTCTTTTAATCATTTATATCCAGCGCTGGGCGGAATTTGTAATTCCGACCTGTACATGGCAGAATTTTAAATTCTGCACACAATGTTGGAGCGGCATTGCAAATGCCGCTCAGCTTCAGGTATTCATTTCTGCTCATTGCTCCACTTTGATTTCATCCGCAAACACCCACGCCTTGTTCCCCACTCCCGGGTGCCAGGCAGGGCATTCTCCGCGGTTCTTTGCAACAACCCTGATATACCTGCATTTTACCGATTTGAGGGAAACCGAAAACTCTTTCATCACAGGGCCATCATGATGTTCATCCACGTCGTTCTTTACCGTGCCGGCTTCCGAATAATTACTTCCATCTGCCGAGACGCTAAACACCACCTGTTCAGGCATAAATATCCATGATCCCTGGTCTTGCAGGCATCCGAGCGAAATAGTCTTCACCGGCTGCACCGACCCAAGGTCGATCGTCGCATCGATCCCGACGCCTTCATATCCTTGCCATGTGCCGGTCCGGAAGTTTTCCGTACCGGTCAGGAAATCGATCAGGGCGAGATCGCCGCCGGCCGAATACTGACCTGCATACACGGTGTTCAGGGTTATCTTTCTTTCTTTGGGAATCCTGATGAACCTGCCTTCTACCTGCAGGCTTTTCACCTGCTCCTGGTTGACGGCAAATGCTTTGATGGTGGTCGTTTTCCGTAGGATAAACGGACGCTGGTACACCGATGATTTCAGTGTCGGTTCGGATCCGTCAAGTGTAAAATGGATGCTGACCCTTGGATTTGCACAGGAAAGGGAGACCACCGTGGAATCCATGAAGGTGTGGTTGCCCTGGTAAAACGAGGGTACCGGGGTGATGATCTCTTCCTGGATATACGATTCAGGGAAAGCGCCATATCCCGTGGCCCACGCCTTGTTGGGCTGCGGGCCCATGTTGAACACCAGATCACCGCCTTTGCTGATGAGGTCGTGCGTGATGAAGCATTTCGTGTAGGGTTTTCCGTTCAGGCTGGCCGATTGAATGTAAAAATTGCGGTCGCTGATGTTGACTGCCCTGATAACCAGGGTTTTCCCGTTTTCAAGGGCCAGGGTAACCCTCGGGAAAACCGGGGTGCCGATGGAATAGATCCCCGATCCGGGCGTAACCGGGTAAAATCCGAGGGCGCTGAAGATATACCAGGCCGACATCTGACCGCAGTCTTCGTTGCCGATCAGACCATCGGGTGCGTTTGTATAAAAATCCCTGCAGATCCGGTGAACGAGTTCCTGGGCTTTCCAGGGTGTTCCTGCATAGTCGTACAGGTATGCCATATGGTGGCTGGGTTCGTTACCATGGGCGTATTGTCCGATCAATCCGCTGATGTCGGGCTGGTCCCTTCCGCTCATCTTCGTATCGGCGGTGAAAAGCTCGTCAAGTTTTAATGCAAACTTGTCCCGCCCGCCCATGTAGATCATCAGCCCGTTCAGGTCGTGAGGGACATAGAAGCTATATTGCCATGCGTTGGCTTCAGTGTAGTTGAAATTAACTTCAGATGGATCGAAAGGGGAGAACCAGGTCTCATTCGACTTCGCGCGCATGAAGCCGGTCATGCGGTCGAATACGTTCTTGTAATTCTGTGCCCTGATGAGGTAGGTTTTCGCGTCCGCAGTTTTTCCCAGGGAAGCGGCCATCATGGAGATGCACCAGTCGTCGTAAGCATATTCAAGGGTTTTCGACACCGATTCGGAGTCCCGGTCGGCCGGGATGTATCCCTTAGCCTTGTAATACTTCAGTCCGAGATGGTCCTGTTCCGCGCTGTGCTTCATCGCTTCCAGCGCCTTCTCCCCGTCGAATCCCCGGATCCCCTTGAGCCAGGCGTCGGCGATGACCGGGATCGAATGATAGCCGATCATGCAGCCGGTCTCGTTGCCCGACAACTCCCATATGGGAAGCATCCTGCCCTCTTCATACTGGCGCAGGAAAGTCCTGATAAAGTCGTTGACTCGCTTAGGCTCCAGGATCGTGTAGAGGGGATTGGCGGCCCGGTAAGTGTCCCAGAGCGAGAACACCGTGTAGTAGTCGAAATCATCCGCCCGGTGGATGCCGAGATCCCTTCCCCGGTACTGCCTGTCAACATCGCAATAGATATTTGGCTGGATCATGGTGTGGTACAGCGCGGTGTAGAAGACCGTCTCCTGCTCGGGCGTACCTCCCTCGGCCACTGCTTTTCCCAATGCAGCATCCCAGGCGGCCGAGGCCAGGCCGGCCACGGAATCGAAATCCCAGCCGGGCGACTCCGCCTCCAGGTTCTTCCGGGCGCCTTCGGCGCTTACGCCGGAGATGCCGACCTTCACCAGGATCTGTTCACCCCGGGAGGTACCGAAGCTGAAGGCCGCCTTGAGGTTTTCCCCTGTCGCTTCGTTAGTTCTCTGCAGCGGGCTGTCGTCTTTATATATGATGGACGAACTGAAAGGCCTTGAAAACCTTGCGACAAAATAGATCATCTGCTTCGATGCCCATGCCTTTGAAAAGCGATAGCCCTCGATTTCATCCCTGCCCGTGATCCGGATGCCCGATTCAAGAACTTTATCGCGATGCTTCAGATCAAGTATGATATTTAGTTGATTTGTTGCAGGATATGTGTAACGATGAAACCCTGTCCTGACTGTGGTGGTGAGCTCCGCTTTGATCTGATTCCTGTGCAGGGTCACACTATAATATCCGGCGGATGCTTTTTCATCTTCCTTCCTGAAAAGAGAGGCGAATCCGTAATTCTCAATCTTTACCGCCCCGGTGTCGGGCATGAAAAGGATGTCGCCGTAATCAGAACACCCCGTGCCGCTCAGGTGGGTGTGGCTGAATCCGTAGATCACCGAATCGCTGTAGTGGTAACCCGAGCAACCGTCCCAGCCTTCAAGCCGGGTGTCGGGGCTGAGCTGTACCATCCCGAACGGAACGGTGGCCCCCGGAAAGGTGTGCCCGTGCCCTCCCGTGCCGATAAATGGGTTCACCTTTTCGGACAATGGATATGCTCCCTGTGCTGCACAGAAAACCGACATTCCTGTCAAAATGCAGACCAGGAACATTTTTGCCAGATCATCAATATTCCAATAAAAATAATTCATCGGGAACTTTCTTTAAATTAAACCACTGAGGCACTGAGGGCACTAAGAAACACTTAGAATTATTCTGACAATCTATCATGATGCTCTGAGTGTTCATTTGTGGTCTACGTGCCTTAGTGGTAATATGTATCAACCAGGCTTTTGATGAATATTCGATCCCCCATGTCATCCAGCCGTTCCCTCGTCCTGAATTGTACCGCCACCGTTTCTCCCGGAAGCAGATCGAAATAGTTGTCAGAAAATTCGCCCTCCGGTTCAGACGTAAGGCAAAGGTTTTTAACGAGTTTGTCTGCGGAAATCATGATCCGGTATCCGTCCATAGTCTGAGTTACCTTCTTTTCAATACCAGGGTGAGGGAGTTTCAGCTCCTTCGGGGTGGTAAAATAGCAGATCCTTCGCAGGATCATTTGCGTTCCCGGCCCTGTTCCTTTCAGCGTCACCAGCAGCAGCGTCCCGCCCGGATCATGATCGCCCAGCAGGGCTGACTGTAAGGTGTCAAGGAAGACCTGCGAAGAGTTTCCGGCGAGGGTTATCTTTTTTTCCATGCCGGACAACGTTTTTCCGTTGAAGTCGAGCAGCCTCACCGACAGAACGGACCGGATTTCCGCCGTATCATCGGATACGATCCAGACTTTCAGGCGGCCCTCATCCATAACAGGAGAAATGAGTATTTTTCCGTAGGCTTCCTTGAGCGCATAATGCAGCGCTTTCTTTTTCCCGTAATAATCCACAGATGACCACGACACCACCGGCCAGCAGTCGTTCAACTGCCAGTAGAGCGTTCCCATGCAATAAGGTTTTGCCCTTCGGTGCGCCTCGATGGCCGTGACGATCCCCCGTAGCTGCAGCAACTGGCTGACATAGGCATAAGATGAAAAATCTTTTGGCTTCCTGAAATCCCTGCCAAGGTATTCATCAATGATCTCAAATCCAACCGGATGCTTCTGGTGCACCTTCAGGACGGCAGATCCGGTGTGTTTGTCGTCAGGCAGGGTGAATCCGGCTATTGTTGAAGGATCGGGGAATCCCTGGAATCCATATTCCGACATGAACCTTCCCGTTTTTTTTTCATAGAAGGAAAATGGTTCCTTCCCCCACCAGACGCCCCAGTAATGGGAATCGCCTTCCGTCAGGCTTGCGGTGCGCCCCCAGCCGTGCTGCGGGGAGGTGGGAATATACGCCCTCCCGGAATCGAACTGCCGGATGCAATCGGGCAGGGTTCGGTGGAAAAGTTTCAGGTAATTATCATACACCGAAGCCGAATCCGCATGATTATAGCCGTATTGCTTCTGCCACCCCCAGTTTTTCCAGCCTTCGTCTATTTCGTTATTCCCGCACCACAGGGCGAGGCAGGCATGGTTTCGCAATCGTTTGACGTTCCCTTCCGCCTCGATGTGCACATTTTCCATGAATGCATCGTTCCCGGGGTACATCGCGCAGGCGAACATGAAATCCTGCCACACCATGATCCCGTTCTCGTCGCACAGATCGTAAAAGATATCATTTTCATATATTCCGCCTCCCCAGACACGAAGCATGTTCATGCCGGCCGACCTGGCTTTCCCGATCAGCGACCGGTAGGTCGAATCGCTGACCCGCGGCAGGAAATTGTCCTGGGGGATGTAGTTGGCCCCCTTGATGAAGACCGGTTTGCCGTTCACCCTGAAGAAGAAAGTACTTCCTTTCTCATCCTTTTCCCGCACCAGTTCGATCGTCCGCAACCCGATCCGCTGACGGCCCTCAGAAATCTGCCCGTCGCCTGTTTCAACCGTATAACTAAAGTCATAAAGGTAGGGAACTCCCATCCCGTTTGGCCACCACAGCCTGGGATCACGTACCTCGAATCCGTAGATAACTTCATTGAAGCCAGGCCTGAGCAAGGCTCTTTCCCTGCCTAGCATGCTGTGATCATTTTCAATCCGGATGGAGACGGAATCTTCCTTATCGGAAAAAATGCTGAACCGGGCATCCACGACCGCATGGGTGCCGGCAAGTTCCTTCTGAATGAACTGTACTTCTTTGACTTCTGCAGCATTCCGGAAACGGAGATACACAGGCCTCCAGATTCCGGCCGTCACCAGGGTAGGTCCCCAGTCCCACCCGAAATGATACGCCGCCTTGCGGCACACCACCTTTTCGTCGCCGGGAAGTTTGTAAGGCAGTTGCCCGTAAAGTGCACGATTTTGCTTTATTGCTGATGAAAATATGATGCGAAGGTCGTTGTCGCCTTCCTTCAGGATCCCTTTTACATCGGCCGTCCATTCCCTGAACATGTTGTTGGCGGTAAGTGCCAGCGAATCGTTCAGGTAAACGGCTGCGTAAGTGTCAATCCCCATGAACAGTAATTCAATGTGCTGCCATCCAATCTGTTCACGGCTGATAAGGAAGGTCGCCCTGTATTCCCATTCTGCTTCTCCGACCCACTGTACTTTCGCTTCATTGTCACGGTAAAAGGGATCGGGAATGAGGCCGTTCCTCATCAGATCGAGATGAACGACGCCGGGGATTTCGGCAGGATACCATGTTCCGGTGTCCTGTTGCCGGAAATGCCAACCTCCTTCGGGTTTAAGCAGGGTTAATTCCTGCCCGGTCAAATGGTTTACGGCGTAAAAAATTGAGAGACAGTAGAGGAAGAAAATCCGGCGGTGCATCCGTGATATTTTTTCAGACAAATGTATCATTTTCCTGTGATTTGATTAATTTAGCGGGGGTAAGTCATGTGTCTCTGTGAACCTCTGATTTTTCTCCGTGGTTCTCTGTGTTATTGTTTTTAAGGATCGTTACACAGAGTTACACAGAGTTTGTACAGAGAACCAAAGAGAGGCGCTGATACCTGAAATTCGTTTTTATTCATCGACTGAATTATGTTATAATATGGTTTAATCAAAATGGATATTAACAAACTGAAACAAGATTTCCTCGAATTGTACGGCTCCCCGGCCGACGAGCCCCGCATCTTCTTCGCCCCAGGCAGGGTCAACCTCATCGGAGAGCACACCGACTACAACGGCGGATTCGTGCTGCCGTGTGCCATCCGGAATGGAACGTACCTGCTCATCAGGCCGACGACCGACCCGGTCGTCAGGCTGGCATCCGCCAATGTGGAATTCAGGGCGGAGATCCCGCTTGAGGAACTGTCAAACAAGGTCGGCAGCGAATGGGTCAACTATCCGCTGGGGATCTTCGACCAGTTCAGGAAACGGGATATTCCGGTCACCGGATTCGAAATGCTCTTTTCAGGCGACATCCCTAACGGGGCGGGCTTATCTTCCTCGGCCTCCATCGAGATGGTGACCGCGTATGCCCTCACCGTCATGCTGAACGCCACGCAATTGGAGATGCTCGACCTGGTCAAGCTCTCCCAGCGGGCCGAAAATGAATTCGTCGGCGTGAACTGCGGTATCATGGACCAGTTCGCCATCGGGATGGGAAAGAAAGACCACGCTATTTTTCTCAATTGCCATACGCTTGAATACAAGGGGGTGCCGCTAGTCCTCGGTGGATTCAGGCTGATCATCGGGAACACGAATAAAAAAAGGGGCCTGGCCGACTCAAAGTACAATGAACGGGTGGCCGAATGTCAGCTTGCCGTTACCTACCTGAGCAGGCTTCAGCCGATCTCCAGGCTGGGCGAGATCAGCTTCATGCAGTTTTTCAAGATGCAGGAGGAGATCCCCGACGAATTGGTTCGCCGAAGGGCAAGGCATGTCATTTCGGAGAACCAGCGCGTGCTGAACTCGGTTTCTGCACTGTTGCGCAACGACCTTCTCCAGTTTGGCGCCCTGATGAACGCCTCCCATGAATCGCTGCGCGACAATTACGAGGTGACCGGAATTGAGCTGGACACCATGGTAGAGGAAGCCCGGAAGATCAACGGGGTCATTGGCTCGCGCATGACCGGCGCCGGCTTCGGCGGATGCACGGTGAGCCTGGTGCGGGAAGATGTTGCCGAGCGCTTCATCGAGCAGGTCGGCAGGGAATACCGGTTAAAAACAGGACTGCAACCCGAATTCTACCACGTCGAAGTTTCCGACGGAACCAGGGAAATTCTTGAGTTAATCTAAAATCTTATACTATGGGCCACAAGAAAGACAAAACCAGGGACAAGAAAAATCCACCCAAATCCACTATGATCGTGAATGACAAACCTCACAACCACGAGCATGAAGATGAGGGTCATGACAAGCTTTCAAAGCATGTTTACGAGGAAGAGCTGGCAAAGCTCCAGGTTGAACTCGTTCGTCTCCAGGAATGGATCAAATACAAGGGACTCAGGGTGGTGGCGCTGTTTGAGGGGAGGGATGCTGCCGGGAAGGGCGGCTCCATCAAACGGATCACAGAGAGCCTCAACCCGCGCGTTTGCCGGGTCGTTGCATTGGGTGTCCCTACTGAAAAAGAGAAGACCCAATGGTATTTCCAGCGGTATGTTTCCCATTTGCCTGCAGCAGGGGAGATGGTCCTCTTCGACCGGAGCTGGTATAACCGGGCCGGGGTGGAGCGGGTCATGGGATTTTGCACCGATGCGGAATACTGGGACTTTCTTCGTTCCTGTCCCAATTTTGAAAGCATGCTGATCCGGTCAGGTATTATTCTGATCAAGTACTGGTTCTCTGTGAGCGATAAGGAGCAGGAGAGAAGGTTCATCCAGCGGATCAACGACCCTACGAGGAGATGGAAGATCAGCCCGATGGATGTGGAGTCGCGGACCAAATGGGTGGATTACTCCAGGGCCAAGGATGAGATGTTCGCCTATACCGACACGAAGCAGTCGCCCTGGTATGTGGTGGAGGCCGATGACAAGCGGAAGGCCCGTCTCAATTGCATCTGCCACCTGCTTAGCATGATCGCGTATGAAGACGTTCCCCGCGAAACGATCACCCTGCCGCCGCTCGAGCGCGACAAGGCATACGTCCGCCCGCCGATGAGCGAGCAGACGTTTGTGCCGAATAAATACTGATCATTTACGATTTACGATTGACAATATAAATCGAAAATTCTTTTCCTAAAGTTTTACTATTTTTCTGACCCCGTTGATGTTCCTCAGGATATACACTCCCTGTGGAAGCATCTGTATGTCAATGGATGCATGGGTGCCGGATGCCGTCTCGGTCATCAGCACTTTCCCGGTAAGATCCGTGATCCGGATTTCCGAATTCGGCCGAAGCCCGGTGATGTTAATGACTGACGTTGCCGGATTCGGGTAAACGGTCAGGCTTTGAGACGGATCGTGTGCAGCGATGCCAGTCGGGAAAGTGATCGTCACATCATCAAGAAACAGGTTGTTGCTGTTACCGCAGACAGAGCGGAAGCGGATCAGGACATCGCCGGTAAATGCTGCCAGTGAAATGCTTTCCTGCTTCCACTCGGCGGCTGTTTGTGGATAGAAGGGCTCTGAATGGTTGGTAGTGGTGTGAAGTACATAACCCCCTTTGTTATATATCTTCTGCCAGGTGGCCCCGCAATCGGCAGAAATAAGCACCTGCAGAGTATCCTTCCTGTTGCTGGGATACATGGCATATGCATACTTAAAACCAAGTAACGGATGGGTTCCGCCCTCGATATGGATCAGCGGGAGGTCAAGATCATATTTGGCGCCGACATGATAATCATTGTAATTGGAAATGACTGCCGAACCGGTTCCGCTGAACCTGGCAAGTATTGTTCGCGCCCAATTATAGATCGAGGACGAGCTTTCAGCCCATCCGGCGGGCGGGAAAACGCCGCCGTCAAAGCTCTCATTCAGACCGGATATCGTCGACCCGGAGGTATTGACAATGAAATTACTTTTAGTCGTATCATTGTTGGTAAAACCATCCTGTGCTCCGTTCGGCAGCGATGTAAAACAAGTAAACGTATGATAAC
>Ga0163209_1001422_pt1 | contig 10396 bp, 11 predicted proteins | sample Kivu_160m_FD_113538 | JGI IMG/M metagenome (GOLD analysis project Ga0163209, IMG submission 113538) | Freshwater microbial communities from Lake Kivu, Western Province, Rwanda to study Microbial Dark Matter (Phase II) - Kivu_160m | ecosystem: Environmental > Aquatic > Freshwater > Lake ... | reverse complement strand
TCCTTGGCGGACGGCGGTTGCTGTCGGCCCAATGCACATGCCCGATGTGCTTGGCCGCCGCGGCCAGGGCGGCTTCGACCGCGCCCTCCTCGATGTTCATGTGGAAGGTGTCGGCCAGCAGCCGGGTATGCGCCAGGCGCCGGGTCTCGATCAGCGCGACGCCTTCGTCCAGCCGATTGATCAGCCCGGTCTCGTAGCGATTGATCGGCTCGATGAGCAGCGTGACGCCGGCCCGGCCGGCCGCCTCGTCCAAGGCGGCGACGGCATCCTCCATACGTTGGCGCGCCTCGGCGGGCGAATCGCCGCGTTCGACCACGCCGCGCATCAGGCCGACGACCGGGGACGATCCGACCTCGGCCGCCAGCGCGATGAAATCGAGGATGAACCGGAAGGCCTGCTGCCGGACCGCAGCGTCGGGATGCGACAGGTGCAGGCGCCGCAGCATGAAGCCGCCTCCGGTGGCGAACGCCGACACGGCCATGCCGGTCTCGGTCAGGACAGCCTTCAACTCGCGGACCGGCACCTGTTCAACCGAACGAGCGAGAATCTCGACCGCGGGAAATCCGAGCGCCGCCGCCCGCCGGATGCCGTCTGCCAGCGAATCCTGGAGGACAAATGGCCCGCCCACGGCCTCCGGCACGAGCGACAGACTCACGCTCGGCCGTATCGCCGGGACTCCGGATGGGTAGTCACGTTTGGACATTCAATCACTTCCTGGTTTACGGGTATGTAGGTGCATCATCCGCGCTCTCAGACTCACGCACTCCCGCAGGCGACACCCGCCACGCGCCACGCCACACCCACTCCCCCGCCGTTCATGCGGAACGCGTCCCGGTCAAGCTGCTTCCCGAGAGCGTCTCGATCGCCGTGACCAGCGCCTGCATGCCCTTCTCGCCCTTTCCGGCGGCCTCCACGCTGCGGTAGAGCTGATGCACGAGCGCGGCTCCGGGAAGCGGCAACTTCAAGTCCTCCGCCGCCGCAAGCGCCAGGCGCAGATCCTTCTGCAGGAGACGGACTTTGAAACCGGGCTCCAGATCGCCCTGTAGTATTTTAGGCCCCAGGTTGGAGAGCATCCACGATCCGGCGGCACCGGCCGAGACCACGGAGAGCAGCTTCTCCATCTCGAGCCCCGATTTCGTCGCCAGCATCAGCCCTTCGCTCATCGCCAGCAAGTTCAGGGAGGCGATGACCTGGTTGCACAGCTTGGCCGACTGTCCCGCACCGCTTGCACCCATGTGGACGACATTCTTCCCGAGCGTCCGCAGAATCGGCAGACACTTGTCGAAGGCCTCCGCCTTTCCGCCCACCATGATCGAGAGGGTAGCTGCGATGGCACCTGATTCCCCGCCGCTCACCGGCGCGTCGAGGAAATCCACCCCTTTCGGCCGACAGAGATCGGCCAGTTCCCGCGCTGTCGCCGGCGCGATCGTGCTCATATCCATCACGGTGGCCTCCTTTTGTGCGCCTTCCAGAATGCCGTCCTTCCCCGCAACGACCTGGCTCACCTGGGGCGAATCCGGCAGCATGGTGATGACGAGCTCCGAGCGCCGCGCGACTTCGCATGGCGATCCGGCGGGCACCGCGGAGTCCGCCGCGAGTTCGTTTGAGGCATCCTCTCGGGAATCGTGAACCGTCACTGCGTACCCGGCCTTGAGCAGGTTCCTGACCATGGGTTTCCCCATGATCCCCAAACCGATGAATCCGATCTGCTTCACGTTTGTCATGTCTCCTCCGTTACGGGGGCGCCAGGCCGAAACCGGCGGGCGCGCTCGCCGATCGTCACCAGACGCCGGAAGTCCGCTCCGGGCGGCGTGGTGTCCGAAATGCCCAGGACCAGCCGCCGACCCGCGCCAAGTTGATCGAAGAACTCGTCCAGGTACGCCTCGAACCGCCGCTCCGACATGCACTCCGGCAACAGCGCCATGGACGGAAACCCGCCGAGGATGGAAATCCGGTCGGCAAAATGCTCCCGCACCTGCCGCAGCGTCAGCCGCGTCATGGGCGCCGGGCAGATGGAGTCGGCGATGTCCATGCCGCAGTCCAGATAACTGTCGAGCAATCCGGCGTTTTCGCCGTCGGGATGCGTCAGCAGCAACTTGCCGCGGCCGTGCAGCCGGTCGGCGAACTTGCGCAGCCAGGGCTTGATGTGCTCGTCGAAAAAAGGGGGGCAAGTGAGTCCGGCGTCGAAATTCGCGCCGAACAGGCAAATCTCCGCCGCGCTCCCGGCGACCGTGTCGAAGACCCGCTCGTAGTATCTCCCGATGCTGGCCGCGCAATGCGCCAGGTCGTCGGGGTGATCGGCGCTCTCGTAGTAGAACCGATCGGCCGGCATCAATTCGCGCAGCAGCAGGTGCATGGGCGAACCGGCCAGGCTGACGAACCCGACGGCACAACCGCGGTCGCCGACCTCCTCGGCGAACCGTCCGTATCCGTCGTAATTGGGCACGACGCGGGCATTGTCGAAGAGCCAGGCGATGACGGCATAGTCCGTCGGCCCCTTGATGGCGTGCTCCACGATGTGCGAGATGGTGATCCCCGCCTGCCGCATGGCCGCGTCGTATCTGACGCGGGTCCGCGCGTCGCCCTTGGGGGTGCGATAGGTGACGATGGTGTCGTCGCCGGCGGACTCCATGGAGACGTCAACGTTTTCAAAAACGGTGGCGTACGGCATGGACCATAGATTATAGACCCCCAGCGCGCGATGGCATTCGTCGGCGGGGCTGCGTAACTCCTTGAACTGGGGGATCACGGCGTGGAATCCCCAGTCGAGCGCGTCCGTGAGTTCGCGTAGCGAGGCATGCCGATAGTCCGGCGGCAACGTCCCGGCGAGCTTGTGCGCGTTGTGCCAGAGATCCAGTCGCGGCGCCCAGGGCAGGCGGTCGGTCGGCATCCCCTCAGCGCCGTCAGTATATGTTCCTTACGCGTCATACCGCTGCGCGCACAACCCTGGCAGCCGGCGCCGCCTGTTCGCGTTTGCTTCCCGCCCGACGGGCGCCGGGTGTCGCCTTCAGCGCGCCCTGGGCCGCGTTGAAACAGGAAAGCAGGCTCGCCCGGAGCATCTGGGTCTCGCTGCCGCAGAAGATCAGGTCCACCCCTTGCGCCGCCCACTCGCCAGCCTCGGCCGGCGAGACAGGCAGAGCCGTCAGCAGGCCCTTCCGCTTCGCCGCCGCCACGACTTGCGCGATGACCTTCTTCACGGCGGGATCCTGAAACCTGCCGACATAGCCCATGCTCGCCGACAGGTCTCCCGGACCGATGAAGAGCCCGTTCAGTCCCGGCACGTCGGCGATCTCGTCCAGGCGTTCGACCGCCGCCATCGTCTCCACCTGGGCCAGCAGGCAGAGCTCGTCGTTGATCTGCCTCTGCCGCTCCGCCGCGTCAACCAGACCGTAGCCCATGGCGCGCGTGCTCGTGAAGAACCCCCGGTTGCCGACTGGCGCGAACTTCGCATGCGCCACCAACTGCCTGGCCGTGTCGGCGGAGTTGACCATGGGGACGAAGATGATGTCCGGCCCGGACTCGGCGGCCCGCAGCACCGAAGTCCGGTTCGCGTCCGGCGGCCGCACCATGGAGAGCATGCCGGCACCAGCCACGATCCGGCAGAGATCGCCGACCTGCGTCTCCGGGATGGCCAGATGCTCGCAGTCGATCCAGAGAATGTCGAACCCGACCCGACCGGCGATCTCCACGAATCCTGGGTGATAGGTGTGAAGGCAGGTGCCAACCAGCGGCCCGCCTTTCTTCTTCAGCGCGATCTCAACCTTGGTCATACTCACGTCTCCCGAGGGAAGTTCCGGTTTTCGATTTCAAGCACCTTGGCGAAACCGTCCGCCTGCACTTTGCGGCGTTCCTCGCTGAAACCCTGGCCGATCGTCGCGGACAGGTAGGCGTCCACCATGTCGAACGCCTGCAGTTTGCCGATCATCCAGCCGCCGAAGCAGAGGATGTTCGCGCGGTTGATCACATAGCACAGGCGCGCGGAGGTCGCGGACTCGGCGAGCCCGGCGTAGATGCCCTTGTACTTGTTGGCGATGATGCAGACGCCCATGCCGGTGCCGCAGGCCATGATGCCGCGCTCGGCTTCGCCGCGCTGCACGGCCTCGGCCACCCGTGGCGCGATCTCGTAGAAAAGCAGCGGCCGGTCGGCGCTCTGCATCCCCAGATCGAGGATGTCGTGACCCTTTTCGACGAGACGCTGCTTGACCTCCTGCATGAGCGGAAACGAACAGAACTCACTGGCGAACGCGATCTTCATGTTGTTACTTCTTTCCCTTTCCCAAACGGGTGATCCCCTGCAGGACGCTCGCGCGGATGCCGCCAGGCTGCAGGCCGTGTTTCTCGAGCAGCTCGTCGGCCAGGCCGGATTCGCCGAAGCGATCGCGTACGCCGAGCCGCAGCAGCGGCGCCGCGGAACTCATTTCCGCCACGCACTCCGCAACCGCGCTGCCCAGCCCGCCGATGATGCTGTGTTCCTCGACCGTCACCACCAGCGCGGCCGCCTGCGCCGCCTCCCGGACGGCGGTTTCATCGAGCGGCTTGATGGTCGCCATGCCGATCACGCCGGCATCCAGGCCGTCACGCGCCAGCAACTCGGCCGCCTCCAGCGACTTCGACACCATGTGCCCGGTGGCGATGAGCACCACCTCGCGGCCCGGCCGCAGTCGCGCCGCCTTGCCGACGACAAAGCGGTAGTCGTCGCCGAACAGGCGCGGAACCGGGTAGCGTCCCAGCCGCAGGTAGGCCGGGCCGGGCCAGTCGGCGAGCGCGAAGACCGCCTGCCTCGTCTCGAGGTCGTCCGCCGGGGAGATGACCGCCATGTTGGGCAGACCGCGCATCAACGCCAAGTCCTCGAGCGATTGGTGGCTGGCCCCGTCCGGTCCCTGCGTCAGCCCGCTGCTCGATCCGACCAGCCTCACCGGCAACGAGGGATAGGCGATCTGCGTGCGGATCGGGATGTAGCACATGCCGGTGACGAAGATGGCGAAGCTGTTGCAGAAGGGGATCAGGCCGCACGCCGCCATGCCGGCGGCGGTGCTCGCCATGTCGGCCTCCGAGATGCCGATGTCGATGAAGCGCTCCGGAAACGCGTCGCGGAAGAGCGCCGTGTGGGTGGACTTGTAGAGATCCGAGTCCAGCACCACGACTTCCCGGCGTTCTTTGCCGAGTTCACGCAACGCTTCGCCATACGCGAGGCGGGTTTCCTTGCTTGTCGTCATACCGCCTCCATCCGCGCCAGGGCGGCGCTCGCCTCGGCCATCGCCGCCCGGTGTTTCTCTTCGCTCACGGAACTGTTGTGGAAGGAGGGCTGTCCTTCCATGAAGGAGATGCCCTTCCCTTTGACGGTGTCCGCGATGATCGCGGAAGGCTGCTCCGGATTCGTGTCGGTCCAGTCGAGCGCGTCGCAGATGGCGGCCATGTCATGACCGTCAATCCTGCGCACCGCCCAGCCGAAACTCGCCCAGCGCTCGGTCATCGGCTCCATGGGCTTGCTGCTGTCCGCCGCGTCCATGCCCTTGAGGCGGTTGCGGTCGATGATGGCGACCACGGAGCCCAGGCGGTGCCTGGCGGCCGTCATGGCCGATTCCCAGATCTGGCCTTCCTGCTGTTCCCCGTCGCCGATGAGACAGTAGACCCGGAAGCGCCGCCCCAGAATGCGACCCGCCAGCGCCATCCCGTTGGCGTACGAGAGGCCTTCCCCCAGCGCCCCGGTGCACCCCTCCAAACCAGGCGTGAGGTGCATGGCGGGATGGCCCTGGAGGCGGGAGTTCAGGCACTTGAGAGACGGCAGTTCGTCCGGTGACAGTACGCCGCACAGCGCCAAGGCTGCGTACTGGGCCGGCACCGAGTGCCCCTTGCTCATGATGAACCGGTCCCGCTCCGGCCAAGCGGGGTTTTTCGGATCGTAGCGCATCTTGTAGAAATAAAGCGCCGTCACCAGGTCGGCGGCCGAAAGCGAGCCGCCGAAGTGATGGGCCTTGCCCGGCCGCATCATCGCGACGATCTTGCAGCGCAGCTCCGCCGCCATCTGCTTCAACCGAACAATATCGCTTGGTGTTGTCATAGTGTCGCATCCTGCCGCCGCAGCTCGTCCTGGATCATGCCCACGGCGACGTTCCGCAACGGCCCGCCGGCCCGCGCCGCGACCGCCGCCGCCACGCCGGCCGCATGCCCGACGGCGGCGACCGTGCCGTTGTAGTGGATGAAGCGGTAGGCGGGCTTGCCGATGACCAGCAGGCCGTCCAGCCCCTTGGGAATCAGCGCGCGGTACGGCAGTTGCCAGCCGTCCGGCGCCTGCCCGTGCCGCGGATGTCCGATCAGCCGGGCGATGGAATCGGCATGCGGCGAGCCGCCTTTGGCGACTTCATCATAGGTCACGTCATACTCGGTGAAGCCGGCGGAAAGCTTCTCCGGATTCTGGGCACGGGCGATGTGCGGATGCATGTCCACCAGGTGCGCCCGCTCGAAGCCAGGCACGTACTCGCGGAAAAGTTTGTGGGTCAGCCACTGCCGACGACGCAGGTCGGTCAGGATGCGCGAGAGATGCAGCGGATCGTCGAGGCGCGTGAATCGGCCTTCAGCACGCTGGATCCAGTAGCAGCCGCAGCCGTCGCGGTCGTAGAAGAAGAGCAGGGGCCGGGGCTCCTCGGGACCGCGGCCGGTGAGGGCATAGGCCGGATCCGCCGCGATGGCCCGTTGCCGGGCGTCCTTGAAGCCGGTCAGCCGCAACGTCATTCCCCGCTCGACCAGTGCCGCCAAGCCGTCGGCATCGGGCGCCAGCGCCAGCGGGTTCTGCCATTGATCGGGATGCTCCCGCAGGTAGGCGATGAGCCGGTGGATGTCCACGTTGGCCACACGCGGATGCGTGCCGGTGTAAACTTCCGTATGCGCAAAGGGCTTTCCGGCCAAGGTCGCCACCGCCGCCTGCGGGGTGCTGTCCACCACGACCTGGCCGATGACCGTTCGCGGTCCACATTCCGTCTGCACGACCACGCCGGTCACCCGGTCGCCGTCGCGCAGCGCGTCGACGAGCGGGCATTCGAGCAGCGTAGTGACGCCCGCCTCGTCGGCCATCGTCTGCAGGACGTAGCGGAAGGCGGCGGGATCGAGGTACGCATCCTCGATGCCTGCGGCCTTGAGCCCCTGTTCGCGCAGCACGGTCTCCAACCCCTCCCGCGCGGTCCGGTCGAAGTCAATGCGGTCCCACAGCGGGTCCGACTGACCCTCGGCGGCGGTGCGGCGGATGATCTCCCATGGCAGGCCGCGGATGATCTGGCGGCCGCTCGCATAGTGGATCACCGCGTCCAGGCCGAAGGTGTACACCTCGGCCGCCTGTCCGCCGAGCATCCCGTCGCGCTCGACGATGATCGCCTTGGCGCCGGCCCGCGCCGCGCCCACGGCCGCGCAGACGCCGGAGAACCCGCCGCCCACGACCACCACGTCGGCCTCGGCCAGAAGCGGCGCCTCGCGGCGCCGGCGGGCGGCAGCCTGCCGGACTGCTCCTTCCGTTTGCTTCTTCATGGTCTCTTCTCCTTCCGTTTGCTTCTTCATGGTCTCTTGTCCTCATCGGGCCAGGGCGCGGGGACAAGCGTCCGGCACCAACACCCGCACTCGCGCGCCCACCCACTTCGCGCCGCCGCCCTTGATCCCGGATGCCTGCCCGGCGCGAGTTCTGTTATTTGCCGTCAATCTGGCCCAACCGCCCGCTATCCGCTCTCCATTTGTTCCACAACTTTTGCTGTTTTGTCCAAATGTCCGGTTCCCGCCGCGCGGGCGCGACTTCGAAGGGCTCATGCCGGCGTTCCGCGCCCGGGCTCTATCTCGAGGCGCGGCGCCCCCATGCCGAGCGCTCCCACGGGCTCGCCTGGCACAAGCCGGAACTGGGGCTCGTCGAGTGCAGCGGCCGCCGCCTGATCCCGCTCCAGCCATGCGGTGAGCGGTTACAATCTCACGAGTCAAATTCGGGCAACGGGAGCTTGGCGGCGGCGGTGATGGCGGACGCGGTGGTTCGCCTGCGGCCGGGGGCGCTGGGCAATGAAGCGTCGGCCGGCCGGGAGTCGTTCGATGACGGGCTGCTGGAGTACCCGCAGTACACTCGGCCGCCGGAGTTTCGCGGGCTGAAGGTGCCCGAGGTGCTGGTGTCGGGCGACCACGGCGCGATCGAACGCTGGCGCCGGGAGCAGTCGCGGGAACGCACCCGCGCGCGCCGGCCGGATTTGTGGGCGGGACGGTCGTCGTCCGGCACAGACGACGGGAGTGGACGGAACGGGGAATGATGCGGTTCGCGCCGCGGGCGCGGAACCGCCGGGAAACAGGTCGAGGAAAACGAGTATGAGCAACGCGCAGATTATTCAGCAGATTGAAAACGAAAACCGGCGGCCGGAGACCCTGCCGGAAATCGCCGTGGGGGACAGCGTCCGGGTGCATGTCCGCATCAAGGAGGGCGACAAGGAGCGCATCCAGGTCTTTGCCGGAAACGTGATCGCCCGCGACGGCCATGGCGCCACGGAAACCTTCACCGTCCGCCGCATTTCGTTCGGCGAGGGGGTGGAACGCGTTTTCCCGTTGCATGCGCCCAGCATCGCCAAGCTGGACGTGGAGAATCACGGCAAAACCCGGCGCGCCAAGCTGTACTACCTGCGACAGCGCGCGGGCAAATCCGCCCGCCTGAAAACGGACGCCGCCTCCGCCTGACCCGGTCCGCCGCGCCGCATGTGGACCCGGGAAGACGCCGCGGCTGCGCGTGGCTGCGCCCGCCTGGCGGGCGTGGACGAGGCGGGCCGGGGCCCGTTGGCCGGCCCGGTGGTGGCGGCCGCCGTGGCCTGGCCGTCCGACGTCTGGCGCGATCCCGCCTGGCGCGCGCAATGGCGGGGACTGACGGATTCCAAGAAACTCTCGCCCGCGCGGCGGGAGTTTTTTTTTGCGCGGCTGACCGCCGCGCCCGGCGTACAGTGCGCGGTGGCCGCCGTGGAGGCGCCGGAAATTGACCGGATCAACATCCTGCGCGCCACCCACGCCGCCATGCGCGCCGCGCTGGCGCAACTCCAGCCGCCCCCCGATTGGGCGCTGGTGGACGGTCTGCCCGTGCCGGACCTCCCCTGCCCCGGCGAATTCATTATCGGCGGCGACGGAACGTCGCTGACCATCGCCGCGGCCAGCGTCATCGCCAAAGTCGCGCGGGACCGCCGCCTGACGGAACTGGACCGCCAATACCCCGGTTACGGCTTCGCCGCGCACAAGGGCTACGGCACCCGCGCGCACCTGGACGCCATCCGCCGCCTGGGACTGACCCCCGAGCACCGCCGGTCCTTCGCGCCATGCGCGGCGGCGGAACAATCACGAACAGGGTTGCGTTGATGCCGTAGCGGGCAGGAGGGCGCAGATGAGGCGCTTGCAAAACCTCCTTCGTCGGTTCTGCAAGCGCAGTATTCTGTGTTCTGAATTCCCTCTTGCAAACACCCCGAAGAGGTTTTGCAAGAGGCTCGCTAGTTTAGTTTTTTTCCGCGCCAAGCGGCGCGGCGGGATCGGCGTCCGCGGGCAGCGCGCGTCCGCCCGACCAGGGCGCGGTCCGTTGCGCGCCGTCCCAGATGTTGACCCGGTAGAGCGTGGCGAAGTCGTAATCCGGCGCGGCGCCGCCCTGTCCGCCGACCAGCTCCCCGCCGCGCCGCACGTTGTCCATCATCCAGGCGGGCAGCGTCAGATGGTACGGATTGCGCCGCACTTCCTCCACATGGAACGAGAGCGCCGCCACCAATTCCGCCACGTCCGCCGCGGCGGACTGGACCATGAGATTGGGCGCGGGATGCGCGCCCCAGAATTCCGTCTCCACCACCCGGCCCCGCCAGCCGCAGGCCGGATCGCGCAGCGCCTCCATCAGCAGATGATGGACGCCGATATGCGTGCCGTTCCAATCCGCCGCATGCGGCGCGAAAATCGCCGCCGGGCCGGTTTCGAGGATGATGCGGCCGATGACGCGAGCGGCCGACGCCCAGTTTTCCGCGTCGTCGGCCCGGCCCTTGAGATTAATTTTCTCCAGGCCGCCGGGCGCGGTGGCCACCACCTCCCAGCCCAGATACGCGCAGGCCCGGCGCAATTCCTCCAGGCGCCCGGCCTGCCGATCTTTGCGGCTGCCCTGCGTCACGGCGACGTTGATCACCCGCCAGCCCGCGCGCCCCAGCCGCAACGGCCAGGCGCCGGTGATGCATTCGTCGTCCGGATGCGGCGAAAGCAGCAGCGCGACGGGCGCGTCCGCCGCGGGCCGCGCGCGCGGCGGCGGCGCAAACCCGCCCAGCGGCAGCGCGCGGCCGCGGCGCGCCCATTCGGACCACTCCGCAATCCACGATGAATAAGCCGGATTCGGATTCATGGCGTCTCCTTACGGTTCAGCGGGCCGGCAGGC
>Ga0163209_1001421_pt1 | contig 10402 bp, 4 predicted proteins | sample Kivu_160m_FD_113538 | JGI IMG/M metagenome (GOLD analysis project Ga0163209, IMG submission 113538) | Freshwater microbial communities from Lake Kivu, Western Province, Rwanda to study Microbial Dark Matter (Phase II) - Kivu_160m | ecosystem: Environmental > Aquatic > Freshwater > Lake ... | reverse complement strand
TTCCGGGGGCGTCCGGTGATTGCCACGGATATAACGGCGGAGGAACAGGCGAAGGCCGTAGCGTTATGCCCGTCGGGCGCCATTTCCGCCGATCCTTTCCGCCTGGACCTCGGAAAGTGTGAGTTCTGCATGGAATGCGCCTTTGCGTTGCCCGGCCGGATCACCTTCACCAACGATCACAGGATGGCTGTGAACCGGCGCGAGGACCTCATCATCCGGGCAGGGGAGGACAAGCCGCTGACGGTTGATCCGGGTTTGGTGAGAAATGAGGTCCGGTCGTATTTCAGGCATGCCCTGAAGCTCAGGCAGGTCTCGGCCGGCGGCGACAACTCCGCTGAAATGGAACTGAATGCCGCCGGGAATGTGAATTTTGATATGGGGCGTTACGGTATTGAATTCGTGGCCTCGCCCAGGCATGCCGACGGCATCGTGGTCACGGGACCGGTGAGCAGGAACATGGCGCGGGCGCTGGAGATCTGCTACGAGGCTACGCCATCGCCAAAGATCGTGGCGCTGGCAGGCACGGCGGCCATCGGCGGGGGCGTGTTCGGCGACGGTAAGGTAACCGACCGGCAATTCCTTGAAAAAGTAACCCCCGACCTTTACATCCCCGGCAATCCGCCGCACCCACTGACCTTTATCAACGGAATTCTGGACTTGACCGGGAGGTAATATCCCTATGTTCAGGGGGATGCATTTTCATGAAAGGAGAAATTGTCGGATTCTCCTTGCGGCAGGGATCTTGACCAATAACGATTGTTCACTGATTTTGACAAAACTTCCGCAATTTTTTTATTGCTTTTCAGGTATTTGTATTGTATATTTATTGGCTAAAACTAGGGTTATATGAAAAATCATATCCTAATCTCTGCTTTACTTTGGGCAACGCTGCACACTCTGCAACTCCACGCCCAGGTCGGCATCAACAAGGACGGTGGTCAGCCTGACCCCTCTGCCGGGCTGGATGTCAGCTTCATCGACAAGGGGATGCTTCCTCCGCGGATGACAACCTTGCAGCGGGATGCGATTCCCTCGCCGGCCACCGGGCTGATCATCTATAACCTTGATTGCAATGACGTGCAGTTTTTCAACGGCTCGGGCTGGGTGCCGCTGGGCAACAGCGGCGTGGTAGATCCTCCCGGAGTGATCACCGGCAAAAGCAACCCCTGCATGTATGCCTCCGGTGAGGTCTATTCGATCTCATCGGTGCCCGGCGCCACGGGGTACACCTGGATGGCGCCTCCCGGGGCCACGATCACCCACGGACAGGGAACGGACTCCATCAGGGTGGATTTCGGCGCGTCCAATGGTGCCATTTGTGTCTCGGCCGTCAGCTTATGCGCGAAAAGCAACATGAGCTGCCTGAACATTACGCTGATCCCCGGCTCGGCCGTCTCCATTGCCATCACTGCTAATGTCACTCCAACCTGTTCCGGGTCCGGTCACACGTTTACTGCCAACATAAGTGGTAGCGTCACAAATCCCCTGTATCAATGGAATGTGAATGGAACGGATGTGCCGGGAGAGACAAATTCCTCTTACGCTTATCAGCCCGTTCTGAATGATATCATCCGCTGCAAGGTGACCTCGAATGAATCCTGTATTGAGGGATTCACGGCCACCGGCATCCAGGTCTTTAAAGGATGCCAGCCTGTGTGCTACGGGGAGCCCATCCGGCTCTTCTGTCCCTTCCCTGCCGGCGGCTGCGGCGCCGCGGGTTCCAGCTACCATTGGGAAAACTCCAGTGGCTCCTGGATCTCATCTGATCAGGATCCGCTCATCCAATTCGGGGAACCCGGGTATGCAACCGACCTCTATTACCTGACGGTGAACTACAGCCCGCCTCCCGACGGTCTTTCGAAGGCACTGTTCTTCACCGAGATCCTTTCCCCCATTTTTGTCAGCGGCGATACTATGCCGGTCTCCTGTTTTGGCCAGAACAACGGAACAATCACATTGACCGTCTCCGGAGGCACTTCGCCCTATTCGTATCTGTGGAACGATGCGGTTGCTACTCAGAACCGTACGGGACTGCCGCCCGGAACCTATTCTGTCACCGTGACCGATGCATTATCCTGCCTGAACCACGACTCATTGACAAATACCTTTGTTATCTCCGAGCCTGCAACCTCTCTTTCAGTTACCGGTACCATTACGGATGTTTCCTGCTATGGCGCCTGCGATGGCGGGGTGGCCATCAGCGACACCGGGGGCACGCCTCCCTATACCTATGCATGGAGCAATTCAACGACAGATCAGATTGCGACGGGCCTTTGTGCCGGAACCTACACCGTGACAGTCACCGATAACCGCCTTTGCCAGGTAACGGCAAGCTGGACCCTGGAGAATCCCACTTTCGCGACCCCTTCGCCGGGCGGTCATGTGCCCGGTGAACACCAGGTAACCTGGAACTGGTTCCCCGCTGCCACGGCAACCGGCTACAAGTTCAACAGCACGAATGATTACGGAAGCGCCAGCGACCTCGGGACGGACACCACTTACACCGAAACGGGGCTTACCTGCAATACCAGCTTCACGCGCTATGTATGGGCCTACAACGCCTGCGAGGTCTCCCCGCCTGCAATGTTGACGATGACAACGGTTGATTGCTGGACCTGCGGGGATTCACTTATCCTGAACCACACTGCGGGAGCCGTTGCTCCCGTTTCAAAATCAGCGACCTTCGGCACCGTGATCAACATCCCCGGGGAGTCTGAGAAGTGCTGGATCACCAGCAACCTTGGCGCCGACCACCAGGCAACCTCCGTTTATGATGCAACCGAAGAATCAGCAGGATGGTACTGGCAGTTTAACCGTAAACAGGGATTCAAACATGATGGGACAATCCGAACCCCCTCAACTGCCTGGATCAGCAGCATCATTGAAAATTCAGACTGGATCACAGCCAATGACCCGTGCAATATCGAGTTGGGCGCCACATGGCGTATCCCTGCTTTTTCGGAGTGGTATAATGTTGACAATATCGGCAGTTGGACTGATTGGAATGGTCCATGGATTTCGGGGCTAAAAATGCATTCTGCCGGTTGCATCAGCGATGGTTCTCTGGTCTACCGAGGGGCCTGTGGCTACTACTGGAGCAGTACGCAGTCCAGTACGGACATCGGCTGGAGCCTGTATTTCACCAGTAGCACAAGCGCCATTACCAATTACGGCAAGCCTGGCTGCTTTAGCGTACGCTGCCTCAGGGATACCATCACAACTCCGGCATCTGCCCCTACAGAAGGCTCCCATTCTTCAACTCAAACGGAGATCATCCGGAACTGGAATACAGTTTCCGGCGCCGCCGGCTATAAGCGGGACACGACCAATGATTACGGAACCGCCACCGCGACAGACACAGGACAAGCCAATACCACGCTTATTGTCAACGGATGCAGTGAAACAGACATAGCGGCACGAATTTGCTATGATCTAATCCTGAACGATTACGACGATTGGTTTTTACCATCGAAAGGCGGATTTTTGCTTAATTTACAATCAAAAAACTGCAATTGGCGGATTTGCTGGTAAAGGTCCTGGTGGAGCTCCGGCCGCTGGCGGTGATCAAAGGTCCGGGGAAATAATCCGCACTGCACCGTTCGCGCTCTGCTGAAAATCAGAAATGGAATTGGCGGGGCTTTTTGTATCTTTTTTATGAATAATTCAGGTTGAAATCACACCTTTAAATAGGTGATCTCACAATTCTTGCACTTCCTTTTCTCCTGAACAATATCCCCCACCACAAATTTCCCTTCCCTGCGTTCAAATATGTCCAGCCCGCGTCCCAGGGTGATTTTCCAGCCGTTGTCAGCCAGAATACTCCGGTCGTGCAAATCCTGAAATTCATAGGTAAGGTTAATCCCAATTTCTACGAGATTCTCCTGCAGTTCCTCGAGGTTCGTTATCGAATCCTTCATGTGTACTTCATCATTCCAGGTGACAAGATGAACATTGACCTCTTCATCCACTTCTTTGTTGTGGCCAAGCATGACGCAGAACTCAAGGAAGTTCCTGAATTGATAAGGCAGCCGGATAAAGGGATCTGTAAGTATTATTTGTCTTGCTCCCTTTAGATAATCACTAAAAAGTTTCATGTATGAAACACCTGTCTGATTGTCTTTTATCGTGATATGCCCGGAAGTCAATGGTGGCTTTTCTGAATTATCCGGCTTCGATTCTTCCTTTTGCTTATCTTTCAGCTCTGTCGAATAGTTTGATTTTTCAAGAGTCTCAACAGAAACGGTTCTGCCGGATGATTTAATCGTGTAAGTAAATTCAACCGGTTCAACCCTGAATGTCTCGTCAATGATATACAATTGATCCTTTACCCTTTTTCTGCCTTCCATGGCAAAATCGAGTAATTCAAAAAATTCACCGGTCGTCATCGCTTTGTCGGGATAGATCAGCTTTGCAAGTCCTGAGAATGTCTTACGAATGCCATCTTTGTCGCGGGTCGATAACGAACCATGCATTGTAACATAGGTATCCAGTATGTGGCTATAATCAGATTTTCGTAGTTGCTTCAGAATCTCGGCCAGATAATCAACAATAAATCCAAAGCCTGTAGAGAAAAACGAATTTTTTAATATTCTTACCTCCCAGCCCGGTACATACAAGTGGATCCGGTCGAGAAACGCCCCTTTAATGTAACCTTCGGGTATCGATTCGAAAAGGTGGCTGTTCTTCAGTATATAGGGAACGGTGTGCTTGGTGTTGCCGATATATGCCAGCGAAGCGGTTGCCTGGTAGGTCTCTTTTCCCCTGTTGAAGGATTTATTGGCCATGTAATTTTGTAAAATCTTCACGAGGTCTCCATCCACCTTTTTCGTCCCCTTATCCTGCTCGAATTCATCCATGGCTACAACATCCCAATAACCCACCAGTCCGATTTTATTGCCGGTGTTGTTGACAAATAACCTGGCCTTGCTTACATCGCCTCCGGAGACCAGCACACCATGTGGCGACAATTCCGAAAACACATGTGATTTTCCGGTGCCTTTTCCTCCCAGTTCAATGAAGTTGAAATTGTTTTCGACATGCGGGATTAATCGGGCTATCTGAATCAGTTTACCCCGCCTGTTGTAATACTCCGGATCCAATCCGATGCTGTGCATCAGCAAGTCTATCCATTCCTCGGTATGAAAATTTTTACGAGCCTCAATGTAATCGCCCAGATGGATATTCGATACCTGTATAGGTTTAATTTCCTGGATTATCCATCGATTACCAGTATCCGCTGCGTGGGAATATCCCATATTGATGATGCACCAGACTCCTCCTCCGCTGAGCAACTTCTGATTATCCATCACCATTTTATCCGCAATAGGAACATGGTTGATTCCCAGATTGGCAAACTCGGCCTCGTAGATGTTGGCCTTGTCGTTCAGTGAAACATTGATTTTATCAATGATTTTATGATTTCCCGATTGCCGGATGGTCGATTTCACGATCTCCGCTTCGCTTCGGTGAACATAATTGGATTTAATGACATTTCTCACCTTTTCTATTCCCGATCTTATCACCTCTTCATCGTTAATGGCGCAGTACTGGCCCAGAAGATACTCGAGAACATACGTAGGCACGACGGCATTGCCTTTGACCAGGGAGGTAAGATCTTTTCTGACAACCTTTCCCTCAAAATTGGCCAGAACCTTATCCTGAAATTCCATGTCTAAAACTCTGATTGGATTAATGTATTATTCGGCACTAACTCTTCTATAACCGGATTTAGCCTGTCGTCCAGATGAAAAACTTTCATTTTCAGCATCGATTCTCCGGCAGCCTCCGGCGAAAGTGTCAGCTCCACCCGCCAGGTTCTTTCACTGGGTGTATCTGATACCGAATCCATAGTCACGATAGCTTCATTGCTGACGAGTTTTGTCTCTTTATAAAGGCCGACCGACAGAACCGACTCTTTTTCGAATCGCGATACTTTTTTTTCCTGTAGCAGGTGGATACGTAAAATGTTGGAAACGATTTTCATCTCCCCCTTTTTCATCAGGACGGGCTTGACTTTTTGCGCCACCTCTTCCGTTTTCCGTGAACTTTCAATCACGGGCACCACCAGCTCCTGCAGGCTACCCCCGCCATGGACAAACTGGTGTCCGACTCCGGCTCTTTTGAACCGGTTTACGGATGCCGGAATGAGGACATGGAGCTTTTCCTTGAATTTTGTTGTTGCAGAAAGGGGAAACTGGTATCCTAGTTCATAGTTTACTTTTTTGGTGCAAACTTCATAGCGATTGGATGCCAATACGGGTTCGGGAGAAACCGGATCTTCTTTTTCTTTTTCACTGATTTTACGATCGTTATATAAAAATCCATGGTCGGATGTTATCAATACTTTCGCGACGTTGTAGGTGTGATGAACTTTAGGCAGAAACAATTTCAATTCCATGATGGCATCCTTTATGGCCGACAGGGTGCGTCGCTCTGTAGAACGTTTATCTCCCGTCGCATCAATAACGTCGTGATAGATATACACCACCTGGTTCTTAAACAAATCTCTTAACTGATCTCTGTCCAGGTTTTTCAGATCACTGTACTGAATGGCCCGTGAATCCGCTTTTTTCATGCAGAGGATCTGTTGCCTGTTCTCAATGCCGTCAGAGAATTTACCATCCATATGAATCTTTCCATCTTCGAACCTGAGATCAGCGCCAGGCAATAAATTCGCCATGCCAATGCTGGTTTTCGACGGGATGGAGGCCAGTTGGTATCGGATCGTGGCAACGTTTTTTTTATCGTTGTGCAGTTCTGATAACAGCTCAACCGCAACCTCATAACGCAACGCATCGGAAATGATGACAACTACCTTCTGATTTAAGGGCTCAATTTCCCGTGCAAAAAAATCATATTGCTTAGGAGTCTTGAATGAATGGTAATCAAATTCTGACTGGGCCAGGCATTTCAACCACTCCCGGTTCAGTGTGTCAAGATGCTTCTCATATGCGGCATTGAGATTCTGATACATCGAAGGAAGATCAATATTCGGGGGAATATCCGTTGTGTTTAATTCGGAATATGCCCAGATGGCTTTCCGGTAGTATAAATCCACGAGGTACCCCTTGTTTGTGTAATACGTGGTGTATTCAACCGGATGATTCAGGATATAGGTTGGTATTTGATTGATTTCGCTATGTGTATGAGCCAATGACAAGATGAAAGATACACATCCGGAAACCGTGTCAATCAAACCCGGCTGTAAAATTATTTCTTCAAGGGTTTTAATAACGCCATGCGGATTGAATGTGATATTGGTCTGAATCTGGGCGATAATTTCCCAGACCATCTCTTTGGTATAGCAGGCGAAAGGAGCATCGATACCATACACCTGAACGATGATGTCGCCTTTAATGGTGTTGGCGGCATGTGCCAGCGCTTCACGGAACCTCTCCCTGACCAGAGGCGACCGGTCAATCTCCAGCAGCATCTGGTTCAAACGGGTCATAAGATCCGGATCAGTGATCTTTACTGTTTTGTAGGGATCGTTGGAAGCTGCCGCACGGATGGGATGTGTGATCCGGTTGTAAAAAATACAACACAACGCACGGTAAAGCTCCTCTTCATTAAGACTGTGAAGCTCAATACCGCCGGATTCCCGGATGTATTGCGGCACGGAATCCGGCAATCCGGAACCCGAAATCCGTTTGTATAAGCGGGCCAGTTCGGCCTCCTGGCCCGGAAGGACAAGAGAGAGGAGTTTTCCCGTTATCACGGGCCAGCTCTCCATTTGTTTGAATTTCAGGATGCCGCAAACCAAACCCCTTACCAGGGATGCCTCTTCAAGCCTCGATGCGGTTAATACCGGACGACAAACCTCCCGGATGGCGACATATTTCAGCTCTTTGATATACCTGGCCACCAACCCTTTCTGATGGCGCTGCAAGCCAAATTCCTCCATGAAACTCCCCACATCGTCGAGGGCCAGCTCCTTGTTGGCCAGGAGCAATCCCAGCAGCGGAAAGTTACGGTACTCTTCCGTTGTACGCGGATGAGGCTGATTAAAGTAAAGAAACACCCGGTCGTTTTTCCATTCACCGTAAAACTTCGTCTTCAGGGTAAATGGGTTGTTTTCATACTTCACCTTCCTTATCCCTTCCAGTTCCAGCATCTCAATCTCAAGTAAGTATTCGCCTTCCGGATCGAAAAAGAACAGGACCCTGAGATCCGGATTCGTACTGAAATATTTTTCAATTCTCTCCTTCATTGGTTGTCAATATTCTCTGATTCCATGCTTGCGTCGTAATTTTGTCCTGCCCTTGTGTTTATTCTAATTTTACCTGATAGAGCAGGACAACGTGTCCCTCTTTTTGTCCCGCTCTGCTTCTCAACCTGTTTTTCTTTGATTTCCGGGACAAAATGTCGCGATAACCAAGGTGATAACCAGAATTCTTATTAATCGCGACAACTTGTCGTGATTTTTGTCGCGATAGGCTCGATGGTGATTAAAAACCTCATAATCGCGACAACCTATCGTGATTTATGTCGCGATAACCTCATAATAGGTGCCCGGTCCGGCGCCCTTGCGCTCCAACAAACCAAGTGAAACCATTTTTGAAAGATGCCTTTCCGCCATCTTTTGGTCAAGTTTAAAATGAATCTGATATTCCTTCCGCGTTATTTTGCCAACCGATTTAATATAATCGTACCCTAAAAGCTCCTCATCTTTTAATTTCGCCTGATCAACAGGCTGAACAAGATCGCGAATGGCGTCGACACTCCTTGGAAATGTAAAAACTGTATTCAGCCCATCGTACGTGATTACAGGCAATGGCAGTTGATATTTCTCCCGCAACGACCGGAAGGTATCCATCCCAACCCCTGTCTCCTCCATCAATCGCATGATGTTGAAAATGTATGCAATATTGGTATTTTCATTTCTTGCGTAGGAGACTGCGGTGAAATTCTGAAGCTTTTCGAGTGAGTTCGGCGAATAGGGCGCTCCGGGACTTTTTACAATGATCCGGTCGGGATGGATCTCTAACTGAATTTTGGCTCCAGCAAGGGAATAATCCCGGTGTACAAGGGCGTTGATCACGGCTTCACGGATGATTTCCGGCGGAAAGTGAGGAGTTTTCTCCCGGATGAAGTTGCTTCGGTCTAAACTTTCCGGTATCACTTTTCGTAACCACTGCTCCACCTGGTCGGGAACCAACACCAGGGCATCGTCGAAACTCTGCGTGTCGATGTCGCCAGCGCCATAATCTACTTTAGCCTTCACCGATGCCTGCGGAAACTGATCCCGCGGGTTTCTGCCAAAGAGTAAAATGGCATCGCCGCTGGGAATCAGGGTCGGAGCATCTCCCGTTTGGATCAACAGCCCTTTCTGCATCAGATCACGGAAAAGCTCTTTTGATCCCGGGGCATATTTCTTTCCTGTTCGTTCGATATAGGCGGCTAAGGCTTCAGACGATAAACTATCCACATCGGCATGTTCCGCGGTTTTAGATAGAAAGCCCTCTACGGCCGGGGTGTCCTGCTCCTGCCGCCTGCGCTCTTCCTCTTCAACCCAATCGTTGAAGTCCTTATTGAATTTCCGGATTTCAGGAAGAAGATCGGAATCAAAGGGCATCACTTCAATACCCATTTTTTCAAGATAGGCTTTTCCCCCTTTGGCTTTTGAATTCAATTCCTGAATGCCAAACCATACTTTCGGGATCCGTGCGTTGACAATCCGGGTGGCGCAGCTCAGTTTCGGAAACTTCCGGGCGCCCGGGGCACAGGGTTCCAGGGTGGCAAACAGCCAGCATTCCGAAAGATCGCGGTGCCGGTTCAGCTTGTCCAACACCGTGTATTCAGCATGGTCGCCTTCGCGCAACTGACCGCGGGAGGCGGCGCTAACCTCTCCGTCGGGGAATACCAGCACAGCGCCAACCGAGGGGCTGGGGTTTTCCTGATGACGCTCCGGAATGGAGTCTTTCATGACCTGGATGGCCATTTCCATGTAATATCTCGGTTCTTTCCGCTTTCCTGCCATAACGTTAAGTCTATTTAATTTCCGCCACAATCCCCCCGAACTTTTTGTAGTTCTCCGCCACTCCGTCATCCAGGTCGAACACGATCTGCCGGTCGGCCATATCTTTCACCAGGATGTCGTACTGCTCGCACTCCAGCAGGTTTTTCCGCAGTTTGTCGAGGGTACGCGCCTCCTGCGCACCGAGGGAGCCGGAATGTTTTTCGAGTATGGAGATCCCCGACCGCAGGTTCTTCAGGTGTTCGAGGAGGTATTTCGACCGTATCTTCTCCACCGTGAAGCCATTCATCCTGTGCATATAGACCAACACCTGGAAAGCGCCTTTCGGGGAGGCAAAGAGCCAGTACACGGGTCTCTTCTGGTAGGTGCGGCAATGCTCCTTCCAGAAACTCCTGACCATGTATTTTTCGAGCCCCTCATCCAGAC
>Ga0163209_1001417_pt1 | contig 10410 bp, 8 predicted proteins | sample Kivu_160m_FD_113538 | JGI IMG/M metagenome (GOLD analysis project Ga0163209, IMG submission 113538) | Freshwater microbial communities from Lake Kivu, Western Province, Rwanda to study Microbial Dark Matter (Phase II) - Kivu_160m | ecosystem: Environmental > Aquatic > Freshwater > Lake ... | reverse complement strand
TCTCTGGACTCGGAATCGGAGCAACTGGTGCAGCGGGCGTTGGATGTGCTGATGCGGGACCGCACGACGATCGTCATCGCCCACCGTCTTTCTACCGTGCAGAACGCCGATATGATCTGTGTCGTCGAGGACGGCAAGGTTGTGGAGCAAGGCAAGCATCATGAGTTGATGGAGCAGGAAGGGTCATATTGGCGGCTCCACGAAACGCAATTCAAGACGCTGGCGTCCGCCAATTAACGGAAAGGAGCATCCTTCATGTCGCAGTACTTTGCGCCCGACGAAAGTATCTACCACTGGATCGGAGAAGACCTCCCGCGCACGTTGGAAATCATCGCCAACCGCTACATCGGGCAGAATCCGCCTTTGCCGTTCACGTTCCGCGCCTTCAGCACGCGCGGCTTGATGCAACTGGACGACGGCCGGTACGATCTGAATCTGCAATCGAAATGGCCCGCCGCCAAGCCCGGCCAATGGGCGTACGGGTTCGGCATGTTGTGGAGCGAAAGCGACAAGAGTTACGAACTCTCGATCAGTTCGTACTCTCCGACCAGCGTCTTCCTGGACGGCCAGCTGATCTATCGCTCACTGCTGGCGCACGAAACAAATGTCCAATCCTCCGGATTGGTGATGGTCGAGGTGCACAGGGGCTGGAACGGCTTCTTTATCAAAACGTGCAAGACGCCGGCGGGCTTTGGCTGCGTCCTGGGCACCTCACACAAGAGGGCGTTCCCGCTTCACTTCATGTCCCCTTTTTCCGAACGCGCGGGACAAGCTGGCTGGATTTACTCGCAGCTCGCCGACAAAGACATTTACCCGGAAACCCAATTGCCCTGCCTTGGCGACGGCGAGCAAGCCACGGGGCTGGCGTGGTTTCCGCAGATGAGTTGGGACGCGGCGGCGGCGAGCCAAAAGCAGTGCGCCAGGATATTCGGCGTCCAGCCCGGCAAGCTCGCGTACGGCTGGTCGCAGCTCGAGACCACAGCGCCGACCAAACTGCAACTCGTCACCGCCGGCGCAACGAAAATCTGGATTGACGGCGCGCTAGCGTGGGAAGGCAAGGCCGGCGCATCCACTCTCGACCTGTCGCTGCCTCGCGGCCGGCACGATCTGCTCGTCGCCGCCGTCTCGGCTTCCGACGATTGGGGCTGGTCCATCTCCGGCGCGGAATTTCGGCAGCCGTACCCCGTCCAGGGTTGCGGCGATGCGTGGCTCTATCTTGGTCCCTTCGACGCGCCGCTGGCGTGTTCGCCGGCAGAAATCCAAACGCTCTACGACCTGTTCGATAGCGGCGGCAACCCGGTCTATTGGCGCGTAGACCTGCCCGAGACCTGGGTCAGACCGCACCTCGAAAACGAGAATTTCGGCAAATGGAACTATCAGATCGGCGTGACGCTCTACGGGCTGTTGCAGACCGGGCGGCGGCTGGGTCGCAAGGATGTGATCGACTACGTCGTGCGGCACGTCAACGAGTGCGTCAAAATGTACGCGTACTCGCTCTACGACCGCGACCGCTACGGCTCCCAGTCCATCAACCATCAACTCGTCGAGATGAGTTGTCTCGACGATTGCGGCTCTTTCGGCGCGGCGACGCTGGAGGCGTACAAGGAGGCGCCCTCGCCGGAGATTCGGGCGGTCGTGGACGTGATCGCCGATTACATTTTGAACCGCCAGGTCCGGACGCCCGACGGCGCATTCTATCGCGTGCATACGATGTGGATTGACGATCTGTACATGAGCACGCCGTTTCTGAGGCGCTATTATGAGCTGACCGGTAAACGCGAATACATTGACGATGCCGCCAAACAATTCCGGCTGTTCAAGAAATACCTGTTCCTGCCGCAGTACAAGATCATGTCCCACATTTACGATTTCGGGCACAACATGCCCACCGGCATCCCGTGGGGCCGCGGCAACGGCTGGTGCCTGTTCTCCCTCTCCGAAGTCCTGGAGATGCTGCCGGCCGATCATCCGGACCGCCCCGCGCTCCTCGAATTCTTCGACGAGCTGTGCGAGGGGTACCTGGCGCTGCAAGGCGAGCGTGGCTTGTGGCATCAAGTGCTGACCGATCCGGAGGCGTACGAGGAAACGTCCTGTACCGCGATGTTCACGTACGCCTTTGCGCGCGGGGTGCGTTTCGGCTGGTTGAAAGAGACCGACCAGTACGTCCAAGCCGTCCACAAAGCGTGGAAAGGATTGACGCAAATCAGCGTCGACCGCCTGGGCAACGTGCACGGCGTCTGTCGCGGGTCGAACTATGCGTTCACGCCCGACTATTACAAGTACGAATTGCTGTGGCGGACGAATGACACCCACGGCATCGGCATCGTGATGCTGGCGGGTGGGGAAGTACTGAAACTGAACGAGTGGCTCGCCTCGCATTGAATACAGTTTTACGCAGGCAAAAAATAACGCGTGCCCGATTCGAGGACTGGAGAAAATGATGGACCTTTCGGAATCACGGCTCTTTACGCCGATCAAGAACCCGGACAACGGGCTGACGATCTATCTGCTCACGCACAAGGTCGCGCCCGTTCAGCAGAATTTCTACTTTGTCAACGACGGAATGACCGGCGATGGCCATTTCCTCTGGTTTTACTGCGCGTTCCCACCCTCGCCGGTCAGGACGCTCGGCTTGCTAGACCTGGAATCGGGGGAGGCGCGCCATTTCCCCGAGACCCAATTCGGCGAGGCCTCCCCCTACGTCGATCCGGTTTCCGGCTTTGTCTTTTGGGGCGCGCACGCATCGATCTGGTGCCGAGGCCCCCACGCATCTGAAACCGTCCAACGCGTGAACTCGTTGCCAGAGGACATTGTCCGCCAGCGGACCGTGCACCGGCTTGCAACGCATCTCAGCCGGTCGCCGGACGGCAAAGAATTCTTTGTCGATGCGGCGCTCGGGCTGCAATGGGTCTTTGGCACATTGCCGCTCGACGGCGGCGATTTCCAGATGTGGCAGCGGTTCGACCGCAACTACAACCACGCCCAGTTCAGCCCGACCGACCGGGACCGGGTGCTTTTCGCCGAAGAGAATCACCCCGACCCGATTACGGGCTTGTCTTTTCCATCGTCGACCGGATGTGGCTGATCCGGCGCGGGCAGCCCGCGCGCCCGGTCTTCTCATCGCCGACCCGCGTCACGCACGAATGGTGGGACCCGGATGGGAAACACGTCTGGTGTGTATGGGGCAACGAGACCTGGCGGACCGATATCGCAAGCCAGCAAGTCGAAAAGATCGAGTGGCCCCACCACTGTTGGCACGCCCACAACAGCCGCGACGGGCATTACCTCGTCGCCGATTCGAACGAGAGGTTCTATCGGGGATGCCCGTCAACGGTGAATTTCATCAATCGCCTCACCGGCAGGCACGTCCAGATCATCGGCAATCCCGAAATGCCGGGAATTACCGGCGCTCGCTATCACATCGACCCCCATCCACGCTTTTGCTTTCAGGATCGTTGGGTTGTCTTTACCACGACGACCCGGGGACAGGTGGACCTGGCGATGGTCAAAACCGCGGACCTGGTTGAACGGACTTGACCGGTAGGGAACCTATGCCAGAACACTATCAGCACCTCGGAATCTTTAGCGATTGGGTGGACGCCGCGCGCGAGCAGCAGCCGCTCTTTCCGGTGGCGCCGCCCGGTCCAGAGACGCAGCGGCGAGTGCGTGAGGTCTTGGGGTTCTGCAGCAGACCCGAAACGCCTCTCGACGTTAAAATCGAGCAGCAGTGGGAGCGCGATGGGCTGGTTGGCAAGCAAGTGTCGTGGTCGGTGGGCTTTGGCCCTCGCACGCACGCCTACCTCCTCAAGCCGGCTCAAGCCGATCAGCCCTTGCCGGGCGTCGTGGCGCTGCACGATCACGGCGGGTTCAAGTTCTATGGCAAAGAGAAAATCGCCGACGGGCCAACGGATCCGCCGCCGGTGATTCTCGAATATCGGAAAAACTTGTACGCCGGTCGAGCATTTGCCAACGCGCTGGCGCAAGCCGGCTTCGTCGTGCTCGCGCCGGATGTTTTCTTGTGGGGCAGCCGGAAATTCCTGTACGAGGAGATGCCGGAGCCGGTTCGACAACTCACCGCTACTCTGCTCGAGGCGTCGCCGCCCGAGGATGCCACTCCCTTCGAGATCGCACAGTACAACACGGCGGCGTATCATCACGAGCACTGGGTCGCCAAGTACTGCAACGTGTTGGGGACCAGTGTGGCGGGCATCGCCGCTTACGAAGACCGCATCGCCGTAAACTATTTGCTTTCGCGCGCCGACGTGCTCCGCAATCGAATCGGATGCGTCGGCTTGTCCGGCGGCGGGAATCGCGCGGCGCTCCTCAACGCGACGCACGACCGCATTGCGGCGACCGTCATCGTCGGACTGATGAGCACGTACGCCGGACTGCTCGATCACAACATGTCGCACACGTGGATGTTGTTCCCCTTTGGCTGGGCGCGCGAGGGGGATTGGCCCGACCTCGCCGCGTGTCGCGCACCCTCACGTCTGCTGGTGCAGTACAACATGCAGGACGAATTATTCACCGAACAGGGCATGCGCGACGCGGACGCCCGCCTGAGAATGCACTATGCCGGCGTCGGCCATCCCGATGCCTACGTCGGGCAGTTTTATCCGGGTCCGCACAAGTTCGATTTGGAGATGCAAGCGGCTGCCTTCGCGTGGCTCAAGCAGGCGCTTGCATGAGCCGGCTGGTGACCTATTGACTCGAAATTCCAGCCCGACGATGTTCGCCACCGTGATTATTTTCAGCGCGAATGGCTCAAGCCCACCCTCGCAAGATTGGATGCTCTGCGCGGGATTCTCACCAGTGATGGACGAACGCTCGCGCAAGGCGCGCTGGCGTGGATCTGGGCGCGCAGCCCCCGGACCATTCCGATTCCAGGCATTCGCACCGTCGCACAGGCGACCGAAAACGCTCAAGCGATGCAGTTCGGTCCATTGAGCCAAGAGCAGATGAAAGCGATTCAACAATTGCTGGAGCGATGATGATAGTCGGTTGCCATCCGAAAACCCAGAGATAACTGCCCCGTCAGGGGCTTCGCTCCTGAACTTCGAGGGCAGTGAGTCTTTTCGGATGGAAACCAGTTAGGAGCTTTCTGGAGAGATCCGGAGAGTTGCAAACAATTCACAAAGGACGTGGAAAAAACGGAGGTGCTGAGTATGAACCTGCGCGGCAGTGCAGGCAAGCAGTGGCAGTCCGAACTGATCGAGTCGCGCGACCCGGCGACGGGCGCGCGGGTGCGGCAGTTGACCAACTACAAAGGGCACAGCAACCACTCTTACTTTACCTATCCGTGCTGGTACGCCGACGGACGCAAGATCGTCATCGCGTCCGACCGCGAGAACCGCACCAACTTTTTCGGCGTCGATCTGACGAGCGGCGAGATCACACAGCTCACCGATCTCGATCCGGCGGCGGGAGAGCCAGGCGCGCAGTCCATGACCAAGAATCCGCGCCGCGAAGAGCTCTATTTCTTGCGAGGCAAGACCTTGCACGCGCTCGACCTCAAGACGCTCGCGCTCCGTCCGCTCTTTACCACGCCGCCAGGGTATAACGCGCAAGCCGCCAACGCGACCGCGGATGGCGCATTCCTCATCGCCGGCTATACCCAGGACCTATCCGACCGATTCAAGGTTGACCTGGGTCACGGTTATCTTGGCTTTCACGAAATCTGGGAGGCGCATCCCCATTGCGTCATCATCCGCATCTCGTTGGAGACGGGCAAATCCGAGGTGGTGTTCGAAGACAAGTGCTGGCTGGGGCACTTGAACACGTCGCCCACGCTGCCGCACCTCATGACCTTTTGCCACGAAGGCCCCTGGGAGAAGGTGGACCATCGCATCTGGGGTTTGAATCTGCAAACGCGCGAGACGTGGAAGATTCGGCCCACGTCGCCCGGTCAGATGGTGGGGCACGAATACTGGATGGACGACGGCGAACACATCGGCTATCACGGCCGCGTCGCCAACGGTCCCATCTACGGCTCGATCCGCTACGACAATACCGACCCAATCGAAGCCCCGTTCGCGTTCAACGCGTGGCACTTTCACAGTTTTCGTCTCGATCATGTCGTCGGCGACGGCAATGCGAACAATCCTTTTCTGATGCTCTGGCGTCTCAGGCAGGGCAGATTCGAAGGGCCCAAGGCGTTGGTTTGGCATCGCGGCTCGTTCCACACCCAGCGCGTGCACGTCCATCCCTGCTTCAGCGCGGATGGGAAACAGATCGTCTATACAGCCGACGCGCAAGGGTACGGCCAGGTATTCATCGTCGACCTTCCCGAATGGGACGCGCTGCCCGACCACGACTCGAGTCCACACATTGAACGAGGCGGTGAGTGACCCTGTCAACTACGGGCTAGAGCGAAGCCAGGGCTTCTCAAAAGTCACGCGCTGGCTGTCATGCTGAGCGCAGCGAAGCATCTCGTTATGGCGAATTGCGAGACCCTTCGCGGAGTTTACACTGAGCGCAGCGAACGTGCTCAGGGTGACAGTGGCAACCGCGCCAAGTATTGTCAAGCGACTATTCTCAAACCCTGAGAGCGAAGCCATGCCCATCATCGAAAGCGAGTTCATGCAGTTGACGGCCGGCCTGGACCTGGAAGCGTTCTGGGCTGAAAACGACGGCTGCGAGGTTTTCACGACCCACAAACCGCGCTGCGCCGTCTCCTTTTCACCCGACGACCACTGGCTGTTCGGGTTCGTGCAGATCCCGTCCACGCTGCGCTACTATCAAGACAAGGCGTACCGCGATGCGCTGCACCGCGAGGTCAACGCGACCACCCGGCAGCATATCGGCAGAGAATTCTTTGAAGAAGATACCTGGGTCCACAGCCCCAAACGGATCGAGAATTTGTTCGGCAGCGAGTTCACTTACACTCAAGGCGCAACGCCGTGGTTGACTCCAGCCACCGACGATCCGGACGAATTCGAGAAAATCCTCGATCGCGCTGAAGCGACCGACATCGCTTCCTGGGCTTTGCCGGCAGAGTTTCGCCGCGAATGGGAAGAACGCAAGACGGCGGGCCGGTCGCTGGTCCAATTGGGCGCCGGCAGTCGAGGTCCGGCGACGATCATGACGACGGTCCTGCGACCCGAGACGGCGTTTTACTGGATTTACGATCACCCTCAACTGATGCAGCGGTTCCGCGACATCCTGGCGCGCCAGATGGTCGAACTCAACCGGGTCTTGCGCGCCTTTTGCGGCGATACGCCGCCGGGCTGGTGGATCACCGACGACAACTGCGCGTTGTTCAATCCCAGACTGTATCGCGCATATTGCTTCCCGGTGCTTGAACGCGTGCTTGATGCGATGGCTCCGCGCGGGGCACGGCGGTACCAACACTCCGATAGCGCGATGGGGCATTTGCTGGACCAGCAGCGCGAATTGGGCATCGACAGCGTCAACTACGGACCGACGGTGGACGCCGCCTTGATTCGGTCCAAGATGCCGGCTGCCGTTATCAACGGTCACGTGCCGCCGCTCCTGCTGCGCAACGGGTCGCCGGAGGAGATCGAAGCGCGGGTCATTTCCGACTTCGAAAAGGCCGGGGCAACGGGTGGGCTGATCGTCACGACCGCCGGTTCGGTTGCCGCCGGCACGGGCGTCGGGCGGATGCGCTGGCTCATGCAACTCGTCCAGAACCACTGCCGCTATGACTAATCCTATGAGATTCTCCGAAATCAAAGCCAAAGGTCTGGCCAGATGCCTGGCCGCGCCTGGCTTGCCCGACAAACTGCGCATTCACATTACCGAGCTTGAGCCGGACAACCGCCCGCATGCCGCGCACACCCACGACGGCGTGGAACTGTTCTACGTGCTGGAAGGTCAAGCGACCGTTAGGGTGGAAGAGGAGCTTTACCCGCTTGGAAAGAATGAAGCCATCCTGATAGACGCCAGCCGCCCGCATGAGATTTTCAACAACAGTTCGGCGCGGGTACGTTACCTGGTCATCATCGCGAAATAGAAAAGCGGTTGGAGGCGCAGCGCGAGAAGACGAAGAGGAGAGCTATGGCCCAATTGCGCACTTGGCGATCCATCGTTTTCAGTGACATCGGCATTCTGGCGGGCAACTATGGCAAAGTGGGCGCGATCGACTTGTACGGTCCTGGCTATGGCTTGCCCAAGGCAATCTGCGGCGTCGTTATGGAAACGCTTGCTATCGTTCGGCTAACGAGAGTTCATCATCCTGGCTGCCTTCTTTGAAGTACTTCTCAATCAGAGCGGGCTTCTCAGGGGTGACGTTGGCGCGCTCGTCTTCCCCATTCTTCTGATCGTGCTTGGCATCGGGCTGATCGTCAGCAGACTGGTCATCTGGCCTGGGCAACCAAGTGCATCAGCCACGCCAAGCCCTACGGCTCCGAAGGAGCGGGATCAGCAGCCCCCGACTTGATCTTGACGCGGCGCATTGATCTCTTCCCCCGTCAATCCCCAATGGCAATTGACGTTTCCACACCGACGCATCCGCCTCTCGGTCTGCAGGGCAATCGGAAAACGCTTAACAACTTCCTTGATATGCACGCGCTCATTGGGTCTTTGCGCTTGGCGGCGAGGAAAATTGAATCACATAAACCACGAACTGATAGCGCGTCGATAGTTCGATGCCTTGCCGCGAGTTAAGGATGCGCCCTCACGAAAGCCGCGAAAGGCGCCCGTTATTGATCCACTTCGCCTTGGAAAGTTGGGGTGTTCACGAATCGTCGTGGGCGTAATGGTTTCTCGCCAAAATTGACGAGCAAGACGAGTTTTTGATTCCCTTTGGTCACGTAGAGTAGACTTTGTTCCGCATCTTCCGGGCGAATGGCTTGCGCGGCTTTCGTTTCCAAGAGCAACCTGTCGCGCTCATCCCAGCATTTGAAATCGACGCGGCGTTTGGTTACGGTCACACCATCGTATAGGATCGGAATTTCAACCTCGCGTTCAAATTGGACTCCGAATTTAGGCAACGCGATTTCGAGCGCGCGCTGATAATCTACTTCCATACAATGCGTCCCGAGTTGCCGCTGGACGTCAATGCACGCGCCGATTACCTTGTAGGAGAGCGGCTCAAACTGATGTCGTTTACCCTGGATGCGTTGTTCCACTTTCATCTCCAGAAAATGTGGGACCACGAAAACCCTTGGAACGCGAAACTCACGAAATACTGGAAAGCCGCGAAAAGAGACGGACACCCTTTCGCGCCTTCCGCGTTTCGCGGTTTTCGTCTCTTTCACGGGTTTCGCGATCCAGAGTCCTTCCCCTCCACCGCCTTGATCTCTTCCTCCGTCAACCCCCTATAGCAATTGACGTTTCCACACCAACACATCCGTCTCTCGGTCTGCTGGGCAATCCAGGGCGTGCGAAGTCAGTAGGTTGTCACTTCGAGCGAAGCGAGAAGTCTGAGCCAGTGGCAAAAACGAGAATTCCTGGCGCAAAAAGCGCGCCTCGAAACGACAAAAACGGGATAAGCCAACGCCTGTCAATCAACCCAAAGATCCAACTCTTTCCCCCCAGCATCTGTGGATCGTGGCAGATGTGCGGACCTGCCCACGTGCCCAACTTGCCCCAATGGTTCACAGCGGCAACCCAGCGCTGCGCGGCTTGGTGCTTTGCCTTGTCCTGGTCGTCCTCAAAACCTTTGACTTCCAAGAGCAAGGTTATGCCGTTGATTAGGCGAACGAGGAAGTCAGGCGTATAGGCGTGACTGACACCAAGGTATTCGTATGGAATCGTGAATTCCAGATGATCATTGCGCGCGTAGAACGCGACCGCACGTGATTGTTCCAGCCGAAACGCGGCGGACTGTTCCCACGTCTGGGTATCGGCAACGACTTGATTGATGTGGCTCTTGGCTGTCGAGAAAACTGGACGCGTAGTCTTGAAATCCACTTCGACCGTTGAGCCGATCGGCTTGTAGCGATTCGGGATCGGCAACAGCGGCGGCTCGCCTTGCTCATCGTTTGGCTCTATCGCCGCGAGCAAACGTTCAACGGTACGCTTGACGTACGTCTCCAATCCCAACTCGCGCGGATCGCAGCCGTGCCAATTTACCCTACGAGAAACGTAATCATCCACGATGCGGTACACTTGGGGGAAGAGTTGGTGCCGTGACTGCATCCGCACTTTGGGTTTCGCGTTCTCGATACCCTCGGTGAGCGCCCAGGTCACTTGACGCGCAATCTCGAACTCGATGGTCTGCAAGTGTGTGCTCTTGTAATACTCCTCGCGGTTTTGTTCATCAAACTGAAAACCGCTCCCAAGCGTTGGGTGACCGAATTGATAGCCGACTTGGGGTTTGACGAAGACAGCCGTCGGCGTGATCCCTGGCTCCAAGATCAGTGGCTCCATTCTGCCGACATCTGTCTTGATCAGGTTACGACGCAAAGCAAATGCATAGCCCTCGACAATCGGAAAACGCATTTCGTA
>Ga0163209_1001416_pt1 | contig 10410 bp, 6 predicted proteins | sample Kivu_160m_FD_113538 | JGI IMG/M metagenome (GOLD analysis project Ga0163209, IMG submission 113538) | Freshwater microbial communities from Lake Kivu, Western Province, Rwanda to study Microbial Dark Matter (Phase II) - Kivu_160m | ecosystem: Environmental > Aquatic > Freshwater > Lake ... | reverse complement strand
GAATTGAAGAAGGCCAGCAAAGGGGTGGAGAATATTTACCTCGGTCCTGACCCGGATCGGGAAGGAGAGGCGATCGCCTGGCACATTGCCGAAGAGATCGGAGATGAGGATAAAAATATTTATCGGGTCCTCTTCAATGAGATCACAAAAAAGGCGGTCTCAGATGCCCTTCGCCACCCAGGAAGGTTACAACAGTCCAAATATGAAGCACAACAGGCAAGGCGAATATTGGATCGCCTGGTGGGTTATCAAATCAGTCCCATCCTTTGGGAGAAAGTGCGGCGGGGGCTGAGTGCAGGTCGGGTCCAATCGGTTGCTGTTCGGATCATTTGCGAGAGGGAACGGGAGATTCAAAACTTCGTCTCCGAGGAATATTGGAGCCTTACCGCTACCCTAAAGGGAAAGGATTCTCCGGTTGCCTTCGATGCCAAATTGGTCAAATGGAAGGGGAAGAAGGTGAACCTGGTCAATGAGTCTGAGGCATTGGCCATGAAAAAGGCACTTGAGACGGTCCCCTATACTGTTTCGAAAATAGTTCAGCAGGAGAAACAACGTCATCCCTTTCCCCCATTCATCACCAGTCGACTCCAGCAGGAAGCCTACCGAAAACTTTCCTTCCCTGCCCACAAAACCATGCGGATTGCCCAAAGGTTGTATGAAGGAGTGGATCTCGATCAGATCGGGACAGTGGGCCTGATCACCTACATGAGGACAGATTCGCCTCGGGTCTCTTCGGAAGCCATTCACCAGGTCAGGGCCTGGATTCAGGATCGTTTTGGAGAACCCTATCTTCCAGCAAAACCAAATGCCTATAAGAGCCGAAAAGGAGCCCAGGAGGCACATGAGGCGATCCGGCCCACCTCGATGGATCTGGAACCGGATAAGGTGAAGGGCTATTTGGATCGGGATCACTGGGCCCTTTATAAGTTGATCTGGGATCGATTCGTCGCTTCTCAGATGGCTTCTGCGGTCTTTCTTCAGACCACCGTCGAGATCAAAGCGGACGATGCCATTTTTAATGCGGCAGGGACTGTCCCCATCTTCCAGGGATTCATGATCCTCTATGTGGAGGGAGTGGATAACCATGAGAATGGAGACCAGGAGAAGAAATTACCAACCTTATCTGAAGGCGAGATCCTGGAACTGTTGGGACTTTCCCCAAAGCAACATTTCACTCAGCCTCCCTACCATTTTTCTGAGGCAACGTTGATTAAGGAATTGGAAGAAAAGGGGATCGGAAGGCCCTCCACTTATGCCACGATTTTGAGCACCATTAAAGAAAAGGGATATGTGAAGTTGGACAAGGCGAGGTTTGTCCCCACCGAATTGGGATTGGTGGTGAATGATCTTCTGGTCGTCAACTTTCCTGATATCCTCGATATTGAGTTCACGGCCCAGATGGAGGAGAATCTAGATAAGATTGAAGAGGAGGAGAAGGGGTGGATTGAAACACTGAAGGAGTTTTACTCTCCTTTCCAAAAGGATTTGGAGATGGCAAAGGTTTCCATGAGGGATGTGAAGAGGGAACAGATCCCCACGGATGCCCTCTGTGAGCGGTGCGGTTCGAAGATGGTGAAGCGATGGGGAAAGAGGGGCTACTTCTTAGCTTGTTCAAGTTATCCAAAATGTAGATATACGCGAGAGGTGGAAGAGAACGGAGAGAACAAGATCGAGACTGAAGCCCGTTGTGAAAAATGCGGGAATCCGATGGTGGTTAAGAATGGAAAGTTCGGAAGGTTTCTGGCCTGTTCCAATTACCCTACCTGTAAATTCACGCAGTCTTTGGAGACCGGTGTCCGATGTCCTCAGGATGGATGTGACGGCTCAATGGTTGAACGAAGGACTCGTAAAGGAAAAACCTTTTACAGTTGCACCAACTATCCCCAATGCACCTTTGCTTTGTGGGATAAGCCCATTCCGGAGAAGTGTCCTCAATGCGACTTCCCTTTCTTGGTTGAGAAGCAGGGGAAGGGTGGTGTCGTGAAGCGTTGTCCTAAGAAGGAATGTGGGTACCGCGAATCAGTCTGATTGTAATTCAGACATTAGACCTTAGACTTTGGGCATCGGACTTAGCGAGGGCAATGCTTAGAATTAACAGAAGGATTGATCTCCTATATTGAGAAGTCTGGCGTCTAAAGTCTAAAGTCCAACGTCTGGATTGGTGTTACAATGAGCGCCTTCGGTATCTTCGCCTGCCCTCGATGATCTTTTTCTTTGTGAACCGGTGCTGCATGAATTGAAAAGGAAAGTAGACCAAGCGATTGGCCAGGGTGGATGGATATTCCCACTGGAAGCGCTTCAATATGGAGGAAAGGGAATAGAACTCCTTCCAGGCGCTTTTCCAGCCTCTCCGCAGTACCTCACCGCTCATTTTCTTCGGAGCGAAATGAGGAGCAGACTCTTCCGGCCTTTCCAAGAACCACCATCGATCTTGGATCAACCGTCCCTCGCTTTTCACCCTCTGATAAAAGGCCGTTTCCGGATAAGGAGTCAAGATAGCAAAGACAACGGAGAAGAGTTTGGTTTGAATAGCGAAGTGAACCGTCTCTTCGAAGACCAAAGGGTCATCTTCATCAAAACCAAAGATGAAGGAACCCCAGATGGTGATTCCGAAACGATGGAGGGTATCGATGATCTCCCGATACTCCGACGGATCATTCTGATATTTATGAGATTGGATCAGATTGGACTTGGAGAGTGACTCGAAACCGATCTGGAGCCCAATACAGCCGCTCTTGCTGAGCAATTCGACATGCTCAACCTCTTTCAATCCTGATAAGGAGCCTTGCCCGAACCATTTCTTCCTAAGGGGGACCAATGCGTTGAGCAACTCCTTTGAGAAAGAGGGGTGACCGATGATATTGTCATCGTTGAACATGACCAGTCGGTGTGGAAGGTTTCTGACCTCTTCAACGATATCAGGAATGGGCCTGAAACGGTAAGTGTCTCCGAAGAATTTCCGCACAGAACAGAACTCACAACGGAAAGGGCATCCCCGTGCAACCTGGACGACATCGAGTGGAAAGTATCCCCTTCGAGGCAGGATCTCCCGTCGAGGTCTCGGAATTTTGATCGGGTCGATGAAGCCCTGTTGATGGTAAAAAGGCTTCAGATCCCCTGCTTTGACATCTTCAATGAGTTGGGGCCAGATCTCTTCAGCCTCCCCAATGACGACCGCATCGGCGTGCTCCTTGGCCTCTTCGGGGAGAGCCGTAGGATGGATTCCCCCAAGAACGACGGGCACTCCCTTTTTTCGATACGCATCAGCAATCCGGTAGGCCCTCAAGGCGGTCTTGGTCAATACCGTAATTCCAACAAGGTCAACCTCCTTTAGTCCCCTTTCCAAATCGATCGGAGTGAGAAGATCATCGGTGAAAGAGATCTTTACATCCGGTGGAGAGAGAGCAGCAAGAATAGGGAGGGCAAGGTTGGGAATTGGGGCATTTTCTTCAACAGCAGGGACGATGAGTTCAACCTTCATAAAAAAATCCTAAAACCTTTAGAGATAATTGTCAAAAAATAGAATTCAGAGAAATAGGACCCAAGAACAGAGATGGAAACTCCCCATGGTCCCCTCTCCCTTGACGGGAGAGGGTTAGGGTGAGGGTAATAAATAACCAGAAGGGTTGCCTCTCTCCTTCCTCCCTTCTCGCAAGGGGAGGGGATCTGCAGTGGACGGCAAATGTCTAAATCCGGATTTGAATAGGATTAAATGATTGACAGCACAACCATGTTGGATTAGTATGATTACCGTCAAGACAAAAAGAGGAGGCTAAAATGAAGAAATATTCTTTGTTTTGGGTAATGCTGGTGGGTCTTCTGGTTCCGGCAATAGGTGCATCCCCATCAATGGCGGCAGTATTTCATGTGACCAATGCGACCGAATTCAAGGACGCCCTTAAAACCGCAGAAAATAACGGGGAGGATGATACCATCTACCTTGCTGCAGGGACCTATCAGGGCTCTTTCCGCTATCGCCCATCTGACACTGAGCATAAAGGTCTCGCGATTACAGGTGAACCAGGAACGATTTCAAGAGAGATTATTCTTGATGGCCAAGGTTCACAGGGAGTATTGAGTCTCTACGACGATGATTCTACCGGGCTCCTCGTCGATATCAATATTAATGGAATAACGATACAGAATGGATTAGGCGGAGATGGAGCTGGATTACGCGCGAGATTTCTTCAACCTTCTGCCAACGTTTCAATCACAAACTGCATCATAAGGAATAACTCAGGCCGCGGTTATGGAGCGGGAATTGTAATAGAGGGTTTTCCGGGCGGAAATGTTGCTCTGGAAAACAATCTCATACTGAACAATACGGTAACAGAGCGGTATGATGGCCGCAGCAACGGTGGAGGCGTGGCAATTCTTAGTGGGAGCGTTCAAACGACGATCAGAAACAACATAGTTGCTAATAACAGCGCGTCGGGCATTACCGCCCCGCACGGGGGAGGACTTTTCATCCAGTCTGGCACTATCTATCTGATCGGAAATACAATATACAATAACGAGGCAAATAAGGGTGGTGGTGTTTATTTTAGCTATGCCATTACAGCAAATGTTTACAACAACATTATCTACGGAAACACAGCCACAGAGGGTGGAGATATCTATTTTGAAACGGTTACGAACAGGAATGGTTACAACAATGACTGGACCGACGTATACGGCGCATGGACAAACTCAGGAAGTAACCTGAATACCGATCCCCTGTTTGTTGATGCCGCAAATAACGATTTTCACGTTGAACCAACTTCTCCAATGGTTGACACGGGTACAGCGGCTGTCCCCGACCCTCCGGGTTTACCAGTCACAGATTTTGCTGGCAATCCCAGGGTCTTCGGTACGGCTCCAGACATCGGGGCGTTAGAGACTTGTCCGGTCTATCCCAAAGATGGAACCACCGGTACGAAGATGATCCTAATGGGTTCTGGATATGGCTCAAAGAAAGGCAAGGTCTTGTTAGGAAATGCGGCCCTTACGGTTTCGAAGTGGACGGAAGACTCGATTCAATGCCAATTGCCAAAAGCGCTCTCTCCTGATACTTATAACGTTACTATTCGACCCCAGGCCAAAGGATCCACTCCTCTCACTATTCCGAATGGCTTTACCGTAAAGACTCCTGAGATCGATTCTGTTGAACCAAATAGTGGCTCAGAGGGAGATGAGATCACGATTAATGGTTACTACTTTGGAACAAAGAAGGGAAAGGTCAAACTTGGGACAAAGACCTGTAAGGTTCTCAGTTGGACAATGGTGCCGACAACCGGAGAAAGTAAGATTCGATTTTTAGTACCTAAAGGTCTTAGTTCAGGGGCTCAACAACTTACAGTAACTAATGGCGTGGGAGCAAATATAACGAATTTCACTGTTACCGCTGATTGAGATGATCATTCATTACAGCGAAGACTCTATCAGAATTTTGACGGTTAGGGTCAAACCTTCAAAATTCGATTGCAAAGGGAGGAATCATACCTGAATTTTGAAGGTTTGACCGTATGCCGTGTAGAACATATGACTTATCGGTTGAAGTCCTACCGTGGGAATTCGGCAGTTCGCCCACGTAGCTTGAGGGAGGTGTGAGGGGTAACCCAAAGCCCTAAGTTCCCTGACAAAGGCTCCTTTGGTGAGTCGAGCAAACCTGCGGGTTGCAGTGGAAGCGAACCTACATGTAGCCTCGTAACTTGAGACGGAGTTACCGACCCTGTGGTCAGGAGGGGAAGGCTGAAACATCTGTAAAACTAAACTGGGGTCAGACTTGAAACTAAACTGGGGTCAGACTTGATAATTGATATTTGTTACAAATCAAAACGCAATAATCAAGTCTGACCCCATAGGCACTCTCCGAATCAATCGGGACAGGGTGGACGGGACATGCTATATTGTTTTTGTCAAGCGGGAAAGCTGGAGGGTTAGGTCTTTAATCTTAATGTCTTTGAAATATCAAAAGGCAAGACCCCAGGACCAGGTTACATTTTAGAGTCAGGGAGTCATCCGAAAAAAGTAGGTCATTTCCGTTAGAACGAGGATGGGGAGATGAGGGGATAAGGAGATGAGGGGATAGGGAGATAGGGAGATAGAATCATCTATAAAAAGGCTCATCATTAAAATCGCATAACACAAAGGACTCAAGAGATTTACTGGGATGAATTCTGAATGATGGATCTATTTTGTTTGAGCCTGAATACTTTTAACAATTAACATCCTGGCATAGGTCGTAGGAGGCAAGCCTTCTTTATCAGCAAGCTCTCTTAATCTCCTTATGAATTTAGTCTCCAGACGTAAAGAAATGACTTCCTTCTTGGGCCGGACAAAGACCACATTCTTAGTTACCTTGAATTCATCATGGTAATCCGTTGAATCATGGGTATCCCAAAATTCCCTTTCCTCTTTTAAATTTTTAAATTTGGGCACTTTCATTCTTTCCTCCTCCTATAAAATCGCTTCTCCTTTTCGGTCATGTCTCTGGCAGTAATGATTTTTGTTTTTCTATGCTTTAAGGCCCACACGATGAGTAATAGGCGCCCCCCATGAGTTTTTCCATAAGCAAGATATTTACCTTCTCTTCCTCGCATTACAAGGGGTGTGTCAACATCATTAAATAATACCTCTTCGACCTCTTCCGGTGAAACCAGGTGATTAGAAATATGGTCAACTGTTTCCTGATCCCATGAGATTATTTCTATTTTCAAGTTATCCTCGATTTGTTAGTAATGTAATACATTATTAATAAATAATCAAATGATTGTCAAGCCGAAATAACGATGAAGAATTAGCCACCTCTCGGTCCTCGTTTAGCCTCCCAACATTCCATCAATCCATTTTTATTATTTTGCAAATCTGAGGGAGAAGGCATAAAATAAAATTTAATGGAACCCATTGTTGTGATTGGTGCCGGGCTCGCTGGGTGCGAGGCGGCTTGGCAGATCTCGAAGAGGGGAGGCAAGGTCGTTCTCTACGAGATGAAGCCAGAGGTTTATTCCCCTGCCCACCGTTCCCCTTTTTTCGCAGAGATTGTCTGCAGTAATTCTTTTAAATCGGAATCCATAGAGAATGCACATGGGATTCTTAAAGAAGAGATGGGACAATTGGGGTCCCTCATCTTAAAGGTGGCAAAAGAGACAAGGGTTCCGGCTGGAGATTCTCTGGCCGTGGACCGGCAGGCTTTTTCTAAAAGAATTACCGAGATCTTGGAAGGATCGGAAAATGTTCAGATCATTCGGAAAGAGATCTCCACCATTCCTGAAGATGGAATGACCATTGTTGCCACGGGGCCTCTTACCTCCGAGGCCTTGAGTAGAGAGATTCAGAGGATGACAGGAGATCGGCACCTCTTCTTTTACGATGCCATATCTCCCATCGTCACCGCTGATTCGATCAATTTTAGCAGGGCCTTCAAGGCCTCTCGGTATGGAAAAGGTGGGAACGACTATGTCAATTGCCCGTTGGAGAGGGAAGCTTATTACCGATTTGTAGAGACGCTGATCGAAGCAGAGAAGTTTCCCATCCGTGATTTTGAAAGAAGATTTCTTTTCGAGGGGTGCCTTCCTATTGAGGAGTTGGCCGCTCGCGGAAAGGACACACTGGCGTTTGGCCCCCTCAAACCAGTCGGTCTCATCGACCCACAGACAGGAAAGCAACCTTTTGCCGTTGTCCAAATGAGGCAGGAAGACCGGTTTGAAACCCTTTTTAACTTGGTCGGTTTTCAAACTCGGCTGAAGCAGGAGGAGCAGAAGAGGGTCTTTCGGATGATCCCAGGCTTGGAAGAAGCGGAGTTCATTCGATTTGGATCCGTTCATCGCAATACCTTCATCGATTCTCCTCGTTTACTGAAAGAGTCCCTTCAGTTAAAGCGCCGTCCCGACCTCTTCTTTGCTGGCCAGATCACTGGGGTGGAGGGATATATGGAATCGACAGCGATGGGGCTTCTGGCAGGCATCAATGCCTATCGTCTGGGAACGGGAATGGAACCCGTCGTGCCCCCTCCCACGACAGCCATGGGTGCCTTGATCCGCTACATCATCGGCTCCCAAACCGTTCCTTTCCAACCGATGAATATCAATTTTGGTCTGTTCCCTCCTGTCGAAGGGAAGACCAAGGGTCGGGAGAGGAGACGACTGTTGGCGAGTCGGGCATTGATGGAATTCTCAAGGTGGAAGAGAGAGATAGACGCTTGACCTTAAGGTTCAGTTGGCGGGTGAGTGTGCTTCTAACGGTAGGGTTCCTAAGGAGGCCGTAATTGAAAAGATATAATCTGATAAAGCTTCTTAAAATCCCTCCTAACCTCCCTTTGCCAAAGAGAGGGATAATTATCCCTCTCTGAAAAAGCGGGATTAATGGTGGACTGATGGAGAAGCGACATTGTTTGAGGTGCGGGAAAGAACTTCCGCCTGGGGCTCTGACTTATGTGGTCAACGTCCGGGTCTTTGCAGGTTTTGATGGGTTAATCTTAGAGCCAGAGGGAGATATTGATCAACAGTTGAATCAACTGCTGGAGCAGGTAGAAAAATCGGATCCAAAGGAGTTGGAAAAAGAGGTTTACGAAGAGTTTACCCTGATTCTTTGCAAAAGTTGCAGAGACCGGTTTGTCGATGAAACACGGCATCCCTGGGAAGGTCCTTTCTGGGGCCCGAAAGATCCAGACCGAATCATCCACTGATTCTCTGGGAGGCCTCAAAAAAAGAGCTCTGAAGAACTACAACTCGCTCTCTCGATTACACACCTGCCTACCGCAGGCGGGGATTTCAAAAGATGATTACCCAGATTTCCAAGATTTTCCAATGTTTGATATCTCTGTAATCGGGTCCTAATCGGTGTAATCAGAGATTTCGGGACTTTTTCAGAAATCTCAAAAAAATCATTGACAAAAGCAAAAATCTTTGATCTATTAATAGTTCAACTGAATCAATTGAAGGAATAGAAATGAATAGGAAGGTTCTCTCTTTAAAAAAACTGACCGATGGTTTAATGAAGAATGGGGCCAGGGAAATGACCGGACGGTCTCGAGGAAGCCGGATCCGAGAGGCCATCGAAAAGATCTTTCGAGAGGAAAACGGGGGGCTTCACGTCGTCTTGGATTTTTCGGGGATTGGGCCCATCGATTATTCGTGGGCAGACGAAGTGGTGGCCAAAATGATATCTCGACTGTGGAGCGGTGAGTATGGGGAGAAGTTTATTGTACTGAAGGGCCTGCGCCCTTCCCAGGCCGAGAACATCCATGTGGCTTTAGAAAGAAAAAGATTAGCGGTCTTGACAACAGGGACGGAAGGATGGCGGGTCATCGGCTCTCTGAACAATTATCTGGTCCACACCTTAAACCAGGTGATGAAGAGAAAACAACTGACCTTGAGGGAATTATCGGAAGAGGAGAGGATTGGGATGAATACGAGCGGGACCAGACTCCTCAATCTTTACAAGAAACGACTTGTGGCGAGAGCGGAAGGGGCGGCCGTACGGAAGAATGATCCCCATCGAGGGAGGCAATTCGTATACCGATCCCTTCTCTCTTAGAGAGGTCTCATGGCAGAACTTAGAAGAGAACCCATTACGAGAATGTGGGTGGTTATCACCAACGATCATCCGAAAGGACCGTCCGATTACCTTCCTTTTAAACCCCCTTATCGACCTCAGGATATGGAAGGGCCCTGTCCGTTCTGCCCGGGAAATGAGGGGATGACCCCCAAAGAGACCTTTCTTTTGGACCGTCAAGGAGGGGGATGGTCGGTCCGTGTCATCCCGAACAAATTCCCTTTCTTCCACATCGAGGGAGGGTTCGACCGGAGGCCTGAGGGAATGTACGATGTGATGGAGGCCATCGGCGCCCATGAAATCGTCGTGGAGGCGCCTGATCACAAACTAAACTTGGCGATCATGGAGCCCCAGCAAATTAAGAAGATTCTCTTTGCTTACCGGGAAAGGCTGATCGACCTGGAAAAGGATCAACGATTTCAGCAGTTCCTTATCTTAAAGAATTATCCAGGGGTATTCAATCGCCATCCCCACTCCCATATTATGGCCATGCCGGTCATCCCCAGAAGGATCGATGAAGAGATCTGGGGGGCCTTGGATTACTATCAACGGAAGGAACGGTGCATTTTTTGTGATATTATCAAGGAAGAGATTTTGATGAAGAAGAGGGTCATTTTGGAGACCGTCCACTTCTTGATCTTTTCTCCATTTGCCTCGCGTTTCCCCTTCGAGGCTTGGATTACTCCGAAGGTCCATTCCCCTGACTTTCATCACATCAATGAGGAGGAGATGGAGGATCTTTCAGTGGCCATGCAATCGCTCTTTATCCGCTTCTATAAATTGCTTTCCGATCCCCCTTACAGTCTTGCTTTTCATACCTCTCCGATTCAGAGTCGATTCCACCGACCAGAATATCATTGGCACATGGAGGCTCGG
>Ga0163209_1001415_pt1 | contig 10411 bp, 12 predicted proteins | sample Kivu_160m_FD_113538 | JGI IMG/M metagenome (GOLD analysis project Ga0163209, IMG submission 113538) | Freshwater microbial communities from Lake Kivu, Western Province, Rwanda to study Microbial Dark Matter (Phase II) - Kivu_160m | ecosystem: Environmental > Aquatic > Freshwater > Lake ... | reverse complement strand
GGGAGCGTCATAATTAGGTGAGAAAATGGCAAGAATACCCAAAAGCCCGGAAGAAATTTTTCCGGCTGTTACAGAGGATTTTAAACGAATTTTCGGAAAAGACATCCTTGCTTTGATTCTTTATGGAAGCGGGGCCGCGGGAGACTATGTTCCCGGAAAATCGGATATCAATTTTCTTGTCCTCCTCACCGGGGAGGGCATGGATCGGCTGGATAAAGCCTCCGATACGGTTGCCCGGTGGCGGAAGAGGAAGGTGGCCACCCCGCTTTTTATGACGGAAGAAGACATCACGTCCTCTCTTGATGCTTACCCCATCGAATTTCTCAATATGAAAGCGAATCATGTCCTTGTCTATGGTGAGGATGTACTGGGACGGATATCATTTAAGGTGTATCCGCTGAGGTTACAGTGCGAAAGGGAACTGAAGGGGAAGATCTTTCACTTAAGAAGCGGCTTTCTTGAAACGGAGGGACAGGCGAAGCGGATTCGGGAACTGATAAAGATTTCCCTGACAGCATTCATCTCCCTGTTTAAGGCCCTCCTGTTTTTGAAAGGAATTGACATACCACCGGGCAGAAGGGATATTATTCGGGCCGTCGCGGCCGAATTTTCCGTTGATCCAGCCATCTTTCTGACTTGTACGGATATCAAGGAAGGCGTCGACCGCATCGCCGCTTCCGACATAAAGGCCGTCTTTGAGGCCTACCTGAAGGAAATCACCAAACTCTCCCAGGTGGTTGATCGTTTGGATATTTAATAAATAATTCTCATAGATTTGGAGGTACGGCATGACCAGCGGAAAAAGAAATCTCATCATCGCCATTGTGGTGGCCCTTGTGGTTGTCATTTCTCTGTATTCGTTTTTCAAGGGAACTTACAACACCTTCGTTTCCCTTGACGAGTCCGTGAAGGGCTCCTGGGCGCAGGTTGAAAACCAGCTTCAGCGGCGGTACGACCTGATCCCGAATCTGGTGGAAACAGTCAAGGGGTATGCCAAGCAGGAAAAAGATGTGCTTGTCGAGGTGACGAATGCCAGGGCGAAAGTGGGCGGCGCTGCAAATGTTCCTGACAAGATCAGCGCCAATAACGAGCTGTCCGGCGCACTAAGCAGACTGCTTGTCGTGGTGGAAAGATATCCCGATCTCAAATCCAATCAGAATTTTCTCCGGCTTCAGGATGAACTGGCGGGAACGGAGAACCGGATTGCCGTTGAAAGAAAACGTTATAACGACGCGGTCAGGGCATTCAATGTGGCGATCAGGAGTTTCCCGGCGAATTTGCTGGCCGGGATGTTCGGATTCCAGCTTGCACCGTTCTTTGAAGCGCCTGCGACAGCCAAGGCTGCTCCCCAGGTCAAGTTCTGATTTTACGTTTGACTTATCAGAAAAATTCGGTTTTATTGTGTGCAATTTAAATCAACCAAAGGAGGCGTGTAATGAAAGATTCCTTGAAACCCGGGCTGATTGTTGATTTCACCTACAAGGTTCCAGAGAGCAAAACCGTTCCGCATCTTTTCCCGGACATTCCTGAAGGACAGGTCATGCCGAAGGTTTTTGCTACGGGATTCCTCGTGGGACTGTTTGAATTTTCCTGTATCAAGGCTCTCAATCCGCATCTTGACTGGCCGAAAGAGCAGACGGTGGGAATCGGTATGAATCTGACCCATACGGCGGCGACGCCGGAAGGTATGACCATCGCCGTAAAGGGAAAAATGGAGAAAATGGAAGGACGCAAGCTGACCTTCTCCCTGGAAGCCTACGACGATGTCGAAAAGATATCCGAAGCGACTCATGACAGATTTGTCATCAATGCGGAAAAATTCAATGCGGCCATAGACAGTAAAAAGGCAAAAATTAAATCGTAAAAAGCCATTTTTAGGCGCGTTGATAAAGAATCTGATCCTGAAACAGGGCCGTTTTTGAAAACGACGAAATTTATCATAAAAAAAGGGGTACGACCTTTCCGGTCTTGCCCCTTTTTATTTTCGGGACCACGGGGGAGCAATGTCCCCGTCTGGCGTTTATATCTTTACGGATCTTATGCAAAAAATACGTATCATGAGGATAGCGATATTGATCTGGCTGTTTTCTGGGACCGGGACGACATTTCTACTTTCACATCCTCTATCAAGTCCATTTCGGTTTCTCTTCATATCTTTGTCCCTTCCGAGAGAATATTCAGATAATCGCTGTAAACAAAACGCTTGTCCCGCTTCCTTCCCGTCGTCTCCCTGAGGATACCAGCCTTCTCCAACTGCAGTACGATTGTAGAGGCCGCCTGGTATGAAATACCAAACCGCCCGGCTAACTGGCCGACGGAAACCGCGGGCGTATAGAATAATTGTTCGAGAATCCCTACGGCGATAGGGGAGGATATTTTCTTCTCCCATAGCAGACGGCGATGATTGGACTGAAGCTCAAGGATTTGTCTGGCTGTCGCCATGGCAGATCCGGCAATATCAACGACCCCTTTGAGGAAATAATCGACCCACTGTTCATAGTTTCCCGTATCCCTGACCATATTCAGCCGATCATAGTATTCCTGACGACTCCTCTTGAAATAGTAACTCAGGTACAAGAGCGGCTTATGCATGACTTCCTGCCAGTACAGGAAAAAAGTAATCAGCAGGCGTCCCATGCGACCGTTGCCGTCGAGGAACGGATGAATCGTTTCAAACTGGTAATGGATCAGGGCACAATCGATAAGGACCGGCAACGTGGGACGACCATGGAAATAATGTTCAAGGGCGCCCATGGCCTCAATAGCTTCGTGAGGCGGCGGCGGAATAAAAGACGCCTCATTGAGGGTGCAACCGGGGGGTCCAATCCAGTTCTGCGATCTCTTGAATTCACCAGGAAGCCTTTCACTTCCCCGAACGCCTTCAAGAAGAATGGCATGGATTTCCTTGATGAGGCGGAGGCTCATCGGTAAGGTCTGAAGACGATCGATACCGTAATTCATCGCCTTCACATAATTGACAACTTCCTTTACATCGTTCAGGTTTTCAAGTTTATCACCGCTCTCATACGCGAGCAAGTCATCCAGAGAAGCCTGGGTTCCCTCGATCTGAGAACTGAGAAGGGCCTCTTTTTTAACGTACATGGCGATGAACAGATCGACATTGGGGAGTATCTGGGCCACGCCGTCCAGCCGGGCCAGCGCCATGTCAGCCCGGGAAAGGAGATTCTGAAGTTCGCCTTCTATTCCGACAGCCGGTTTCGGCGGCAGAGGCGCCGGAATAAACGCCCGATAACCGGTTGGCTGCTTTACATATGTACCGCTTCGTTGCATCCTGCACCTCCCTTATTCAAGAATTGTTGAATAGCATACCATCCTTGATAACGTTATTCAAGAATTATTGAATAACGGGCCGTCACTGCCCCCCTTATTTCCGAACCGTTGAATAACACATCACCTCCTTCCCCTGACCCTGATGGCCGAGTAAATGGCTTAGTAAATGGCCGAGTGCGTGGCATTGTACGTGGCAGAGTAAAATTGATTGAGATGTTCGAGAATGGCGCGGATGACGGATGGGTCTTCGATGCTGCCGATGACCCGCATGGCGCCCTGACATTTCGGACAGACCAGGGGATCTACTTCGTATATCTTGCGGATCAGGCGCGCCCAGTTCCGGCGGAAGGTCTTTTCATTCCCCTGCGGTTCGAGGATGCAGGGTACGGCATCCTCGTTTCCCGCCTTCTGCCTTTTTCCCCGGGCGACATTGCTGTAGTATCCGTAATAACGCACCATCTGTTCTCCCCTGTTCGGAATATGCGAGCACATGGCCGCCAGCCATTCCAGATATAGGGCCGCCAGAATCCGTACTGCCGGGGAAAATACTCCTCATAGACCCGGACAAAGGTTTCAAAGTAGTCTTCCAGGCAGCGGTAATAATTTAACAGATTTCATCTAATACAATGCCGGCCATTTTATTCAAAGTGATTTAGTAGCATTATGCTGTTCTGATTGTAGTATCGTGACATTTTAGCAGTGAAAATTGATGAAATAATGGTGACAAACATGCCTATTCTGGGAGGCAATGTACAGGTCGAATGCGCGGAACATTGGATCGAAAACGACACACTTCTTTTTTTGAAAGCAGTATGCTAATAAATAAAGCGGGGCTGGAGCGGTGCAAAATAGGCAGCTGGGTGGACACAAACAAAAATGGTTACAACCAGTAAAGCTGTAACCATTGGATATTCTTTTGGTGCCGGAGCCCGGGGTCGAACCGGGATGCCCTTGCGGGCGGGGGATTTTGAGTCCCCTGCGTCTACCAGTTTCACCACTCCGGCGAGGCTTTCTGATTATATAAGGGGCTGTGAAATGTCAAGAAAAATGTATTGACAAGCCCTGAAACGGTATGCTAAATCTGCATGCTCATTGATATGAGCGGGGCTGTAGCTCAGCTGGGAGAGCGCTTGAATGGCATTCAAGAGGTCAGGAGTTCGATCCTCCTCAGCTCCACCAAATGTCATATTTAAGGGTTGGCTGAAACCGGTTAACCCTTTTTTAATTATAAAAAATAATCAAAAAACTACATTTCATGATTTCAGGAGGTCTGACGTATGTCTGAATCGAAACCGGACAAATGGATGTCCTGGGTGGCCCTTGCCACAGCAATCATGGCTGTTTTTGCAGCCGTCACAACCCTTTACATGGGGAAATACTCATCCCGGGCGATTTTAAAAACCAGGGACAGGAAACGAGTCAGTGGGCCTACTATCAGGCAAAGAGCATCAAATCCTACATATATGAAATACAGAAGCAAAAATTAGAGCTGGAAATGCTGTCTCTAAAAACCGGCCAATCCGGTTCTCTTGCGGACAAGTACCTGAAAATCATGAACGATTATGATAAACAGATTAAGCGCTACGACAAGGAAAAGGAGGAGATCAAGGCGAAGGCCGATGATCTGTCAAAATCGAAGGAAGACGCCCAGGCTCGGGCGGGCAATTTCGGATATGCCCTCATATTTCTGCAGATATCCCTCATGCTGTCTTCCATTTCCGCCTTAACGAAGAAAAAGCCCCTTTTCTACACTGGTCTGGCATCCGTTTCCGGATGGATATTTTTCTTTTTGAATGCGATATTTCTGTTTCATTGATTGGGGGAACTTGTGAAGGAGTTCGATGTGGAAGATCTGGCGGCGTTCAACGGACAGGACGGCAAACCTGCTTATATCGCCTATCAGGGGAAAGTCTTCGATGTGAGCGGGAGCAAATTGTGGAAAGGCGGTCTCCATATGAAGCGTCACCATGCCGGGAAGGAGCTCAGCGCGGAACTCCCGGCGGCCCCTCACAAAGAAGATGTCTTTGAACGGTACCAACAGGTGGGAATTGTCAGGCAGACAACTGAACCCGAACGGCCGATACCGGCATTTCTGTCGGCACTCATTGAGCGCTTTCCGTTTCTGGAAAGGCATCCACACCCGATGACGGTTCACTTTCCCATTGTATTGCTGCTGTCGGTTGCATTTTTTAATGTTCTTTATCTGATGACGGACGACAGGTCGTTTGAGCAAACGGCCTTGCACTGCCTGATCGGCGGGATCTTATTCATGCCTGTGGCAGCGTTGACGGGTCTGTTTACATGGTGGCTGAATTATCTGGCCAGGCCCATGAAGCCGGTGAAAATGAAAATCATCCTCTCCTTCGTCGTGCTGGTGTCTTCCATCATGGTGCTCTTATGGCGGATTGCCGATCCCGTGGTGCTGGATACCGAAGGGATGGGAAGGGTGTTGTATGTTGTCATAACCCTTGCGTTTGTTCCCCTTATGTCTCTGATCGGCCGGCTTGGTGCGGGATTGACGTTTCCCGTCGAAAAAAAATGACTCCCCGGCACTGTGTTGTCCCGGGGAGTCATGTGATGATATGATTCAAGGAGGGGACTATCTTTTGATCAAATTCCCAGGAAAGCCTCCTTCACCTGCTCATTTTCCAGAAGCTCGCACCCTGTTCCCTGGAGCACGATACGGCCGTTTTCCAGGACGTAGGCGCGATTGCACATCCCCAGCGTCTGTCTTACATTCTGTTCCACTAAAAGGATCGTAACCCCCGCTTCATTGATGTGCTTTACTATATTGAATACATCCTGGACAAGGAGCGGCGCCAGACCGAGGGAGGGTTCGTCGAGCATCATTAGTCTGGGCAAGGACATCAAACCCCTTCCCACTGCCAGCATCTGCTGTTCACCGCCGGAGAGTGTCCCGCCTGTTTGTTTTTTTCTTTCTTTAAGTCTCGGAAACAGAGAAAAGACGTATTCCATCGTGTCATTGCGTTTACGTTTTGCTTCACCGTAAAGAGAGCCCATGATCAGGTTTTCCTCTACAGTCATTTCGGGGAAAAGACGCCTCGCTTCAGGAACATGGACGATGCCGTGCTCAATAATTTTATTTGCAGGCAAATGGTCTATGCGCCGGCCGTCAAACTCGATCGTCCCCTTTCTGGGGGTCAGGAGGGCGGAAATGGTTCTCAGTGTGGTGGATTTTCCCGCTCCGTTGGCCCCCACCAAGACGACAATTTCCTTTTCCTTGACCTCGAAAGAAACATCCCATAGGACCTGAAGATCACCATAATACACGTTGATTTCGCTAACATTGAGCATATGCTTCTCCCAGATAGGCCGTGATGACGGCGGGATTATTGGCAACCTCATGCGGTGTGCCTTCCCCGATCGTCTGGCCGAAATTGATTGCGTGGATGCGGTCCGATATGGTCATAATCACTTTCATGATATGCTCTACAATGAGGATGGTCGTGCCGTTTTCCCTGATCTTTTGAATGAGTTCTATGGCTTCGTCCAGCTCTGAAGGCGTTAATCCCGCCGCGGTTTCGTCAAGCAGCAGCATTTCCGGTTTGGTTGCCAGCGCACGGGCAATCTCTAGCCGCTTTCTTCCCCCGATGGGGAGGCTTTTTGCCAGTTTATCTTTATGATCCGTGAGTCCGCTGAATTCCAGAATCTTGGCAGCCTCTTCTTTGGCCTCTTTTATGGAACCGACCCTGCAGAAGGCGGACGCCGTGACATTGTCAAGAACCGTCATGCGCGCCAGGGGCTTGACAACCTGAAACGTCCGGCCGATGCCGAGATGACATATCTTATGGGTTTTTAATCCTTTAATACTGTTTCCCTTGAAAATGACGTCGCCCGATGTGATGCTGTAGTAGTTGTTGATGCAATTAAAAATGGTTGTTTTTCCTGATCCGTTTGGACCGATGAGCCCCATGATCTCCCCTTCATCGACATGAAAGGTGACATCGTTGACTGCTTTGAGTCCCCCGAAGGCTTTTGTAAGATTTTTCACTTCAAGGAGTGCCATATGATTTTCTCCCTATGCATATCTTTCAGCTCGACGCCTTGATTCTAAACATATTTCGCTTGATTTTCGACCAGTCACCCACAATGCCGTTGGGCAGAAACAGGATTACAAATATAACCAGGAGTCCGAATACCAGTATGTGCGCTTCGCTCGTCCATGGCGGCGCGAGGCCAAAAAAGGCGCTTCTGAACGTTTCCTGAAGGCCGATCATGATGAATGCTCCGACAGCGGGTCCCATGATGGTTGCCACACCGCCTACGATACCGACCAGAATCGCCATAATGGATATGTAGTGCAGGGAAAATACGACGTGAGGATCGATGAATGCCATGTAGTTCATGTAGAAAGCCCCTGCCATGCCCGTAAAAAAGGAGCTTATCAGGAGAGACACGTTTTTATAACGGGTTGTATTGATTCCCATAGATTCTGCGGCATCCTGATCCTCCCGGATGGAAACAAAATAATAGCCCCATTTCGATTTCATCACCACGTGTATGAAAAAAATACAGAGGAAAGCCAGGGTCAGGGCAATGTAATAATAGGGAAGTTTGCTCGTAAATGTCTGGATGATCAGAATACCCACCATCCCTTCCGTCAGACTTTCCCAGTTGGTGGCAATGAGCCTGAAGATTTCGCTTCCTGCGAGGGTGGCGAGGGCGAAATAGGGACCTCTCAATCGGAAGCAGACCCATCCTACGAAAAGTCCGATGAGCATGGCGGTGACACCCCCGAACATCATGCCCCACCAGGCGGACATTTCCAGCTTTGTCACTATGATTCCGGCGGTGTAAGCCCCTACGCCGAAGAACATGGCATGACCGAAGGATACCTGCCCTGTGAAGCCTGCCAGAAGATTCCATGCGGATCCGATAACGACCCACATAAGCGCAATAATGACCAGGTGCAGGTAGTAGTCGGACGTGACGAGAAATGGAAATGCGACAGCCAGGATTCCAATAAAGATTAATGTCAGATGTTTTTGCCCCATAATTCCCTCTACACTTTAGTCAGGCGCTTCAGACCGCCTGGTAAAAACACAAGGACAAGCACGAAGATGACAAAACCGACCATTTCCTTGTAGCCCATGCCGATATACGTAGCGCCCAATGATTCCGCGATACCCAGAACCAGTCCGCCGACTATGGCGCCCACCGTGCTTCCTAATCCGCCGAGGATGGTGATGACAAAAGCTTTCAGGGTAAAAGGCCCACCGATATCGGGAAAAAGATAGAAGATGGGTATCAGCAGGCTTCCTGCCGAGGCCACCAGCGCCGAACCAAGACCGAACGTGATGATGGTGATCATGCCGCTGTTGACGCCCATCAGGGTCGCCGCGTCCTTGTCCTGGGCTGTAGCGCGGATGGAGCGGCCCGTGTCCGTTTTAAGAAGGAACCAGAAAAGGATCACCGTAAAGACGACGGCAAAAAGGAAAGCGAAGCACATGGGCTGGTTGAAGGAAATGTCACCGATGAATAAGGCCTTGGAACTGTAAGAAGTTTCCACCGTCTTGTAATCGGATGTAAAGATGAACCGGGCTATTTCCGTCAGAACCATGCCAATGCCCACGGTCATCAGGACCTGATTTTCGGGAAGGATGGATTCAATTTTGATCAACGGGTTCAAAAAGAATTTCTGCAGAATGACCCCGAGGAGAAACAATGCCGGCATGCTGACCAAAAGGGATACGTATGGATCTATCCCCCAAACGCTGGACAGCACAAAGGTGATGTACATAGCCACCATCATCAACTGTCCGTGGGCCAGGTTGATGATGCCCATGACACCCATGATGAGGGTCATCCCGATTCCGATCAAACTGTAGATTCCACCGATAAGAATTCCTGCGACAATGGTCTGGATCAAGACGTCCATCTGACGTTCCTTTCAAGGCAGTCCTTTAGTAATTTCGGAAAATGATACTTTTGTCCTGCGTAAATGAACTGCCGCCGTCAGGTCTGCCGGCGGCAGTTCACTCATGAGATTCTAAAGCTAATATTTCCAGGTTTTCAGCCAATCAACGGGGTATACAAATTTTTTGGTGGCGATGTTTGCAGGCCAGACCAGTTCGAGCTTTCCGTTGATCCACTGTACGACATAGGTAGGCAGTTTATTCTGGTTTTTGAACTTCCCGTAAGATATAAATTTCACCGGCCCGAAAACGGTCATCGCATAGGTTTCAGACAATGCCTGTTTAATGTCGGCGGGTTTAAATGATTTCGCCCTGATCAGGGTGTCGGCTATAATTTGCCCGGCCGCATAAGCCTCAGCGCCGTGATATTCCGTTTCGCTCTTATATGTTTTTACGTATTTTTTAAAGTACTCCATGGCGCCCGGATATTTGAGACTCTGATACCATAAAGTGGCGGAGATAACTTTCTCGGAAGCGACCCCTGCATTTTTATGGAACTCCGGCATGGTAAAACCCGCCGCCCCGCCGATAAAAATCTTCGGCGTTATTTTAAGCTCTTTTGCCTGCTTCATGAGCAGAGAGGCGTCCATGATGTAGGATACCATATAAACGACGTCGGGATTGAGCTGCTTCACCCGGACCAAAACCGGTTTAAAATCAATCCCGCCTGCCTCATATCCCTGTTTCAGAAGGACCTTGTATCCCAATCTCTGGCAAGTAGCCTCGAAGGATTTGGCGCCTGATGTCCCGAAAAGTGAGTTTTCGTGGAGAATGACAACTGTTTTCGGCTTCACAACGTCGGTAAGGAGGGATTCAATCGCTCCCGCGTATTCGCTGACGGGGGGATTCAACCGGAAAATGTAATCCCATCCGGATGTTGTAATGTTGTCTGCCGCCCCGGTATTGACAAGGAATGGAATGCGGTTTTGCTGAGCGACTCCCGCAACTGCATAGGTGACGGAACTGGAATATCCGCCGCCGATCATGACGACCTTATCCTTGGTGATCAACTTTTCCACCACGGAGCGCCCAACATCCGGTCGTCCTGTATCATCTTCGATAATCAGTTCAATTTTTTCCCCTTTAACGCCCCCTCTTTTATTGATTTCTGTAATTGCCATTTCGAAGGATCTCTTCTCGATTTCACCGAATTTTGCCTCGGCTCCGGTCAGCGGAAGAACAAT
>Ga0163209_1001413_pt1 | contig 10422 bp, 11 predicted proteins | sample Kivu_160m_FD_113538 | JGI IMG/M metagenome (GOLD analysis project Ga0163209, IMG submission 113538) | Freshwater microbial communities from Lake Kivu, Western Province, Rwanda to study Microbial Dark Matter (Phase II) - Kivu_160m | ecosystem: Environmental > Aquatic > Freshwater > Lake ... | reverse complement strand
AGTCCAGTCTGAGCGAAGCGAAGAATATCGCAATTTGCGAATCGCGAGACGCTTCGCTCCGCTCAGCGTGACAATCGAAAAAGCGCGATTTGTGACCGTTGAAAGCATAGAGCCATTCACCAATCAAACCACAGCAGCGACGGGAGGCGAGCATGCAGGAATTGAAGGAACGCATCATGAAAGAGGGGCGTAACCTCGGCGGCGGCATCCTCAAGGTGGACTCGTTTCTCAATCATCAGATCGATCCCGGCTTGATGACGCGCCTCGGCCAGGAACTCGCGCGGCGGCTCGCGAAGACGCGTCCGACCAAAGTCCTCACCGCGGAGACGAGCGGCATTGCGCCCGCGCTCGCGACCGCCGCGGCGCTCGGCATCCCCGTGGTGTTCGCGCGCAAAAGCCCGCCGCTGACGATGGACTATACCATCGTCAAAGAGACGTGCCGCTCGCGCACGCACGACAAGATGGTCGAGCTGATGGTGTCGACCGAGTACCTGACGCCGCAGGACCGCGTCCTCATCATCGACGACTTTCTCGCCACCGCGCAGACGATCAACGCGCTCGCGCGCCTGGTCGCCAAAGTCAACGCCACGCTCGTCGGCGTCGGCACGGTGATCGAAAAGGAGTTCGAACACGGCCGCATCAATGCCCAGGGCTTGACCGTGCCGATTGAAAGCCTCGCCGTGATCGCGAGCATGGACGACGGCAAGATCGTGTTCGCACCCGCACCCCAGCCCTCCCCCGCTCTTGCAGGAGGAAGGTGAGCGAGGGGGCATGCCGGACACCATCGTCATCCTCGATTTTGGCTCGCAGTACACGCAGCTGATCGCGCGGCGCGTGCGCGAACTGCGCGTCTACTCCGAAATCCTGCCGCACGATACGCCGCGCGACGAGGTCCTCCGACTCCAGCCGCGCGGCGTCATTCTCTCCGGCGGTCCCGCGAGCGTCTACGACGCCGGCGCGCCGGCGCTGCCGGACTGGCTGCCGGGTCTCGACGTGCCGCTCCTCGGCATTTGCTACGGCATGCAATTGCTGGCGCACAGACTCGGCGGACGGGTGGCAAAATCCGCCACGCGCGAGTATGGTCAGGCGACCGTCTACGTCGATCGTCCCGAATCTCTCTTCTCCCATCTCCCATCTCCCATCTCCGTCTGGATGAGCCACGGCGACCAGATCACCGCGCTGCCGGCCGGCTTTCACGCGCTCGCGCACAGCGACACCTGCCCGTTCGCCGCGATGGCCGACCCGGCGCGCAAAATCTACGCGCTGCAATTCCATCCCGAGGTCGCGCACACGCCGCAAGGCATCGACATCTTGCAGCGCTTTCTGTTCGACGTGTGCCGCTGCGCGGGCGACTGGACGCCCGCCGCGTTCATCAGCAGCACGCTCGACCAGATCCGCGCGCGCGCCGGTGGGGCGCGCGTCCTCTGCGCGCTGAGCGGCGGCGTGGACTCGACCGTCGTCGCGACGCTGGTGGGGCGCGCGATTGGCGAGCAGCTCGTGTGCGTCTTCGTCGATCACGGCTTGCTGCGCGAGGGCGAAGCGCGCGCGGTGACGGAGTTGTTTCAGAACCGGCTGGGGCTGGAGACCGTGGCGGTGGACGCGCGCGATCGATTCATCGACAAGCTGCGCGGCGTCGTCGATCCGGAAGACAAGCGCAAGATCATCGGCGCAGAATTCGTGCGCGTCTTTGAAGAGACCGCGCAGTCCCTCGCCGGCGCGACGCCCTTCCGCTTTCTCGCGCAGGGCACGCTGTACCCGGACGTGATCGAGTCGCGCGGCGTGGGGCGAGCCGCGGCGCGCATCAAGACGCACCACAACGTCGGCGGGCTGCCGGCGGACTTGCAGTTCGAGTTGATCGAGCCGCTGCGCTGGCTGTTCAAAGACGAGGTGCGCGCGGTGGGGTTGGAACTGGGGTTGCCGGCAGAATCGGTCTATCGCCAGCCGTTCCCCGGCCCGGGGCTGGCGGTGCGCATCCTCGGCGAGGTGACGCGCGAGCGGCTGGCGGTCTTGCGCGCCGCCGACGCCATCGTGCGCGAGGAGATCGAGCGCGGCGGCCTGGCGCGCGAGGTGTGGCAGTACTTTGCCATCCTCACGCCGCTCAAGACGGTCGGCGTGATGGGGGACGGGCGCACGTACGAGCACGTCGTGGCCGTGCGCGCGGTGACGAGCGCGGATGGGATGACGGCGGACTGGGCGCGGCTGCCGGACGACCTGCTCGCGCGCATCGGCAACCGCATCGTCAACGAGGTGCGCGGCGTCAACCGCGTGGTGTACGATATTACGAGCAAGCCCCCGGGCACGATCGAGTGGGAGTGAGGAGATTGCAGATTTTCGATTTCAGATTTTGGATTGCCCGAAGTAGGGCAAATTTGCAAATTTGCCCCACATTTCTCGTTCAAAAACCTGCATATGCTAACGGAATGCATTCGAGCAGCGATGCGCCGAGCCACATACGAGATTCTGCCGGATGGCGCATTTTACGGCGAAATTCCAGGGCTTCAGGGTGTGTATGCAACCGCTAAAACGCTGGAAACCTGCCGCGAAGAGTTGCAACAAGTCTTGGAAGGTTGGATTGTCCTGGGACTCCGTCTGGGACACGCGTTGCCGGTGGTCGATGGCGTTACGCTGACGGTCGAGCAAAGAGCAGCATAATGCCGCCGCCAGGTCCATTCAAAAGGAACGCTTCCCTCGATCAGAGCAGCCCGCGCGTGCTGATGTTCGGCGGCAAGGGCGGCGTCGGCAAGACGACCTCCTCAGCCGCTACGGCCCTGCACTATGCGCTCGCCGGCCGCCGGACGCTGATCATCTCCAGTGATCTCACCCCATCGCTGTCCGACATTCTCGAAGCGCCCATCGGCCCCACCGAAACGCCGGTGCCGGGAGTCGCCAATCTCTTTGCGCTGGAGATCGATACCGACGAGGTGATGCGGCGGTGGAAGATCAAGTTCGGGCAGACGATCTACGATGCCGCGTCGTTCGTGGTCGATCTGCCGTACGACGAGATCGTCAATTACGTCGCGATGGCGCCGGGCATCCAGGAAGAATTCATGCTCGATTTCATCATGGAGCAAATTCGCGACGCGCGCTACGATCTGATCGTCTGGGACACGGCGCCGGCCGGCGATACGCTGCGCCTGCTCGATCTGCCCAATCGCTTCCTCACGCATCTGCGCGCGGCGCCGCGCGTCTACTTCAAGGCGCAAGACCTCCTCGGCGTGGGCAAGACGCCGTTTCTGAAAATCATCGCAGAGTGGACGCAGCTATCGGAGCAGGTCGTCCGGTTTTTCCGCGACCCGGCGAACGTGGAGTTCCTGCTCGTGACGATTCCCGAGGCGCTCGGCGTCTACCAGAGCCGCCGCGTGATCGGCGAGCTCGCGGCGCACGGGCTGGCGGTGCGGCACATCATCGTCAACGGCGTCATCGCAAACCCCGACGGCGCTTTCTTGCGACAGCGCGCGGAGATGCAGCAGCCGTACATCCAGATGCTGCGCGAGGAGTACGGCGCGGACGCGCTCGTCCAACTGCCGCTGCTGCCGTACGAGGTCAAGGGGATTGAGAGGTTGAGGGAGGTGGAGAGGTTGTTGTTCGCTTCAGGTAGTTTACAGACGTAGGACAATTTTCTAGAATCGTCCTACAGAATCTTCGCCGTCGTGATAGTTTTGGTAAGGGAATGTTATAATAACCGTGACGGTGTACGTGTTTTACGGCAAATGGGAGGACGATGATGCAAATAGTCTATAATACCAAAACGGATTTGCTCTATCTGCGATTAGATGAGCAGAAGCAGTCTGTGATCAATCGGCAACTCTCTGAAGGTATCGTCCTGGATATTGGGGAAGGAGACAGGATTGTCGGCATAGAAATCCTGGATGCTTCTAAACATCTGAATCTGGAGCGGCTGCTCCCTGTACGGTACGAGGTTAGCACAAAAGCCGTCTAGCGCCGATGGGCTTGCGCTTTCCCGAATACGTAAAGTTGTACAAGAAAAACCGCCGTTTGAATCCGGCGGTTTCCGTTTTCTCCACGGCATTCAGTCGTCCACCACAACGACCTTGCCAAACTGCTTGCGATCCATGATATGCTGCTGCGCCGCGGCGGTCTCCGCCAGCGGGAACGTGCGGTCGACGATCGGTCGGAAGACTCGTTTGCCGACCAAGTCCCAGACCGGATAAAACTCTTTCGCCGTCCAGCCGTACGCACCGAGCACCGAAATCTGTTTCCAGAACACGCTCCAGATATCGGTCTTGCCCCAGCGACCGGCCGTCCCGCCGCACGTCACGAGCCGCCCCGTCGGTCGCAGCGACGCGATGCTCTTCTCCCACGTGTCCGTGCCGACGTGCTCGAACACCACGTCCACGCCGCGCTCCTGCGTGATCCGCATGACCTCGTGCGCGAAATTCCGCTCCGCATAGTTGATGGTATAGTCCGCCCCCAGCTCCTTCGCCTTGGCGAGTTTCGCCGGCGTGCTCGCGGTCGCAATCACCTGGCAGCCGAAATGCTTGGCGACCTGAATGCCCGCGACGCCCACGCTGCTGCCCGCCGCGAGGACCAGCACCCACTCGCCCGGCTTGATCGCCGCGCGCGTGACGAGCATGTGCCACGCGGTGCCGAACGCGCTCGGCGCGGCGGCGGCTTGCACGAACGAGAGCGCGTGGGGAATCGGCAGCAAGATCGACGCGGGCACCCTGACGTATTCCGCGAACCCGCCCCACACGTTCACGCCGATCACTTTGCGGCGCGGGCAGATGTTGTCGTGGCCGGTCGTGCAGTACTCGCACGCGCCGCACGTAATCGCCGCGCCCACCAGCACGCGGTCGCCCCTCTTCCAATCTCGGGACTCGGCGCCCAGTTCCGCGATCTCGCCCGCGGGTTCCATCCCGCCGACGTGCGGCAGCCGCGCGCGGACGCCGTGCGATCCCTCGCGCGCAAAGAGGTCGAGGCGATTCAAGCCGCACGCGCGCACCTTGACCAGCGCGTCGCGCGGACCGACCGGCGGGGTCGGCGCCTCTTCGAACCTCAGATTCTCAATGCCGCCGCGTTTGTGGAAGATGACTGCTTTCACGGAAAAAACGTGACGAGTGTCGCGTGTCGAGTGTCGAGGGAACCCCGGCATCTCACGAATCACTCGTCATCCTTTCGTCGCTTTTCGATTGTATTGATTGTCTTGGTCAAACCCCCGATGATGTGGTCAAGAGTCGCAGAGCGTTTGGCAATCAGGTCAGCGGGAAGCAGATGGTGGCATCGCTCAGAGCGCCCCTTGCTTTCTCGCGCCTCGCCTCGTGCGATTCTCAGATGCTGTGGTAACTCTTTGCCAAAGCCGCGTCCGTAGCCCTCTTCAATGTTGGCGCAGACTGAATCAAGACTACGAATCTGCTGCTTGACCATCTCTCGCCCGCGGTAATCCCTTCCCAAAATCTCCGAGTCTGCCCAGAACTCATCAAGCAATTGTCGAGCCACTTGATAAATGCCGAATGACTCCAGACGATCATTTCCGCCCACCATCCCATTCTCCTTTGAATGCGAAATGTATCACGCGGTCCTTTCTCGTCACGATGGCACATCGACACTTGCACCGTCCCCGCAGGGGACAAGTGCTAGGTGTAGCTCGGCGCTTGCGCCGAATCAAAGATGTGCCATCGTCACCCGTCACCCGTCACTCGCCACTCGTTATTCGGCACTCGTCACTTGTCCCGTCCTCAGTTGTGGGAAGAGGATGACTTCGCGGATTGACGCCTGATCGGTCAGCAGCATCACCATCCGGTCGACGCCGACGCCCAGTCCGCCGGTCGGCGGCATCCCGTGCATCATCGCCTCGACGAAATCCAGGTCGACTTGATGCGCCTCCTTGTCGCCGGCTTGGCGCTGCGCGGCTTGCTCCATGAACCGGGCGTACTGATCGAGCGGGTCGTTCAGCTCCGTGAACGCGTTGCCCAGCTCCATGTTCGCGGCAAACGCTTCAAAGCGCTCGACGATGCGGGCGCCAAGCGTGTCCGGCTTCTTTTTCGCAAAGGGCGAAATCTCCTCCGGGTAATCGAGCACGAACGTCGGCTGAATCAGCGTCGGCTCGGCGAACGTGCTGAACAGCTCGTCCACCTGCTTGCCCCAGGTCGGATGCCGCTCCACCTTCAGGTTCAGTTCCTCGATGCGCGCGTTCAGACGGGGCATGTCCGTTTCCTTGTAGATGTCGACGCCGCAGGTCTGCTGGACGAGTTCGCGCATCGTCTTGCGCGGCCAGGGCGGCGTGAGGTCCAGCGTATTGCCCTGATACGCGATCTGGAGCGTGCCCTGGGCGGCTTGCGCGCACGCGGCGTACAGCCCTTCGACCAGCGTCATCATCGTCGTATAGTCGCCGTACGCCTGATAGCACTCCATCATCGTGAATTCCGGATTGTGCTTGATGTCGATCCCTTCGTTGCGAAAGTCCTTGCCGATCTCGTAGACGCGCTCGAAGCCGCCGACGAGCAGGCGTTTCAGGTACAGCTCGTCCGCAATGCGCAGGTACATGTCCTGAGCGAGCTTGTTGTGGCGGGTGACGAACGGCTCCGCCGTCGCGCCGCCGTAGAGCGCCTGCAGCACCGGCGTTTCCACTTCGAGGAAGCCCTGCTCGTCCAGGAACTTGCGCATCGCGGTGACGATGCGCGAGCGCGCGACGAAGATCTTGCGCGCCTCTTCGTTGGAGAGGAGGTCGAGATAGCGCTGGCGGTAGCGCGTCTCGGTGTCCTTCAGCCCGTGCCACTTTTCCGGCAGCGGCGACAAGGTTTTCGCCAGCAGCTCAAACCGCGCGACCTGCAGCGTGATCTCGCCCGTCTTGGTCTTGATCACGTCCCCTTCCGCGCCGATGAAATCGCCGAGGTCGAAATCCTTGAGGAGCATGGCGTACGCCTCGGCGCCGACGACATCCTTGCGCACCATCAACTGGATTTTCGCGCTGCCGTCTTGCAGGTGCCCGAAGGTGAGCTTGCCCATGTCGCGCAGCGAGACCAGGCGCCCGGCGAGTTTCACGCCTTGCGCCGCCTCGCCCCGCGTGAACGCGTCGATCGCCTCGCGCGCGGTGTGCGTGCGCACGGCGCGCAGCGGATACGGCTCGACGCCGCGCTCGCGCAGGCGGAGCATTTTCTGGTAACGCTGCTGTTCTTGTTCGTTGAGTCGCGCGAGGAGATCGTCAGTCATGGTGGCTCCCAAAGCAGACGAAGGACGAATGACGAAAGACCGACCAGCCCTTCATCCTTCGTCCTCCGTCTTTCGTCCGGTGAGCGTTATCGAATCTCGGTAATCTTCAGATGGCGGACCCCATCGGGGATTTTGATCTGCACTTCGTCGCCCACGCGCTTGCCGAGCAGGGCGCGCCCCACCGGCGATTCGTTCGAGATGCGGCCCCTGGTCGGATCGGCTTCCGCGGACCCGACGATCTGGAACATCTCATCGCCCCGCGCGCCGCGCTCCAGGACGCTCACGTACGAGCCGATGCCCACCGTGTCGGACGCGCGCGTCGAGTCGATCATGACCACGTTCTTGAGCATCTGCTCGATCGTCAAAATGCGCCCTTCGACGAACGCCTGCTCGTTCTTCGCCTCGTCGTAGGCGGAATTCTCCATGATATCGCCTTCTTCTTTCGCCGCGTGGATGCGCTCGGCGACCTGGGCGCGTTTGACGGTGCGCAAATTGTCCAACTCGGCTTCCAATTTCGCGCGACCTTCCGGCGTCAGAAAGATAGGTTTTTCGGCCATTCCCGTGACCCCTTCCGAATAAAAAATCAGTCGGACATCGCCGAACGGTTCGACAGCAGCGACATCCAACTGAGAGCTATTATAACCTAATTCTCAAAATTGTGCAAATCGGTTGCCGACCTATCCCCAACCCCTTCCCTGCGAGGGAAGGGGGAGAGGGGGTTAGGTCAGTTGCTTTTGCCCTTTGACTGGTAGACCCCCGCCGCCATGTAACCGACGGTGTACTGCCCGGGCCCGCGGCTGCCGGTCACGTCGCCGGAGTTGGTGCGGTGGAGCACGCGCACCCGGTCCGCGCCGAGCGCCTGCGCCGCGAGGAGCGCGGTAATGATCGGCGCGTCGCCGCAGGCGCGGCACTCGTGCGCCTCCCACATGTAGCGCACCAGCCCGGGCACGTCGTACGCGGCGAACAGCTCTTCGGTGCGCGCGTCGAATTGCTTGACCGCCCGATAGTCCGGGAGGTGCGAGAGGTCGGACGAGGCGACGAACAGAACGCCGCGCCCGCGCGCGAACTCGGCCAGCGCCGCCGCCAACTGCTCGCACGGCGCGAGCGCCTCTTCGCCGACGAGGTAGAACGGCAGGGACATCATGATCGGCACGAGCTTAAAGTCGCCGAGCGTGCGCTGGAGGAACGGCAGTTGGATTTCGAGGGAGTGTTCGCGGTCTTGGGTAACCCGGCGCAGAGGGATCTTTGGGGCGAGCGCGCCGATGAATTCTTGATCGAGTTCGACCAGGCCGAGCGGGGTCGCATAATATTTCTTGGAGCTCAGGGCATACGCCCCATAGTCGTCGTAGTGGCTGGGCCCCAGGAGGACGACCGAATCGTAGTGGCGGCCGGTCAGTTGACGGTAGGCGTAGGCCGCCGTGGGTCCGGAGTACGGATAGCCGGCATGGGGAGAAATCAAAGCGACAAGTGCATCGTCCGTCGAAAAATATTCCGCCTGCGCGAGCAGTCCGTCAACTTCTTCTTTCAATTCGTCCGGCGAACCGGGATACCACGTGCCGGCAATCGGCGATTGCCTGACCCAACGCGGATCGATCGTCTTCGGGTTCATCGCAGCACCTCGCCTCGCGATGCGCGTGGACAGACGCGGCGGCCTGTCCCTGTCGGACAGACACGTCGATCTGTCCCTACTTTTTGAACCGGTACGTGATCCGTCCGCGCGTCAGATCGTACGGCGACAGTTCCACGGTGACCCGGTCGCCCAGCAGGATGCGAATGTAGTACATCCGCATTTTGCCGGAAATATGCGCCAGCACCGAGTGGCCGCTGTCCAACTGGACGCGGAACATGGCGTTGGGGAGCGCTTCGGTCACGACCCCCTCCGCCTCGATCACGTCTTTCTTTGGCTTTTTCTCTTCTCGCTCTTGCATCTGTCTGGGCATATCACCTCCTGACCTCTCCTCTTACCCCTGCGCCCCTCTCTCCTCTCCTAAAGGAGAGGAGAGAGGGGTTGGGGAGTGAGGTGAGGTTACCTTTTTTTCTTCGGCGATTCCTCCGCCTCGAAATTCTTGGCGTCCTCGTCCTGCACGATGACGGCGCGCGATTTTCCGCCGCCCTCGTCCGGTCCCACGACGCCTTGTTCTTCCAACTGGTCCATCAAGCGCGCCGCGCGCGGGTAGCCGATTCCCAATTTGCGCTGCAAGAAGGAGATGGACGTGCGGTCGTACTGCCGCACCAGCTCGGTCGCCTGCTGCACCAGCACGTTGTCGCCGTCCTCGCGGCCGTCCCCGCCCATCGACTTCCACGGCGGCTCGCGCACCACGTCGCGCATGTCCGTGATCGCCTTCTCGCGCCAGAAATGCACCAGGCGCGCCAGCTCGTCGTCCGAGACGAAACACCCCTGCAGGCGCAGCAGCTTGGACGAATCGCTCGCCATGTAGAGCATGTCGCCGCGTCCGAGCAGCTTTTCCGCGCCGATCGTGTCGAGCACCACGCGCGAATCGACGCTGCTCGTCACCGCGAACGAAATGCGCGACGGAAAGTTCGCCTTGATCAGGCCGGTGACGACGTCGACGGAGGGACGCTGGGTGGCGATGACCAGGTGGATGCCGGTCGCGCGCGCCATCTGGGCGAGGCGCGTCAGGAGTTTCTCCGTTTCCACCGGCGCGGCGAGCATCAGGTCGGCCAGCTCGTCGATCAGGACGACGATGTACGGCATCGTGTTGTCGCCGTCCGCCCGGTCCATCTTCTCGTTGTAGGCGTCGATGTTGCGGACCTTCTGCTTGGCAAACAGGGTAAAGCGATTGTCCATCTCCCGCACGACCCAGCGCAGGCACGCGACCACTTCCTCGGTATTCACGACGACGGGGCCGAGCAGGTGCGGGATGCCGTTGAAATTGACCAGCTCGACGCGCTTGGGATCGACCATGATGACGCGCAAATCGTCGGGCGAGTTGGTGTAGAGGAGGCACGCGATCAGCGCGTTGATGCAGACCGATTTGCCGGAGCCGGTCGCGCCGGCGATCAAGAGGTGCGGCATGACCCCCAGGTCCGCCGTGATCGAAGCGCCCGAGACATCGCGTCCCAACGCGATCCGCAGCGGCGATTTCTTCTTCTTGAACGCGTCGCTCTCCAAGATGCCGCGCAGCGCGACGACCGAGACCGATTCGTTCGGCACTTCGATGCCGACGACCGGCCGGCCCGGCACCGGCGTTTCGATGCGGATGGGCGCGGCGGCGAGCGCCAGCTCCAGGT
>Ga0163209_1001409_pt1 | contig 10427 bp, 7 predicted proteins | sample Kivu_160m_FD_113538 | JGI IMG/M metagenome (GOLD analysis project Ga0163209, IMG submission 113538) | Freshwater microbial communities from Lake Kivu, Western Province, Rwanda to study Microbial Dark Matter (Phase II) - Kivu_160m | ecosystem: Environmental > Aquatic > Freshwater > Lake ... | reverse complement strand
TATTTACATTAGCACATCATCACATCAACACATTATCACATCAATACATGATTTCAAACCGGAAAATATACCTTGCGTTTTACTTCCTCCTGGCGGCATCCGCGCTGATCCGCGGATTCGTCGCCGGGGCCCTTGAACTGGGTAACGATGAGGTATATTACTGGACCTATGCAAAATTTCCTGCCCTCAGCCATTTCGACCATCCCCCGATGGTGGGTCTGGTGATCCGGTTTTTCACCCTCAACCTCCGCTTCGACGGCGAATTCTTCATCCGGCTGGCGGCAGTGGCGCTGGGAACCGCAAGCACGGTCATGATGTTCATCATCGGTAAACATATTAAAGATGCGCTGACCGGGTTTCTTGCAGCCCTGTTGTACACCGCCTCCTTCTATGGTTCTGTTCTCACCGGGCTCTTCATGCTCCCCGATTCCCCGCAGGTCTTTTTCTGGCTGCTGACGCTCTGCCTGCTGTTGAAGTCTCTGCCTGACCGCGAGCTGAAACCCGCCAGCCGGAGGAGGCTGCTCCTCGCAGGCTTAGCAGCCGGGCTTGCCCTTCTTTCGAAATACCATGCCGCCTTTCTCGTTGCCGGCGCCTTTTTCTATATTTTATTTTACAACCGGAGATGGTTCCGTGTGACGGAAACATACGGCGCCTTCATGCTCGTTCTTTTATGTTGTACGCCGGTGGCGCTTTGGAACCTTGACAATGATTTCATCAGCTTCACCTACCATGAAGGCCGGGTAGGCATCACTGCTTCCGGGCTTCAGCCCCGGTATTTCCTCACTGAGCTGGCCGGCCAGTTCTTTTACAACAATCCGGTCAACGTGGTGATCATTCTTGCCACGGTCTTCTCGATGGTCATGGGCAGGCGTTTTCTCGGGCGGGAATTTACGCGGATCATTCTGTGGATCAGTGTTCCGCTTCTGCTGGTTTTCACCTCTTTCTCCCTGTTCCGCAGCACCCTGCCCCATTGGACCGGCCCCGCCTATCTTGGATTCATCTTCCTTGCAGCCGCTTACCTTTCGGAACCGCGCAAATCGGGCGTCCCGGCCCGGCTGATTCCCTGGCCTGCCGCCCTTTCAATTCTCTTTTTTCTGGCGGTCATCATCACTGCAACGGGACAGATCAGGTACGGCTGGATCCCGCTGAAAAGATGGGGCATTGATGACGTCACCCACGACATGACCGGATGGAGGCAGCTTGCTGTCAAACTGGCGCCGGTTATAAAACGTTGGGAGGAGCAGGGGCAAATGAAGCAAGGCGCACCCATCCTCACCTTCCGGTGGTTTCCTGCGGCCAACCTCGATTACTACGCAGGCACCCGGACGGGAAATCCGGTCTATGCGATCGGCACCCTCGAACGAATTCATAAATACCATTGGATCAACCGCCAGAGGGGCAACCTGAAGGCCGGTTCCGATGCATGGCACATCGCGCTGAGCGATGATTACGAAGATCCCTCCAACCTGTACGGGACCTTGTACGACACCATCATTGCGGCCGACACCCTGACCATCACACGGGGGGCCGACACGGTTAGAAAAGCTTACCTCTTCAGGCTTGAAGGGTTGAAACGGGATATGATCTTCCGGTAAAGAAAAACAGATCTTTTACAGAAATTTATCATCAAAAACATGACCTTGAATTTCACCCCTTGCACGGGATGCGCAGGTCAGATTACTTCGGCCCGGTCATTTTTGAGGGATCCACGATCCGGGTGAACTCTTCGTCGGATAGCAGCTCCAGCTCCAGCGTGGCCTCGCGGAGGGTTTTATGCTCCTTGTGCGCCTTCTTTGCGATCTTCGCCGCATTGTCGTACCCGATGTGAGGGTTCAGCGCGGTGACCAGCATCAGGGAGTTCTCCAGGTTTTTCTTTATCGCAGCATAGTTCGGCTCGATCCCCACGGCGCAGTTGTCGTTGAACGAGGCGCAGGCATCGCCGAGCAGCCTGGCCGACATCAGCAGGTTGGAGATCATCAGGGGCTTGAACACGTTAAGCTGGAAATGGCCGCTGATCCCGCCGATGTTGACGGCCACGTCATTGCCGAGCACCTGGGCGCAGACCATCGTCATAGCCTCGGGCTGGGTGGGGTTGACCTTTCCCGGCATAATGCTGGAACCGGGTTCGTTCTCCGGGAGCATCAACTCGCCGATACCGCAGCGCGGGCCTGAAGCCAGCAGCCGGATGTTGGATGCGATGTGCATCAGGCTGACGGCAAGGGTTTTCAGCGCCCCGGATGTTTCTACGATGGCATCGTGGGCGGAAAGGGATTCGAACTTGTTTTCAGCGGTGACAAAGGGGAGGCCGGTCAGTTCGGCGATCTTTTTCGCCACCAGCACATCATAATTCTTCGGGGCGTTGAGCCCGGTGCCGACCGCCGTGCCGCCGAGGGCGAGTTCCGCCAGGTGGGGAAGGGTGTTCTTCAGTGCCCTGAGCCCGTGTGCAAGTTGGGAAACATAGCCGGAAAATTCCTGGCCAAGCGTGAGCGGGGTGGCGTCCATCAGGTGGGTGCGGCCTGTCTTGACGATCTCTTTGAACGCTTCCGATTTCTTCTGCAGGGTCCCCATGAGCAGCTCCACGCCCGGGATTGTGACGGCGGTGACCATCCGGTAGGCGGCGATGCTCATGGCGGCCGGGAAGGTGTCGTTGGAGGACTGCGACTTGTTGACGTCGTCGTTCGGGTGGATCACTGTTTTTTCACCTGTCCCGAGTGTGCCTCCGTTGAGTACATGGGCCCGGTTGGCGATCACCTCGTTGAGGTTCATGTTGGTCTGCGTTCCTGATCCCGTTTGCCAGATCACGAGCGGGAACTGGTCGTCAAGCTTCCTTTCCAGGATCTCATCGCACACTTTGACGATCAGCTCCTTTTTCTCAGCGGGCAGGACGCCCAGGTCGGCATTGACCATGGCGGCCGCCTTTTTCAGGATCGCCATGCTGAGGATCATCTCTTTGGGCATGGATCCGGGTTCGCCGATCTTGAAGTTGGTCAGCGAACGCTGTGTCTGGGCTCCCCAGTACTTGTCCGTCGGAACCTCGATGGGTCCCATGGTGTCTTTTTCGATGCGTGTGTTCATGGTGGTTTGGTTGAATGGTTTATGACCCCACCCCTAACCCCTCCCCCCCCGGGGGGGCTGGGGAGGGGTTGTCAGGGTTGCAATGTTCACGGCCGGATCGCCGATCACGGCTTTGTAGGCGCCTTCCACGATAGGGCGCTGCAGGAGTCGGGGATTCTGCATGATGATTTTAATCAATTCGTGATCCTCGAATCTTTTGCCCCGGATATGCTGTTTGTAATACTCCTCCTGTGTGCGCAATACTTCAGCCGGTCTCAGGTTCAGCTTAACGAGCAGTTTTTCCAGCTCCTTTTCGTCCAACGGTTTCTTCAGGTATTCAACCACCGTGAAGGGCTTTCCGGATTCCTTCAGGTACTGCAGCCCGGCGCGCGATTTCCTGCAGGAAGGATTGTGATAGATTGTCAACATCGTATTGAGTTACGATTTTTAATTAACGATTGACGATTTGTTTGTACCCGTTTACCTGTTTACCCGTTTACCCGTTATACCCCCGCACTCCCGTACTCCATCAGGTAAGCCTTGATGAATTCGGCCAGGTCGCCGTCAAGCACCCCCTGGGTATCGGAAGTTTCGTAACTGGTGCGCAGGTCCTTGACCATCTTGTAGGGATGAAGAACGTAGCTGCGGATCTGGCTGCCCCACTCGATTTTCTTTTTGCCACTTTCGATGATGGTGATCTTTTCGCGTTGTTTTCTCAGCTCAATTTCGTAGAGCTGCGACTTGAGGAGTTTCAGCGCCTTTTCGCGGTTTTGGCCCTGCGAGCGGGTTTCCTGGCATTCGATGACGATGCCTGAAGGCTCATGCTTCAGCCTTACCGCCGTTTCCACCTTGTTCACGTTCTGTCCGCCCGGTCCGCTGCTGCGGAAGGTGTCCCAGCTTATGTCGGCCGGATTGATCTCGATGACGATGTCGTCGTTGATGATCGGGTAAGCGTAAACCGAGGCAAAGGAGGTGTGACGCTTGTGGTTGGCATCGAAGGGCGAGAGCCTGACCAGCCTGTGCACCCCGTTCTCACCTTTCAGGTATCCGTAGGCATATTCGCCGTCGAATTCAAGGGTCACCGATTTGATGCCGGCCACGTCGCCCTGCTGGTAGTCGATCTCGGTGATCTTGTAGTTGTTCCGTTCCCCGTAACGGATATACATCCTCATGAGCATTTCGGCCCAGTCCTGCGATTCGGTCCCGCCGGCGCCCGAATTGATCTGCACGACGGCGCCAAGCCGGTCTTCTTCGCCGCTCAGCATGTTGCGGAATTCAAGGTCTTCGACCAGGCGGAGGGTTTCGTGGTAGTGGCGGTCGAGCTCCGTTTCGGTGCCTTCACCCTGCACGAAAAACTCCCACATGACCATAAGGTCTTCGCGGCTCGATTCCGCCCGCAGGCAGGCGTCGGTCCAGCTTTTTTTATCGCGGATGGCGCGCAGCGCCTGTTCCGCGGTCTTGGGGTTGTTCCAGAAATCGGAGGATTGCGTCAGAAGCTCTTCTTCAGCGATCTGAGCGAGTTTTTTATCGACGTCAAAGAAACCTCCTTAAGGCGTCGAGCCTTGTTTTGAGGTCTTTCAGGTTTTCCGGGGATATCATGTCAGATTTTCAGTTCCGTTAGCACTTTAGAGATCAGATCGAATTCGAATCCTTTCCCGGCGACAAAAGTGGTGATTTTTTCCCGGATGTTCAACTGTTTTCCGTTTTTAATTTCCGACATCTTTTTCAGCGCCAGTTCACGGATCGTCCGCAGGTAATCATCCTCCCTGATCTCCTCCATGGCTTTGCTCACCAGGTGTTCGGGGATGGAGCGGTTGCGGAGCTCATGGCGGATCTTCATCCGCCCCCATTTGTTGATATGGAATTTGCTGCGTACAAAGATCCTGGCATAGCGTTCTTCGTCGAGGAAGCCTTCGCTTTTGAGTGTATGCATGATCTTCCTGATCCGGGAAGAGGAAACACGCCACTGGGTCAGTTTGTTTCCGACGTCCTGGCTGCAACGTTCCTGGTAGGCACAATATTGACAGATCCTTTCGAGGACCGCTTCCAGGTCATCTTTCATGATGCCGGACGAAGGGGATTTCATGATGTCCGGGACTAAATCTTGTAATCCGAAATAATTATGTAAAGATAATGAAAAAAATGTCAAAAAGCGTCAGAGGGATTTTTTTTTGCATCCTTCTTCATTTCTGCTTTTCGAACACATCCACTTCCCGGAAAAAGAACGGCCCGTGGGCGCTGTGCTCGCTCACCCAGAGCAGGAACCGGTACCGGCAGGCCTGTTGCGGGGCTGGAAGTACAGTATAGAGGGCTTTGCTGTTCCCCCATATATCTTCCGGCGGGGCAAGCGCCAGGAATGTCCATCCGGCCAAGGAAGGATCGCCTTCTTCCGGTGGAGCCTCCGGGCCTGTAGCCCCCCATAAGGAAAAAGACTGGCCGCCCCGCCGGGTGTTTTGTTCGGTAAAAATATGGATGCTGTCGATCTCAATCTCGTTTCGGAGGTCCATGAGGATCCGGCCTTCGCCCTTCTCCGACCATATATCGCTGACTGAATCACCGGGCAGGAGGTCGTACATGCCGTCGTTGATCGCGGAGATGCTTATGCCCATCCCCGACCCTGACGGGGTGCCCGACCCTGACGGGGTGCCCGACCCCGTCAGGGTCGGAATGGTATCTGCCTCGCTGAAGTAATAGGTCGCGGTAACGCCGTTCGGCTGGTGAATGTCGGCATAATCCCGCATCGTCAGCCGCGCCGGCAGATTCGCCAGGCTGCGGTCACGATAGTAAAGGATGGTCATGGAAGGCGCCATGCTTTCGGAAACATAGCTCTTCTTCATGCTCAACACAAGGGGCTGACGGCCGGTGAAATCATCATAGAGCGGCATGGCGGCGCCGACCCTGTCGTTGGGATTCCCGGCGACCGTGATGGCGAAGATCCTGATGCTTTCATTGTCGGGAAGCTGAAGCACCCCGCCCGGCGCGGAAACCCCGATCCCGTACTTGAAGATGTATCCGTAACGGTATGGCAGCGCCGCCGTATCGCAGTTGAGATGGGTGGCAAACCACGCCACCTCGTCCCGCCTGATGAATCCGGCCTGTAACCCGGTCATCCGACCGTACTTGCCCCAGGTCCGGTTGTCGAACTGCCCGATCTTTTCCCGGAACGAACCGATGCGCAACGCTGTCTTTACCCCTCCTGCCTTAAAGGTCCCGGCGGTGTCAGTCTCTGCAGCAGCAAGAAAGTAGATACGATCATAGGTCCCGGTATCCGGGAGGCTGATCTTCTGGCCCTTGCAGATCAGGGCATTGTTCTTGCCGTCAGCCGACGACCCCAGGTTGAACGGGATACCATCCACAATCAACGCCCCCGGGAACAGGCCGGCGGGGAAGCTCAGACCGCTTTCGCCGAAAGCGCCGTTCTTCCGGTTCCTGTCGGTGGATACTACATCCGCATCAAACGCCAGCGGGAGGGGATAGGCAACGGGCTCTGTCTGCTTTTCAGCCGGGGGCTCAAGCTGAACGGCAAAGCTGCGCGCGGCAAACGGTTTCAACGCGGCGACCAGTTTCCCGTTCCTCAGGGTTGCCTCTCCGATAAGCCGTTCCTGCCCGTCAACCTCCCAGGCCTTTTTAATCTTGCCGGCAAAGGTAACTTCAACCTCCGGAAGGTCCTTCCCGGCCAGCTCCTGAAGCCGAATGATGATATCTTTTCCGTTCTCCGCCTTTTTTATCGCACGGATGTCAACCTGCGGCGCGGAAACGGCCGCAAAGGAAAAGCTCTTCCCGAGGAACCCCGGGTGCTTTTCCGCCGAGAAAACCCTCAGCGGCTGGTTCAGCCCACGCCCCTGCCACTCCGAAAGTCCGTAGCGCCAATCGCCTTTATGACTGTAAATCCCGCAGGTCACTTCATGGATCCCCCAGTCCTGCGTGGCCTGGTCATGATAAATGTTCGTTTTCGGGGTATGCAGCATGGTAAGCCGGAGCGTACGATCATTTGGCTTGTCCGACCCGAACTTACTGTCTTCCACGATGGTTACGCCAAAGTTGCCTGTCCGGTCGGTGAGGTCAAACCATTCGCGCGAAGGCACCTCGTATTTCTTTTCGTCGTTGTTGCCGCGTTCAATGGTCCCCATCCCTAAATTATAGGTCGCCACGCTGTTGGAAGCCGTCAGCGGGAAGGCGGCCTTGAGGCTGACCCCTTCCGACTGCCATTCGATGGTGTTCCGGATGATCAGGGACTCCTTCCCGGCTGCAAGCTGCAGATATTGCGTGAACCGCGAGTTCATGGCGCCGCGGACGATCTTCAGCGCGATCCGTACCGGTCCCTTTTCCACGATGCTGATCTCGGCAGGGCCCCTGACACGTCCCACAGGCGGCATTTTCCGGTCTTTCCAGTCCATGTTCCATGCCGGCCAGTATTCGGGGTGCTCGCGCTGGAATTCAAGTCCCGCAGGTGCCGACAACAGCTCCCTGCCCAGCTTTTTATCGATGATGCTTGAAATGTCACCTGCCGGGTTAACCGTCACCTTCAGGAATTCATTCTCAAGGGTTTTCTGCGAAACAGAAAGCGATGACCGGACCTGAGCGGTCTCGTCCGCCTTCTGCACATCATAGCACTGGAAACCGAAGGATGGTACCGTGCAGGAGAACAGGATCCGCAGGGTCTCCTTTGTAGCGGCCAGTATCTGTACCGGCACCTCCTTACCGGAGGGATCCACGACCTTCACCGCCTTCGGGGCTCCGCCGGGAAAACGGAATTCGGCCTCAGCGATGTCCTTGCGGCTGATGGCAAGCGGGTTATATACCACCAGGGCGACGCCCCTGACACGGGTATCCATAGACCTGATCACGGCCCCGGCCGAATGTTCCATCACTGCGGCAAACCTGTTGAGGGCAAGCACTTCATCATTCCAGGCATACTCGTATGCTTTCGGGATGGAAGTGCCCGGCAGGATGTCGTGCATCTGGCTGCCGAGCACCAGCCACCAGGCTTCGTTGATCGCCTGGCGGGGATAAGCGATCCCCCCGAGCCAGTCGGCCATCACCGCCGCAGGTTCGGCCGCCAGTGCCAGTTGTTCATTCATCCGGTTCCATCTTTTCATGTAAGCCTGAGAAGTCAGGGAGCCTGCCGAATGTTCGGTCAGCAGCAGGTCGCCCGAATAAACGGGAAGCCTTTTCTTCTGATCCTCGTTCAGGTCGCGGAACAATTGATCGGACGAGGCAAGGTATACATTGATCTTCCCACCCGGCTGGCCAATGCTGCCGGTTGCGTTCTTCACATCCGATTCGCGCGGGGCGCCGCCCTGATCTCCTACGCCATAATAACGGTAATCGGCAAAGACGCCATACTTACTCCCGTTCTCCATCACCCGCTCCACCCAGTAGGAGGCCGTATCAAGCCGGGGCTCCACCTTCCCCGTGTAATCGGTGGCATTCAGCGCCGCTACGATGCCGTTGCCATCGGGCCCCGTCCAGTTACCGATATTAAAAGGGATGCCGGCTGCAGAACCCCATGACAATTTTTGCGTCGAAAAACCTTTCAGTCCCGCGTGGGCCAGCACGGAGGGAACGTGGGCCTGAAAACCGAAGCAGTCGGGCAGCAGAAAATCGACACTTTCCCTGCCGAATTCCGACCTGAAGTACCCGTTGCCGTATAAAACCTGGCGTATCACCGATTCCGGGGAAGGAACGTTGACGTCGCATTCGTCCACCGAAGAGCCCCCGACGAACCATCTTCCCTGCGCGATATATTTCTTCAGCCGCTCGTACTTGTCGGGATAATATTCCTTTATCATTTTATACCGGCGAGCACCGGAGAACGTGAAAACATAGGGTTTGTACTTTTCGAAACGGCTGAAATTATCGTCGAGCGTGTTTTTCAGGAAAACCCTGACCGTTTCATCATAATCCCATCGCCACTCCGTATCGAGGTGAGAATACCCCACCGTATAAAGCACCGGATCCTTTGAAAGGTCATATTTCGGCGTCTGGACAGGGGTGGAACCCGTCTGGGCGGCAGCAGCTCCCGTAAGGAGAAGAAGCGGGAAGATGATCGCCCGGAAATGGTTTCGCAACATTGCTCTTGTTTTTCCCTGTAAAAGTAGGGATTAATTATATTTCCCGAAAAACTATACTTTTGCACGGCATTAACACTATCAGGAGATCATAATATGAGACAAATCGTAATGCTTATTCTGGCAGGATCCATCCTGGCTTCCTGCAGCACGGGGAAAGACGAGTATAAGATCACCGGCAGCGTCAGCGGGTCGGATACCGGCATGATCTACCTTCAGAAATACGACCTGGAGAAATGGATCGACATTGATTCAGCCAGGCTTGACAAGGGAAACTTCACCTTCACCGGGAAGACGGACCTTCCGGAGATGTGGCACCTCTCGATGAACGGGAACCAGGTGTTCCTTCCATTCTTTGCCGAAAGAAGCCGGATCACCGTTCAGCTATTTCCCGACAGCATTGAAAAATCAACCATTCAGGGCTCCGCGTCGCATGATATCTACCGGCAATATGTCGGACTTACGGAGGTCATTGATCTGAAGATGGAGGAGATCTACAAAGAGTATAAAAAGGCCCGGGACGCAGGGGATACGCTGGAAATGCAACGGGCCGACTCCCTCTCCGATGTACTGGACAATGATAAGAAAAAGGTGTTGCTCAATTTCGTGAAGGCCAACCCTTCCACGGTCGTTTCGCCCTACCTGGTGATGCGCAACAGCTGGCAGTTTGAGCTTCCCGATCTGGAGGATGTTGTAAGTGTAATCGACACCGGCATCAACGCCTCCATCTACATGCAGGTGTTGAACAAGCGCATCGATATCCTGAAGAGTGTCGCCGTCGGGCAGACGGCTCCCGACTTCGAAATGAGCGATACCACCGGAAACCCCGTGAAGCTCTCCTCGCTGAAGGGAAAATACCTGCTTGTCGATTTCTGGGCTTCCTGGTGCTCGCCATGCCGGGCAGAGAATCCCAACGTCGTAAAGGCTTTCCTCGACTACAGGAACAAGGGTTTTGACGTCCTGGGATGTTCTTTCGACCAGAACCGCGATAAATGGATCAAGGCGATAAAGGACGATAAACTGACCTGGACCCATGTTTCCGACCTGAAAGGCTGGGGCAATGCGGCGGGGAAGCTATACGGCATTAACTCGATCCCGGCCAGCGTGCTCCTCGACAAGGATCAGGTGATCATCGCCCGCAACCTTCGCGGCGAGGATTTGATGAAGAAGCTGGAGGAAGTTCTGGGTCCGGCGGAGACAGGGAAAGTAACCAGGAAACAGAAGACAAAATAAATTCAATTAACCGTTTTGCTGTGCGCAGATACCCATCCCCCGTCCCCTTCCCTGCCGGCAGGGAAGGGG
>Ga0163209_1001408_pt1 | contig 10428 bp, 9 predicted proteins | sample Kivu_160m_FD_113538 | JGI IMG/M metagenome (GOLD analysis project Ga0163209, IMG submission 113538) | Freshwater microbial communities from Lake Kivu, Western Province, Rwanda to study Microbial Dark Matter (Phase II) - Kivu_160m | ecosystem: Environmental > Aquatic > Freshwater > Lake ... | reverse complement strand
CTCCGTGGTGCCGCCGCCTATATCAATGATCATAGAGCCCACAGGTTCGGTTACCGGCAGGCCCACACCCAGCGCCGCAGCCATCGGTTCGGCAATGAGGTACACCTCCCGAGCCCCGGCGTGTTCCGCCGAATCGCGGATAATCCGCTTCTCCGATTTGGTAACTCCGGAAGGAACACATACTGTAACTCGGGGCCGGAACAGCCGGTTCTTGTGCACCTTGCGGATGAAATAACGGATCATCTCTTCTGCCACTTCATCGTCATCGATGACTCCGTTGCGCATAGGACGGATAACTTCTATGTTTTTATGGGTTTTACCCATCATCTCCCAGGCTTCAAAACCCAAGGCGGTAATTTTACCATCCTCTTTCTTAACCGCAACTACCGATGGCTCGCGGATTACAATCCCTTTACCGCGGACATAGACCAGAGTATTGGCGGTGCCAAGGTCGATGGCAATATCGCTGGAAAAGAAACTGCTCAGGGATATAGACATACTTTAAATGATGAATGATGAATGATGAATGATGAATGATGAATAAAAAGCGGACTTAAGACATAGGATTCAAGACTCAGGGAAAAGCAAAAGCGCTGCATCCCGCCAGAGCGGGTCGAAGCAGGGGATTTATTAGGTGTCGACTGCGGAGAGTCGACACCGCACAAAAATATTGCGTTGTCAACTATCCGATTAACTAATCAACAAATCAACAAATGAACAAATGAACTATTCTAATGTCTGAAATGGCGTTTTCCGCTGAAGACCATAGTCAGTCCAAGTTCGTCCGCGGCTTTAATCACATCCTCGTCTTTGACCGAGCCGCCGGGCTGGACAATGGCTTTTACTCCCGCTTTAGCCGCTTCTTCAACGGAATCAGGGAAGGGGAAAAAGGCGTCGGAAGCCATAACCGCATCCTGCAGGGAATGTCCGAAGCGTCCGGCGTTCGCTACCGCTATTTCCACCGCGCTCACTCTGGAAGTTTGACCGCAGCCGATGCCCAAAGTCTGCCAGCGGTCGTTCAAGACCACGGCATTCGATTTCGCCCATTTCACCGCTTTGGCCCCGAATAGCAGCGCTTCCCATTGCTCTTCCGTAGGCAATAATTTAGTTACCACTTTAAAATCCTCCCGTGTGAAGGTAACATAATCGCCTTCCTGAGCCAGCAGTCCGCCGCTTATGGATACGATTTTCTTCTCACGCTTATCAATTTGGAAATTACCGGTTTCCATCAAGCGCAAATTCTTTTTCTTCTTTAACACCGTTAAAGCTCTTGCGGTGAACGAAGGCGCAATGACGGCTTCAAAAAAGACTTCCGACAGCGCATCGGCGGTTTCCTTGTCCACTTCACCATTGAAACCGACGATGCCGCCGAAAGGCGACCTGGTATCACAGGAGTAAGCTCGTTCATAGGCTTGGCGAAGAGAATAGCCGACGGCTAAGCCGCAGGGAGTGGTATGCTTGATAATGACACAGGCGGGCTGAGGTGAAAAGTCATAAACGATATTTGCCGCCGCATCAAGGTCCAGAAGGTTGATATAGGACAGCTCTTTACCATTCAGCTGGCGCATGCGCGAAAGTCCGGAATCGGCGGATTTATACCAGCGCGCTTTCTGATGCGGATTCTCACCGTAGCGCAAATCCTGACCTTGACTGCCATAAAGGAAGAGGTCGCCGGTGAAGAAATGAGCGGTAGCGAAATCATAAACGGCGGTATGTGTGAACGCTTCCGCCGCCCAGCGCCGCCGGATGGTTAAGGTTATACCTTCGGTCGAAGCATAGGTCTGGATAAATTCCTTATACTGGCCGGGACGGTGCAGCACGGCGACATAGGGGAAATTTTTCGCCGCCGCACGGAGTAAGGCTACGCCGCCGATATCGACTAACTCCATCGCCGCTTCATCCGCGATGCCTTTATGCGCTTTCTCCATAAAGGGATAAAGGTTGACGACAACTAATTCGATGGGTTTGATACCGTAGGCTTCCGCCTCCCGCACATCTTCAGTATTCTCCCGGCGCAGTAAAATGCCGCCATGAATCTTGGGATGCAGGGTTTTGACTCTTCCGGAGAACACTTCCGGAGAACCGGTGTAATCTGAGACATCGGTAACTTCAAAGCCAGCGTCTCGAATGATATTGGCGGTGCCGCCGCTGGATAACATTTCCACGCCGTTATCTGCCAAAATCCTCAGCAGGTCCAAGAGATAGGATTTATCAAAGACGCTGATCAACGCCCGTTCGATTTTAAAGCTGTTCATTTTTCCTTCAGGTTTGTTCCCTCGTTTTATCGACCATTACCTTGCCGCTGACGACTTTTACCTTGCCTTGAGCGAACCATGTAACCACTTCGGGATAAAACTGGTGCTCGACTTCCAGTACCCGCTTGCTCAACGATTCCGCGTCATCGGCATCATAAACCGGTACGCACCTTTGAGCGACGATACCGCCCTGGTCATATTCTTCATCTACCAAATGTACGGTAACACCGGTAACTTTACAGCCCGCAGCCAAAACCGCTTCATGCACTTTGCGCCCGAAGTAGCCTTTACCGCCGAACATCGGCAATAAAGCGGGATGAATATTGATGATGCGATGGCGGTACTGCCGGACGATTTCTGGAGGTATTTTCCGCAAATATCCGGCTAAAGCGATGAAATCAATGTGCAATTCCGCCAGCGCTTTCTGCAGTTCCACTAAGAAAGCGTCTCTATCGGTAAAATCCTGCCGGTTGATGCAGCGGCAAGGTACTCGGAACAGTTTCGCCCGGTCGATGGCTCCAGCTTCTGCATTGTTGGTGATTAGAAGCGCGACTTCCCAGCCTAAGCTGTGGTCTCGGGAAGCCTGCACTAAGGCTTGGAAATCGGTGCCGCTGCCGGAAGCGAAGACCGCTAGGCGCATTATTTGCTCATTAAAGTGCAACGCCTTCCTCCAAAAAGCATAATTTGCCGTTTTCGGCGTCCATTTCTATTTCCACGCCCAGCGGCAGAGTCATTTTTACATCACTATGTCCTAACGGCAGTCCCGCAAGCACAGGCAGTTCTTTATCCGCTAAAAGCTGGTGTACTATCTCGCTTAAAGAAAAAGCTTCCTTATCTTCCTCTTCCCAGCATTTATGGAAATCACCCAGGAGCAAGCCGGAAATTTTATCTATGACTCCGGCGTTTTTCAGGTGAGTCAGCATGCGGTCGATGCGGAAGGGCTTTTCGCCGATCTCCTCCAAAAAGAGGATTTTACCGCTTATATCGCCGAAATATTCTGTGCCGAGCAGGGAGACGGCTAAAGACAGACAGCCGCCGATGAGCCGGCCTTCGGCTTTGCCGGGAAGAATGGTAACCAATTCCCGCCCGGCGGGAGGGATAAAATCACCTTTCAGTCTGCCGTTAAGCGTGTTCCACAGGGACGCTTCTGAATATACATCCAGCCCTTCTCCAGCTTGCAAAGCCATTGGCCCATAAAAGGTAATTAAACCAGTTTTTTGATGGATGGCCCATAACAGCGTGGTTACATCGCTGCCGCCGATAATGATTTTAGGATGATATGCAGCGGCGGCATAATCGATAAGCGGCAGAATGCGTGAGCAGCCGTATCCGCCGCGGGAAGCGAAGACTGCGGAAACCTTATCATCCTGCAGGAAGCGGTTGACATCGGCGGCGCGGTCGAGGTCACTTCCGGCTAAATAACCGTATTTATCTCGAGTATGCGCTCCTTCTATAACATTAAAGCCTCTGTCGGAGAAGTATTTCACTGCCGGCTCGAAGCGCGCCCGGTCTTCGGAGGAAGCGGGTGAGACTATGGCAATAGTCCCGCCGGGCATTATCGGCTGAGCTTTCAGCAAGATAGTTCCGCCTTAATTCCGCCATAACGGACTGCGTAGTCGGTAATCGCCGAAACCGCCTTCATCGACGAAAATAAACTGGCGGTTGTCCTCTAAATAGTACCAGATTTCGTAAGCTTTGCTGTACAAATCATAGGGATGGCGTTCAACTTCACCTGGCGGGCCGTAGATGACATAAACATGACCCCGGTCGCATTTCCACCCGCCCTCGCTGAAATACTGGTTGGATTCCCAAATCCGGCGGTAATATTCTTCCATCAATTTAAATGATTCAGCTTCCGTCTTACTCCATTTGCGCCAATAATCGAGGAACATTTCCAGCCGCCGGCCTTCATAGTCCTCCTGAAGTTTGGTGATTTCCCGTTCGGTGGCGATATAGGTCAACTGCTCGATGGCTTTGTCCAAGTCGTGTATGGTCGGCGGCAGTTCCGGCCAGTGAATGCGGAATTTCTTGGTCTTACTGGCTTGCTTCTTACCCTGCGTTACCTTCAAAACTAACTGGTAATCATCGAAATCGAATTCTTTCAATTCGAGCCGGAATTTATCTTTCAGCACCGGCGCTTCAATATGGCGGTTGAAATCGCCTGTCAACCGTTCGCTGCCCTTGGAATCGATTAAATGATAGCTGATGGCTAAATCGGCGGGATATTCCCGGCACATAACTTCAAAATAAACCCAGATGCTCTCTTCACCGCTGAAGACTGCTCCAGAAACACTGGGTTTTAAAGAGACATTATGGTTTTCATCGACAATCACCGTATCCAATAGAATGGGCCCGGTAATTAGTATATCTTCATCTTTAAAACTGGAGACTTTGATTTCTTTTTCCACCCGGTTGATGGAGCGTGAATCCTTATCCAGCAGTTCGAGAATCAGCTTGTAATTTCCGGGCGAAAGGTCGAAATTGGCTTCCACCCAATCATATTGCGTGCGGGAATTGGTGGCGTAGTAATCTTCAGTAACAATTTCTCGATCGATGCGGTCGCTGGTGATGTAATTGCCTTTGTCATCCAGCAGGGAGAAAGTCACCCGGTAATTCGCCTTGAATTTATCGTTCTCCTTTAAGAATTGCAGGTCATCATAAAGCACATTGGCGAAGACACGCAGCCGTCTTTTTCCCGCTTCATCGGTGAATAAGACGATGTAGTCGGTATTGAAACCGCTGCTAAACTGCGCTTCCATCGGAGGAGCGTTACACTGCCCAAACAGGGGAAAGGGCTGGGCGATGAAAGCGATGAAATATATTAAGATAAGAAGTCCTCTTTTCACTATATTCCTCCTTTATCACAGCCAAAATTATTCTCTTTGAAAGTAAGTTTGCAAGTATGCAAGTTGACAAGTGTGCAAGTCAATAGCAGGAATAGCTATGTAAAATCATTACAGTCTACCCAAGATAGGAAGAAATCGTTGTACATACAATTAGGTGGATATTCTAAGTTCATTAAAAACAAAATGCTCTGGATTCCGGCTTTCGCCGGAATGACAAATCCTCGGCATTTTAGGACAGACCATCTGCACTAGGCAATATTATTTTATGACAGCCCAGAATTTTTCTTACTACTACACTCCTGCATAGAAATGAGTTTATTGATTTTATCAATCCTGCTTTACAATTTCACCGAGCAGGTCATAATCCCCGGCGGAACGGATTTTAACCCTGACTAATTCACCGGCGTCGGCGGACCCTTGAATAAATATCTTGCCATCGATTTCAGGCGCTATAAATTGATTCCTGCCGTAAAGCGCGCCTTCCTCGTCATTCCCATCGACAATCACATCATAGACTTTCCCAATTTTCGCTTGATTTTTCTTAGCAGAGATCGAGCATTGCAGGTCCATAATGGCTTCCAGCCGGAATTGGGCGGTTTCCTGGGGAATCCGGTTTGGAAAATAGAAAGCGGAGGTGCCTTCTTCCGGTGAATAAGTGAAGACTCCCAAGTGGTCGAACCATTCTTCAGCAACAAAATCGAGCAATTCGGCGAATTCATCCTCACCTTCACCGGGAAATCCGGTCATCAGCGAAGTCCTAATTGCCGCCTGCGGAAGGAGCGATTTAATCATCTTAAGCTTAGCTTCGATCTCCCTACGGTTTATCTTCCGCCCCATCCGCCGGAGGATTTTATCGTTGATATGTTCGATGGGAAAATCGAAGTAAGGGCAGATTTTCTTCTCACCGGCGATTAATTCGACCAGGCTGTTCTCCACCAAAGGCGGGTGCAGATAAAGCATTCTAATCCACCGCAGGCCATCGATTTTGACCAATTGACGAAGCAGGAGCATTAAATCTGCCTCTTCAGTTAAATCGGCGCCGTAGCTGTTGATCTCCTGAGCGATGATTATCAGTTCCTTAGCGCCTTCCTCCGCTAAGGAACGAGCTTCAGTTACTAAGCCGGCAATGCTTTGGCTATGGTACTTTCCTCTAATAGCGGGAATAGCGCAGTAAGCGCAATTGCGGTCGCAGCCGTCGGCGATGCGCAGATAACGGTAATGCTTTGGAGTAAAGGCATAGCGGGGATTTTGTACAGCCGATGGTCTAACTGAAGAATCGATGATAGCTTTCACCAGACCTGAGTAATCGCCGGCACCGAAGTATCCGTCCGCCTCAGGAAATTCCTTCTTTAATTCGGCATCATACCTTTGCGGCAGGCAGCCGGCGACAAAAAGCTTTCTCCCTTTCCGGTGTTTCTTCCATACTGCGCCGGATAAAATGGTATCCACCGCTTCCGCCCGGGCGGCTTCGATAAAAGAACAGGTATTGACTACCAAGCCATCGGCTTCTTCCGCATCCTCCACGATTTGGCCTCCGGCTTCTTTCAGCATCCCTGCCATCCGCTCGGAGTCAACTAAATTCTTACTGCAGCCTAAATTGACAAATTTAATCTTGAAAACAGAATTAATGCTCCCTTGCGGGCTTATATTTTCATCCTTCGTTGTGGTTGGTCGCGAACGCAACCGCCCATGGCGGTTTATTTTAAAAGCGGTCTTCAAGTCAACAAGTCCGCAAGCCGGCAATATAGTTCTTGTTTAAATCCAAGTTTTTCTCTGTGTGACTCTGTGTTCTCTGCGACTCTGTGGTGGATGCTTTGATCTTCGCTTTTCACTAAATCCTGAATCCTGCTTTTAATCTAGCAATTCCCGTATAAACTGTTCCGCATCGAATTCTACTAAGTCATCTATCTTTTCACCTACTCCCAGGAATATAATCGGGAGAGCGAAATTGCGTGATACGGCTAAAGCCGAGCCTCCTTTAGCGGTGCCGTCAAGCTTAGTAATGATTAGACCGTTGACTCCGGCTTTTTCGGTGAAGATTTGTGCCTGAGCGATGGAGTTTTGCCCAATGACTGCATCCAGTACCAGCAGAGTTTGATGCGGGGCGGAGTCATCCAGTTTTTTCAACACCCGCGCCACCTTTTCCAATTCATTCATCAAATTGGATTTGGAATGCAGCCGCCCGGCGGTGTCGATGATTAGAGCGTCTTCCTGCTTAGCTTGAGCGGATTTAAGCGCGTCGAAGGCGACGGAAGCAGGGTCTGCGCCCGGCGCTTGCTTGATGATGCGGGCGCCGGCTCGCAAGCCCCATAATTCCAGCTGCTCAATAGCCCCGGCGCGGAAGGTGTCTGCCGCCGCTAACACTACCTTCTTATCTGCTTTTATCATGGAATAAGCCAATTTGGCGGCGGTGGTTGTTTTGCCGCAGCCGTTCACTCCCACCAATAAAATCACTTCCGGTTTGTGAGACAGGCTGAAAGGCTGGGCGGGCGGGAAAAGCTTTACCATCTCCTGCAGGAGGATGTCTTTCGCTAAAGCTTCATTTCCGTTTCGCTTCATCCGTTCCCGCAAGGCGCGTAAAAGTTCTTCCGTCAGTTCGACACCTAAATCACCTTCATAAAGAACTTGTTCCAAGTCGTATAGAAGCTCTTCATCCAGCTGAGTTTTAAATCTTAATAATCCACCAAGATTCAGCTTTTCCTTTGTCCGCTCCAATCCGCTCTTTAATGAACCGATAATCCCCATTAGTTCCGCTTTTCTCGGTGAAACCGCGGGTTTAATATATCTTTGTTGTGAACGATTTTATGTGTGCTCTTCACTAATCCCTGCTACCCAGCCCCTAATCCCCGCTTTTCAAATTCCCCAGTTTAATTTTTCCCGCAGGATATTGTAGAAATAGGTGCCTTTCATACTGATTAATTTAACCACCCGTTCGGATTTCTTGATGATGACGGAAGCTCCGGGCGCTAATTTCTGTTCCATAAAGCCGTCGCAGGTGAAGATCAAATCGGTTTGATTTTGCTCGCATTCGATTTCAATCGATTTATCGGCGCGGATGACAATCGGCCGGTGCGCTAAAGTGTGAGGGCAGATGGGATTGATGATGATGCCCTGCATAGTTGGTTCTAAGATTGGTCCCCCGGCGCTTAAGGAATAACCGGTAGAACCGGTGGGCGTGGATATGATGATGCCGTCGGCATGGTATGTGTTCAGGTATTCGCCTTCTATGGTCGCACGCAATTTAATGATGCGTGAAACCGCGCCTTTCTCCACCACAATATCATTGAGAGCGTAATATTTCTTATTGCCGGAGTTGTTGTTCTTGACCTGCGCTTCCAGCAGCATACGGGTTTCTATGTTATACCTTCCGGCGAGGAAATCTTTAAAGCGTTCGACCAAGCCTTTAGGAGAGATTTCCGCTAAATAACCAAGTCCGCCGAAATTGACGCCGAGGATGGGCGTTTCCGCCGCGCCCACGGCGCGGACCGTGGACAGCATGGTGCCGTCCCCGCCGAACGACAGCACCACATTACAGTGCCGCGCGAGTTCTTCCCGGGGGTAGTAAGCTTGAGGCAGGTCGCCCAGCAAGGCTTTCAGTGCTTCGTCTGCGATGAAATGTCCGCCTAATTGGTTCAGCCACAGTAAGAAATCAGGTAATGCGGACTGGCATTCCGGTTTACCGGTATTGCAGATGATACCTAAAATCATATTATTTATAAATCTTTTAACACTTCGTTCAAGCTCTTATCAAGATCCGACCTCAAAGGCTCGCAAGGAATTTTAAATTTTTTCAGGACTGTATAGAATTTCTTGTAACCTTTTTCTCCGCGTAGCTCAATCCACTCAATTTTATTATTGGTCAGTTGTTTTTTATTCAAATCGGATAATTTGTCCGCAATGAAAATATTAGTATCGCGAGCAAAAACTGCATCTGCACTTTCAGGATTTCCTTTGCCCATTAATTTAATCTCACAGCGATATTTTATATTGGATTCTGTTCCTTCCAGGTGTAAATCAACTTCCCTTATAGAAATAGGTGAGATTAATTGACGATAATGTACTTCTGGCACACTAAATAATTTGCAGAGAGTAATTAATAAGGGTTTCTCGACTTCCTTACCCACAGCGCTCCATAATCCGCCTCTTAGAGCGGCTCTTTTAACTGCAATGGCGTTAATCACGATTAAACTTTCATTGATATCCAAATCGACACTCACACCACGAAATTTAATATTAAGTGTTAAATTAAGATCACCAGATTCTTCTATTAAATCTTTATAATATTCACCAAAGCATCATAATGCTCAAGAGAAGCATCCACCACCACTTCTCTATTAGCAGTGTTATACATATTTGATATGGTTTTCATATTAAGGCCGGAATTTAGCGCGATTTCTTCTTTGGAAAGTCCTGCATGCAACAATTCCCTCCTATACCAATCGAGGGAAATATTTTTCCCTTTCAATTTTGCGTTAACGACTTTTTTAAAGAATTCAATTACATGCTGTATAAATTCAATGTCGATTAGAGTAACAACTTCGATGCGATAATCTTGTCCTTTGATGAGTCTTTCAATAATTGTTTTAATTTTTTTATTTTCCAGTTTCATAATTTCTCCGATATATATTTCTGAATTCTTCAATATTAATAATTCTGAAATCATTGTCGAAAATAATCGATTGGGAAAGCTCCTGTTTAATTCTTTCAACAAATTTTAGTTCAACCTCTGTCAGGAAGAAATATCTTTCCAATAAGACTACTGCTTTCCCAAAAGTTCCTGTGCCGGCAAAAGGATCGAAAACTAAATCTCCTTTATAAGAATATAACTTAACAATTTTTTTACATAATTCTAATGGAAATACAGCAGAATGAACTTGATCGAAACAGGGATCAATATCCCATATATTTGAAGTATTAAAATTATTATCGACTTTACTTTCTCTTATGATCTTATAATCATATTGTCTAATATTCCAGTCGATTAGTTTATCAGTTTTTTTTCTATAAACCATAACATATTCATTGACGGCATTAGCTTTATAAGCTAAAGGTTTTCGATGCTGCGCAAATCCAGAATTTCGGTTTTTGACGCTTGCTTCCGGTTTTACCCAGATAATATCATCGATAAATTCCCACCCCATTTGAGTTAAATATGGATGAATATCAAAAGGAATAGGGTATCTTTTACTGGAATGCCGCCGGCTGACACGGGGAATAATAATGGGTGAAGTATTCAGAATAAAAAACCTTCCTTCTTTAGTTATTCTATGAACTTCCCGGAAAACTTCAACTATAAAATTCAGATATTCTTGATAACTGCTGTAAGT
>Ga0163209_1001405_pt1 | contig 10446 bp, 6 predicted proteins | sample Kivu_160m_FD_113538 | JGI IMG/M metagenome (GOLD analysis project Ga0163209, IMG submission 113538) | Freshwater microbial communities from Lake Kivu, Western Province, Rwanda to study Microbial Dark Matter (Phase II) - Kivu_160m | ecosystem: Environmental > Aquatic > Freshwater > Lake ... | reverse complement strand
CGTACGTGTACCACCAGTACCGGGTGGATGTAGCGACGGCATTTCCGGGGCTGAACAATGCGGGCGGACGGGGAGAGGGAGAAGGCGGGCCATTAGGGGCGTTCTTCCTGAATACGGCGGGGTACGCGAACGGCGTGCACACGATCTACTGGATCGCGACGGACGACGCGGGCGCGGCGGACGGGATCGGCAGTAGGTACTTCAACATCATGAACGCGGGAGCCGCCCCATTAGAAAGTCATCGCCCTCATGATTGCAAAGTCATTGCTGATACGGCACATTTGAGGTTCACAAAAAATGTTAATATAAAGCACAAGAAATCTTGACAAACATGTGCGTGATATTATATTACTATTGTGCGAATATTAACACCAGGACAACTTATCATGAGATCTACCGTAACGATTGAAAAAGGGATTTTGGACAAGCTCGTCTATGAAACAAAGGCCAGGAGCAAGGCGTCCGCCGTTAAAGAAGCGATCCGGGTCTACATGAAGATCAAGAAGATCGAGAGGATAAAGTCCATGAAAGGGAAGCTCGAGTTCGATCTTACGGCGAAGGAGATAAGGGACCTTGAGCGCTGAGAAAGTCCTGATCGATACTTCGGTCTGGATCGATTATTTCAAGAACGGCGATCCGAATCTGTCCTCTAGGATCGACGATGTCCTTTCTGGGGCCGAGGTTTACGTTCCCGGGATCGTTCTGGCCGAACTGGTCCAGGGCGCACGGTCCGAACGGGAGATTGCGGCCATCAAAGATATGACGGAGACCTTCGCGTTCGCCGGCCACGGCCACGGCGCCTGGTTCAAGGCGGGGAAATTGTCTTACGAGCTCCGGAAGGCGGGAAAAACGGTCCACTTGGCCGATTGCTATATCGCCGTGATCGCCCGGGAAAACGGGTGCCGGGTCATAACCCGGGACGAGCATTTCAAAGCGATTGGAGAGATTTTCGATTTTGAGCTTTCGGAGGTGTGATACGTTCGCGGCGCTCTTTCCCCGATTTGAAAATCGGGGTTTCGCGCCGCGAACGTATGAACAGACATGAACAGGCAGCGGTCTATCCAAGAATGGATAACAAAATAGTCAGTGCCCTGATAACAGGGGCTTGGAAGGTTAAAATACTCGAATCGCCGGATTACAGCGAGATCAAGGAAATCAGAATATTTCATTGATTCTGGATTCCCGCCTTCGCGGGAATGACGGTCACGGGATCCAAGAGATTGCCGCAGCGCTCTCCGCGTCCTTTTAAGAAATAACGCCGCGAGAAATCATTTGCAATTATGTATCACCTACATTATCATTGAGATGCATAATATATAAAATGTTTATAAACAGAGAAAAAGAAATCGTACGCCTACGGCAATCGCTGTCCAGGGAAACTCCTCAACTGATTGCCGTCTATGGCCGCCGACGTTGCGGCAAATCCACCCTGCTGCGTCATATCCTTACGGATGATGCGATCTACTTTGCGGCCGATCTTCGTGAATCACCGCTGCAAATCGCCGCATTGGCCAAACAGATTGATAAAGCCATACCCGGGTTCAGCAAAGCCGCTTATCCTGATTGGGAGACCATTCTGGCCGGCCTGAACCAATCACTCCGCCGACGAACCAACGTATGTATCGACGAATTCCCCTATCTGGTCAAACACAGCCCTGAACTTCCTTCTATCATTCAAAAAATCGTTGACAGCCAAGCCTGCCAAAACCTAAACCTTATTCTTTGCGGTTCATCACAGCAAATGATGCACGGCATGGCGCTCGAAAGCAGCTCCCCGCTCTATGGAAGGTGTCATGAAGTGATGCGCATCGAACCCATGAAAATCTGTCACATGGCCCAATACCTCAATGTTTCAGCCGTTGAGGCGGTGAAGGAATTCGGTGTTTGGGGCGGTGTGCCGCGATACTGGGAAATACGAAAACAGGAAACTTCCTTCCAGCAAGCCCTGAAACGCCATGTGCTGGACCAATACGGGATATTATACGAAGAGCCCGAAAGGCTCTTTGCTGACGAGATGCGAACATCCGTTCAGGCCTTTTCGGTGCTTAGCCTTATCGGCGGCGGTTGTCACCGGATATCGGAAATTGCCGGCAGACTGGGCAAACCCGCCACACAATTGTCACGCTTACTGGCCTTTCTGACCGACCTGGGCTATATCAGAAGAGAAACCCCTTTCGACGAATCCATCAGATCAACTAAAAAAAGCCTCTATAAATTGAACGACCCGTTCCTGAATTTCTATTTTACTTTTTTGGTTCCAAATAAAAGCAGGCTCGAATATGGACTGGTCGAGCAGGTTTGGAAAGAACTTTCCGGGCAACTCGACAATTATCTGTCAGGCCAGTGGGAAACGCTTTGCCGAAGCGCGGTCCCTTTTATGGAAATAGAAGGCAAACGATTCAGTCCCGCTGCCAGGTGGTGGGGCAGCGGGATCAATGGCAAATCCTTGGAAATCGACCTCATTGCCAGGTCAACGGATAAAAGCACACTCCTGGTGGGTGAAGTGAAATGGTCGATAAAAGATTCGCCGTCCGAAATAAACAGGTTATTGGATCATAAAATCAGGAATATCCCTTTTATCGATGAACGGCGAGTGATAAAAGCCATTTTTCTGAAAAATAAAACAACCCCGAAATTTCAAGACTCCATCCTTTTTGATCCCGGGGATGTCGTGCAGGCAATAGGCGCCAAGCAATAGAAGTTAAAGCGGCCTGCGGTTCGTCTCCCGGCGCGATGAATTCCTGATCATCTATTAAACCAGATAGCCCACCATGAACAATGGTTTGGCGTTTTGACTAAATCTTTACAATGGCGATATCAAATCCAGACAATTGAAGGATAATAATGGTCGTGCCGAATGGTGATTTATGCCGAGGGCGATTCCATCAGGTCCAAAGATGCATATCTCCGTTTTTCATTCCCGCGCAATCCGTTTTTGTGCTAGCATAGCGGCGGGGAGGAGTTCGTAATGGTCAGCAAAGGGATAAAAGGCGCAATGAAAATATCGAGATTCATTTGCTTCTTCGCCACCTTTTCCTGTTTTGCCCTCTTCTGCTTCGCCGGTTCGGCCGAAACTCCGCGATCCGCCCCAGCCGAATCCTTCGCCCTCATCCGGACTTGGACCACGGAAAAACCCCACGGTTTGGCCCTCGACAAGGATGGGTATCTCTATGTAGCGGGCGGGAATAAAGTCAAGAAATTCAAGCCCGACGGAACTCTTGTTATTGAGATCTCAGTTTCGACGCTTCCCGGTCTCCTTACGTACATGGGCGTGGCCCTCGATTCTACTGGAAACATCTACGTTGCGACGGGGCACGGGAGCGCAATCGTAAAGTACAATGCGACGGGAACGTTCATCAAAAAATGGGGGACCGGCGGTTCGAAAGGTCTGCTTTTTCCCATTGGGATCGCGGTTGACAGCCTGAATAACGTCTATGTTTCCGACCAGCAGGATAATCGGATCGTTAAATACGATTCCGAGGGAACTTTCCTTGCGGAATGGGGAAGCCGGGGTAGCGGCGACGGACAATTCGACAGCATCTGGGGACTTCGTTTCGATGCTTCAGGCAAGCTTCACGTCGCGGACGGAAACAACAACACGATCAAGGTCTTCTCCGGCGACGGAACCTTTCTCAGGAAATATGGGGCCTCTCCTCCCAGTTCAAATCCGTTGATGTCGCCGAAAGGCATGGACATCGACGCCGAGGGCAATAGTTACATCGCTGAGCGGGGCGCCAATATGATCGCGATCTTCGACGCCTTGGGAAACCGGACTAATTATATCAATCCGGCGGATCCCAACATCCGCTTCGAAGATATCGTCATCGATGCGGACGGATATATCTTCGCCGCGGGATACGACAACAATCAGATTAGAGTCTATCGGTCGACCTGGTTGCCAGCGCTCGAGATTACGTCGCCCTTAGCCGATGCGATTATTTCAGGGACGCATACGATCCAGGCCACGGCGACGAGCGACTTGGGGATCAGCAAAGTCGAGATTTACGTCGATAGCGTGAAGATCGGCGAAGCGACTGCCGCGCAGGTCGCTGCCCGGGTATTATCGGGAAATAACATTGCAGCTGCGGCGGCGGTCTATACATACGCCTGGAACACGGCCGGATACGTCGATGGCCCCCATGCCCTCAAGCTCATAGCGTACAACACGCAGAATAAAACAGCGCAAAAAGAGATCTCGGTCATCGTCAACAATTCTAACGACCAGCTGCCTACCGTCTCCATCACCAATCCGCTGACGGGAGACAAGGTCCGCTTGGGGACGACGATCAGGGCGACGGCGACGGACGATAAGGGCGTGGCGAAGGTCGAGTTTTATGTGGACGGCGCCAAAATCGGCGAAGATACATCATCGCCTTTTGAATTCGTATGGGATGCTTCGGCACTCACCGACGGCACTCACGAGGTCAAGGCCACGGCCTACGACACGATCAGCCAGCCCAAATCCGCGACGATCAGCGTGACGGTCGTCAATCATGAGGAATATGGATTCGTCAAGAAATGGGCTGTCACTGGTCCTTTTGGATTAAGCTTCGACAATTATGGCAATATCTTAGTCGGGAGTGACTGGAGAATTCGAAAATTTAGTCCGGAGGGCATAGCCCTTACGGAATTCTCGCGTACAGTGGATGGACCGTTTGAATTCGATTTAGAATTGTATCCGGCTGTCGATAGCGGCGGCAATATCTATGTTTCCAATTCTGTCGACAGCAATATCATCAAACTGGATGCGAACGGAAAATTCATCAAACAATGGGGCAGTATGGGATCGGAAAATACGCAGTTTAAGGCGCCCAAGGAAATCGTTGTCGATCCCCAGGGCAATATCTATATCGCAGATGAGGGAAATTGTCGCATCGTCAAATACGACACAAATGGGACTTTCATAGCGCAATGGGGATCTCTTGGCGCGGGAGATGGCCAATTTAATATGCCCTGCGGCTTGGCGCTAGATTCTTTAAATAAAATCTATATCACCGATCGTAACTATAATCGGATACAGGTTTTCAGCTCAAGCGGAACGTTCATAAGAAAATGGGGCGGCGCGGGTGTCGGGGATAACCAGTTTATGGGGCCATACGGGATTTCTATAGATTCCGAAGACCATGTCTATATTGCCGATAGAGACAATAATCGCATCGTCAAATACGATCCCTTGGGAACGTTCATCACGAAATGGGGAAGCTTTGGAAGCGGAGACAGCCAGTTGAGTTCGCCCATAGATGTGATCGTCGACACAAACGACAATGTTTATGTTGCCGATCGCGGAAACAACCGGATCGTAAAGTTCCACTCGACGTGGTTGCCGACACTGGAGATCACGTCGCCGCTCGCCGACGCATCTGTGACTGGGACGCACACTATCCAGGCGACGGCGACGAGCGACTTGGGGATCAGCAAGGTCGAAGTCTACGTGGATGGAGTGAAAATCGGGGAGGCGGCGGCTGGTCAGGTCACGGCGCGGACCGTTTCCGGGAATTCCATCGCGCCCGCCGCAGGAGCATATTCTTACGCCTGGAATACGATCGGCTACGCCGACGGCCCTCACACTCTTAAGGTCATCGCATACAATCTTCAGGGAAAGACCGCTCAACGCGAAGTCGTTGTCATCGTCAACAACTCGAACGACCAGCTACCGAAGCTGGCCGTATCGAGCCCTTACGATACGCAGTTCGTGACCGGCGCGTTCACGGTCAAGGCGACGGCATCCGACGACAAGGGCGTCGCCCGGGTCGATTATTTTCTTGATGGCGCTCTCCTTGGCTCACTTACCGCGGCGCCCTACGATTACAGCTGGGATACGACGAAAACGTCCGACGGCCGGAAAATATTGAAGGTCACCGCCGTCGATACGATCGGCCAGAAAACCTCGGTCACTTTAAACGTCCTCGTCAACAACGCGGGGACTTTCTTCAACGTCGACTTGACCAACGCGGACGTCGTCTATCTGACCCAGGATCACAGGCTGAAGAAAGTCGACGTCAATAAGCGCGAGGGCTATGCCATTAAAGAGACGATCAAAGTTACGCAATTCCAGTTCGATCCGCTTGGGTTCCTCTATGTCGTCCTCGAGCAGAAGCAGGAGTTGCCCGACGGGAAACAGTACATCCTGGTCAAAGTCGACGCCAAGACGAACAAGATGACGGGCATCGACGCCAGCCTCAACCAGCTCATGTGGAACACGGGCGGCGTGTCGAACAACCTCCAGTTCGACGGCGCGGGAAGCGCGTATTATTTCGCCCTCGTCACGGAAAGCGGCGTCCAGAAGAAAGTCCTGCGGAAATATGCCGACGAGACCCATATCGAAGACATCATCAACGACAACATCGACATCTATCACTGGCAGGTCCTGCCCGACGGGCTGATCGTCCTCGCCGGCCGGACGGTCAGCTCGAACCTCTACTGGCTGCGGCGCATCAATCCCAATTCGGAGACCGACAAGGTCTTCGGCATCGCCGAGCCGACGGTCGGCTGGATCGCCATGGCGCCCGACAACCGGATCTACACGCATCTCTCCGGCGGCTTTTTCAACCTGGACGGTATTTACAAGCTCCCCAGCGACCTGCGGCGCCTGACGCAGGCGGATTCGGACGCGCCTCATATCGGCACGAAAACGGGATCGTCATACAATCTCAATACGATCTTGAGCGGGCACTCCACGGAATACAGCCAGGGATTGCGCGACACGCAGGGCCGGAGCATGGTCAAGTTCTGGAAGGACAAATACAACAACATCTACGGCCTGATGGGCTACAGCTACAGCCAGAGCCAGGCCCCGACGGTTATGCGGCTGGCTCCCAATCCGGAGATCATCGAGCCGAAGCTTATCAACAAGGCGACGATGATGGAGATCTCGCTCGACCAGCTGGTCTTCGCCGGGTACAGCTATGAGCTCGGCAAGTTCCGGCTCGTCATCTATGATCCGCAGACTAAGAAAGAGATCGACATCATGTATCAGAACATCGAGATCTACCATCTCGGCGTTCTGTATGACGGGAGCATCATCTTCGACGGCCTCGACTTCAACTCGAACAAGGTCATCATCGGGATGTTCGAGAGGTCGGCGGGCGCGCCGCCGAAAGGGGCGGCCGTGCAAGCCGACACGTATACGTATAAGAAATTGACGGAGGTCGGGAACGAGGCGGACAAGCCCATCAAAATCGAGGTCGTCAAACCGCTTCAGTCTACGAACATGAGCACGGCGATCACGGCCCCGGCGGACGGGGCGACGGTGGCCGGGACGGTGACCGTGGAGGCGTCGGCATCGCCCGCGGAGAGCGTGGCGAAAGTCGAGTTCTACGTGGACGGCGTCTTGAAAGCGACGGATACGGCGAGCCCATATTCTTACGCGTGGGACACGAAGGCCGAGGTCGAAGGGTCGCATACACTAAGGGCCGTGGCATACGATACGGGATCGCAGTCGGTGGAATCGCAGATTTCCGTGACGGTCGCCAATAATGCGCCAAATATTGCGGTTTCCAAGGCGCGCCTGGATTTTGCGGCGATAGCGGGGGGGGCGGCGACATCGGACCAAACATTCCGGATAGAGAACGCAGGGGGCGGGACGCTGAGCTGGGCGGCGGCGGACGACGCGGCCTGGCTGACGTGAACCCCGGCTGCGGGGACGGGGAACGCCGCCGTGACGGTCTCCGTGAATCCGGCGGGCCTCGCGACAGGGCTGACGGCGGGGAATTATACGGGGACGATCACCGTCAGCGCGGCGGTGGCGGCGAACTCGCCTCAGACGATTGCGGTGTATCTGACCGTCAAGGCGGTCGGGACTAGTCTAGCGCCGTTCGGCGAATTTTCGACGCCGGCCGACGGGACTACGGGGATCACCGGAGCTATCCCGGTTACGGGTTGGGTGGTGGACGATATCGAAGTCGTCAGGGTCGATGTCAAGCGCGATCCGGTCGCCGGCGATCCGGCGGGGGCAATAGGGCCGGACGGATTAGTATATGTGGGCGACGGATTGTTCGTCGAGGGCGCGCGGCCGGACATCGAGATCGGCTATCCCGGGTATCCGATGAACTATAAAGCCGGCTGGGGCTACATGCTGCTTACCAACTTCCTGCCGGCGCAGGGGAACGGAACTTATAAGCTCCACGCGTTCGCGGCGGATAAGGAAGGAAATTATGCTTTATTGGGCTCCAAGACGATCGTCTGCGACAACGCCCATGCGACGAAGCCGTTCGGCACGATCGATACCCCGACGCAGGGCGGGAGCGCGGCGGGAAGCCCGGTCGCGGGCGCGTCTACGAGCGCGTTCGTCAACTTCGGCTGGGTGCTCACGCCTCAGCCGAAAACGGTGCCCAAGGACGGGTCGACGATCACGGTCTGGGTGGACGGGGTGCAGGTCGGGGACCTGTCGACGGCGCCGAACGTATACAACCAGTACCGTGTGGACGTGGCCACGTCCTTCCCGGGATTGAACAATACGGGCGGACCGGGTGCGGGGGAAGGCGGTCCTGTGGGCGCGTTCTTCCTGAATACGGCGGGGTACGCGAACGGCGTGCATACGATCTTCTGGATCGCGACGGACGACGCCGGCGCGGCCGACGGGATAGGGAGCAGGTATTTCAATATCCTTAACGCCGGGGCCGCGTCAGTCCAAAATAAATTAAGTCATTGCGAGCCTCTTGGCGTGGCAATCGCACATTTGAGTGATCTGCTTAGTCTCCCCCCCTCCTTCGCCCCCCTATCCGTCAAACGCGGCTTCAACCTGGCCGCGCCGGCGGAGATTATCGCGCCCGACAACTACGGCACGTATCATATTGATATAAAAGAGGTTGATCTGTTGAGGGTTTCGCTGGATCCTGAGCAGTCCCTCGACAATAATCCCCCCTCACCCCCCTTTAGAAAAGGGGGAGAAGCAAATGATAATAATCCCCCTTCGTCCCCCTTTAGCAAAGGGGGAGAAGCAAATGGCAATAATCCCCCCTCGCCCGTCTTTAGTAAAGGGGGGGATGCGAGCGACAATAGTCCCTCCTCACCGCCCAATATATTATTGTCATCGCGAGCGCCCGAAGGGCGCATGGCGATCACACCTGCAGAAAGGAACTCTCCCCTCTACGCCGGTTACATGCTCGTCGGCGAGGAGCTGCGGCCTCTACCCATAGGCTCAACGCTCGACCCCTTCATCGGAACGTTCTCCTGGATGCCCGGCCCGGGCTTTGTTGGCGCGTACGACCTGATGTTCGTGGTGAAGGACGCCACTGGGTCCGAGCGAGCGATTAAAGTGAAAGTGACAATCAGACCGAAATTCTAATGGGGGACGACTTATCCTGTCCCGAATAAGAAGATCGGGGTCGCGTCTACATTTCGCCACCCTATGGCAGAATGTAGACGCGACCCCGATCTGCGAACCCCAATCGGTTATATTTCTCTTATTTTCTTTCATCGCCGGGTGGTTTTTCAGCGTTTGCTGAAAATGTGTTTTTCAGAGGAAATTCCCCGTCGTCAACCGTAATTTTCTCCGAAAATTGCGCTCTGTCGATCGATTCAGGAGAAAATCAGCGAAATATTCTGATTTCCTTAATGGTGCTGTAATCCGGTGATTCGACTCTTGTGACTTTCCAAGCCTTTGCTACCAGGGCGCTGACTATTTTGAAATCCACTTCGCAGTTGGAGCCCATTGAGTCCGGAATGATCAGGAATTCATCCCGCCGGGCGACGAAACGCAGAACATTGTCCCTATCGTAGACAAGGATGTACGACGGAATGGAAATGCGTTTTGACATCTCGATGAAGGCAAGGCCGAAATAACTATGAGCTTCTCTTGTCCCGGAACCGGACGAGCAACCGCGCGCATAAGTCCTCGTCGTTCTCATAAAATAGAATTGCTGAGGGAAGATCGTCCTGCCCCAGCACAACGGTTCCGGCATGTCGTATTTCCGCCTGTGTTCGATTCTTATTCTCGCCGCCGTATACTTTCCCGACTTCCAGTCCCTTTCCCATGTCAGCGGATGGCACCTTCGTAAGATTTTCTTTGCTTCAGGATAATACTGCCGGATCAAGCGGTTGAGTTGGATATCTTTCGGGTCCTTGTGGCGACGGAGAAATGCCGCCATTTTTTCATTAATCTCATTTCCGTATTGGCTAAACACGGTCTCGTCGAGCTCGGATAAAATCCCGTGCTTCAAGGTCTCGACGTATTCCTTGCGGCGGGCATGTTCAGAGGCCAGCGTCTCCGTGAAAAGAATGATGGTAAAAGGCTCGGTCATTGCAATGGAATTTGCAAGACTGTCGTAGTCCCGTTCCTTGATGGGCGCTGTGCGATATACTTTGAGAGAGGAAAGCAGTTCTACTAGGCCGCGGAGTACATCTTTGAACTTCTTTCTTGGAAAGACCGCTTCCCGATCATGTTTTTTCAATATTCAAGCCTTTCCCCTGCCGCTTTTAAACCAAATAACCCGCCATGAACAATGG
>Ga0163209_1001404_pt1 | contig 10455 bp, 13 predicted proteins | sample Kivu_160m_FD_113538 | JGI IMG/M metagenome (GOLD analysis project Ga0163209, IMG submission 113538) | Freshwater microbial communities from Lake Kivu, Western Province, Rwanda to study Microbial Dark Matter (Phase II) - Kivu_160m | ecosystem: Environmental > Aquatic > Freshwater > Lake ... | reverse complement strand
GCTCTACCAATTGAGCTATGAGCCCGCATCAAAAAACCTGGCCGGAGCCAGGTTCAAAAGTCGCCAAGAAGCCAAACTTAATCATCACGCCAAAAAAGGCCCTTCCATTTTATACAAAAAATTTTCTGGCTTCTCATTGATACTTTTCCCCTGACTCTTTACCCGCCAGAAAACGCAGCACGAGGCGTGTATGAATAATACCTGAAGCCGAGTGCTAAGTTTCGGCGGGCAGTCTTGTCAAAGTAAGGATATTGTAACAATGTTAAAAGGAGTTGTCAAGAGGGCAATTTCTGGTTATTGAACCAGACTTTGATAAAAAGGAAGGTTTTGGACAATTAATTGGTATGACCTTAAACCTAAAAAAATGTTGCCCAACAAGACCAAAGCCAGAATTAAGATTCCCGTCATCGCTCCCAAGCGACTACTGACCACCACCAGGGTATTAGCCATCATATCATGCCAACCACGTCTTTTTTTGTCTTTCGCCATCCAGATAAAACCAGCCCAAAAAAACATTCCCGAAACCAGATAACCCAAAAAGTTTCTCCAGAAAGCCCGCTTAAAGGAAATTTTTTCTCCCTCAACATCTACAATTTTCGTCCCTGTCAAAAGCTTACCCAAGGTCCCTCCAAATTGACTGATCAAAAAGCTGTTGAGAAATGGGTAAGCCAAAGGTATCAACAGAAAACCCCCTATTACCAAATTTAATAAAGCATCGAACAAACCCGTCACTGTCCTGGCCGAAACCACCCCCAAAAAGAAAAACTGGTAAAAAAGCCCAAGTAAAAGCAAATCAATCAGCCAGGCTAACCAACGCAACCAAACACTCGCCACTTTGTCAACTATCAAAATTGATTCATCCTTCATTGCTCGTTTCCTCCTTGATAATCTCTTTAAAGAATAAATTCCAGTTTGAATAATTAAAAACAGTCAGCAAAGCCCTGATTAAATAATTTAAATTAAGAAATACCAAAAAGAGGATTCCTAAAAAAATGATTGTTGGCCAACCCGGCCAATGAAAACCACCTTTGAAAACAGGCAAAATAACCATCAAGGCAGGGATTCCCAAAATCACCATCAGGATAATCGTCCCCAAACAGCCGACCGAACAACCAATTGCTTGATTGATAATCCCCATCATTAAAGTCGGCAAAAAACTACCTTTGCTTAACTTCAAGCCTTTTTTCCAAGCCTGCCAGGGAGAAAAACCTCGCAAAACAATCAATCTTTCGGCATAAATATTGGTCATCGCCAACAAAACCAAAGCCAAAACAAAGGCTAATCCCCCAAACAAAATAGCCAAAATCGTCCAAACTACTTTTAATGAAGAGTTACCCAAAATCAAGTAGGGGACCAAAAAGAAAATACCTAAAACCAGAATCAAGCCAAAAGTAATTCCCGTGACTAAAAGGCTTAAGATAATCAAGTTTTTAATCTTGGCAATTCCCACAGGTGAAGTCGAAGCCAGAGTGGGACTGAGGCCCTGCTCTGCCTCAACCAAACCCGCAATTAGTCCCCCTTTAGCCCAAGCCTTAAGAATCAAACCAACAACGACAAAAAAGAAAATTAAAAAAACAAATCCTAAAATCAACAAAATCCAGTTCAAGGTCGGCACATTAGCAATCCAAGTTCGAAAAGCATCGGTTGCCTGACCAAGAACTTGAGCGGTTTTTTCCGGCAACTCTCTGGGTACTTCCTTGGGAATTCCTCCCGAAGAACTAGTCGAAGAACCACCACCTCCACCACTCCCCGCCCCAAAAATTGCCAGCACTAAACCATAAACCCAAAGCCATTTGTGAGATTTAGTGATTTCCAAAGAACGGGAAAGAAGAGAACTATAGTCAATTTTGGCCATAATTTCAAACTTTGACTACCAGAGTGCCGGCAATTTTGTCATGCCAGGTTTGCTTTTCTTTGTCCCAAATCATCCAAAAATAACCGAGAAAGAAAATAACCATCGACAAAAACTTACCCACCACTTCTCTTAGAAAAGCGGACACATAACCAGGGGCCTGGTTGGTTTCAGTTTTAATCACTTTAATCTTGAGGGCCTTTTTACCCAAAGTCTGACCACTACTACCGGTAAAGTAAATAAAGTAACCAAAAGAAATCAAAAACGAGAAAAGCTGGGCGATCGCTCCTCCCAGGAAACGACCAGAAATTGCACTTCTTGAACCAGCTACTGCCATACCCCCAGCGGTTATCATTCCGATTATGAAACCAACTAAGATATTCACGACTCCCACTATTGCTCCATCTAAAAAAGCCGCTGCCAATCTTCTTCCAAATCCAGCATAGATAGGAGTTGTGGGGGCCTCTGTATAAACAGCCGTACCGGCCGGTGGATTGGGCGGGAAAACCGGCGGTGGGGTCACAGAATGAGGGGGCAAATTTGGCAAAGTTGAAGCGGTTGAATCAGACGGGGTTTGAGGAAAAGTACTAGTACCCGCAGGACCCGCTGCTGCTGGAGTTTGATCGGAAGGAAAGCCCGGCGACAATTGTTGGTCCATTAATCCCAAGATAAACTTAGTAAAACGTCTTGTCAAGCCCCCAATTTTGGCCTCAATTCAACCCAATGTTTCAATTTTTATGCCGATCAGTAGTCATCTTTTTTTTAATCCCTTTTTTCTTATAACAAACCACCTATAACCTAAATTTTCAATATACGAAAGTATCGTGCCATCGCAGACAAAAACTCAAAAGCTAAACTTTTAATTTTTTATTTCGCGCCTGCGAATACCGCCAGCCTCCGTGCTGGCGGATGAAGCAGGCAAGAAAGAAGCCGACCCCAGAACAGAAACCCCCAGCCTCCGCGCTGGGGGAGGCTTCATTTTTGGTTTTTGGTCTTTCTATCCCAACCCCGCCGCCCGATAAATCCCTATCAAAGTTTTTCCAAATTCAAATTTTCCATAACTGATTTCAAAACCGCGAGTTTTATTGCGAAGTATCAAACTTTGTTTATTAAAACGAGCGAAGTTTTGAATTCAGATATATAAGCTTCCGGCGGAGCCGGACTTCAAAACCGAAGCTGTAAGCAAGGTTTTGAAATAGCTTCTAAATTATTGATAAAATTGCTGACAAAAGTTGGGTTGGCAAAAAAAGGAAGTAAATCAGTTTTTATCACTTGTTTTTTCCTGACCGCTTCTTTGATTTTTTCCCTTAACCTCGCCAAAACTATTTCTTCTGTTTTGAGACCGGTCAAGGAAAAAAGAAATTTCCAGTTAGGGACAACCCCGTTTTCTTTAAACCAAAACAGATCAAAAAAATCCCGGCCCTTAATTCTTGGTCGAACTTCTTTACCTACCGGACCTTTTCTACCTAATATTGCCGCCACTTTACAAGCAAAAAGGTCAGGAAGAGCATACCTTCTCATTAAGATCGAAAAGTTATAGGTAGATTTTAAAGAAATCTCCTTATTAAAATATCTTCCTTTTATCCCAAACAAATCTATCCTTAGAAATAAAATATTTTCCGTTGGTCTTTTTTCTTCTACTGGAAAACCAATCTCTTTTAAAACCGGAAATTGAAGATAAATCATTTTATTTTTGCCAGAAATTTTTATTTTTAAATCTTTATATTTCAACTGATTTTTAAAGTAAAGTCCAAGCGCGGAAGAAAAATTCTTGAAGCTAAAGTTTTTAAAATCCTCCACATCAAAATCCAAATCTTCCGAGAGGCGGGGTAGACCAAAGCAAAACCGTAGGCAAGTTCCCCCCTTAAAAACAAACTTTTCCCCATAAATCGAATTATAAACAAAGTTTAAAACAAAATATTGTAACTGCTCCTTTAAAAGATTACGCAAGAAAAGTGAGTCTTTCTCCCGGTTTTGATCGTAAACTATTTTAAGTGTCTCCACGACCATAAATTTTCTCCTTTAAAATCTGGCAAATTGCCCACATTTTTGGGGATTGCCCGGTTTTAACATAAGATAAAAATTCCTGGTAATCATTTCTGGTCAAAACTTCAAGATTTAATCGCCAATCAGAAACAAAAGTCTTCGCCAACCGACCATTTAAAGACTTAAAATATAAAAAATCAAAAAGGGCTTTGGCTTTGGTAGCAATTTTTATCTGGTAATTTTCCCGAAAATTTGTACGATAGTAACCGGTAAAGAGCGGTTCTTTTATTTTTCGATAAATAAAGCTTCCAATCTGGTTTTGAAAACTACGGGGAACCTTCAAGGTTACTGAAGTATAGGCATAAACTGCCTCTGGGATTAAACCTTCTTTCTGTAAAACATATTCCAATGACAAATATGAGGGATAATACAAAATATTGGCTAAATACTCGCCTATTTTATCTTTATTAAGCAAAAAATAAATCCTGGTGGTATACCATCCCTTTTTTAGAGGAATAAGATAATTTTTTCTTAAAAGCTGGCTGATTTTTTTATCTAAATTTTTGCCCCTTTTTTCCAGAAGTAAAGAAAGCTCCTGTTTACTAAAATAAGGCTTGTTCTCCAAAATTTCTTGGTTTACCGCCCAGTTTTGCGTTTCAGAAATTCTACCCATTTGGTAGTAATTATGAAACACATCTTGTGGTTTGTCAACTGCCTAGTCCACCTGGAAGGTGGCCTGGGTTGACACCTCTGGTTTTCTATCCCAACCCCACCGCCCGATAAACCTCTGCCAAAGTTTGTTGAGAAATTTCCTTGGCTCGAGCCAAGCCTTCGGCGAAAATTTTTTCCAAATAGCTCTCCTTCTGGCGGATTTTTTGATATTTTTCCTGAATCGGGGTTAAAAACTCCACTACTACCTCGGCCAAATCTCTCTTAAATCCCCCATATCCCCCATCTCCCCCATATCTCTTCTCCAACTCCTCAACCGAAACTCCCGTCAGATGAGAATAAATCGTTAATGAATTAGAAATCGCCGGCTTATCCTTTCGAAAAACAATCTCTTTTCCCGAATCAGTCACGGCAATTTTAATCTTCCGCCTGACTTCCTCCGGCGAATCCAAAAGATCAATCGTCCCGTCCTTGTCCTCATCCGACTTACTCATCTTTTTTTCCGGCTCTTGCAAAGACATAATTCTAGCGCCGGTCTTAAGCAATTGAGAGCGAGGTAACTTAAAAACCTCACCGAAACGAGAGTTAAATCTTTCCGCTAAATCTCGAGCTAATTCCACATGTTGTTTTTGGTCCTCACCAACCGGGACCACCTCGGTCTGGTAAAGCAAAATATCTGCTGCCATTAAAGCCGGATAATTGAAAACCCCCACTGAAGTTTTGCCTTTCAATTTCTCTGTAATCGCCTTATACTGGGTCATTCTTTTTAACTGTCCCATGGAGGCAACACAATCCAAAATCCAGGCCAAAACACAGTGGTCGGAATTATGCGATTGAATAAAAATAGTAGATTTTTGGGGGTCAATTCCGCAAGCTAAATACAGAGCCGCCACCTCCCGAATTTTTTCTTTCAAGATTTTCGGGTCTTGGGGAACAGTAATCGCATGCAAATCAACAATGCAAAAGAAGCACTCCGCCTCTTTTTGAATCTCAATCCATTGGGTAAGCGCCCCAATATAATTGCCAATGTGTAGATTCCCCGTTGGCTTGACCCCGGAAAACACTTTTAGAACGTGATTGCTGGCAATTTTACGTTCTCGCTTTCTTGCTTTCATAAACCCCCTCTTGACAAAGATAAGACAAAATGATATAAAATAATTAATCACGCCCCTGATCTCCGATCAGGGGACATTTCTATTTTGTTGCTGTTTCTCCTTTCAGCTTTAAAATTTTGGTAAACTCCCTTTTCCGCCTCTTAGCTCTCATACCTCAATATTCTACCACCAATCCCCCAATTTGCCAACCGGAAACTAAAGAGCTAAAGCAAAGACTAAAAACTTATACCCCGATCGGGGGATAGATTTGTAAGTTCCAAACTGATGAAAGCGGATATAAAGCAGATTCACGCGGATTGTTTTAGCGCACTTTAGTGCGCGCTAAGAGAACACTGCCGAGGGCTACTATCGTTGTTCCTTAATAATCTCCATCCCCTCGACTTCGTAAGGAGCATCTTCAAACCAGCGAAAAAGTTTCAATCTCGCACCCAACTTTTCCTTCCTCACTTTCTCGCTCAATGCCCGAAGGCTAGCAATTTGTTCTTTCCCTAAGTCTGGAAATTCCCTGCGATAGGCGTGGCTTTGTAAATAGTCATCAGCTGTGGTAGCAATCGCATCCAGGCAATTTGCCACGGGTATCTCAATCTCTGCCTCCTCACCCATAACTTGCCGATCAACCCTCAGGCTAAGGTAACTGGGGAAATCTTCAAAGACCCTTCACGAATGGCCCAGGTCATACAAAAAACCACCTAGGTCACCAGAACTTTTAGTCCGCTTCAGAAATTCCCCATTAGTACTTTGACTTACCTTGAAAAGTTTTCCAACTACTTCAGCTACTTCTTCCTTGGAAGCAGGCCAATTTATTTCAACGGATCTTTGCTTAGACATTGACTCTTTTATACCACACTATAAGTCCGCTTGTCAAGGGGTGAAGTAGAACAAAGTTCACTTCACCCCGCCGACCCTGAAGACTCGCCCCTCGCGGGCACAAACGGAGTTCGTGACGCGAGGTAAGAGTTCTTTAGGGTCAAGCCCTAATCATGTGCTCATCATGTTTTAATCATGTGCTAATCATGTAATTTTTATCCGATCCCTTTCTCCAAAAACTTCAGCCGACAGGATTCGGATTTGACTTTAAACAAAACTTTTACTCCCGAAGGTAAAGATAAAAAATCAGTTTTCTCTCTTCCCTTTGGTTTAAAAAGTCTTTTTTTCTCCTCTACATGACCGAATTCAGGCAAACAAGCAATGGGGAATTTTTTCTGACCAAAAACTTTGGTAAAAACCTGCTCAACGCTAATTTCCCGACCCCAAGCCGGATAGTCTTTTTCCCCAATCTTGGTAAATCGTCCCAAGATAATCCCCTGAATTTTTTTTGCTTGAGAATGACCAGCTAACTGCTCAAGCCAACGGGCGATCGTGCTTTTGTTGACTCCCACATCCTCTAAACCCAAAACCAAATTATTATCTCCTCCGACTAAAGGGTCAAAAGGTGTTCCTAACAAATTAACCAAACATTCAAGATTGGAAACCAACAATCGGCCTTTAACAAAACCGGGTCTGACCGACTCCCAGGCAAAAAGCGGGCCGATTTCGGCCGGCAATTCCCCCAACAAGGAGAGTCTTAAACTTTTTTGCGAATTTAAGCTTCTCTGGTAGAGTCCAGCCACATTAGAAGCATGAAGACTCACAAATCCTTGGGAAAATAAAGCATTAAGAATCAGGGAAAAATCACTATAACCAAAAAAGAGCTTCGGTTTTTCCTTAAGTTTGGCAAAAACTTCCGGTTTTAAAATTTGCAAAAGACCGGTAGCAGCAAATCCGCCCTCAATACACCCCACCGCGGCAATCCCCTCATCGCTACTCATCTGGATAAAATCCTCGGCTCTTTCTTCAGGAGAACCAGCACTATAGTCTCCGGTTTTGGCAATAATATGTTTGCCTAATTTGACAGAAAAACCCCATTTCTGCAAAATTTTTATCCCTTCTTCCAACTCACTTTTGACCACTACACCCGACGGCGCAATCAAGCCAATCACTGATTTCCCCGGAATCAATCTTGGAGGACTAATGTATTCCATTAAGAAGAATTTTACTCGTCACTTCTACCAAAATCAACCCTTACAAGAAAGTTTGCTAACTGTTTCTTTATAACTCTTTTTCCCATGCTCGTTTTTAAATATTTTTCTCTAGCTTCGGCATCTTTTTTAAAAAGATAAGCTTCGTAATAAATAAGCTTAAATGGTCGGCGGTAACTTGTAGAGATGTTTTTGCCAGAATTATGCTCCTTTACTCTTTTTCTTAAATCACTCGTAATTCCTGTATAAAACTTTTTATCTTTTTGGCTTTGGAGAATATAAAGATAGTGAAACATTAACAAGATTATACACGCGGGGGTAGGTAATTGCTCCGCCATCATGCTCAGCACTTTCGTGTTGCGCACCGGCGGAGCACCGCTGGAAACAAAAGATGTCTGCCACGCTATTATGTTCGCTTCGCTCACATCAGCGTGGCCAGGGCGGAAGAAAAAGCTCCTTTAGGGAGCCTTTTTCTTTAATGCCCTGGTTGCGGGGCTAAGAGTTGAACTTAGTCTGTGAGATTATGGGCCTCACGTGCTACCGTACACTACCCCGCGTCTTACATCCAAACTTTTAGAAAACACTTCACTCACGGGGTAAAACCAAACTGCTAAACCAGCTCGTCCCGCTAAGGCGCCACCACGACGCGAAGCTGTAAGCTTCGGAAGTGGAAAGCCTTTTGCGGGACACTACCCCGCGATATTTCGTATTCTACCACCCTTGCTTTTAAAAATCAACTATTGTAAAATTGTCTTTGTCTTATCACATATTACATATCGCATATCACTTTTTCTGCCAACGTAGCTCAGTGGTAGAGCAACCGTTTCATAAGCGGTAAGCCGCTGGTTCAAATCCAGCCGTTGGCACTTATGCAAATACTTTCTCGCAAAAACTGGCGGCAGTTTTTTATTCCCAAAGTCAATCCGGTCATCCAAGCCTTAATCTTCTCCGACCTTCTGATTCTTTCCGGCTTTGGCTTAATTTCCCCCATCCTGGCGGTTTTTATTACTAATCAAATTAGAGGCGGCAGTCTGGAAGTGGCCGGATTAGCCACTACTATCTATCTGGTTAGTAAATCCTTAGGGCAAATTCCCATCGCCGCCTTAATTGACCAAATCAAAGGCGAGAAAGACGATTTTTGGTTAATGCTGGGGGGCACCATTGGTTTTAGCCTCGTTCCTTTTTTATATATTTCCTTAAAGACTCCGGCTCAACTTTATTTGGTCCAGCTTTTTTATGGTTTTTCTACCGCTCTGACTTTTCCTTCCTGGATGGCGATTTTCACCAGACATATTGATTCGCAAAAAGAGGGTTTAGAATGGGGAATTTATTATACTCTCACTGATTTGGGCGGCGCTTTGACCGCCACTATCGGCGGAATTCTGGCGCAAAATTTTGGTTTCCAGCCGCTCTTTGCCATCGTCGGCTTTATTTCTTTTACCGGCTCCCTATTTCTGCTGACTATCAAAACCAGACTCTCCTGGCGAACCTTCTTCCGCTGACATTCTAAAACCTATAACATTCTAGACCCTAAGGGTCTAGGAACAGTGATAAAATATAAGTATGAGAATTAACACTATTTTACGAGGTAAAAAATATATCTTTGAAACAAAACTGGGTCTCTTTTCAAGTAATGATATTGATCCCGGGACAAGATTATTAATCGAAAATATGTCAATAAATAAAACGGATGTTGTTTTAGACTTAGGTTGCGGCTATGGACCTGTTGGAATTGTGGCTGCCGATCTTGCCGCTAAAGGTCGAGTTTATATGGTTGATGTTGATATTCGGGCGATGAAGTATAGTTTGATAAACTCGAAGCTAAATAAGGTCAAAAATGTTATTATAAAACCGAGTGACGGTTTTGAAGAACTATTTGGATTAAAATTTGATGTAGTCCTTTCCAATCCACCGAGTCATACCCATAAAGAAACAATTCATCAGTTTATTAGCGACGCAAAAAATTATCTTAATTCCCACGGGGAATTATACTTTGTTGTTGAGCGACGAATTAAGCCAATGTTTAAGAGACAATTACAGTCCGTTTTCGAAAATTATAAAGAGGTTGCAGTTGGGCCAAAACATATTGTCGTATTTGCATATAAAAAATAGTTTTTAAAATTTTTGCGTCACTTAATATTCCCCAATTCCCCACCTGGGAGGTGAAATTCTCTTGAAAATTCACGCCTTTTTGACTGTCAGATTTCGGAAAATCATCACCCAAAGAGCAACGCCAATGATTAACAGAGCAGTCCCTATTTGAGCGCTGTTAACTAGTTGAGAGAAAAAATCTTTGGTCATCTTTGATGCCGATCGGTATTAAAATCGCATCGCTAATTTTTTATTCGGATTCATTCGGAAAAATTCGGATAAAACAACTCCAGCCATTTTTTCCAATTAGGTTTCTCTTCCCTTATCTCCCCTATCTCCCTTATCTCCCTGATGCTCTCCGGCAACACCCAAACTTCCTCCCCTTCCTTGGCCCAACCTAACTTTTCCCGTACCTCTTTTTCTATAAACTCCGGACTCTGGACATATTCTAATTCACCTTTCAATTTCCGATTTTCAATTTTCAATTCTTCTAAACGTTGTTTTCCCTCCCCCACTTGACCCCGCTTTTGCCAGAGTCGGATAATATTCTGGCTAAGATTAAAGATAATCAAGCCACCGACTATCAGTACCAAAAGGTTCAATAACTTGCTTTTCATTTCCTCAAATTCTAAGTTCCAAATAAAATTTATATGGCTAAATGGTCAAATGGTTAAATGGTTAAGATACAAATTAAGAAAGCTCAATTAACCATTTAGCAATTTAG
>Ga0163209_1001403_pt1 | contig 10459 bp, 7 predicted proteins | sample Kivu_160m_FD_113538 | JGI IMG/M metagenome (GOLD analysis project Ga0163209, IMG submission 113538) | Freshwater microbial communities from Lake Kivu, Western Province, Rwanda to study Microbial Dark Matter (Phase II) - Kivu_160m | ecosystem: Environmental > Aquatic > Freshwater > Lake ... | reverse complement strand
CTGTACGAGTGGTATATCCGGGAATTGGGTATCTTCCCGTCGCGCCAGATCGAGTTTGCCCGCCTCAACTTGACCTACACCGTGATGAGCAAGCGCCGGCTGCTCGACATGGTCGAGCAAGGCGTGGTGCGGGATTGGGACGACCCGCGGATGCCGACGCTCTCCGGGATGCGACGGCGCGGGTTTCCGCCCGAGGCAATCCGCGAGTTCCTGAAGCGGGTCGGCGTCGCCAAAGCCGACACCGTCATCGACTACGAGCTGCTCGAGCACTGCGTGCGCGAGGACCTGAACAAACGGGCGCCGCGCGTCATGGCCGTGTTGCGGCCGCTGAAGGTTGTGCTTGAGAACTACCCGGATGGACAGACCGAGGAGTTCGACGCAGTCAACAACCCCGAGGACGAAAGCGCCGGAACGCGCAAGGTGCCGTTCTCGCGAGTTCTCTATATCGAGCAGGACGACTTCCGTGAGGTGCCGCCGCCCAAGTACTACCGGCTGACTCCGGGCCGCGAAGTCAGGCTGCGCTCGGCCTACTTCATCAAGTGCACGAGCGTCGTGAAAGACGCGACCGGCGCGGTGACCGAGTTGCGTTGCACCTACGACCCGGCCACGCGCGGGGGAGACGCGCCGGATGGCAGGAAGGTCAAGTCAACCATCCACTGGGTTTCGGCCGGCCACGCGGTAGACGCCGAGGTCAGACTCTACGATCACCTGTTTGTGAAGCCTGACCCGGACGACGCGCCCGAGGGAATGGACTGGAAGTCGAACCTGAACCCCAAGTCGCTGGAGACGCTTAGCGGGTGCAAGCTCGAGCCGAGCCTGGCACGAGCCAAGCCCGGTGACCAACTGCAATTCGAACGCCTCGGCTACTTCTGCTGCGATCCTGATACAGAAGAAGGGACTAGGGGTCAGGGGCTAGGGGCCAGTGAGAAGCGGAAGCTCGTGTTCAATCGGACGGTGACGCTCAGAGATGAGTGGGCGAAGGTGCAGGCAAGGATGAAGAAGGAAGCGTGAGGGCGGAATCCGGGACAGCAGGCACATGACGGACGGACAAGCTCCGGGCCACGAAGAACGGGCTGAACGGCTCTTCATGCTCGCCGACATCGAGGCCGGACTCGGCAACATAAGCGCGGCCCTGGCCGAGGTGAAACGGGCAGTGAATCTCAGCCTCAAGTCGGGCGACGCGCCCCTTGCCATCCGCTCCCTCGCCCGCCAGGCCCAGATACTCATTTCCCTGGCCCGATTCCAGCCGGCGCGGAAGGCGGCCCACCGCGCCCTTGACCTGGCGCGGGAGGCGCGCGACAAGAGCGGCATCGCGCTAGGCTACTACATCATGGGCCAGGTCGAGTTTCACGCCGGCCGGCTCGGTGACGCCAACAGTTTTTACCGCCGCAGTCTCCGTCACGCGCGGGCGCTGGGAATCCATGAAGGCGAGGCCTCGGTGCTCCATCAGCTTGGCGTCATCAACTTCCTGCGCCGGGACTTCGATGCGGCCGAACGCTGGCTGCTCAAGGCGCTGCCGATGTTCCTCGAACTGGGCGAGACCGAGGCAGCGGCGAGGTCGCGCTACCAGCTCGGCATGGTCAGGCGCGGCCGCGGCGAGTACGCGCGCGCCGGCGAGGACTTCGCGGCTGCCCTTGGACTTGCGCGTCAGGCGCATTCCACTGCCGTCATCGCTCAATGCCTGCAGGGGCTCGGCGACGTTTGCTTCGCGCAGGGCAACCACGCTGCTGCCCGGACCGCGCTCGACGAGTGCATCAAGCTGCGCCGGGAGGCGAACGACCGCGCCATGCTTGCCAACTCGCTTCAGACCAGCGCTCAGGTCGCCGTTGCCCAGAAACGAATGGCCGATGCGAAACGGCAGATCGAGGAGTGCCTAGCAATCTGCCGGGAAGAGCGGCTCGACAGCACTCTTTCGGATGCACTGAGCGGGATGGCGATGGTCCATCAGCTCGAGGGTGACCCGGCGCTTGCAGCCGCAGTTGCTCAAGAGAGCATTGCCGCGGCCGAGGCAGCACGAAATCCAACCAAGACCGTATCAGCCCGTCTGATCGCGGCCAAGCTTGCCGAAGCCGACGGCAGACATGAAGATGTCGTGCGGCATCTCATTGCTGCTGCCGCGCTGTCCCAGATGGTCGAACCGAATCTCGGCGTGGCGGTCATCGCGAAGCTGTTACATGCTGAGGGCGAGCTGTCCAAAGCAGACGTAAGTCGCTTGTACAAAGAACACGGCGCGGTCGGCCGGCAGGCAAAGCGCAAGCACCGGTAGGGCAGATAGCCGCAGAGTCCGTTCCAACGTAGATCTTCAGCGTCCGGCCATGTCCCTGCAATCCCGGTCTGGTTGTGTCGGGCCAGACAGTCGTCCGAACGATATGCCGAGGAATCTGCCGGACCGCTGTCCGAATGGCTGAGCGGACTCTCTGCCCCGCTGCTTGGCAGATTGCTTTCCGAGTTGCTTGCCGGGCAATTCGCCGAGCAACCTGAGGAGGACTCTGCCGGACAGCGGTCCAGGCAGCCTTCCGAGCAGCTCGCCGAGTTCCTCTCCGGATGGTTCACCAGAGAGCTGACCGAACAGCAGGCCAGGCAGCTCTCCTGATTCCTCACCGGACAATCTGCGGAGCAACCTTCCGAACTGCTCTCCGGGCAGTTTGGTGAACAACTCTCAGAATAGCCTGGGGGGCGGGATAGGGGAGATTCGCGTATGACTAACAACTAATTGCCAATGACCAAGTTAGGAGATTTTCGGGTTTGATTCGAAGGGGACATATAGGAAACTGGGATGACGCGAGCCGCACCTAGGTGAGCGATGCCGCAGGCGTCACAACGAGAATGCGGGGCGCGGATGACCGCGCCCCGCTGAGGCCGGAGGTAGGGTAGTTACTGACCGGTCACATCAGTCGAACGAGTCGTCGCGGTTGCGGTCTGGGCCGCGAGGCGTTGACGGCGGCGCTCGGAACGGTTCTCGAAGATGATGTAGAGGACCGGGATGAAGATGAGCGGAAGGAAGGTCGAGACAATCATACCGCCGATGATAGCCCTGCCCAGCGGCGACCAGAACTCGGATCCTTCGCCGAGTTGGAGCGCGAGCGGGATAAGGCCGAAGATGGTGGTGAATGAGGTCATAAGGATTGGGCGCAGACGGACGCGGCCCGCCTCCTTGACCGCTTCGATCAGACCCAAGCCCTCGGTGCGGCGAAGCTGATTGCAGTAGTCGATATAGACGATGCCGTTGTTGACGACGATGCCGACGAGTACGAGCACGCCGAGGCCGGAGACGATTGACAGCGTCGTGCCGGTGATGGCGAGCGCCCAGAGCACACCGATGAGGGCAAACGGGATGGTGAAGAGGATGATGAACGGGTCGCGGAAGCTTTCGAACTGCGAGGCCATGACCATGAAGACAAGCAGGATGGCGATGAGCATCGCGAAGGCGAGATCGCGGAATGACTTCATCATTTCTTCATAGGAGCCGGCGACGTCGATCGTGAATCCGGACGGCGGAGTAATCCCCGCGAGCGCGCGTTTGGCCATCTGGCCGACGCGGCCGCTCGCCTGGCCGACCACGTTCGCCTCGACCTTGACGATTCGCTCGGTGTTCTTGTGCTCGATGGTCAGCGGGCTGGTGCCGGTCCGCTGCCGCACGACGTTCTTGAGCAGCACCGGTCCCATCGGGCCGTTGACCGAGGTGTTGAGGATGTCGTCGACGGCAGCGCGCTGGTCCTTCTTGAGCCGGAGGAGAATGTCGTACTCTTTGCCGCTCAGACGGTAGCGGGTCGCCACGGTGCCGTCGAACTGGGTGCGGAGGGCGCTGCCGACCTGGTACGGCGAGAGGCCGTGGAGCGCGGCTTTCTCGCGGTCAATCACGAGCTGGACCTCCGGGTCACCTCGCTCGCGGCTGGCCTTGACGTCGACCACGCCGGGCAGGGTTTCGACCGCGGCGATGACCTGCCGGGTGAGCGTGTCCGCAGCAGCGAGGTCGTGGCCGATAATCTCGACCTGGAGCGCGGCCCCGCCACCCATCATCGAGCTCATTCCCATCTGCCCGCCGGTCCGGACCTTCATGCCCGGGATGGTCTGGGCGAACTTGCGGACGTCCTGCTCGACCTCGGTCACAGTGCGTTTGGAGCCAGGCTTCATCACCAGGTCGATTTCGGCAGTGCTGGCCCGGGCGCCGCCGAAGATGGCGGAGAAGACGTTGGTGCCGCCACCGACCTGGACGAGTACGGCCTTGAGTTCGCCGCCCCACTTCTCTACAACGTACTGCTCGATGCGGGCAGCGCCCTCGTTGGTCTTTTCCAGGCTGGTGCCGACCGGCATCTCGGCGTAGATTTCGGTGTAGTCAGAGAACTGGCGCGGCAGGAACTCCGTGCCGATGAGCGGGATGAGGCCGAGGCTCGCCAGCAGCACGAGCACGGTGATGATGACGACCAGCCGGCGGTGGCCGATAGCCCAGCCGATGAGGCGGGAGTAGGCGGTCTCGATGCCGCAGTAGAATCGTTCGCTCCAGCCGCGCAGGCCCTTTTCCTGGGTGCCGGGTTTGGGCATCTTCAGGTAGCGCGCGGCGAGCATCGGGATAAGGGTGAGGGCGATGCCCAGCGAGGCGATGAGGGCGAAGATTATCGCGAAGGCCAGTTCCTTGAAGAAGATCTGGAGTATCCCTCGCAGCATCAGCAACGGTAGGAAGACCGCAATCGTCGTCAGCGTCGAGGCGGTGATGGCCATCGCCACGGTCGAAGCGCCCTCGCTCGCAGCCTTGAACGGTTCCTCACCGAGTTCGCGCCGCCGGAAGATGTTCTCAAAGACGACGACACCGTTGTCCACGACCATACCGACCGCAATCGCCAACCCGGCCATGGACAGGATGTTGAGCGTGAACCCGGCCAGGTACATACCGAGGAGTGCGAAAAAGACCGAGACCGGAATAGCGAACGCCACGAACATTGTTGCCCGGAACCGGCGCAGAAACAGGAAAAGCACCATGGCGGCCAGGATGCCGCCAAAGATGAGGTTCATGGTAACGCTGTTGACCGAGTTGCGGACCGGCTGGGCGCTGTCCCAGAAAACTTTGAAGTCAACCGCGGCGGGCAGGCCCTTCTTGACTTTCTCGACTTCCCGGATGAGGGCGTCGGAGACCTGGATGGTGTTCGCGTCGGGCCGGCGCTGGATCCACATGTAGATGGCTTCCCTGCCGTCCATCCGGACCAGGGCGTCGCGCTCCTCCGGAGCCCAATTCACGGTCGCAATCTGGCGGACGAGGACCGGGGTTCCGTCGCGACGCGCGCCGACCGCGGTGTTGCGGAGCTGGTCGAGGTCGCCGTACTCGCCGACCAGCCGGATGAGGTAGCGCTGCTCCTCGGTTGATATCGTGCCGACCGGGAAGTTGAGGTTCTGGGCTTTGAGCGCCATGGCGAGCTGTTCCGAGGTGACGCCGGAAAGGGCGAGTTCCCGCAGGTCGAGCTCGACCTGGATCTGTCTAACCACCTGGCCGCCGACGTTGACCGCGGCGACCCCGGGCACACGTTGGAGCCGCTGCGAGATCTCTTCGGCGATGTCGGCCAGCTCGGCCTCGTCGATGTCGCCGGCAATACCGAGGTTGAGCACCGGCATCATCGAGGGGTCGAACTTGAAGACGAACGGCTTCTGGACGTCGGCGGGGAGCGACGCCTGGGCCATGTCGAGCCGGTCGCGGATGTCGGACGCGGCCGCGTCGAGGTTCGTGCCCCAGTCGAACTGCATGGTGATGGCCGAGACGTTTTCCGTTGACCGCGAGGTGATGTCGGTCAGCCCAGCGATCGTGCCGAGGCCTTCTTCCATCGGCTCGGTGACTTCGGACTCGACCTCCAGCGGCCCGGCGCCCGGGTAGATGGTTGCGACGACGACCATCGGGAACGTCACGTCCGGGTAGAAGTCGACCTGCATCCGCGTGACACTGATACCGCCGAAGACGAGGAGCGCGACTACGACCATCGCGGTCGTGACCGGTCTTCTTATTGAGGAATCGACGAGCTTCATTGCAGACCGCTCTCTGCCGGCTTCACTTCATCGCCGTCCTTGATGCGTTCTTTGCCGGTGGTGATGACCTTCTCGCCCGGCTGGATGCCCGAGACTACTTCAACCGCGCGGTCGCCGGCCAGACCGAATTCGACCGGACGGAACCGGGCGGTGTTGCCATCGAGTACCGCGATTCTGGTCGTCCCATCGTTGAACAGGGCGGTCAGCGGAACCGCGACCGTGGCCTCGCGTCGTTCGAGCGTCAGCCGTACCGCGCAGGCCATCCCCGGCACCAGTTGCCGGGTGCGGTTCTCCACTACCAGCTCGGCGGTAGCGGTACGCGACATCTGGTCAAGCATCGGCGTGATCCGGCTGACAGTGCCGGCGAACGTTTCGTCCGGAAAGGCAGCGACGGCAACCACGCCGCGCGCGCCCGGCTTGATGAAGCGGAGGTCCTGGTCACTGACGTTGACCTTGACCCTGACCCGCGCGCCGTAGCTCGCCACCGATGCCACCGGCATGCCCGGCGCCACCGACTGCCCGACCTCGACGTAGACCTTGCCCACCGTTCCGGAAACCGGCGCGGTCACGGGACCGGGTCTGAAGTCCATTCCCGGGACATCGTTGACCACATAGGCGATGGGATCGCCCTGGCTCACCGACGAACCCTCATGGCGCACAATCTCCGTGACCCTCCCGGCGATCTTGGGCATTGCCATCGCCTGCTGGTCGCCTTGCAGCGTACCGAGCAACTGCACGGTCCGGACCACGGTGTCGAGCTTGACCGTGTAGACCTCGACCGACTGCACTGCCCGAGCTTCCTTCTTTCCCTTGCCGGCGGTCGAGCCGCAGCCGGCGGCGAGGAACAGGGCAATCGTGGTGATCAGAAGCGCGGATAGGTTCTTCATCATCGTCTCCTTAGTGTTCCCCGATTGCCTTCGCGAGTTTCGCCTTGGCAATCTGGTAGTTGGCCAGCGCGTTCAAGTACGCGACCCGGCTCTGGGTCAGAGCAAGCTGGCTGTCCATGTAGTCCAGATTCGTAAGCAGGCCGTTCTGGAACCGCTGCTCAGCCAGCGCGAGCGCAGCCTCGGCGACTTCGACGTTCTTCCTCTGGTAGGCTGCGTTCTTCGCCTCCTGGTTCAGGGCGAGAACCTGGGCTTTCACGTCGAGCCGCACGCCGTCCTCGACCATTGCCAGGGCCACCCTGGCCTGGCGCTGCCTGGCCTGGGCGGCCTTGTACTTGTTCAGGTTTGCCAGCCCGGTGAAAATCGGCATCGAGAATCCCAGGGTGGCGTTCCAGTCCGTGCCCCAGGTGTCGCTCAGCCCGACCGGGTTCTTGTAGCTGCCGTTGGCCTGGGCAAAGAGCGTCGGCAGGTTGGATGTCCGGGCGATGCGCACGCCCAGTTCCGCCATCTTGGCCGCGTCGCGCAGTTGGGCCAACTCCGGGCGACTTTCAAGCGCCTGCCTGGTCGCCTCCTCAGCATCGATAGTGAGCGAATCCGGGGCCAGCTCCTCGTCGAACGCGACCGGGGTGCCCGGGTCGAGCCCGAGTACGTTGAGCAGAGCTGCTGTCGCGAGTTCGGCACCGTTCTCAACCTGCGAAACTTGAGCCTCCATCTGCTGCAGGCCGAGCGTCGCCTTCATCAAGTCGAGTTTCGTCGCAAGACCATTGTCATAGAGCGACTGCACCTGACCGATGTGGCCGCGCAACTGGTTCAGCGCGTCATCCATGACACCGACCGTCTTGCGAGCGAGCAGGGCCTGGTAGAACCCCTGCGTAGCGTCTACCTTGACCTGAGCGCGTGCCTGGGCGGCCGCTTCCTTCTGCAGGTCGAAGCTGAGGCCGGCGATGCGGTACGCGTTCACGAGCTTGCCCCACGTGAACAGAGTCTGCTGTACCGTTCCCGTCAGCGCGTAGTTGTCTTCTCTGGAGAGCGAGATGGTGAACGAGTCCACGCCTACCGGTACCCGTACCGGCACTCCGGTCTGACCGAGGTAATTCCCCAGCGGGTCGTACACCGGTACCGTCATGATGGAGTCGTGCGCCGCGTACATCGTCAGTCCGCTGGCCTTCGCCAACCGGGTATAGGTACCCGAGGCGCTGATCTGGGGAAGGAACGAACCGAACGCCGTGCCCTTGCCGGCCGCGGCCTCGTCGAGCTTGGCCTGGGTCTGGGCAATTTGGCGGTTGTTCGCGAGGGCGAGTTCGACCGCCCTGGCGGCGTCGAGTTGCAGCGTATCGGCACTGGCTGACGCGAGTGCGAGGACCAGACCCGGCAAAAGACAGGCTGTGAGCTTTCGCATCAAGACTCCTTATTCCCTAAGTCTCGTTTGGTACGGCTCCTGCCATCGGCAAGGATGCCGCAGAAGAACAACTCCTTGATTGACTCGGCCTGCCGCGCCGACGGGGAGCGGCTGGCAGAAAGCAGTTCAGCGCGGAATGCGCTCATGTACATCACCGCGGCAGAACGTGGGTTGACCGGTCGGAACTCGCCCTGCTCGATGCCCTGCTTCACGATGCCGGCAATGGCATCCTGCATCTCCATGATGTGGGGCAGGACGTGCTTCTTGAACCGCTTCATTACCGTGCTGGTCTGGTTGACGCTTTCCATAGAGAGCAGCGCCATCACCCCGGGATTGGACATTACCCCGGACGCCCAGGTCGAGAAGAGCTCCTCCAGTCTCCGGCGGGGCGAAACGGGCCGCGCCATCACTTCGGCGGTGATCGCCAGCGCCTGCTCCAGCAGCCAGTCGACCAGGCCGATGTAGATCGCGGGTTTGTCCTTGAAGTAGAGATAGACCGTGCCCTTGGCGACGCCGGCGCGCCGGGCGACTTCGTCCACTTTGGTCTCGAAGTAGCCCCGCTCGGTGACGACGGCGAACGCCGCCTGCAGAATGGCGAGTCGCTTCTCTTCTGATTTCGTCTTCATCCGACAGTAATGATCTCTGGAAACTGACCGGTCAGTCATTTTAGAGACCCCGGGCCGCAAGTCAAGTACTGCCATCGCGAAGATGTACGGCGTCTTGCTGCAAACGTCCAGAAAGGTATTTCCTGAAAGGTCTTGACACCAAAGCCGCTCGGCCTACAATTAGCTGGCAAGTGACAGCGCGCCTGCGCGCGGAGAGAGAATTAGGCAGACAGTCGCGCGGCCACAAAGTGTTAGGCCGTCGTGACTAATGACAGATAGGCAGTCCATGACCCAATGAGCCATGGACATAAGGAGGAAGATGTGAGGAAACTGATCGCTGCTGCGGCCATACTGGCCGTGGTGTTCGTAATCGGATGCCAGGACACCCAGAAGGTGACTGAGCTCCAGGGGCAGCTCGACAAGGCCAACCAGCAGATTACCGAGCTGACCGGACAGCTGCAGATGGTTACCGCCGAGAAGGACTCGATCGCCAAGGTCCTCGCCGACTTGCAGGCCAAGGCGCCGGCCACCACCGGGACCAAGACCGTGACCAAGCCGCCGGCGTCCAAGGGCACCGTGAAGCCGCCGACCAAGAAGTAAGCCGGAACAACAACACAGAAGGAGTATGAGCACTATGCGAAAGAGCACGCTGATATTGGCCGTGGCTGTCGCGCTGGTATTCATCGGTACTGGATGCGATACTCTGGTCACGCTGGACAAACCGACCGTTTCCTACGAGGCTCTCAGCACCGACAACGGCGGCACGTTGCGTTTGACCTGGACCGCAATCACTGACGCCAAGTCGTACAAGATCACCACCGATGACTCGATCTACACCACCACTTCCACGAGCTTCGACGTCACGTCCCCGACTTCGGAGATCAAGGTCGTGGCAGTGAACGGCAGCGACGAGAGCGACCCGGCGACGATTGACTGCAAGGTCGTCGAGACGCCGTCCATTATGCTGTACGGCATCAGCGACGTTGATCCGACCCATCCGTCCGGCCTCGCATTCACCGCCAGTGGCTCGGCATCAGCCATGTCGCTGGACGACGCCAACAAGGCGTCGCTCGATTTCGTCTGCGACGACCAGCAGACGACGGTTCTTCCGGTTGGCCTGATCAACGCCGGCGACTACGGCTGGACGCAGAACGCCAAGGTCAACGCGCTGATGGACGCCGGAACCACCGACTACGATGCCTTCAGCCTAGCGGCCGCCACCGGGTACACGACTCAACTCGCCACTGCGGCCAACGGCGTGTATGCTCTGTGGTTGAGCTCGAGCACGTCCTGGACCGCCAGCGGCCACTTCTGCAAGGTGAAAATAGTCTCGGTCGAGCAGGTTGGTGGCGCGTATAAGATCACTCTCAACGCGGCCTATCAGAAGATCGGTGGCTTGCGCTGGTTGATGAAGTAGACTCAAGACAATGACCGATTCCCGGGGGGCTTCGGCCCCCCGGTTCATTTCGGGTCGAGTCTCGACCGATGAGTTGACCTGAACTCCTGTTGGCCGAGCCGAACGTGGAACCGCCTCGACCACGAGGATTTCAGGCGTACGGAGG
>Ga0163209_1001400_pt1 | contig 10470 bp, 10 predicted proteins | sample Kivu_160m_FD_113538 | JGI IMG/M metagenome (GOLD analysis project Ga0163209, IMG submission 113538) | Freshwater microbial communities from Lake Kivu, Western Province, Rwanda to study Microbial Dark Matter (Phase II) - Kivu_160m | ecosystem: Environmental > Aquatic > Freshwater > Lake ... | reverse complement strand
CTTCGGATTCATGTATGTGAGTGAATGTATTGTAGAACAAATCTTGATCGTTGATTTCCGATTCATCTGGCCTTTTGCTAGTGACCTTACACCCTATCGAGTCTGGATGTTTTTACTCTATTTCCCATTCCTTTTGGTCTGCTTCATATTGAGTGGAATATTTTTACATCAATTACTCAGACGACCCGAAAAGGATACATGGCAAAAAACGTTTCTTCATTGGTCTTTTTGGAACCTCTTTGCTCTTGTAGGGCCTTTGGTTCTTTTCCTTTTAGTCCAGTATGTCCCCTTATTCACGACAGGGTGGATCCCTTTTGAAGGGCCTGGCGGATTATTTGTTGTGTTCATCATTAACCTCTTTCACACCCTGGCCCTCTTAGCCATCACCTCCATCATCTCAACCTTTTTCTTTCTCTTTACAGAAAAGGTTTACCTCGGGGCGTTTGTCAATGCAGCCATGGTGACCTGGATCTTTGCATCCTCCCAAGTGATCGCCCCGATACCTGTTTAGCCTTTTTACATTAGCTATGATTGGCCTGCTAAGCAATGTCTGTAAAATCAAATTTTAACTTTTACACTTGAATGGTAAATGTGAGGATCACCTCGGAATTAGCTATCAAGAGGGGATGGGTGCCAAAGCAGCTACTGATGGAGAAGCTGGTCATCGATCTCTGTCGGCCCATTCATCCCCCCTTTAGAAAAAGGAGATAGCGGGGGGGGTAAATTCGATGTGAATTAAGCGGCCTTAGGTTTAAGGCCGTTGACCTCCCGGGTCAACCGAGAGATTTTTCTGGCGGAGGTATTCTTATGGAAGACACCCTTGGAGTGGGCCTTCTGAATCAGGGGGATTACCTTCAATAAAGCTTTTTGGGCGCCTTCGATGTCTTTCTCCTCAACGGCCACCCTCACCTTTTTAACAAAGGACTTCACCGTACTTTTGATATGGAGATTCCGGACCCTCCTTTTCTCATTCTGCCGAGCTCTTTTAATTGCCGATAGGTGTGTTGTCAAAATTCACCCTCCTTTCTTTCATAGAACATATCCATTCCTGTCAATTTTTCCCCTCTCCCTTGACGGGAGAGGGTTGGGGTGAGGGTGAATACAGGTTTCTCCCCCTCCCCTTGATCCCCTCCCGCCAGGGGAGGGGATGTTTTTGTTTTAGATATTTGATTTTTTTAACATTTTGGGATAGCGTGTGTCAAGACCCATTCAGATTACACCGATTATGAAATGCGTTTACACAGATTAGAATTTGATCCAACCTATAGGGTAAATCTGTGTAATCATCCCCCACCCTCCCCCTCGAGGGGGGAGGGTGGGGGTGATAAACTTGTTTGTAAGCAATCAAGGTTCGCATGATGTCTGAAAACCGAAAGATCGCCAGAGCTGCCACAACCATTGGAATGGGAACTCTTCTCAGCCGCATCTTGGGCTTTTTGAGGGATATGGTCATCGCTCATTTCTTTGGAGCCGGGATGGCGGCCGATGCATTTTTTGTGGCCTTTCGGATTCCCAACCTCTGGAGACGGCTGGTAGGGGAGGGATCCTTAACCGTAGCTTTCGTCCCCGTCTATACCGAGTACCTGAACCGGAGATCAGAAGAGGAAATCCGAGAGGTCACCCACATCGCCTTTACGGTTGCCGGAGTCATCCTATTGGTTCTCACGTTGCTCGGCATCCTCTTCTCCTCCCTCTTGATACGGATCATCGCCCCGGGATGGTTCACAGAATCTCCGGAGAAATTTCAGTTGACTGTCACCCTCAACCGGATCATCTTCCCTTATCTTTTTTTTATGGGCCTTTTCGCACTGTGCATGGGAATCCTGAATTCCCTTCGACATTTCTTTGCGCCCGCCATCGCTCCGATCTTTCTCAATATCTCCATCATCGTGTCCGTCTTTCTTTTCTACGGGGTCTTCCAAAAACCGGTGATGGCATTGGCACTGGGCGTTCTCGCCGGCGGGGTGATCCAATTTCTCTTTCAGATACCCTTTCTGTTGAAAAAGAGGATGACCTTCCGGTTTAATTTTAACTTCCGCCACGCGGCGATCAAACGAGTTGGTTCCCTGATGATTCCGGGCCTCATCGGGACGGCCGTCTATCAGATCAATGTCTTCGTCGATACCATCTTCGCCTCATTCCTTCCGGGTGGAAGTGTTTCCTACCTCTTCTTTGCGGATCGACTGATGGAATTCCCTCTCGGGATTTTTGCCATCGCCGTTGGAATGGCATCCCTCCCCAGTCTCTCGGGGTTGGCCTCTCAGGGAAAGATGGAAGAATTCAAAGCAACGCTTTCTTTCACCTTTCGCCTGGTTTGTTTTATCAGCGTCCCGGCCATGGTGGGATTGATCGCCCTAAAAACTCCCATTGTTAATCTCCTCTTCCAACGAGGATTGTTTGACTACTCGGCTACAGAGAAGACAGCCTTCGCGCTCCTTTTCTATTCAGTAGGTCTTTGGGCAATATCAGGAGCCCGGACCATTGTTCCGGCGTTCTATTCCCTCCAGGATACCTGGACGCCACTTAAGATCGCTTTGATCTGTTTGGGGGCCAATGTGATCTTCATCGCGATTTTTATATCTCCTTTAAAACATGGGGGGCTGGCGCTGGCCACGAGCCTCTCCTCCACCCTCAACCTCGTCCTTCTATTCTGGAGGCTTAATGCGAAATTGGGAAAGATGGACATGGGGAAGAATATCAGGTCCCTCGTCAGAGACGTCTTCTGCAGCCTTCCCATGGGCGTAGCGGCTTATTTAATCTGTTCCGTCGGGAATTGGAGCGTGTCCGGGAATACAGTCGAGAAAGTTCTTCTCCTGGGGACTGCGATCGTTGTAGGCCTTGGAGTTTACCTGGTGTGCTCCTACTGGGCGAAGAACGAAGAGATGCTCTTTTTGTTGAGGATGTTGCATAAGAGAAAATGAATTTCTGTAATGCTCCACTCTGCCGAGGCAATTCGTCGGTACCAATAATCCGTAATCAAAATGCGGAACCTCAACAATATCACTGTCATGCTGAAATTTTTTCAGCATCTCTCATTTTCAATAAACCATAGATCCTGAAACAAGTTCAGGATGACGATTACGGATTATGGTCGGGGTCTAAATGAATTGACACAACTGCGGGAACGTAGTATAAAAAGCGGGGTTCAAAGAGAGAGGCGGAGGCGAAAATGATCGCTTCATCGGTTGAAGGGGGGTGATGGAAGGAGGAAGGAACGAAAACGGGTAGGCAGGGAAGTGAAATAAATCCTGATTCAAAGGAGGGAAATTATTATGAAACCGGAACGATATTCTTTCATCATTTTTCTTACAGCAGTTTTCTTCTTCATGTGGATTTGTGGACCATTGGTAAGCCCGACAGAAGCTGCGGAGCCAGTGAAGATAGGGGTCATCACGCCTCTTTCACCTCCGGGTGACCCTGCAGCCGGACAATTGATCAGTCGGGGTGCAAAGTTCGGAGCAAAGTATGTTAATGAAGAAATGAAGGGCGTCCTGGGAGGAAGGTTCATTGAACTTGTGATAGAGGATGATTCAGGAACGCCGGAGAAGGGCGTGGCCGCCTTCAGAAAGCTGGCAACAAAAGACAAAGTGATTGCCGTGATCGGGCAGTATCACAGCTCCGTTTGCACGGCCCTGGTTGACATAGGTGCGGAATATGGAATCCCAACTTTTTCGACTGGAGCTTCTGCTTCCATCATTACCGAAAAGCACCAAGTCTCCACATTTAAAACTCACGTGATTGATTATGACAGAGCTTCGACCTGGATGGATTTTTTCATGAGCAAAGGATGGAAACGGATCGCCGTATTGGCTGAGAACACAGACTATGGAGTTGGACTATTCGAGGCAACAAAATTAATAAAGGAGGAACGCGGATTAAAAGATGTTGAGATAAACGGGATCGTTTTCGACAGAAAGGTAGCTGACCTGACTCCCGATCTCTTGAAGCTGAAGGCATGGAAGCCAGATCTCCTTTTGAACATCGGGGTTGGCGACCCAACCTATCGTATTACCAAACAGGCCTATGACATCCAATTTTTTCCACAGGTTCCAATGATGGGTGCGCATGATTGGCCCGCAAGACCAGAATTTTGGAAAAACCTTGGGAAGATGGGTCAATACGTGATGTTTATTAATTACTACCATCCCAAGATGGGGCTATCGAAGACAGGGGAATGGCTAAAACCAAGGTTTAATAAAGAATATGGGGAGATCCCAACCTACATGGCTTACAATGCCTTCGGGCAAATCGTATTATTGGGTCAGGCGATCAATCTGGCAAAGTCCGATGATCCAAAGAATCTAATCAAAGCCTTGGAAGAGGGGAAATTTGATTTTTGGGCAAAGGGTGACGTGGTTCAGTTTAAGCGATTGCCAGGTGCCAGATGGCATAACCACACATCTCCTTTACAGGTCGTCCAATTTAGCAAAGTCGATCAGCCCATTGAAGAGTCAACCATCCTCTGGCCGCCGAGCATGAAAACCGGGGAGTTTGTTTCTCCTTAGTTTCAAAGAGATTTGGAAACGAGGATCTACTGAATGAACTCTACCCCGTTAGAAAGCAGGAGACTTTCTAACGGGGTTTACCTTATTGATCTTTAAACATTTCCGCATTCCTCTCTCGAGACGAGGTGGTTACAATCGACTCAACACTTCTCTCACAATACATCATATCCGGGATCGTCATAGGCTTAATCTACTCGCTTATGGCGATGGGGATCACGTTCATCTATGGGATCATGAGGATCATTAACTGGTCTATGGGTGAATTTTACATGATCGGGGGCTATCTCCAATATATCATCATTACCCAATTTCTGGGAGTCAAGCAATGGTATATAGGGGTTATTCTTTCGATGGTTGGGGTATTTCTGCTTGGAATGGTCGTGCAATGGTTACTCATCAAACCGATGTTTGAAGGAACTGTGGAAAAAAGAACGGAGTATGCAACGATTGTCACGATCGCACTGGGTGTTCTTTTCACGAATATGGCTGTCATCGGAGCAGGTCCATTCATTTACTCCCCCCCGGGTTACTATCACAACACCCGGATTATTACTTTGCCAGTCAGTGGAACCAGATTTGTCGCTTTCATCGGCACCATCGTCCTCCTGTCCCTTTTTTATCTGTTCTTAAAGAAGACTTGGTGGGGAAGAGCTTTTCAAGGAGCTGCCCAAAACCGCATGGGTATCCAGACCGCGGGCATTGATGTTTTTAGACTCGACCAGATCGCCTTCGGAATCGGAGTGGCTTTAGCCGCTGCGGCTGGCGCGCTCTTGGCGCCTGAGTTTTATCTCCATCCTCGATGCGGTAGCATCGCAACCATGAAAGGGTTTGAAATTATCGTGATTGCAGGTCTGGGTTCCATCCCCGGAGTCCTATTGGCTGGTCTTCTCCTCGGATTGATTGAAAGCCTTGGCTCTGTCTTCCTGAATCCTTCATTCAGGGATGTTTATGGATTCCTTTTCCTCTTGGCCATCCTTGCTATAAAGCCAACCGGTATGTTCGAGGAAAGGGAACGGGTGGCTTAGCCCTGAAAGAGCAGAGATAAGGAAGAGTTCTCATGGAAAATCTCAGCGAGACAAAGATCAGCAAACTGAAGAGGGGTTCTCTCATACTCGCCGGATCACTCTTCGTCTGCCTTTTGCCGTTTTGGACAGATCAATACTATATGCAGGTTTTCACGATCGCCTTTTACTATGTTGTTCTTGCCTCCAGTTGGAACCTCATCGCAGGTTATACAGGACAGTTCTCGTTGGCTCACCATGCTTTCGCAGCCATCGGAGGTTATACTTCCGCCCTGTTGGTCACCCGTTCCGGGTTCCCCGTCTGGATGGGTATGTTTGCTGCCTTGTTGAGCAGCACCCTCATGGGCTTCATCTTGGGTGTGCTGTGTTTAAGAATGCGCGCCATCTATCTGGCGATTGCCACCTGGGCGTTTGCAGAATCCGTCCGAATCTTCATCTCCATGACATACAAATTAACAAGAGGCGATCTGGGGTTAGCTGTCCCTAAAGTTTTTTTAGGAACGGGGCGAGCAGTCGCTTGCTATTATCTTTTCCTGGGCTTGGCTACCGTGACGGTTCTTCTTCTCCTCCTCCTCATGAATCATTCAAAAATGGGCTATTATCTGAGGGCCATTCGTGACGATGAAATGGTTGCGCGTGTCATGGGGATCCACACCACGCGTTGGAAGATATTTTCATTCATTATTTCAAGCGGTATTGCTGGCGTTGCGGGGGCATTTTATGGTCATTACAACGGACTCCTTACCCCTGTCATGGTTGACTTCAACGAGATGGCCCTTATCGTTATCATGGTCGTCATTGGGGGTATCCGAAGTATCCCAGGGCCGGTCATTGGAGCAATATTTATAGAAATCCTCACTGAAACATTCCGGGAATTCGGAGAGATCCGAATGGTTGTTTTTGCATTAGCTGTTATTGCTATCGCACGATTGTATCATGAAGGAGCCATTGGAATCGTAAGGCAGTTCGCTCAGCGGATCTCGAGAAGAAAGCAGGGCCGGGAAGGTGCAACTGAATGAGAAGAGAGACCACCACGCTTCTGCAGATTGAGAATCTAGCGAAGGACTTTGGAAAACTGAGAGCTGTGGATGATCTCTCATTAGGACTTGAGGAAGGAGAGATTCGAGGCCTGATTGGACCGAATGGATCTGGAAAAACGACCTTAATCAACCTCATCAGCGGGGTTTATAAGCCGACCAGCGGAGGGGTGTATTTCTTTGGGAAAAGGATTGACCGATTGCCGCCAGAAAAGATTACCCAGGAAGGAATCATGCGCACCTTCCAGGTTGCGCGCTTGTTCGGGGACATGACCGTTTTCGATAACATGCTCATTCCTGCGTTTACCCAGGGCATGGGCAAGCGGCAAGCAAGCCACCGGGCTAAACAACTACTTGATTTTTCTCTTTTGGGTAGATTGAGCAATGAACCTGCCAGGAATCTTTCTGGGGGCCAGGGCATGTTGCTCCAGATTGTCCGAGGGTTTATGAGACAACCCCTTCGCCTCTATTTACTCGATGAGCCCTTTGCTGGAGTCCATCCTGTGATCAAGGATGTCATGATTGGGACCATTCAAAAGATGAACCGAGATGAAGGTGTAACGTTCCTGATCGTATCTCATGAATTGACCACTATTCGACGCTTATGCAGTCGAATATCGGTTCTTCATGCAGGCCAATTGATCTCTGAAGGAACGATGAAAGAGGTTGCCAATGATCCTCGAGTCATCGATTCTTACCTCGGAGGTTAGAGATGGCTTCTAAACTATCGGTTCAGGAAGTGACCTCTGGTTATGTGAAGGAGATCGATATCGTCAATGGCGTTTCTCTTGAAATCGAAGAAAACACCATTACGGGAATCATTGGTCCAAACGGAGCCGGGAAATCAACCTTATTGAAAACGATTTTCGGATTTCTCCATCCCAGCCGAGGAAAGATTGTATTCGAAGACCGGGAGATCCAGACCCTTTCTCCCTTCAGGTTAAAGCAGTTGGGGATAAGTTTTGTACCGCAGGACATCAATACGTTCCCTCGCCTCAGCATAGAGGAAAACTTGATGCTTGGGGCTTGGACTTTCAAAAGGGACCGCAGTCTCCTCAAGCAAAGGTTGGAAGAAATCTACGACTTTTTTCCGGTTCTCGGGGCAAAGAGAGGCAAAAAGGCTACCTTCCTCAGCGGTGGACAGTTAAAGATGCTCGCTATCGGAAAGGAAGTAATGACCACTCCCAAACTCCTCCTGGTGGATGAACCCTCTGCTGGCTTGGCTCCCAAGTTGGTCTCTGAGATCTATGCCTTCTTGCACCGGGTAAAGGAACAGGGGGTCACCATCTTTCTTGTTGATCAAAATATTATTAAAGCGGTAGAGGTTTCTGATTACATGTATCTTTTGGAAATGGGCAAGATCAAGATACAGGGACCCAAGGAGGCTTTCAAAGAAAATATTCGGGACATCATCAGAGACTCTTTGATTTCGGAGTAGATGGATAAACAGAGCTGGTTAGAACATCAGGCAGATATTGTCAGAAATTGTGTGAAAAGCAGGGAATGACGTATAAGAACAGCGGCACGGTGGATGAGGAGGAAGAAAGAACCAAGGTTTCTCAGTTAGACATAACCCCTCCTAACCTCCCCTTAATTTAAGGGGAGGAAGGTGGGGTTAAAAGAGGATGGATGAAGCAATGAAAAAGACGGCTGACATTGTGATCGTCGGTGCAGGAATTATTGGCGTCAGCATTGCCTACTATCTGGGAAAGATGGGAGCAAAGAACGTTGTTCTCCTCGAAAAGGATCTGATCGGCATGGGTTCGACAGGGCTCTGCGCAGGGGGAATCCGAAGACAATGGTCCACAGAAGTGAACATGCAATTTGCCATGAAGTCTTTTGAGGTATTTCAAAACTTTGAAAACGAATTTGGTGCTTCTCCCGATTTTCATCAGATTGGATACCTTTTCCTCGCAAGGGACCAGGAAGAATCAGGATCCTTTAAGAAGAATATAGAACTCCAGAATCGCTTCGGCGTTCCCTCCCGACTCCTCACCCATGAGCAGGTAAAGGAGGCCTGGCCTTTTCTGAATCTGGAAGATATCTATGGTGCAGCTTTCTGTGATACGGATGGTTATGCAGGGCCTACGGAGGTGACCAATGCCATTGCCAAAGGGGCCAGACGATACGGGATTGGAATCTTTGAAAAAACAGAAGTTATTTCGATTGGAGTGTCAAAGGATCGCATCGTCTCGGTCACCACTCGAGATGGAAGTATAGAAACTCACACGGTTGTAAATGCTGCAGGGCCTTATGCTGCGAATGTGGGCAAGCTTGCAGGGCTGGAGATTCCGGTGAACCCTATTCGTCGTCAGCTCTTTGTGACAGATCCCTTTGATAAAATTCCACCTTCTGTCCCCCTCACCATCGACCACAAGCAAAACTTCTATTTTCGAAGAGAGGGAGAATGTGTTCTCTTGTCAGGACCCCAGGATGAAAAGCCGAGTTTCAACCTCACCACCGATTTTGATTCGATGGTTCAGACCGCAGAAAAAGCGATGCATCGGGTCCCGGTCTTCGAGAAGGCAAGAATCAACAGAGGGTGGGCCGGGCTTTATGAGATTTCGCCAGACAATCATGCGATCTTGGGCAAAATCCCAGAGGTTGAAGGCTTTATCTTAGCTGTTGGATTCAGCGGTCATGGTTTTCAACATGGGCCAGCAGCCGGGATGACCATTGCCGAACTTATCTGGAATGGGAAGTCGGAATCCATTGACATCAATCCCTTGGCCCTAACGCGTTTCAAAGAAGGAAAAGCGATCAAGGAGTCGCTGACGGCTTTTAAGGATTAATAGGCTGGTGAAAAATGCCCATCTGCGGCGTTCCCCTCATCCTTCCCCGTGTCAAGCACGGGGCAGGCTCGTTGCGGCGTACGTCGTAGGGAACGGTTTGAAACCGTTCCCTATAAAGGATTTCGGGAGCCCCCGCGAGCGGGATTTCGCAAAGCTCAACTTGCATGGGGACATTTTCAAGCAGCCTAATTGAAAATGGCTTTTCCAACAAAACATTAGATCGCTACGTGATTGCGAGAAAGGAAACTCTCAATGGAAAAAGTAATCGGAGGCAAGAATATCTATGGGTATCCTATTGGGATTCTAATGTTGGAAACACAATTTCCAAGAATTCCAGGCGATATAGGAAATGCAACCACCTGGGATTTTCCCGTTCTTTATAAGGTTGTTAAGAAAGCCACACCGGATGTTGTGGTGAGAAAGGGGGCTGTTGGTCAGTTGGAGCCCTTCATCAAAGCGGCACAGGAGTTGGAAAGAAAGGGCGTGAGAGCCATCACAACCAATTGCGGATTTCTCGCCCTATTTCAGAAGGAGATGGCCTCAGCCGTGAACATACCGGTATTCACTTCGAGTCTCATGCAAGTCCCTCTCGCCTATATGATGATAAAAGAATCTCAAAGGGTTGGCATTATCACAATTCACGCCGAGTCGCTGACTCAGAGGCATCTTTCATGTGTGGAAGCGGATCAGATACCTCACATCATTTACGGCACTGAAGGAGAAGAGGAATTCTCACGGGTTATTCTTGATGATGAGATTGAATTGGATGTGAGCAAGTCGAGAGAGGAACTGGTTCGAGTTGCAAAACGGATGGTATCGGAACACCCAGAGGTAGGAGCCATTGTCCTCGAATGCACCAATATGCCACCCTATGCAGCGGCTATTCAAAAAGAGATCCACTTGCCGATTTTCGACATCTATACGCTTGTGACGCTGGTCTATCATACAGTGGTCAAAAAGGATTTTTATGGCCAGATGTGACTCCTTTATTAGCCTCAGATTCTTAGACGCTTAATCTGGGAATTTTCAGCAGCGTTTAAGAAATATCCAAAAAAACTCCCCTTCCTTGGCGGGAGGGGATTCACCCTGTTAGATTAAACATTTCTTTACTAGT
>Ga0163209_1001399_pt1 | contig 10470 bp, 9 predicted proteins | sample Kivu_160m_FD_113538 | JGI IMG/M metagenome (GOLD analysis project Ga0163209, IMG submission 113538) | Freshwater microbial communities from Lake Kivu, Western Province, Rwanda to study Microbial Dark Matter (Phase II) - Kivu_160m | ecosystem: Environmental > Aquatic > Freshwater > Lake ... | reverse complement strand
GAGACTCTCACTCTCAAGTCAGCGCCCATGCTGGGCGCACAAGCAGCAGGGCGGCCATCAGGCCGCCCCAGTTCAGCCGGTGCTCTGCAGGCTACGGGTTGATGGTCGTTACGTACTGCTGGCCATCCTTCGTATACTCGAGCACCGCGGCACTCTTGATCGGATTGCCCCATTCGTCAAACGTAATCCGGCCCGACACGCAAGGGAAGTCCTTGATCGCGCCGAGCGCCGTCTTGATCTCCTCCGGTTTGGCGTTGGGCGCGTTCTGCAGGGCCTGGATCAACAGCAGGCCCGCATCGTACCCGAGCGTCGCCAGTGCATCCGGCCTCTGGCCATGCTTGGCCTGGTACTTCATTACCCATTCCTGCACCTCGGGACGCGGGTCATCCGGCGAGTAGTGGTTCGTGAAGTAGCCGCCGTAGATCGCATCACCGGCAATCTTCGCCATCTCCGGCGAATCCCAGCCGTCGCCGCCGAGGAACCTGGCCGCAATCCCGAGCTGCCGCGCCTGCTTGGCTATCAGTCCGACCTTGTTGTAGTAATCCGGCAGGAAGAGCACATCCGGACCCGACTGCTTGACCTTGGTCAACAGCGCCGAGAAGTCGACGTCGTCCTTCGCGTAGGATTCGAACGCCGTGACCGTGCCGCCGTTCTTCTCGAACGCGGCCTTGAAGTAATCGGCGAGGCCCTTGGAGTAGTCATTACCGACGTCGTACATCACGGCCGCGGTCCTGGCCTTCAGACTTTCCGAAGCGAACCTGGCCGCGACCGTGCCCTGGAATGGATCGATGAAGCAGGCTCGGTATACGTAGTCCTTGCGCTTGCCGTCTTCCCCGACGGTCACTTTGGGATTGGTTGAGGTCGGGGTGATCATCGGTATTCTCGCGCTCTGACACTTGTCCGAAAGCGGTACCGAGCATTTGGACGACACCGAGCCAATGACTACGACCACGCGGTCCATGTCAATGAGCTTGGAACCGGCATTGCCGGTTTCGGTCGGGTCGTTCTTGTCGTCGGTCGCGACGACGTCTATCTTCCTGCCGTTGACTCCGCCGGCCGTGTTGACTTCTTCGATGGCGAGCATTGCGCCATTGCGGGCCGATTCGCCGAAGGTCTTCACGTCACCGGTCAGGGGCACGACCAGCCCCACTTTGATTGCGGCGCCAGCCTTGCCGGTGCTGCCGGCATTGCCGCCGCAGGACAGGCCGGCGATGATCGCCATCGCGGCCAAAAAGCTGAACAGCTGCCTCATTCTTGCCTCCCTGGTTTGGACTTAACGGCCATGTTCTCTCCTCCGGCCGGCTCGGCGCTCGACCGGTATCGATCGAGGAACTCGCTCGACCAGCTGTCGAGCGCGCCCTGCCCAATCGCGGTCCGGATGCCCTGCATCAGCCGCTGGTAGAATCGAACGTTGTGCAGCGTCAGAAGCTTTGGCCCGAGCGCCTCTCCGACCACGAACAAGTGGCGGAGATACGCACGGGTGAAATTGCGGCAGGCATAGCAGTCACACCGCGGGTCAAGCGGGCCGAGGTCATCGGCATGACGGCTGTTACGGATGGTGACGCGGCCTGAGCTCACAAACGCTGTACCGGTCCGTCCGTTGCGGGTGGGCAGCACGCAGTCGAACATATCCACCCCAAGCCTCACCGCGGCAATGATATCATCCGGGTAGCCGGCACCCATCAGGTAGCGTGGCCGGTCGACCGGAAGCAACGGAGCTACGTGTCCGACCATGTCGTAGGTGACGGCCGACGGCTCACCTAGACACAGCCCGCCGATCGCGTACCCGGGCAGGTCGATCTCCGTGAGCGACTTCGCGCTGCTTTCCCGCAGGTCGACGTAGGTGGCGCCCTGCACTATGCCGAACAGGTTTGTTGCGGGATGGCGGACCCGGCTGCATCGGTCCGCCCAAAGCGCGGTTCGCGCCGCTGCGGACTCGGCCACCTGCCGGTTAACCGGGTACGGCGGGCATTCATCAAGGCACATGGCCACGTCCGAACCCAGGGCCTCCTGAACCTCCACCACCAATTCCGGTGTGAAGAGGTGCCGGCTGCCGTCAACGTGTGATTGGAACTCGGCGCCCTCGTCAGTCACCCGGGTCAGTGCCGCCAGCGAGTAGACCTGGAACCCGCCTGAATCGGTAAGAATCGGTCGGTTCCAGCCCGTGAACTCAGCCAGGCCGCCCGCGGCCTGAATCCGCTTGTGGCCGGGACGCAAATAGAGATGATAGGTATTGCAGACGATAATCTCGGCGCCGGAATCGGCCACCTCGACCGGGGTCAAAGTCTTGACTGAGCCCTGCGTACCCACCGGCATGAAACAAGGAGTATGGACGGTGCCGTGGGGCAGCTCAAGCCGGCCAAGTCGGGCGCGAGAATCCGTGGCCTCGACGCTGAACCTCATCACCGTTGGTGCGGTCCGGAAGGTTGAAGCGCGCAGCTCGGATGTTGAATCAAGCCCGAACGACCGAAATCAGGGGCCGGCCGGTCATGCGTCATTCATGCGTCATTCGGACCGCGGCCATCGCCGTTTCCGCAGGGCTACCCCATTTCCAGCTCGGAGAATCCGCCGAGGTTGAGCCTGCGCGGCCGGTCGCGCACGACCGAGTTCTCGCCCAATAGCGAACCCTCAAGCAAGGTGTGCTGAACAACCACGCTCCGGTTGACGATCGAGTCGCGAATGATCGAACCATGGATGTCGGCATCGGCCCCGACCGAAGCGTTGGGCCCGATGATCGAAGCCTGTATCTTGGCTCGGTCGTGGATGAACACCGGCGGAACAATGACCGAACCGCGCCTGGGCTTGAAGTAGCTCTCCTTCGCCAGCAGGTAGCGGTTGGTCTCGAGCATCGCCGCACGGGTGCCGCAGTCCAGCCAATGCTTGATGGTACGAGTCCTTATTCTCGTACCATCACCAACCATCAGCTGCAGAGCATCGGTAAGCTGGAATTCACCCTTGGTGGTGCATCCCCGCGAGATGAGGCGTTCGAGCGCACCGAACAGGCGACCGGAGTCCCGGAAAAAATAGACACCGACAATGGCGAGGTTGGTGCGCGGTCGATCCGGCTTCTCGACAAACCGGCTGACGTAACCGTCCCTGAGTTCGACCACGCCGAATCGACGCGGGTCGGCGACCTCCCTGACCCCGATGACGTTGTTGCGACCAACCATTCTCGACATGTCCAGGTCAACGATGGTGTCCCCCAGCAGGACCAGAATCGGCTCGCCGGCAAAGGCGTCCTTCGCCCGGTAGACGGCGTCGCCCAGCCCTTTCGGGTCGGTCTGCTGCACGAAGCGGAACGGACAGCGGTACTCGCTTGTCAGGTAACGCCTGACCTGGTCACCCTGGGCCCCGACCACGACGATTACCTCGTCCGGCCGAGCAATGAGCAGTCGGTCCATGATGTGGCCGATGATCGGCTTGCCGGCCACCTGAAGGAGGATCTTGGGCGTCGTGTGAGTGTGTGGCTTCAGCCGTCTGCCCTCGCCCGCCGCGGGGATCACTGCTTTAAACTGCACGGTTCAGCCTCGCTTCTGCGCCATCCGGCGCTTCAATTCATCAATCCGTTTGATGTCCATCGCATCCTTGCCCTGCCGCCGCGCCACCTCAATCGAGACGAAATCACCCAGCATGACAAGTGAGAAGATCCTCGCCAGCCGAGACCGTCCCTCGCTTTCTAGTCGCACGGCAAGCTGGTATGCCTGATTGGTGATGTCGAGTACCGATTCCAGCCGAAACCGGGTGCACGGGTGGGTCTCACGGTCCAGCAGGGCGACAACTACAACATGCCGGCCTGGGTGATCAGGACGACCCATACCCACAATCTCGTTATGGTTGTGTTCGGGCAGCGAACTGGTGTGACACAGGACTCCGGCATTCTCATTGAGCTGGCAGCGCCAGCGGTCAGTCACCGCGTCCAGCATCCGACTGGTCGAATAGACAATCGGAAGCCGACCGTCAAGTTGCTTCGCAATAGTGCGAGCCTCTGCCATCCATGACCTGCGCCGGCTTCGCATGAGCCGCACTGCCTCTTCAAGTCCGCGCTGTTGGCTCTCGCACACGCCGAGCCGCTCCAGGCAGATCAGCAGCGTTGAGAACAGGTGTCCGAGCGCAGCGCGCGGCGGCATGCCGGCCGGTACCGCCAAGACCGGGTAGCCGGCCTTTGCCGCAGATTGTCCCAGCTTGCCACCGCTGGTGATGGCCATGATCCGGCAGCCTCGTCTTCGGGCCTGCCCGTAGGCGGACAGGGTTTCTTCAGTGTTGCCTGAATAGCTCACGGCCACGAACAGAGCCTTCGCGGACACGGCGGCGGGAATGTCATAGTCATTGCAGGCGTACACGGGTACGCGAGACCTGTCGAGCAACAGTCCCTGCGCGATCCTGGCGCCGATTCCCGACCCTCCCATGCCCGCTACCGCTACTGAGTCAAACCCGCCGGCACGTCCGATCCGGGCCGCACCGGCGGTTCTTGCGCCGGAGGCAAGCTGGTCGGGCAGACTCATCACCAGTTCGTGCATTCGGTCTGTACCATTGAACGGTTTCTTCATTTGTGCTTCTTCTCCTCAAACTGGAATCCGGCGAGTCGCGGAAACTTCCGGTCCATCTCGCGTCGGAGTAAGTGCTTCACCTCGAGCGCGGTGCCCAGCCTCAACGCGTGACTCACGACCTCCGCAGCGATTCCCGCGTCGATGGTACGGATGATACCCTTCGCTTCCGGAATGACACCCGGGGAGACCGACATCTCATCGACTCCCATGCCCAGCAAGACAAGCATACCAAACAGGTCGGACGCAAACTCCCCGCACAGCCCCGCCCAGATCCCCTGCTGATGCGCGGCGTCAATCGTCTGCTTGATGAGCCGCAACACCGCCGGGTGGAAGTGGTCGGACAGCTTCGCAACGTGTTCGTTTCCACGGTCCACCGCCAGCGTATACTGGGTCAGGTCGTTCGAGCCAATCGAAAGGAAGCTGCACTCATGGGCCAGCCGGTCGGCCATGATCGCCGCCGAAGGTGTCTCGACCATGACGCCAACCTCGAAGTCCGGGTCAAACTCCACCTTTCTCGTCTTCAGAGCGTCCTTTGCCCGCTCCACCTCCAGCTTGGCTCGACGCAACTCCTCGATCGTCGAGACCATCGGGAACATGACCTTCACATTGCCCACCGCCGACGCCCGCAGTATCGCGCGGAGCTGGTCTCCAAACAGGTCCAAATGACCAAGTGACAAACGGATAGCACGCAGGCCCAGATAGGGATTCGCCTCACTGTAGCCGGCCAGCACTTTGTCGCCGCCGAGGTCGAACGTACGAATGATGACCGGGTACGGTTTGAACAGCTTGGCTACCTCGGCATAGATATGGAACTGCTCATCCTCGGTCGGCGGCCGGCGCTTGGCCAGGTACATGTACTCGGTCCGGAACAAGCCGACCCCGCGTGCGCCATGGCGCTTTGCGGTCCTGGCCTCGGCGACAAACTCGATATTGGCCGACAGGTCAATGGTCCGCCCGTCCACCGTGACTGGGTCACGGGATGCCAGAACGCTGAGTGATTCGATGTAGACCCGCCGACGCTCTATCTCATCGTCGTAGGCGCGCAGTCGGTTCGCACTCGGGCTGAGAATCGCCAGCCCCCGATACCCATCGACGAACGTCTTCCGGCCATCGGCCACAACGGAACAGATCGGACCCACGCCGGCAACCGCCGGTATCTCCTTCGCCTTGGCCATGATCGCGGTGTGAGATGTCTTGCCTCCGGCCTCAAGAACCAAACCGACGACCTTGCGCGGGTCGAGCAATGCCGCTTCGGACGGCGGCAGGTCGTGGGCGATGACTACTGTACCTGACTCAACTTCGAGCAGCGAACACGAATCGTCACCCAGCAGATTGCGCATCACGCGGTTGGACGCATCGGCAATGTCCAGCATCCGTTCCTTGAACAACGGGTCCGCCGACCTAACCACCGGTTCAGACATCAGCCTCACGGTCTGGGAGTAGGCGAACTCGGCGTTGCGCCGGGCCTCGCGTATGAAAGCCTCCGTGTTCTTGATGACTTCCTCGTCACTGATCAGCGTGAGCTGGACTTGTATGAAATCGGCGAACTCCGCGCCAAGGTCGCGCTTCACCTGAATGTGGAGTGTATGCAGTTCTCGCGCCGCCGCGTGTAGCGCCTGCCGGAACCGCCTCAGTTCCTCCGCGACCTCTGACGGTCCAAGCGCCCTCTCGCTTGGATCAGGCACGTACTGACGATAGACGTGGGCGGAACCCAAGGCAAACCCGGGAGAAACCGGGATGCCCCGATAGCTCTTCTCGGCTCTACGTTTCATCCTGATCCAGTGTTTCGAGTTTGTGCTTCAGCAATTCGAAGGCCTCGTGCTCGTCCTCACCGTAGACCTCCAGACCTACGACGCTGCCCTTGGACGCGGCCAGCGTCAAGATAGCGAGGATGGACTTGCCGTTGACCCGCATGCCGTCCTTCACGAGCCGGATTTCGGATGAGTAGCGCTCGGCCACGCGGACGAAACCCGATGCCGGCCGGGCGTGCAGCCCGACCACACCGCCGATGACGACCTTGCCCTTCAGCATGTGGAGCGGCAGAAACGGAACCAGAAGCAGAGAAGGTAGTTGATTGTCGTCGAGCCAGAAAATGCGGCCGTCGGGTGGCTTGACGGCCGGTACGCGATTCGAGTCACGGGCTAAATATAGCAGCTTGCGGACGACCGTCAACAAATGAGGCAGCGAGCATCAATGGTCGGTTGCTCCAAGCCGCACACTGCCCTACCGCCGACTCCAACTTCGGAGGAATCCTGCGACATTATCCTGCCTGGGCACAGGCGGAAGCAGCTGGCACAGCTCGTTCGGAGAGGAATCCTCCGGCCGCAGCAAACACTTCGGCGCACTTCGGCGCGCGGTCTTGACTGTCAGACTGACCGAGGATATTATAGCCCCCTGTGGTTGAGATACACAGGACGAGACGCCCACCAGCTGTGAGGCAAAACGTCGGTCTATCCGGCACTGCCCCGAGAAGAGGTAAACTTGCCTGAGGAAACGCCACCCCGCGATTTCTACGTAGTACTGGGGGTCGACCGCGACGCCAGCGACACCGAAATCCGCGCGGCATACATCGAGCTCGTCAAGTCGTCCCACCCGGATCGGCTGGGGACTTCCCCCAATGCGGCGGAGTGGAAGGAGGCGAACGCGCAACTGGCCCGGTTCAACGAGGCGTTCTTCGTCCTGGGCGATCCGATCAGGCGCAAGCAGTATGACCACGGACACCCAATTGGAGCCGCGGCCGCTCCCGAGGAGGAACCACCTCCTCAGGAAAGAATGTACATGGTCGTCACCGGAAGCTCGATGCCGGACCGGAACCGTGTGATAAAAGCGCTGCTCGATGACCACGTCATCACTGCCTACCACTCCTACATCACTCACTGCATATTCTGCACGTCCAAACTCACGGCCACCGACATATCAAACAGCATTGTGAAACATTTCGGCGCGTCCAACAACCCCGTATTTCTCGTGACCGAAGTCTCCGGTGAGATCAAGGGACGGCTATCGATGGGCGCATGGCAGTTTATCCGGAAGAACACCCAGGCATCCGTTCGTGGCTGGAGGTAGATCCGGATCATTGCAGGATGCCAGGCCTTAGGTCTTGAGCTTGCGCAGTCCCATTCCCAACATCTGACTTCGGGGTTCAGCCCCGTTCCCTTCCCCACCAGCGTCTCTATCCCCGATGCGCATTCGAGATTGCCTCTCGTCGCTGCTTTGGTAAGATACCGACTATGAACCCGTTGATATTCAGAGAATACGACATCCGCGGAATCGCGGAAACCGAGCTGCCTGACTGCGAGGTGCGTCGCCTCGGACAGGCCTTCGGTACCTACGCACTCGAGCACGGCGCGACCTTCTGTCCGGTCGGTCGCGACATCCGGCTTTCGGGACCCCGCATCCAGCAGGCCCTCATCGACGGCATCCTCTCCACCGGGCTTGACGTCATAGACATCGGCGTGGTGCCGACGCCGGTCTTCTATTTCTCCCAGTTCTTCCTCGATTCGCGCGCCGGGATAATGGTGACCGCCAGTCACAACCCACCGCAGTACAACGGGTTCAAGGTCGGCATGGAGAAGACGACTATCTACGGAGAGGAGATTCAGGTCCTGCGCCGGAAGATGGAATCGGGCGATTTCAAGCAGGGCAAGGGCAAACTCAACTCCCGGGACGTCATCGGGGACTACATCGAGGCGGTCCGTTCGCGGGTCTGCATCTCAAGACCGCTCCGTGTGGCCTTTGACCCGGGCAACGGATGCGCCGGCGTCCTGCTCGAACGGCTGTTCGAAGGCACGAAGGTGACGCCGGAGTACATCAACCTGCAGCCGGACGGCAGTTTCCCGGCCCACGTGCCGGACCCGACCGTACCGAAGTACATGAAGCAACTCTCCGACCTCGTGCTGGCCGAGGGATTCCACTGCGGCATCGGCTACGACGGCGACTCCGACCGCATCGGCGCCATCGACGAGAAAGGGAATTCGGTGTACGGCGACCGGCTGCTCGGCATCTGCGCGACCGAAGTCATTCAGAAGCACCCGGGCGCCAAGATAGTGTTCGAAGTGAAGTGCTCGCAGGCGCTGGTGGAGTACCTTGAGCGGATCGACGGCACACCGCTGATGTGGAAAACCGGACATTCTCTCATCAAAGCGAAGATGAAAGAGGAAGGCGCTCTGCTCGCGGGCGAGATGTCGGGACACATGTTCTTTGCCGACGACTACTACGGATACGACGATGCCTTGTTCGCGTCCCTGCGCCTGCTCAGCATCATGGCATCCACAGGTCGCAGGCTGTCTGAGTTGGCGGCCGAGATGCCATCGTACCCCACCACGCCCGAATTGCGCGCGCAGTGTCCGGAAGAACTGAAGTTCAAGATTGTCGACGAAGTGCGCGACTACTTCCGCGGCAAGTACAAGGTTATCGACATTGACGGCGCCCGGGTCGTCTTCCCGGACGGCTGGGGCCTCATCCGCGCCTCGAACACGCAGGCCGTGCTTGTCCTCCGCTTTGAGGCGAAGACGGAGGAGCGGTTGGCCGAGATACGAAAGCTCTTCTACGACCAGTTGGCCAACTACCCGCAGGTGAAACTGCCCGAGTAGGAAAATACCAGGGCTGAAGTACAAAGGACGAAGCAAGTCCGAAGGACGAACTCCCAAGTCGGAAGGATGTACGCAGGGCTTGGTTTCTGCCTTTCCTGTCCCTGTATCGGCCAAGCTCATAGTTGCTTCGCCCTTTTCTCACTTCCTTCTTGCTTAGTCCTTTGTCCTTAGTACTTCGTCCTTTCCCGTGAGCTGGATCACGAAGCGCGTCGCCCGACTGGCGCACAAGGCCATCGGCACGAATCGGCTGATTTCGGATGGCGAAAAGGTCGTGGTTGGAGTCTCCGGCGGCGTGGACAGCCTCTGCCTGCTTCATCTGCTGGATTCACTGAACCGAAGCGGCAGGCGCGGCTGGGACCTGCACGCGGTCCACATTGACCCCGGGTTTGAGCGGTGGAACTCGGTGCGGGTCGTGAAGGCTTGCCGGGCGATAGGTGTCGATTGTGAGGTACTGCGGACTGGCGTATCGAACGGCCCGGGACGAAGCGGTAATGATTCCTGCTATGCTTGCTCGCGCGAGCGCCGCAAGATGCTCTTCTCGTTCTGCAAGATAACAGACTGCCGGAAGCTCGTGCTCGCGCACAATCTGGACGACGTAAACGAAACCTTCCTGATGAACCTGTTCTACACATCATCGACGCGCACCATCCTGCCGGCTCAGCCTCTCTTCAACGGCAGGCTCGTGATTGTCCGCCCGCTCTACTATGTGGACAAGACGCTGGTGAAGCGCTATGCGAAGGATGCCGACCTGCGACCGGTCCGCAACCCGTGTCCGCACGAGCACTCGAGCTCACGCCGGGTGGTCCGCCGGTTCCTCGAGCGCCTCTATGCCGGTGACCCGCGCATCCGCACCAACCTCTTCGCCGGCCTGCACAACCTCAAACCTGAGTACCTGCCACCACCAAAGGGACGAAGTCAGAACGCAGAAGCCAGAATAGTGAAATCAGAGGCGACCGAAGCCTAGCGAGCCAGACAGCAGAAACGGCAACCACTCGCTGGAGGCTCGATTCTGTCCCGAATTGTACCTCTCATTGTTCGTCGGAGAGTACCGGCCAACGTATCGTCAACCGCGTCTCAAGCTGTATCATCAACTGCGTCGTCAACTGAATCCTGCACTGAATCTCAAACTCGACCTCGACGTCAATCCGTCACTGAACCGCGCATCGTTCGCGACACTGTGCCAGAAAACGCTCCGGTCATTGTTCGCGTTGTCGATTGCCATTGAAAACTGACCCCTTTGTGCCACTGAAATCTGACCCACCTTCCTAGCTGTCTTCGGCCTGCTGATTGTCCGGCTGTTTTGACGCCCTGTCAACTCCTTTCGTCCGTTT
>Ga0163209_1001398_pt1 | contig 10472 bp, 10 predicted proteins | sample Kivu_160m_FD_113538 | JGI IMG/M metagenome (GOLD analysis project Ga0163209, IMG submission 113538) | Freshwater microbial communities from Lake Kivu, Western Province, Rwanda to study Microbial Dark Matter (Phase II) - Kivu_160m | ecosystem: Environmental > Aquatic > Freshwater > Lake ... | reverse complement strand
TCTTGCTTTATGCCTACTGCATCGGTGTTCCTTCCTCCAGGAAGATCGCTCTGAGACTGGAGGAAGATATTGCCTTTCGAGTGCTTGCTGCCAATAACACCCCTGACTTTCGCACAATATCTGCTTTTCGCAAGGATCACCTCAAGGCTCTGGCGGGCTTGTTCGTACAGGTACTGAAACTCTGCCGGAAGGCAGGGTTGGTTAAGCTGGGTCACGTGGCCATTGATGGCACGAAGATACAGGCCAACGCCTCAAAGCATAAGGCCATGAGTTACAAAAGAATGAAGGAGGAAGAGTCTCGTTTGGAAGCGGAGGTGGCAGCACTGCTCAAGAAGGCAGAGTCTGTTGATGCAGAGGAGGACAGGCGGTATGGCAAAGGCAAGAGGGGTGATGAGCTTCCCAAAGAACTGGCTTTCAGGGAGAGCCGCTTGAAGAAGATTCGGGAGGCTATGCAAGCCCTTGAAGCTGAAGCACGACAAGCGGCGGAAAAGGAACAGGTGAACAACGCGCAAACTGTGGTGCCGCAGGATAAGGCGCAGAGGAACTTTACCGATGCTGATTCCCATATTATGCCGGCTCCCGGTGGCAAGCATTTTATTCAGGCCTATAACGCACAGGCCGCCGTCGATAGTGCTCACCAGGTAATCGTGGCGGCTGAGATCACAAATCGACCGGTGGACAGGGGTCAGGCGGAACCAATGATGGTTGTGGTAGAGGCCAATACTGGTAGTTTCCCACTCCAAATGTCAGCAGATGCCGGTTACTTTTCCAGTGATGCCGTAGTTAACCTCACCAACATGGGGATTGATGTCTACATGCCACCCGGGAAGACACGTCATGGAACGATAGTGCCACCCGCACCCCGCGGACGGATACCCAAAATCCTCTCCATACCAGACAGAATGCGACGCAAGCTGAGGACGAAGAAGGGGCAGACATGCTATGCACTGAGGAAAGAATTGCCTGAGCCTGTATTCGGGCAAATCAAGCAGGCAAGGGGATTCCGTCAGTTCCTGCTAAGAGGCCTGGATAAGGTTAGTGGCGAGTGGCGATTAATTTGTGCAGGCCATAACCTGCTCAAATTATGTAAGGCCTACCGGCAAGGGATTGTTAAATCTGGACTTCCCGTGGATATAACCGGCGTGGAACTGTCTGCATCAGCAGTGCCTCATCCATTTCACTGCCCAAACCAGTCAACGCAATTTTCGCTTAACACTTCATGTGGCTTCGCATGTTAGAGGAAGTAACTTACTCGGACAGGCTCCTAGCCTCTTCCACCCTGTAGTTGTTTACATAACTTGAGAAATTCACGCCCAATTGATCATTGATAAACTCGGAGAGCTGGTGGGGGGTTATCAGTAGCAGTGCTGCAACCTCATCGAGTTTTAATTCAAATTGCCTGTATATCTTTTCCTCTTCCATCAGTTCCCGCAACCGGTGCATAATTTTATCGGTGCTCAGTCCCTGGATCAGCGACTTTTTATATTTAATCTGTTTTTCCTGCCGGGCAACCAGTTGGTAAAAATGAGGATACCTGTTTTCAAAGAGGAGGTAGGTGAGGCCGGTGAGCCCGATCAGAATTATGCCGGAATCCATGATTGTGCTGTTGGCCAGGATGAAGCCGGCTGTGATCAGTGTAATATCCGCCATGTAAAGTATCGTTATAATCATGGAGATACGTACGGGTTCTCGCATTTTGTCGTGATTGATGAACCCTGATTCCAGGCGCAGTAAAAGCACATATTGAAAAAGCAAAACCAGCACTCCCGCAACGAGCAGGAGGGTGATCGGGTTATTGGCCGGATTGGCAAACAAATTGCTTAAGGCGGCCTTGTTTTGGCCGGTATCGATGAAATAGAACCATGTTTCCCCGGCCAGTATGATAGCGGCTGGGACCATCTGTAATATTAAACGGAGTGGTATTCTGCTGCCCGGGTAGAAAAACATGAAATACCGTATGTAATAAAGTGAACCGGATATGAACAATAATGTCATAAATGGATATAGGAGGAACGGATACTCGAACTGCAAATTGAGGGTCACAGCACAGATCTGTAGTGACTGGATGCCGACAATCAGGTCCCTTACTATCCTGAATTTGTACGAGTTGTTAACGCTCTTGCGGGTGAGATGCAGAAGGGCCGTGTAGAATGTCAGTACGGCAAATATGCCTATAACCAGTGACGCCGCGTTGGCTAATAGATTCATTTGCGCACTGCTTCACTGCGGTGATGGCAATAATCCGGGCATGTGGTCTCAGGAAACATGGCTATTTATATATACTCTACCTGGTGACCGTATGCAAACAGGGCATTGACAGCCGCATAGCAAAGGGATACTATCATGTCTATGGTTGATGAGGCATAGTAGTCGCCTGGTTCAGAATTTGAAATGGGAAATCGCGGATGGAGGAGAATCCTATGAACAGCCACGAACGGACCACAATCGCATTAAACCTGGGGGCGCCTGACCGTGTGCCGGTCTTCTCCTGCACCGAGGAGCAGAACCAGATTTACGAGATACTGGGCAATAAGGGTGGCGCCCTTCCTTTGAAGTTGATACGTGAAGGAGTGACAGGGGCGCTGTTCAAGCTTACATCCCCGCTGATCAACCGCATCGGCTGGATGACCAGCGAGACAGAGAAATTCATGTCCAAGAAGCTCGAGGCCGACATCGCCCTGGGTTATGATTGCTCATGGCTGATGTATTCGGCCATTTTCAATTTAAAGGGCAACCGGCAGTCCACCGATATCTGGGGTAAGCTGTACGACCTGGTGGCCGACCCGGATGGAAACGTGGATACTCCCATGTACCGGGAGGGCTTGCTGACTACACCGGAACTCTGGGATGCCTGGCCTCACCCCGACCCTGACAAATTTTTTAAGATTATTTACCGTGTATTCGCCGACCTGCAGAAACGCTATGGCGATAAGATTTACCTGATGGGCAGCCTGTTCTCCGGATTGTGGGAGTCGGCCTCGCAGTCGATGGGTTTGACGGCCTTTTCCGTGATCCTGCGCCGCAACCCGGACTTTGTGCGGCGCATGGTGAAATACTATGAGGAGATTTATATGGCGACCATCCATGCCACGGCTGAAGCCGGCATGCCGGCCTTTATCTATTCCGACGACATGGGGCACAAGAGCGGTCCGCAGATGCCGCCGCGCATACTGGAAGAGTTTTTCGGCCCCAGTCTGCGCAGGATTTGCCAGGAGGCCCACAAGCGCGGCATCAAGATCATTATCCACTCCTGCGGTAACGTGAACCTGTTGCTGGACCTTTTCGCCGATTGGGGCTTCGACGGCGTACACTCGCTGGAACCAACCGCCGGCATAGACCTGGCGGCGGTGAAACAGCGGCTGGGCAAGCGGATGTGCATTTTTGGCAACATGGACATATCACACATCCTCAGCGAGGGTACCAGGGAGGAAGTGGAGTCGGCGGTCAAAACGATGCTGAAGGCGGCCGCCCTGGACGGAGGATTCATCATGGCCATGACCAACTCGCATAACGCGGTAAAGGTCGAGAATACCCGCTGGATGATCGAAGATACCCACCGCTACGGTGTTTATCCTATCAGATTAGCTTAGAACAGGTGAGGTGAGCGATGAACAAAAATGATGCCGTAAATGGTGTATTGGAATCGGTGGTCAGCCTTGATATCGATGGGGTGGCGGGTCAGGTAAGCGCTGCGCTGAAGGCAGGCGCCGACCCGCGTATTATCCTGAACAGTGGATTAAGCGCAGGCATGAGGGTTGTGGGGGAACGCTTCCAGTCCGGGGAATATTTCCTGACAGAGCTGTTACTGGCAGAAGAGGTGATGAAGGCGGGACTGGTCCCGCTGGAGCCATTACTGACCAGGACTGACATGCATGGCAAAGGCGCCGTAGTGCTGGCAACTGTCAAAGGGGATATTCATGACCTGGGCAAAAACCTGGTGGGCATGATGCTGCGCGCCTCCGGTTTTGAGGTTATCGACCTGGGCTCCGATGTTGCCCCTCAGCGTATAGTGGATGCGGTGCGCGCGAACAGTGCCAAGGTAGTAGGGCTCTCGATGCTGCTCACGCCTATGGTTGTATCGTTGCGCTCCGCGGTAGAGGAAATAACCGGGGCCGGGCTGCGTCAACAGGTGAAGATCATCATTGGCGGCGCCTGCACCACGCCGGGCCTGGCGGAAGAGCTGGGCTGCGATGGCCATGGAGAAGATGCCATGGCGGCAGTCAATCTATGCGAGAAATATATTTAAACCCGGTCAAATCGCGTCATTGACCTGTTGGCCGGGCGGCCCTGCAATTACAGCCTATGTCCAGTTATTAGGGGTTCACTACAAAATGACTACAACTATAGCTATCGCCGGCAAGGGGGGCAGCGGCAAGACCACCATAGCTGCCCTGCTTATTAACCTGCTCTCGCACAAGGGCACGGTGCTGGCCATCGATGCCGACCCCGCTACCAATCTCCACCTGGTATTGGGCCTGCCCCTGGGCGATACGGTGGGCAAAATGAGAGAGGAGATGGCAGTTAGGGTGAAGGCCGGGACCATGGACCCCGGCCTTTCCAAACAAGATTACATTGACATAAAGATAAATGAGGCGCTGGTGGAGTCGCCGCAAATAGACCTGATAGCCATGGGGCGTCCCGAGGGGGCGGGTTGCTACTGCGCTGCCAATAACATGATACGGGCTTGCATTGACCGCCTGGGGAAGAACTATGACTACGTGGTAATTGATTGTGAGGCGGGTCTGGAACATATCAGCCGCCAGACCACGCGTGACATCGATATCATGCTGCTGGTCTCGGACCTTACGGTGAGAGGGATTTTCACGGCTGCCAATATGAAGGCGCTGATGAAGGACCTGAGGACCCGCGCGGGCAAAATTTACCTGATAGTCAACCGCGCCTCGGCCCCTCTGCCGCCCAGGATCGCCGGGATGATAGGGGAAGCAGCTATGCAAATTATTGGCCTGATACCCGAAGATCAGAAAATCAAGGAACTGGAAGCTGAGGGCACGCCGCTTATTGAGCTTCCGCCCGGCTCGCAGCTTCAAAAAGGGGTGATGGAGATAGCCCGCAAATTGGAGCTGCTATAATGACAGAAATGGCAAACAGGAGGCAAAAGACGTGGGCAATAAAGATGTGATGGATATCTTTCGCAATGTGATTACGCAGCCCGGGAACGCCTACCTGGATGAATGGGTCGCCTCCGGTAAAAAGGTGGTTGGATACTATTGCTCCTACATACCCGAGGAGATTTTTTCTGCCGCCGGCTTATTACCCTACAGGTTAAGGGGGGCGGGCAGCGTGGACAGTTCGGACGGGGACGCTTACATGAGCGCGCGAGTGTGCACCTTCGTCCGCCATACAATCAGCCTGGCGTTGCGCGGGGAACTGGATTTTCTGGATGGCGTGGTACTTGCTCAGAATTGCGACCATATCCGCCGCGCCGCCGATATCTTTAAGAAAAAGATCAAGCTTCCCTTCTACAGCTTCCTTTCAATACCCAGGATCCCCAAGGAGCGGCTGTTTGACTGGTACCTGGAGGAATTGAAAAGGCTGAAGGCGGAGGTTGAGGCCCATTACAAGGTGACTGTCTCCGGGGAGAGGTTGGAGGAGGCCATCGCCCTGCACAACGCCACCCGGCAGCGAGTCTCCAGCCTGTACGAGCTGCGCAAGAAACAGGCCCCGCCTGTCACAGGGGAGGAAGCGCTCACTATCACCGTAGCGGCGCATCTTATGCCCCGTGATACCTACAATATGCTGATGGATGAACTGCTGGCCGGACTGGCCACTGCCGGTGGTGTGACCAAGTACCGGGCCAGGGTCATCATCACCGGCGGGGAACTGGATAACCCTGAATATATAGCGGGCATTGAACAGCAGGGGGCGCTGTCGGTAGCCGAAGCCGTTTGCTTCGGCCAGCGCTCATTCGGGGGACCGGTTGAAGATGGCGCCGGCGACCCCCTGGAGCGCATAGCACGGCACAGGTTCTTCCAGGCGCCCTGCGCGCGCATGGTGGAGTGCTTCGACGAACAGATTATTGCGCTGAAGGACACTATGAAAGAATTCCAGGCCGATGGCATTATCTTCCAGAGAATGAAGTTCTGCGACCCCTGGGCCGGCGATGGGCATAACCTTTACTGGCGAATGCGGAAAGAGGGCATCCCCTTCCTGGGACTGGAGCGGGAGTACGGCGTGGCGGCCTCAGGCCAGGTTGGGACCCGCGTGCAGGCTTTTCTGGAGATGATCGGCAAATAACCCCTGTGTGCTAAGATGAAGGATAGTAAAGGAGGCTAATATGGCGATCGCCGGCAAAGACAGGCAAGACGATTGGGAGGTTGTATATGAAGGCGCATCAGGCCTGATGGAGTTGTACGAGGCAGACCCTGAGTCCAAAGGCATGAACGCTATCGTTAAAGGGTTCCGCAATTTCACCGAGACACTATTTACGGCTCAGGACGAGGGAAGGCCGATAGTATGGCACAATTGCGGCTGTTCACCGGAACTAATCAGGGGGATTGAAGGTGTGCAGCCCATGCCAATTGAACTTCTGACCGTATTGCAGGACTTGATAGGCGATGTGAATTATACCGTGGCCGCCATAGACGAGGCAGAAGCGCACGGCGTGGCGCCCGAGGTCTGCTCTATCGATAAATCAGCTGTCGGACTTGTGCTGAAAGGGCTCTATCCGGAGCCGGCCTGCGGATTCTATTTTAATACGCCCTGCGATTCTCAAATAACTGCCATCAAAGTGCTGACTGAACTGAATAATAAACCGATGCGCATGATGGACGTCCCTTACCTATCGGGCGACCGCGAAGCGCGCTACCTGGCAAAGCAGTTCCGCGAAGCCATTCCCTTCCTGGAAGAGCACACAAAAAGGAAGTTCAGCTGGGAGAAGTTCCGCGAGGTGTGCGAGGAATCGAATCGCACCGCCGAATGCCTGCGCGACTGGAACGAATTAAGAAAACACATCCCCTGCCCCCAGGTGAGCAAACTGGTAGCACTGAATACGGCCTTGCTGGTGGCCTTTTCAGGTGACCCCGAGGGCACTGAGGTGGCCATGGCATTCAGGGATGAAGCTAAAGAGCGCATTGAAAGAGGTGAGAGCGCTGTGGCGGGCGGTGAAATTTACCGCGCGGTCTGGTACCAGGACCCCGTCTGGTGGGACCTGCAATTCTACGACTGGATGGAAAGCGAACTGAAGTTAGTTATCCCGATGGACCTTTTTGGATTTTATGCAGCCGAGGCCTTAATTGATACCTCAACGCCTGAATCCATGCTGGAGGGCCTGGCGCGCAAAAGCCTCAGGGTGATGCCCATGTCAAGGCAATTCAAGGGGCCCATAGATAATTATATTGATGATTACCTGCTTTTGTGTGCCGATTATCAGGCGGATTTCGGTATATTCGCCGGGCACGTAGCCTGTAAGCATGGCCATGGAGGCATCGGGCTTTTCAGAGAGGCCTCGAGAGAGGCCGGTATCCCCCTGCTCTTCTTTGAATTTGACATGTTCGACCCGCGGGTTACACCGATTGAGACAATACAGGAGTACATCTCTCAGTTTGTCGAAGACGTTATCAGGCCCAGGAAAGAGGCCGCATGAACAGTAGTCTGGTCACCGCCGGCATCGATATAGGCTCTACCACCAGCAAAGCCGCCCTGTGGATTGATGGACTCCTGGGGCCATATGTAATCGGTCCCAGCACCACTAATCCCAGGGCAACGGCGCGCGAATGCTATGAGAAGGTGATAGAAATGGCGGGGTTACAGGCTACGGATGTAGCATACATATTCGGCACCGGCTACGGCCGCGCCAAAGTAGCCTTTGCAGATGAGAATATATCTGAGATATCTGCTCATGGCAGGGGCGCCAGGTTCCTGCTGCCCTCTGCCAGGACCATCATAGATATAGGCGGACAGGACACCAAGGTCATTTCGCTGGACGCCAACGGGGAGATGATAGATTTCGTCACTAACGATAAATGCGCTGCCGGCACCGGTCGCTTCCTGGACTTCATCGCCCGCAGCGTGGGTATCGATGTGAAGGACCTGGCAGGTTTGCACGCCTCAGGGAGCTACCAGCCTGTTACTCTCAGCAGTATGTGCAGTGTCTTCATTGAGTCCGAGGTGATAAACCTGGTCAATGATGAAGTGCCCTTGAACTCGATTATCCAGGGATTGCATCAAGCCGTGGCAACCCGCGTGGCTGCGCTGGTTAAGCGGATAGGCCTGGTGCAAGACGTAGTTGTCACCGGAGGCGTGGCCAAGAATGCAGGCCTGGTGGACGAGCTTGAGCGGAAACTGGCGGTCAAGGTGAAGACTTTTCCGGGTGATATCGACCCCCAGATACTGGGGGCTGTCGGCGCTGCCATTATTGCCATGCAGAAATATCTCAAACAGGGCACTACGTAAATTCTTGAAAAGAAGGGGAGGACGCCATGCCGTATTTTAAGGATGCCAAAGAGTGCGATGATATTCTGGGCGGATTTTTCCGCAAGATGTCGGAGGACCTTGCCGGCAAAGACCCGGTGTTAGTAGAAATCCAGAGCAAGCTGAGGGGAATGGAGTTTATCGTCAAGTTCGCCTGGAGCGAACCAGAGCTTACACTTACCCTCGATTTCACCCAAGACCCCTTTAGTGTCCTGATTAATGACGTATCAGTCAATCCCACCGCCACCTTCACCCTGTCTGCCGACACCGGCCACAAATTCTGGCACGGCCAGGTCAACCTGGCCAAAGCCCTGACCACGAAGGCCATTGTGGCCCGCGGCCCTCTGCCCAAGATACTAAAGCTGCTGCCAGTATTAGTGCCGCTGTACGAAAGGTACCCGGCGTATTTGAAGCAAATCGGACGCGCCGACCTGGTATTGAGCTGAACGCGAAACCATGAACCCTTTCAACCCTTATTTCCAGGCCGTTAAGGACTATGCTGCCGGACTGCGGGAGAGAGGTGGCGCTGTAAGGGTCTGGCGGGTTGACAGGTCCGCCTCCGCACTCAAACCGCCGGCTGAAAGCCGCTGGGCTCGAGTGTTGAAGGAGGATACCGCCGTAGAATTGGGCGGCCCGCTTAGCGCAGGGACGGTTTTTTTCCTGTGCGGCGACGATGTGTCGGCGGTTGATGATGGCCGGATAACGCTGGCTGGGCCGGACATCCCGGAGACAACGCACAGGGTTTTACCCTTCGGGCAGGTTGTTCTTGTTGCCGGCCCCACACTCACCGCAGGGATTACCCCGGAATTGGAAAATGAACTTCATGCGGCCGGCAAGGTCCCCGGATATATGCTGCGAAGTACGGGGGGGCATGTCTGGTCCCGCCTGAGCTACCAGGCTATGCATGACGGGTTCTCATTGAAGCTGTTGGGCCAGGCCATATTGCAGCATATATATGCCAACCTGGCATCCGTAAGCGCAGCGGAGGTATTGTTTGTCACATCCGGTGTGGGCGACGTTCAGGAATTGGACAGGATAGGGATTCTGGTCAGGAGCTTAGCCCACGGTTTACGCAGGGAGCGCATCAGGCAGGCCACCGGCGGGGAATTCGAGTGCGAGTCGGACGGGGACTGTGATGTCTGCCCAAATAGCGCAGTTCATAACCCTCTTTAATCCACTACAGATTGGCGCGCCTCCAAGGCGCGCCAATACTGCTTCTAACCATCATGCCTTCCGGTCACTGTTAAAACTGTTATTGCCACACCCAGCGCAAGGTCACCTGATAATTTACGACCTTTGTCATGGGAAGGTTTTTGGTATTGACAAAAGTCTCACCCGGGTTAATCACGGCATTTGTCCCTGACGACCCGATAGAATCGTCATTAATAGTGATATTGGTCATCGCCAGGGTCGGGTGGTTGTTGGTGAGAGCGCTCTTCAGCGTACAGCGCTCGAACGCGCCGCAGTCCAGGCCGGTGATATCCCAGACCAAATATTTATTGGGATATAGAAGACCTGGCTTGTCGAACGTCATGCTGTAGAATCCTGCATCACCGGAAACAGGCGCTTTGGCTGAGGGCACGTTGGCCGCTGCCGCCGATTGGTCTATTTGCTTTTGCAGTTTGGCATTAAGTGACTGGCAACTAGGAGCCTGTCCGAGTAATCGCATACCGAAGGCAATAGGGCTATAATGAGGGAAATTTGAATCGAGGAGTTGTCTATGAGCAAGACATTCCGTCCTTACGAGCCAGAGCAACCGTTCCTGATGCCTGCTTCAATGCGTGAGTGGCTACCCATCGGTCATCTGGTTTATTTTGTCTCAGATGTCGTGGAACAGCTCGATCTTTCAGAGATAACGGAACGCTATGCTCATGAGGAGCGAGGATATCCGCCATACCACCCGCAGATGATGGTGAAGGTCTTGCTTTATGCCTACTGCATCGGTGTTCCTTCCTCCAGGAAGATCGCTCTGAGACTGGAGGAAGATATTGCCTTTCGAGTGCTTGCTGCCAATAACACCCCTGACTTTCGCACAATATCTG
>Ga0163209_1001397_pt1 | contig 10477 bp, 5 predicted proteins | sample Kivu_160m_FD_113538 | JGI IMG/M metagenome (GOLD analysis project Ga0163209, IMG submission 113538) | Freshwater microbial communities from Lake Kivu, Western Province, Rwanda to study Microbial Dark Matter (Phase II) - Kivu_160m | ecosystem: Environmental > Aquatic > Freshwater > Lake ... | reverse complement strand
GAATTTTATTTCTTTCATCTTTTTCCCCTGTATTCGCCATTCGAGATATTACAGAGCCATCCCGCTTCAGTATTTCCTGCAACTCAACCCCGGAATAGCCCGACTCCTTTGCCAATGTCACAAACACTTCCCTTGTCAAGCGCACTCGCTCATCCCGTCGTCGCGATGCCATGTCCCCAAGGCCTATGCCCGTTGCCTTCTCAATTGCACTTACCAGTTCCTGTATTGGCAACTTTTTAAACTTCAGATGGGTTCGATCTGTCCTCGCTACGATTTTTTCGATAAATTGTTCGTCACCTATAATCTGCTGTTCATGGGCTGCATAAGGAGAGAGATTCTCGTCAGGTTCGCCAGTGATGAACTCATAGTACTTTTTTCGAGCAGCCGCGGAACGTCCCGAAAAAAGACGAAGCACATTATCGGTATCAACGAGACCGGTGTTACCGTAAAGATATTCTTTATGGCTGCTCCACCGGTATTCGTCAGTATTCTCAACAAGTCCTGCGCGCGCCGGATTCAGATGAATATAACGCACAAGACCGAGCAGATAACTATCTTTGTCGCAAAGAAACGCCTTGTATCGCCCTTGAAACAAGTGGCCTACCTTCCCATATTTTTTGTTGAAATACTGGGTATAGGTAAAGTTGATCATTTGCATGATGCGAGAAATAGGCTCTTTGGGTGTTTCTATTAAAAGATGGATATGATTGGACATGAGGACATAGGCATAGAGGATGAACCCGCATTTGGTTTTGTATTTCAGTAGACGATCAAGATAGTTGTGGCGGTCCTGGTCGTCAAAGAAAATGTCCTGGCGCTGATTGCCCCGGGTGATGACGTGATAGAATGCACCTTCAAACTGAATGCGTCGTTTGCGAGCCATTGGAGATCATTTACATCAGTCTATTTGCACAATTGCAAGCCTGACCCCGACGCCGATGATAGAAGTTCTTATTTTGATTTTTCTGCGGGCACTGCCGGTACAACCGTTCCCGCAGGTGCTGGAGTTGCCTCAGGCGCCACAGGGGCTTTTTCTTTGGGCTTTTCTTCCGCTGCTTTATCTTTTTCAGCGGGGACGTTCGCTTCTTTTTCAGGTTTTGCCTTCTCGGCCGTCAAACCCTTGATCTGCTCTTCCTGAGCCTTGATCTTTTCGGCCAGATCACTCATTTGCTGCTTAATGGCGGTCAGGTTTCCATCCGTCTTGATCCGGTCTCCCTGCAGGTCAATTTTCTTCAGCTTCAGTTTTGTAAGCGCCTTGATGTTGTCTTCTTTCTTGCCCAGACCCGCCGCATCGATGGCCCCCATCTTCACGATGTCATAGTCAAGGCCGGCATCCTTCACGTCGATATCCGCCAGTTCTTCCTCATAGTCGGCAACCTTTTTCTGTTTTGCCGCCAGTTCGCTTCTCATATTCGCCAGCTTCGATTTCTCTTCCGCGACCTTGACTGCAAATTCGGCCTTGGGGAATCCGCCGCGTTTGTCGTCCGGGACTTTTGCCACGAGATTCGGATCCACATTCGAGGTAATGGATGTGACTTTCGTGGAAACGGAACTCTTGATGTCGCTCATCGTCGCACAGCCGGTAAGCGCAAGTGCTATCGACAACAAAAATATGATTTCTATCCTTTTCATCGCCTGTCTCCCATCGTGTTTATGGTTACAAAAGCATTTATTTGATAAGAACTTCCTTTTCCGTCGAGGAAGTATAAGAAAAACGGTCTTGTGTGTCAATGGAATAATGGCCACACAATGTGGGTTTGATTCTGGTGATCATGAACATGAGGGGCGTCATGCCAGGAAGTATTCGTGGCCGCAGTCGAGCTTTTCTTATCCCTCTCCATATAAAACGAACACAGACCAGAAAAAGGGATTCGGATATTTTGCCTTTATCTCTTTGCGGGCAAGCTTCAATGCTTCTGCCTTGCCTTTGCCCGATATTATGTGGCCGTAAAATGACTTCATGTATTCCACCGCTGCATCCGAGGCCACTTCCCAAAGGCTTACAACAACACTTCTGGCGCCTGCATGCTGAAAGGCCCTAGCAAAGTTTGCCACCCCCTCGCCTTCCGATATTTTCCCTTTTCCCGTCGAGCACGCGGATAAAACGACAAGATCCGCATTCAACTTTAATTCCAGCACCTCGCTCAGCGTTAAAAATCCGTCATCGTTTCGTCTGTTTTCAACCTGGCCCAGGATGATAAAAGGCTCCTTAATCCCCTGAATCTTTCCCGGCAGGTCGGCATGCGTGGCAAAATGCAGGTAGCGATAGTTCTTAAGATCGGCATTTCTGAAATTTGTTTCAGTAGCTGAAACGCCAAGAAGAATATCGGGAGGATCAGGCTTGAGGCCAAAGAGTTTTGCAATCTCCCTGATTTCATCCTCCGTTTCAGGAAGCGCCGAATATATCAAATCTTCCCATGCAACCGCATCTCCTGTCGTGCCCGGTTTTGCCAGTACCGTAACGCCTCGATAGGCGTATTGTCTCAGGTTTTGAGCGGGAACAGTCCCCGGTTTACCTTGCTTATAAGCGACATACCGCGGGTCCGCTTTGTCGTAAACAGGATTACCGAGGGCGAAGAGGGGTTTTCCCGCCGCTGAATGCTTCAAAAGCCTTGTCAGGGCAAGGGATGTTGCGGATTGCGAATAGGTGATAGTCCATTTATCCCCGGCATAAATGCTGTCCCCGGAGTCTTTGCCATCCTTCACGACAAGTGCTTCAAACGGCAAAAGTCCAAGAATGCCGTCGGGAATGATGATCAACCTTTCCGTTGTATCCTTCACAGCTTTTGCAGCATCCGACAAAAGAAGATCATAAAGTGTTTCGGCCGCTCGTGCTGAAAATTCGGTGAATCTTCCGGAATTTAAAGGTTCGATAAATTTCTTCACCTTTTCGGTCAGTTCCTCTCCGGAAATGTTTATATTGTAAATTTTATTCACACCGCCCTTTCTTACATCAAACACGACAACGGCGTCATTGGTCACCCCGAACTCAATCAATACTTCACTGTCCTTCAAGGGCAAATCTTCAGCGGGGATTGGTTTCGGATAATTAATGGCGGCATACAGGGGATAATGCTTTCTTATATCAGAGACGAGGGAGTCGAGTTGTTTTACAAGGTCCTCCTCCTTCTGCGAGAGTCTTTTAAAGGCTGCTTCGCCCCTGGTGTAAGCGCTTTCCCGGTTTTTCTCTATGGATGAAAGCTCTTGGAGAATCCCCGCTTCCCTGTTTTTTATGTTGGATGGAATTTGCGGTTCTTCATATTTTCTTGCAGCGCCTGCCATCATCTCAAGAAGCGTCCTTGCCTTTGTGAGTTCGGCAAAATAAAATGCGCTGGATGCCGCTTCCCTTCCATAAGACTTGAAAGCGTTATCCTGCGCTTCTCCTCTGACAGCCATTTCCGAAAGAACAGCCATCAGCTCCCTGTAAGGGATCAGCCTGCCGATATAACCACCACCGGCGAAAAACTCGCCGCGCTCACCCACGGAACGCCTGACTTCTTCGACGATTGAGACCGCTTTCAACAATTCCAGTGAAGATTCCCGAAGAAAGCCCTTGCCTTTCAAGGCCAGACCATACTGGGTGTGATACTCCATACGGCGGTTCCTGTTGTCCCGCCAATTGGGAGGCAGTTCCTTCAGTAAGGCCAGCGCTTCTTCATATTTCTTCGTTGCGAGATAAACCTCCACCAGCCCTGCATGTATCAGTCGGGTTTTTGTAATCCGCCTGCCGGTGGTTTTCCTTTCTAAAAACGCGTGCTCCGCTTCCCGGTATCTTTTCTGCCGGAGATAAACAGCGCCGATATTATTCAGCCTCGCAGCGATATTGTGCGGATTGTTCAGCTTCCTTTCTATTTCGAGGGCCTCATTGAGAGAATAAAGCGCCTTTTCATACTGGCCGAGCCGGAAATATTCCATCCCGATGTTGTTCAGGGTCACCGCTATCCTTTGCGGCCTGTTCAGCTGTTTGTCCAGTTTCAATGACTGCTGATAATAGGAAAGGGCGGTGTCGGACTTGCCGAGACTTGCATAGACATTACCGATATTATTCAGATTTGTGGCGATCATAGCGGCATTGTCGAGTTCTCTGCTTATTTTCATCGACTCCTCGTAGTGGGACAGGGCTTTGTCATACTGATCGAGTGCCTTGTACAACGCCCCCATGTTGGTATGGGTTATCACCATGTCGAAACGAAGTTCTTTCCTTTTCTGTTGTATGTCCAGCGCCTCCTGATAATACGTGATGGCCTTGTCACGCTCTACAAGGTCGCAATGGGCGTCTCCGATATTTCTCAGACTCACAGCTATTTCCTGATAGTTGTTCAGCCGCCTGTTTATCCTGAGCGCCTCCTGATAATAGGAAAGGGGCTTGTCGTATTGCCCGAGGTTCGCGTACAAATTGCCGATCACGTTCAGGCTTCCCGCAATGCCCTGCTGATCGTTCAATTCTCTATTTGTCTTGAGCGACTCATTGAGAACGGACAGCGCCCTGTCATATCTGCCGAGGGAGTTCAGGGCTTTTCCCATGTTGAAAAGAACGATGGCGGCGCTTTTCCTGTCATTCAATCCTCTGAATATTCTTAATGACTCCTCGAAAAGGCTCAGGGCCTTTTCGTACTGATTGAAGGTGCGGTGATAGATCGCACCCGTATTGAACAGGTTTGTGGCGATCAGATCGCGGTTGTTCGCCTTCCTTGCCGCGGCCAGTGCATCTTCGTAGTATTTAAATGCATTCCTGTCGTCGTCCAGCGCCTCATAAACCGCTCCGATCCCATTGAGGTTGGATGCAACGCATTCAAGATTCCCCGCGCATTGAGACAGCGATTTGTTGTAATGGGAACGGGCCTCATGATATCTGCCCGCATTGTAGGCCTTTTCGCCAAGTTCCCATAACCTTTCCGCTTCATCTTTCGCGGCATATGCCGTATTCGCGGTGGAAATAAATGCAAACAGCAAAACAAACAAACAGACGAAAATCCTGAGGGGTGACATAAAATAATTCCTTTCCGACCGGTAAAAAAAATTATGTTTTAATGAAGAAGTATAGGCATGAGACGGTTTTTCGTGTCAAGATGGAAATGACCAGAGGGGGAATGGCTGCGCCATCATCACCGGCCGATTTTCGTTTTTAACGCTTGAGTATTCTACGAATCTTTGTATTATGCAAAATAACGGCCTTGTATGTTGATCTTTTCCATGACGAGAGAGGAAGGCGCTCATGACGTCCAGTGACTCCTGTGTGCGGAACCGACTTTTCTCTACGAGCTTCATTCCAACCAGTATTTATATCAAGGCGACATCGTGAAATATAATAAACAGAACGGAAACAAATTTCATCGGTTGTACGGTTTGTTCGTTAAATGAAAACGTGATCATCTGCTAACCATGATTAAAAAAAAGTCGCATATGTAAAATAGGCGTTACTGTAAATGATAACCATGGGAAGGAAGACTATATGCCGATTCCAGATTTTCAAACCTTAATGCTTCCAATATTGAATTTCTGTAAAGATCAAAAGGAACATACAAACAGGGAGCTTCTCGAACATCTTGCCAAGGAGTTGTCATTAACCGAATCGGAACGAAAAGAACTCCTGCCAAGTGGCCAGCAACCCACATTTGACAATAGGGTGGCTTGGGCGCGTGCCCACATGAAAATGGCCGGACTATTGGAAAATCCAGGAAGAGGTATCTTTCGCATCACCGATAGAGGGCTGGCCGCCCTGAAACAGAAACCAATCCAGATCAATTTGAAGTATCTTCAGCAATATCCAGACTATATTGAGGCCAAGAATCGTCATAAGGGAGAAAAGCCAGACAAAATGAATAATGGGGCAATACAACCCCAGACACCGGAAGAGCAAATTGAGGAAGCCTATGAAACTCTCAGGTCAGCGTTGACTAATGATATCCTTCAACTTCTGAAGAAGGCACCGCCAGTATTTTTTGAAAAAGTTGTTGTCGAGGTTATCGTCAAGATGGGGTACGGCGGGAGCAGAAAAGATGCAGGCCGGGCGATTGGCAAGACCGGCGATGAAGGGATCGATGGAATCATCAATGAAGATCGTTTAGGTCTCGACATAATATACCTGCAGGCGAAAAGATGGGGTGCTTCCGTTGGAAGACCGGAAATCCAGAAATTTGCCGGCGCCTTACTGGGGAAAAAGGCGAAAAAAGGCATCTTTATCACAACATCAGAATTCACGAAAGACGCAAGGGAATTCGCGGGGATGATTGAAAGTAAGATCGTTCTTATTGATGGTGAGCAACTTGCACAAATGATGATTGACTTCAACGTTGGCGTAACATCTACAGCAACGTATGAACTCAAGCGCATGGATTCTGATTATTTTACAGAAGAGTAGGATGACCATTCATTTCAACCAATCGCCTCAGGCGGCAGCTATTTTCTTTGTAACTATTTTTTGGAGCGCCAAACATAAATGCACGTAATACCGCTATCCGAGAAAGCGATATGTCCCTTGAACCATTAAGCATGCTCGATCATATCCGCAAGTCGTTCAACTCTGTAACGAGTAGAGCGGATCGGTCTCAGATCGGTCAATTCCTGACACCTGCCGTGATCGCCCATTTTATGGCATCAATGTTTGAAACGAAGGGGCGGGAGGTGCGGATTTTGGATCCCGGAGCAGGCGCGGGTGTGCTCTTTGCGGCGCTTGTGGAAAAGCTGATTTCAAGAAAGACTCAGCCTGTTTCCATTGAGGTTATAGCTTATGAAACAGACAACATCATCCTGCCTCACCTGAAAGAAACCATGAATCGGTGCGAATCGCTCTGCAGGTCTGCCGGTGTAACCTTTCACGGAACCATAAGGATGGAGGATTTTATTTCGTCTGGTATAGCTGAAACGGAAGAATCTCTTTTTATTGTTCCAGACAACCGTTTTACCCATGCCATTATTAATCCGCCCTACAAAAAAATCAACGGTCAGACGGCAATGAGTAAAATGCTCTATGCCGCCGGCATCGAGGTGGCAAATCTGTATGCCGCCTTTGTATGGTTGGCGATGAATTTTCTGGAACCGGGCGGCCAACTGGTTGCGATAACCCCCCGGAGTTTCTGCAATGGCCCTTATTTTAAGAAGTTCCGAGTGGCGTTTTTGGAAATGATGAGTCTCAGGCGTATTCATGTATTCATATCGCGCAAGAAGGCGTTCGGAGATGATGATGTGCTGCAAGAGAATGTAATTTATCATGCTGTTCGGGAGCGGCAGAAATCGAAGTCTGTCATAATCTCCGCCTCCGAGAGCACTGATTTTGACAAAGCGAACGAATTCGCAATCCCATACAGTAACCTTGTTCACCCCGGGGACAGGGACGCCTTCATTCATCTGGGCGGTGATGACGCCAATTTTGACGTTATAAGGCATATGGAACATTTCACATCGTCACTCAGCAAACTGAATCTGAGCGTTTCCACGGGGCGCACGGTTGATTTCAGGGCGCGGGAACACCTGAGGCAGTCGCCGCAGCAGGGAACAGCGCCGCTGATCTATCCGTGTCATTTTCAAGACGGTTTTATCAAGTGGCCTGCGGAGTCAGGAAAAAAACCAAACGCCATCATAGCATCACACGAGACATCCGATCTTTTCGTAGAAGCGGGATATTATGTGCTCACAAAAAGGTTCTCGTCGAAGGAGCAGCACAGAAGAGTCATGGCGGCGATATATGACCCCGCAAGAATTGAAGCGCCTTATGTAAGCTTTGAAAATCATGTGAATTACTTTCACAGATATGGCAAGGGATTACCGGCTGATCTGGCCAAGGGACTTGCCCTGTATCTCAATTCTACGATTGTTGACCGGTATTTTCGGCTGTTCAGTGGGCACACCCAGGTCAATGCGACAGATCTTCGAAAAATGCCCTATCCCTCTCAGGAACAACTTTTGCGGCTTGGATCCCATATCGAAGAAAGAATGCCTGATCAGGATTCCATTGATGGAATTATAGAAAAGGAGTGCTTGAATGGTGAGTAAAAAAAGCGTCCTGAAAGCAGAAGGAAAGATCAGTGAAGCTCTTGCAATTCTGAACGATTTGGATTTTCCAAGGCAGCAACAGAACGAACGATCCGCCTTGACTCTCCTATCGTTGCTGGGACTTAAACCTGAAACCAAGTGGAAGGACGCAATCGATCCTTTAATGGGGATTACTCCCATGATGGATTTCTTTCACGAACATTACGGGAAAAGGTATGCACCCAATACACGTGAGACGGTGCGTCGTCAAACCGTCCACCAGTTTCTGCAAGCCGCCTTGATTGTTGCCAATCCTGATAAACCTTCAAGACCGACCAATAGCCCTAAAGCGGTCTATCAGATCGAGCCGTCCGCACTGAAACTGCTTCGGGGTTTCGGAAATCCTGGATGGAAGAAACATTTGCAGAAATATTTGAAGACAGTCAAGACATTGAAAAGACTATACGCACGCGAAAGGGATATGAGACGACTGCCCGTCCGGTTATCAGATGATCAGGAAATCAGGCTTTCCCCCGGCGGTCAAAATATTCTGGTTAAGAAAATCATTGATGATTTTTGTCCCTTGTTTACACCGGGAGGTTTTATCATCTATGTAGGCGATACCCAGGCGAAGTGGGCCTATTTTGATTTAAAAGCTCTGGCACGATTGGGTGTTGGTATTGAAGAACATGGAAAGATGCCCGATGTTGTGGTGCATCATGTGGAAAAGGACTGGCTGGTTTTGATTGAAGCCGTGACCAGTCACGGACCTGTGAATCCCAAGCGAAGAAAGGAATTGAAGGAATTGTTTTCGGGATCAACTGCTGGTTTGGTTTTTGTGACTGCATTTATTGATCGAAGGGCGATGTTGAAATACCTGAATGACATTTCCTGGGAAACGGAAGTCTGGATTGCCGAGTCTCCAACACATTTGATCCACTTTAATGGTGAACGCTTTCTCGGACCCTATGAGGATTAGGAAATCGGTCCAACACTTAGAAGACCTCCCGATATCAAGAGATAAATTTATCCATGTTTTTCGAGGAAGCCTTAAATAATATCAAGTCATTATGATGATCAGAAATTACGGCTTTTTAGAGATATCGGATGATATTGATATCTGATTCATTTACTTGCCGATACAGAAGGTTGAAAAAATCCTGTCCAGAACCTCTTCATTCGTTGTTTTTCCGGTGATTTCGCCCAGACAGTCAAGGGCTTCCCGGACGTCGAAGGCGGCAAATTCGGGAGAGAGCCCCCTGCGAAGGTTTTTTTCGGCTTTTGACAGAAACGCTGACGTTTTTTCCATGGCCGTCTTGTGTCGGATATTGGTGATAATGTGGTTTGGCAGGTGATCGCAGGGGTGGGTTAGAATAAGTGCGTGGATGGAATCTTTCAGTTCGGATATCCCGTCCCCATACTTGGCCGATATCCGGAGAGGAGGCGGAATCACGCCAGTCAGGAGTTGCCTCAGTTCTCCGTCATTTAAAACATGCGGAAGATCAGCCTTGTTAATGACCAGCAGCAGTTTCTTCCCCCGGTTTTCTTTCACGATCTCGATGTCTTCACTTGTGAGCGCTTCGCTGCCGTCAAAGACGGCAATGACGATATCCGCCGATAACAGCTTTTCCCGAACCAGATCGATGCCTTCTTTTTCAGCGAGGTTTTCCGGTTTTCTGATACCGGCTGTGTCTGTCAACCGGACGGGTATTCCCCTGACATTGGCAGTCTCTTCGATGAAATCCCGGGTGGTTCCCGGCAAGGGAGTCACAATGGCGCGTTTTTCACCTAAAAGCCTGTTTAAGAGGCTCGATTTTCCGACGTTGGTTCTTCCCGTAATCACGGCGCTGATGCCTTCCCTGTAAATCTTTCCTTCCCGATAGGTTGATACGAGGGTCTGGAGATCACATACAATCGATTGAAGAATGTCCGCCATTTCGGAAGCATCTGTGAGTTCCACATCTTCATCCGAGAAATCAATGGAGACTTCAAGCATGGCAAGGAGATCGATGATGGCGGAATGAATGGTCCCGATTTTCCCGGCTAAATCTCCCTTGAACTGGGAGATGGCCAGTTTAAGACCAGCTTCGGTCTTTGCCGTTATCATGTCGAAAACGGCTTCCGCCCGGGAAAGATCGAGCCGATTGTTCAGAAATGCCCGTCTTGTAAATTCGCCGGGGTCTGCAACGCGGGCCCCCGCCCTGACGACCTCGGACAGAACCGCCTGCAAAATCATGGGACCTCCGTGGCAGTTGATCTCCAGCGTGTCTTCACCTGTATAAGAATGGGGTTTTGTCATGAGGGAGATGAGGACTTCGTCTATCACAAGCCCGGTTTCGGATGAAACGATATCTCCATGAAAAAGATGGTGGGTTTTGAAATCGCTGATTTTTTTTGATGATCGGAAAAGAAGGCGGGCGATATCTTTCGATTTCGGGCCGCTGACCCGGATAATCCCAATTCCTCCGACACCGGGGGCCGTCGCTATCGCCGCTATTGTATCTTC
>Ga0163209_1001394_pt1 | contig 10481 bp, 11 predicted proteins | sample Kivu_160m_FD_113538 | JGI IMG/M metagenome (GOLD analysis project Ga0163209, IMG submission 113538) | Freshwater microbial communities from Lake Kivu, Western Province, Rwanda to study Microbial Dark Matter (Phase II) - Kivu_160m | ecosystem: Environmental > Aquatic > Freshwater > Lake ... | reverse complement strand
CAGCATCACCGAGCTGCTGCAGAAGGTCGCCGGGTAGCAGATTCGCGCTCCCGCTTTTCACTCAAACAGCCCTTTTCACCGCTGTGGTGAAAGTGCTTTGGACTCGGTCGTTGCCACGGTTGCTTGTTGGTGGTGCGGGTTGACGTCGGAGGGGAACCTCGGTATCATTCCTTAGTTATTAACGTTTCTGATAATAAGCATGGAACCAACAATCGCCCGGAAGCTGGCTGCTGAACTCGGCATCAACGTGGAGTTCGCGGTGCGGGAGTTCTGGGAGCTGGCGGTGCTGGATGTCCTCTTGAGCGCCGGGGTCGGCAACCGATTGGTGTTTAAGGGCGGTACGGCGCTGCGGCTGGCCTATGGTTCCCCGCGCTTTTCCGACGACCTGGACTTTTCCATCACAGGGGTTGTGAGTTACCGTGAGTTGAAGAGCGCGGTGCAGCAGGTGGTTCGAAGATACCCCGAGTTAGAGTTGACTGACCTGGCCGAGAAACGTCAGACCTTGCTGGCCGAGTTCCGGGTGCGCGATTCGGCCATCGAGCGGAACGTCCGTCAGGTAGTGGAGGTGAGCCGGCGCAGTCCCGGTTCGCTGGAGAGGGAACTGCGGTTGCTGTCCTCGCCCTGCTCGCCGTTGCGAGTGCTGGCCCTGGTGGCGACACCCGAGGCAATCTGGCAGGAGAAGCTGGCGGCGCTCGCATCGCGCAAGGCTCCGCGTGACTTGTTTGACCTGTGGTTTCTCGGGCAGACTCTGGGCCGGAATCTGCCGGACGATATCCCGGAGTTCGACCCGCGGATACTGCGCCGCGAACTGCGCATGTATCTGCCCCGCAAGTTCTATCCGGTAGTCGAGGAGCTGGCCAGATGAGGCTTGAGGTGCTCGCGACCCTGCGCGCGTCGGGCAAGAGCTACTACAGCGTGGCCGACATGACCAAGGCGACCGGGCTGGCGAAGCCCAGCCTGTACGTGTTTCTTGCCCGCTGGACCAAAGCCGGGTTGCTACGACGCCTGGGCACCGGGTTCTACGGCCTGCCTGACGTAGCGCCGGATCTGGAGAAGCTCGGCAACGAGTACTGCTTCCCGTCGTATCTTTCGTTTGAGTCGGCGCTGGCGCGATCCGGCGTCCTGAGTCAGTCTCCCTACGTTCTGAGTTTTGCGACGCCCCGGCGGTCTCGCCGGTTGAAGCTCTCCTCGACCGAAATCGAGTATCGTCAGCTCCGGGCCGAGCTGTTCTTCGGGTACGAGCTGGAGAACGGGGTCTACGTTGCTCTGCCGGAAAAGGCCCTCAGCGACCAGTTGTACATGAAGAGCCTAGGCCGGGCCGAGCTCGATGTGCCGAGCCTGAACTTGAGCCCGATCCGCAAGAGCGTCCTGGCTGAGTTCCTGCAGCGATTCCCGGAAAGAACCCGGCGACTGGGAGCGGGACTTGGGCTGTGAGTTGGCGATTGGCACCGGGTCAACCGAGCAGAACGCCCGCATGGCCCTCGAAATCAGCCGCCGCGCCTATGTTTTCGAGATCGGCAAGATCGCCCTGTCCGGTGGCAGTAAGCCCCTTTCCGAAGACCCACGAATTAGGAAAGCCTACCTCGGCGCGTAGCGCCGGGTAGTTCTTGGTTTTTGGTTTCTGGTTTGTAGTTCCAGAACCGGTCGCACCGCCGCGGGGGTCCGGCTGAGCTCGGATGCCCGACCTCGCCTGAACTGGCTCTTGCCAAGCGAGAAGGGAACGAGGGCGCGAAGGGCGATCTAGAGACCGGCCCAGCGCTCCGCGTCTATGCGGATGCCGGCTCCGCGTTCGACCTCACGCAGCAGCATGCGCAATTGCGGCACGGAGTACTCGGGGTTGGCAGGCAGTGTCAACGTGTAGCGCTGATGCCGCATGAAGAAGTGAAGGCCGCCGGGCTCGGGCGCGGAGAAACCAAGACGGCGCATCTTGCGGATGAAATCCCGACGCTTGCAGGGGTACCAGCTAGGCACGCGCGGCCGTCTTGTGGTGCCGGCTGAGTCCGCGGTTGAGGTTGACCCGGCCAAGGACAGGCAGCGTGTCGCCGTGACGGAGTTTGACAATCAGCCAGTCTTCGAGAACCGAGCGCAGCTCGTCCTGGCATTCGTACAGCGTCGCGGCGAAGGCGATTACGCCGGGACACCGGCGGATGGTCCCGCTGTATGTGCCGTCTTCCAGCTTCTCGTAGGCAGCGGTCTTCATCGCGGCGTCGATATAGTCAAGCAGCATACGAACATATTGTAGCGCACGCTCCCCGGCTGTCAAAGCCGCAGCGCCATGCTCCGTGAAGGCACTTCGAATATGACGCGCGAATCTCAGGGCCGAGAGGTGGTCACGATTTGTGACAACCTCCTCCTTCTCTTCCGGCGTCAGGCAGGACAGGAAGTCGGCCGGGAAACGCTCAAGGTTGCGTTTGACAGCCTGGTTCATGACCCTCGTGCTGGCGCCGCACAGAGCCGCCAGGTTCGCATTTACGCCATCAACCGGCGTAACCGCGTAGAAGCGTTGACATTGGAGCCGGGGTCTAAGTAACCCTCGGCGTTTGCCCGCGGCAGAGGCGCGGCCGGCTTGGGTGCCGTCTGCGCTGGTGTGCTGGGCGACACGGTCCGAGTCCGACGAACTCCACCGTTGCTTCCGGGTCGCCACCATCCCCGGGCAGCTTCTCCATGTCAGCGCGTAGTAGTCTGCTCCTCTGCCTCAAACCGCGGATGCTGCACCCCGCGGTTCATTTAAATGAACCGCGTGTATCAGTGGCAGTATGTCAAACCTGGCACAAGCAGCCCCGGCCGGTAGCTGAGTAGGATGTCCGGCTGGCCCTGGAAATCAGCCACCGCGCCTGCGTGTTCGAAATCGGTAGGATTGCCCTGTCTGGCGACAGCAAGGCCCTCTCCGAAGACCCGCGCATCAAGAAAGCCTACCTCGGCGCGTAGCGCCGAGAGTTCCCAGGTACCAGTTTGCAGTTGGCAGTAGTCGGACCTTGTTTGGTCCGTATCAAGGAAGCCTACTTGGGCGCGTAGGCGCCGAGAGGTACCAGAGTCCAGTCTTCAGGTTTTGGAGCGGTCGGATGTCGGTTGAGCGAATCTTGTGAGGGACGGGAACAGGTTGGGGTTGAGGCGAGGGCGGAGGAGTGAGGAGTGAGGGCGGAGGAGAGAGGACTGAGGGTGTTGCCGATGTGGTGGTCGAGTCTGAATGCCGGTCTTCGGTGTCCGCGTGGGGTGGTTCTGACGTGGGTCCGGACAATCAGAAAGCGGCCGGCGTGAGCCGGCCGCTGCTGTGTTGTACAGGTCTTGGTTAGCGGTATTCGTCCACCAGGTCGTCGGCGTAGGCGGCAACCGACGCCGCGAGGTCGTCGACCTCGTTGATGCCGGCGTCGACCATCTGGGCCGTGATGAACCGATGGCCGGGATACCAGACATAGGAGACCGATATCGCCGAGTTGTAGCCCGGATCGTATGGGTCCCGTTCCATCGAAACGATGTAGAGTTCGAGCCGGGCGTCGTCCTGCGAGTACACGACCCGGAGGCCCTCGGCACGAAGCTGCTCTCGGACCGAGTTGGCGAAAGCGGACCCAACGACGTCGTCACCAGTGTGGCGTACATACACCCCGACCCGGTCGTGCGGGATCCGGATGACGTGGGGATAGCGAATCGGAGGGTAGTAGATGACCGGGCCAAGGTAGAAGAGGAACCGCCACGAGCCATGGTAGCGCCCGTATCGCCACTGGTCGTGCCGGCCGTGCCACCTGCGCCCGCCATGGAAGTGCGTGGGACGGCGGTCGAACGGGCCGGGACCAGGCTTGCCGTGGTAGCCGCCGGGGTTGCCGCCGCGCGGGCGACTGGGCTCGCCGATGCTCCGTGGGATGTTGTACTCCCCACCATCGCTTGACGTGCGGTTGTCCGCTCCCTTTGATTCGATTCGGACAGTGGGAGCCGGATTGGCCTCAACCCGGGATTCACGGCGCTCGGATGATGCCGGAGTCTGGACTGCACCGGACCTGGACTCGGGAGCCCGGGTCGCGTTGTGCTCGGACCGGACATTCTGAGCCGCATCAGGTCTGCTTTCGGGAGCCTGAGCGTCTCGGTCCTTGGACTTCGGGGCCTGGTCTTCCCTGGGCTTTGGCTGGTTCGCCCGGTCCGGGTTCTCGGCTTTGTCGGCCGGTTGGGCCTGGGCGACAACCGTCGCGTCGTCTTTGTCCGACCTGGCCTTGCGGGTGACAACGGTGTTGCCGGCCCAGGCCGTCAGCACGACTGCCGCCATCAGCAGTGCCAGCATTGTCTTCGGGTTTCTCATAGTTACCTCTTCGGGCGGATTACCTGCCACCCGTTCAGGAATTCTGACTTGCGCTCCTGCAGTTGTGACTTCAGACTAAGCACCAGTGTTACCCGCATTCCGGGCTCTCGTCCTGGCCTCGCCGTTCATTCACTTCGTTAGACACATACAACTATACTATACCTGCTATTCCCGCCAACACCAATCTGGAACCCCAGAGCCCATATTGAACCACAAAGACCCCAAGAACACAAAGCAGACGGGGTCATCTGAACTCCTTTCCACATTCTGTGACTTGGCGGTGCATCCCCATTTCGGACTCGGCGTGGAATCTGCCCGGCGGGGGCAGGTTGACTCCGGATAGTGAAGCGGCACTGCCGAAGGTGATGAGTGCCACCAGGCAGCGGAGCTTGACCATTTGGTCATCCGAGTGTCCCGGCCCGTCGGAGAGAGGACGGGGCGGACGGGTCCGCGCCTCTCCTGTTTCAGACATCGATCGGGCCGTGAGCGGCGAATGGCCGGTTTTCTCCCTCTGTCCGCCTGTAAATAATGCTTGACAGCGGAGAAGCTAGGCCGAGAATGAGGCATGGGTGGCCGACCAAAGGCGGCCGCCAGGGATTCGCTGCAAACCCAGATTGCCCTCCGGGGCAGAAAGGACTCGTATATGCCGAGAGGACAGGCCCTCATGAAGAGGACCGTGAAAGTGACCGATGAGATGCAGCCGGTATTCGGTCCCGGCAAAGTCATCAAGGTCAGTGACCTGAATAAGAAGCTCTGGGCCTACATCAAGAAGCACAAGCTGATGACCGGCGAAGGCCCACTAATGAAGCGCTCCATCAAAGTCACCGAGGACATGAAGCCGGTGTTCGGCTCCAAGGCGACTATCAAGATCGGCGAGATGATGAAGCTGCTCTGGGTCTACATCAAGAAGCACAAGCTGTTCTAGTCGGTTCGAAACAGGGCACCGGGCTCGTGCGGTAACAAACCCGCGCGGGCCCGGAACCGTTTCAGAGGAACGGACGAAGTCAGAAGTCAGAGATCAGAATTCAGAAAGCAGAAGTGCGGATAGCGGTTGGCGGTGTGCGGTCAGCGGTCTACGGCGTGCTGTCTGAGAAGAAGAGGGCGGTGACCGGGACGCGGTCCGGGCCGGGACCGCAGTAGGATTCGTACTGGGTGCCGAGGTCGGGGAGCTCACTGCTCGCGACGGCGTTGCGGTAGGACTGGTACGCATTCTCGGCAGACTCCAACGGTACGTGCAACCCCTGCACGTAGAACCGCTCGATGATGACCGTCCGGCCCGGGTACAGCATCGAAACCAGCCGCCGGCAGTAGGTTGCCGGGTCCGACAACTGGAGTTCTCCGCGATACGCCACAACCGATACCCTGAGTCGCGAGTCGCCCTTCGCGTACTCGCCTGGACGGTCAGCGTTGAAGAAATGCCAGGGTCTGGCGATGGTCGAGAACCAGCTCTGGTTGGGCAGCGGCGCGTAGTCGGTCGCAAAGAGCCGGTTGAAGAGGAAACGGAAGCTGTTGACCGGCGAGACCGAGTCGGGAATCGGCGATTGGCGATTGGCGACTGGCGAATGGCCGGGGATGTGATAGGCGTTCAGGATCGCGAACCGTTCAACCAGGTCTTCCGGTTCCGGGTCGTTCCAGTTGAGGACCGAGCCCGGGCCGTGGTCGCCCTGCAGGATGATGACCGGCGGCTGCGGGGACGCCGCCAGGATGCGTTCGACCATCGTCTTCGCTTCGGCGTTGACGAACTGCAACTGGGCACGGTATTTCTCGACGTACTCGCGCCGCACCTTCTCCCGGTCCACGGCCTGAAATGAGCCGCCCTCGGTCACCGTGAAGTAGTCCTGCGGTTCCGTCTTCTCGCCGTGTGCCCCGAAGACAAACGGCGGGTGCGGGCTGACGATGTGGCAGAAGACAAACAGCGGATGGTCGAGCCGCGCCGCGTCGGCCAGATGCTCGAAGGCGTAGATGATACGTTCACGGTGCAGGTCATGCTGGGACCGTTTCAGAACCCGGTCGAGCAGCAGCGGCAGCGCGGTCGTGCTGATGAGCACATTCTGGAACTCGCTGAGCGACCAGCGCGGGGCGAAGTGGATGTCGGCGTTCCTGAGGTCAGTGCCGGTGTAGCCGGAGGCGAACGATGCGATCGTGTACCCCTGCTGCCTGAGTTCCTCTACGGCCCGACTGTCGCCGATCATGCGGACCAGGGCGGAGCGGTTTTCGGATTCGGGTCCGACCCGGGCCGCAACCGAATCGAGGTAGGTCATGTTGAGTGAAGACGCGAGCGAGAGGTAGGTCTGCGGGTAGTTCGACCGGCTCCGGCGTGCAACCTGGAAGCCGCGTGCTTCCAGCCAGCCGGTGAAGTCGGAGTTGTCGTAGTCGTAGACCGACTTCAGGATGTCGTTCCGGGCGTAGCCGTCGAGGATGATGTAGTAGATGTCGGGCTTGCCGGCGGTCGACTGAGCCGTGCCGCGCGCTGCACTCCGTGACGCTGCCCGGCTGCGTTGCAGTGCCGGTATTCCGGTGGCGAGGTTGACGAGAACCAGGGCGAGCGAAGCGAGGTTCAGAAAGATGGTCAGCCCGGCGAACTCGCGGCGCGGCAGGCCGAGGAAGACGATGCCAAGAAACAGGATGACAGCTGCACCGATACGCAGGTAGTCCTGCGGCATATCCTTGCCGATCGCGGCGACCAAGCGTCCGTAGTTGAAGAACAGAATCAGGAACAGACTGACCACGAGCGCGGCCCGCCGACTGTTACCCAACATCAGCCACAAGAGCAGCCACAGAACGAGCGCAGCCGTGAGTGATAAGGCGAGGGGGAGAATCAGCTCTCCGGGAGCTATCGGGATCTTCGTGACGTTGTAGGAGAAGAGGAAGAGCGCAGGGATAGCGGCGAGGAGGAGGTGGTGAAACGGGAAAGGCCGTCTTTCCCGCGGGCGAGAACCGGTCGGCTGAGCAGCAGTCACGGTCAGGTTGGGCGGAGTTCCATCAGATAGACGGTGCGCTCGGAATCCTTGACCGGGGTCGAGGCGAGGATAGTGAAGCGGGTCGAGAACGCCTGCTCGAATCCCGCCCGGGCGTAGCCGGGAAAGATATCCTCGCGGGTGGCGAGCAGACGCTGAACCTGCGAGTCGGTCTTGGGCACGAACTCGATGATGAGCGTCCGGCAGATACAAGCAAGGAAATCCACGATGCGGTTGAAGGGCAGGTTGTTGCCGATTGCCAGGTGATGGATGAGGGCGAGCGCCATTGCCGTATCGCAGGGCCCGCGCTCGCTGAGCGACTGGCGTTCACGATTCTGCCAGCCGATGGCCGGGCTGGGATTGGTCAGGTCGGAGAGCAACGGCAGCAGGTTTCTTTCGTCCCGCTTGCGGCAGTCGACGTAGTCACGTTCGACCGCAGCCGGGTCGATGTCGAATGCGACCGTTGGGATACCGCGGTCGGCGGCGATGCGGCTGAAACGGCCGGTGTTTGCGCCCAGATCCCAGACGGTCTGTGGACGTGCTTTCTCCAGATAGTCGGCCACAAGCTCGGCCTTGTGCTCCAGTGATGCATCGGTGTAGTTCGTGGCCGCGTAGTATTCTGCCCACTCAGTCCCTTCCGGTTTCCAGGACAGTCTCCTCGTGGTCGATTCCAGATTGTCAATGAGCCCGAGGAATGCCATGCGGCTCATCTTGCGGCCGGTGGGCTTCGCCTGCTTGTCGGCGTACTTCTGCTGGGCCTGGGCGTGAAGGTGAATGTGCGTTGCCAGGCCGAGGTTCAGGCGCGTCTTCGACGGCAGCAGGTGGCCGGCGAGGTCGAGCGGAATACCGTCGATGTTCACGCGCAGCAACTGGCTGAGACGGACGTCGGTGTGGCTCATCAGCGCGAGCGGCGCCAGGAAGTGCTGGCAGAACTGGCGGTAGGCGACCCACGGTTCGCCTTCGCGGTATTGCTCGAACGAAAGCGTGTCGATCATGACGGGACAGCAGCCGCGGAACTGGATGTTGTACGCGCTCGCGTCCTTGAGCGACATCCCGTGCTCGACCGCCTTCTTCTGAACGGAGAGAGTCGACAGGGCCGCGTCCTGCAGTTGGCTGAAGCACCATTCGTAGGCGTAGGAGATGAACGGGATGGTCTCGGGCTGGATGACCAGGTTGCCTCCGTCGGACATGTGGGGTTCGGACGTTTCCACGTGCGGAACGAGCAGACCTTGAGTGGTCAGGTCCTGGTAGAGACCTGATTCCATGAGCAGCTTGTAGTCGGCGCGATAGCTGTCGTTCACCTGGCGATAGAGTTGGCCGTTACGGCGAAAGAGGAATCCGCTCGGGTCGCGGAAAGAACTCGGAACCGACTCGTCAGTTCCCATTCCCAATGGCCACAAAGAAACGGGATGAAACGGAGGCGGAGCGGACATCCACAGATTTCACAGATTTCGCAGATCGGGTTCTGGACCGATAGCGATCTGTACTGCAATCACGCAACAACGTCGTCTTCGCGACGGGGCTTCCGATTTCCGCAGTTGCTCCGAGTTGCCAACTTCGGACAAGTCGCCGGCTATCATCCCATCCATGTTTGTCTATGTCAATCCGCGGTTCCGGCCGGTTCGGATTACAGCCGCCGATACACGCCGACAGACGCCGAAGGATGTCCCGGATCCGGAACCATATCTGCGTCCATCTGCGTTCATCTGCGGTTCCAACCGGTTCGTTTCGTGTCTTTCGTGCTTTCGTGGCTCATTCTCCGGTCCGCGGCTTGAAGAGCCGTTTCACATAGGCGAGTACTCGCCTCCAGAACAGGCCGAGTGCGAACAGACCGCCGAGCAGCCCGCCGATGAGAAACTGCAACACGTAGCTGCCCGTGCCCGGGTCCAGGTAGCCATAGGCGGGGCGTGGCAGGATTGGCGAAACCAGCAGTGCAAGACAGACGAGCAGCCTGAGGCGGGGAAGATACCGCTTCATGGACGGTGGGAATTGTAGCCTAGCTCCGCAGACGTGTCAATCAGCCGTCGGTTGACCGCTTCTCCTTGCCGCTGTTGACAGTCTGGGGTAGCGGCCTATAGTCTGAAGATGATTCTGCGGGTCTACGTTGATACGTCGGTGATTGGGGGCTGTCTGGACAAGGAGTTCGGCCGATACTCTGAAGGTCTCCGCCGGAACTTCGCGTCGGGTCGTTTCCGGGCAGTGATTTCCGATGTCACTCAGGCAGAACTGCTGAACGCGCCTCCGGAAGTGCGGGCGCTCATGGAACTGCCGGGTCTTGCCGACGCCGAGATTGTCCCATTGAATGATGAAGCCCTTTCGCTTGCGGCCGCCTACATCCGAGACGGCGCGGTCGGTGAGGCCAACCGTGTAGATGCGCGCCACATCGCAGTAGCGACCGTGCAGCGCGTTGATGTTCTTGTAAGCTGGAACTTCAAGCACATCGTGAAGCTCAACCGGATTCGAGCATTCAATGCCGTGAACCTCAAGCTCGGCTATCCGGAACTGGAGATCAGGTCTCCGCTGGAGGTGTTGATTGAAGAGAAGTAAACCCTTCGATGCCGTTGAGATGATGCGGACAATCCGCGACCAGCTAGGTCAAGAAATCGCCGGGATGACTCCCGCCCAGGAAATCGCGTTCATCCGAGAGAGGGCAGGCCTTCTTCAGAGGAAAAGAAAAGGTCACGCACATTTGCGTCGGACGGCAAAGCCGGTCCAAACTGGGCCGTTCGTCGTCTCCGACAAACCACGCCAGCCCTGAGAATGTGAAGGTCAGCCGGAGAAACGACTCCGGCCAGCGCGACACGGCGGCTGCCCGTACTATTGACTTCTAACCGATGCAGGGCTATGCTCACATAGCGACGCCGAGTGTGACGGAGCAGGTGGAATCCGTCCGCAGGTCCTGTAGGCGCCAGACCGCGTAGGTCATTTACGTCCGGGGGTGCAGAATGTCACCAGACTGCGTTCGACGTTTTTCTGTCCGAACTACCGCCTCCCATATCCGGGCCGTGCGACCCGTGGCCGTGCTGTTGGTCTTGTGCTGCTGCTTGTCAGCCGCGAGGGGCCAGTGGCTGGAGGAGACCATCTATGTGCCGGACTCGCTCGGCGGGCTGGCGTATCCGGGATGCTTCACATACGACTCGGCCAACAACACCATCTATGTCGGTGGCGGCGACTGTGTGATTGCGATTGATGGAGCGACGAACCAGAGGATTGTCCGAATCCCGACCGGTTCCGGT